>Ga0102893_1000616_pt1 | contig 12959 bp, 9 predicted proteins | sample Colrivmet1553A02_FD_81593 | JGI IMG/M metagenome (GOLD analysis project Ga0102893, IMG submission 81593) | Estuarine microbial communities from the Columbia River estuary - metaG 1553A-02 | ecosystem: Environmental > Aquatic > Marine > Intertidal zone > Estuary | place: USA: Columbia River...
AATGTCATTTTTCATCAAATAAATAGCTTAATAATAGTCGAAAATTAGTATATATAATATGAAAAACGTGGGTAACCATAATTCGATTTCAAGAAGTTTGATTTTCAGTTTTGCAGCAATGCTGGCTTTATCAGTTACTTCATTAGCGCAAACCGCTGCTCCCGCTGCACCTGCGCCTGCACCTACATCAGTTGCTGCTCCAGCAGCCACAGGTGGAGATCCTGTAAAAGGAAAAGATCTTTTCAATTCTAATTGTGCTGCATGTCATAAGCTTGATGCTAAAATGACGGGACCTGCATTAAGAGGAATTTCTTCAAGATTGACTAACGATTGGCTTTACAAGTGGATTCGTAACAGTCAGGAAATGATTAAATCTGGTGATGCAGAGGCGGTAAGAGTTAGTGCTGAATACAATGGCTCAGTAATGACTTCCTTCCCTCAATTATCCACAGCCGATATTGACAATATTATCGCTTATACATCTGAGCCTAAAGCAGAACCAGTAATGGCTGCAAGTACGTCTGCTGCGCCTCCAGGAACAGCAACTAGTAGCGATGGAATTTCAAGCAATATAGTTTTAGGAGCTCTTGCAGTGGTAATGTTGATGCTAATTGTAATGTTGTTTTTAGTAAACAAGGTTCTTACTAGAGTAGCTAAAGCAAATGGCATCGAAATTCAAAAACCTGAACCTACAATTTCAATTTGGAAAGCATTCGCAAAAAACCAATTCTTAGTTTTAGTAACTTCAATATTTTTATTATTAGCAAGTGGTTATTTTGTTTATGGATACTTAATGCAAGTAGGGGTAGATCAAAATTATGAGCCAATTCAGCCAATACACTACTCTCACAGAATTCACGCTGGAAGTAACGGAATCAACTGTAAATACTGTCACTCTGCAGCCAGAGTTAGTAAAAACGCAGGTATTCCTTCTTTAAATATTTGTATGAATTGCCACAAAAATATTGCCGAAGTTTCTGATACTACAGCTACACCAGAATATTCTAAAGCATTCTACGATGGAGAAATCCAAAAACTATACAAAGCAGTGGGTTGGGATCAAGCAAATCAGAAATATACAGGAAAAACAGAACCAGTTAAGTGGGTGCGAATTCACAACTTACAAAGTTTTGTTTATTTCAATCACTCTCAGCACGTAACGACTGCCAAAATTGAATGTCAAGAATGTCACGGTCCAGTTCAAACGTATGAAATTCAAAAACAATTTGCACCTTTAACAATGGGATGGTGTATAAATTGTCACAGAAAAACAGAAGTTAAAATGGAAGGAAATGGATATTATACAAAAATCCACGAAGAACTTTCTAAAAAATACGGAGTTGACAAGCTTACAGCCGCTCAAATGGGAGGTTTAGAATGCGGAAAATGTCATTATTAGTTGATTTGTTGAATCGGTTAACTGTTTAACCGAAACGCAAGCTCACGATTAACCAAATAAACGAATAAACATTAAAAGATATATGTCATCAAACAAAAAATACTGGAAAAGTGTTGAAGAACTAGACGTAAATAGTTCTATTGTTGATACGCTTAGAAATAACGAATTTGTTGAAGAAATTCCTACAGACGAATTTTTAGGAGATAAAACCTCTTTATCATCATCAGCAACAACTCGAAGAGATTTTCTTAAGTACGTTGGATTTACTACTGCCGCAGCATCTCTTGCAGCATGTGAAGGTCCAGTTCATAAGTCAATTCCTTATGTTTTACAACCAGAACAAATCATCCCAGGTGTTGCAGATTATTATGCAACCTCTTTCTTTGATGGTTATGATTTTGCTAATTTATTAGTAAAAACTCGTGAAGGTCGTCCAATCAAAATCGATAACAATACTATTGCTGGAGCAAATTTTGTTGCCAATGCTAGAGTTCACGCATCGATACTTTCATTATATGATAGTATGCGTTTGAAAGAACCTAAAATTGCAGGTAAAAATGCCACTTGGTCTGCTATAGATGCTAATGTTAAAGCTAGTTTAGCTGAAGCAAAAGCTAAAGGAGGTCAAGTAGTAGTTTTAACAAATACATTAGCGAGTCCATCAACTGAAAAATTAATTGCTGAATTTATAGCACTAAATCCAACTGCAAAACATGTTGTTTATGACGCAGTATCTGAATCAGTAGCTTTAGATGCTTTCCAAGCAGTATACGGAGAAAGAGCTTTAGCAAATTATGATTTTTCAAAAGCATCTTTAATAGTTTCTGTTGGAGCTGATTTCTTAGGAGATTGGCAAGGTGGAAATTTCAGTGCTGGATATGCAAAAGGTAGAATTCCTCAAAACGGAAAAATGTCACGTCATTATCAATTAGAAGCAAACATGACTCTGTCTGGTGCATCTGCTGATAAACGTTTACCAATGTCGGTTGCAAATCAAAAACAAGCATTAGTAAAATTATACAATGTAATTACAGGTGCTGCAGTAGCCACTTCATTAGATAAAGAATTTGATGCTGACGTTACCAAAGTAGCACAACAATTAAAAGCGGCTGGAAGCAAAGGAGTTTTAGTTTCTGGATTACAAGATATAAACGCTCAGCTATTAGTTTTAGCAATTAATCAAACATTAGCAAGTGAAGCTTTCTCAACAAGCGGAACGAGACAAATAAGAAAAGGTTCTAACCAACAAGTTGCTCAATTAGTAAAAGACATGAATGCAGGTAGCGTTCATACTTTAATTATGAGCGGAGTAAATCCAGTTTACACTTTACCAAATAGCAAGGAATTTGTTGCAGGTTTGAAAAAAGTAAAAACATCTGTTGCCTTTTCATTAAAAGAAGACGAAACAGCTTCAATCACTTCAATTGCTGCGGCTGTTCCACATTATTTAGAATCTTGGGGAGATGTTAGCATTACCAAAGGTTCTTACGCATTAACGCAACCTACAATTCGTCCTTTATTTAATACAAAACAATTTCAAGACGCCTTAATCTCATTTAATGGTGGGGCTGGAAATTTCTATGATTATCTAAAAGCGAATGCTGCTGCTTATACTGAAGGAGTTTCTTGGAACCAAGTATTGCATGACGGAGTTCATGTTTCTGCGGTTCTTCCAACAGCAACTGCAACCGCATTTAATTATTCTGCTGCAGCAAATGCATTGGCGACTGCTAAAAAAGGAGCTGGATTCGAATTGGTTTTATATACTAAAACAGGTTTGGGTGATGGTCAACAAGCAAATAATCCTTGGTTACAAGAGTTACCGGATCCTATTACAAGAGTATCATGGGATAACTATGTAACTGTTTCTAGATTTGATGCCGATCAATTAAAATTATCTAATGAAATCGTTGCTAACGGTGGGCTTAACGGAAGTTATGCTACCTTAACTGTTGGCGGTGTAAAACTAGAAAATGTTCCAGTAATTGTTCAACCAGGACAAGCAAAAGGAACTATCGGTTTGGCATTAGGTTACGGTCGTAAAGCGGCTATGAAAGAAGAAATGATGGTAGGTATTAATGCTTACTCTCTATATAATGGTTTCAATAATGTTCAATCTGCACAGTTAGCTTTAGGTGACGGAGTACATGAATTTGCATGTGTTCAAGGTCAAAAAACGTTAATGGGTAGAGGTGATATTATCAAAGAAACTACATTAGAAATATTCAACACTAAAGAAGCTGAGGTATGGAATCCACAACCAAAAGTATCTTTAAACCACGAAGAAGTAGACGCAACAAAAGTTGATTTATGGGATTCATTTGATCGTTCAGTAGGACATCACTTTAACCTTTCTATCGATTTAAATGCTTGTACTGGTTGTGGTGCATGTGTAATTGCTTGTCACGCAGAAAACAACGTTCCTGTTGTAGGTAAAGATGAAGTAAGAAGAAGCCGCGATATGCACTGGTTGCGTATTGACAGATATTATTCTTCAGAATATACGTTCGCCCATGACAATGAGAAAAAAGAAAATTTCGACGGTCTATTTGGATACAAAGGTTCTTTAGGTGGATTTGGAGAAATGGAAAAAGCTTCGGATAATCCACAAGTTTCTTTCCAACCAGTAATGTGTCAACACTGTAATCACGCACCTTGTGAAACAGTTTGTCCTGTTGCTGCAACCTCTCACGGTCGTCAAGGTCAAAACCAAATGGCTTACAACAGATGTGTAGGTACTAGATATTGTGCCAACAACTGTCCATATAAAGTGCGTCGTTTTAACTGGTTCTTGTATAATAAAAACGATGAGTTTGATTACCACATGAATGATGATTTAGGTCGTATGGTATTAAACCCAGACGTAAACGTTCGTTCAAGAGGAGTTATGGAAAAATGTTCTATGTGTATTCAAATGACACAAGCAACTATTTTGAAAGCTAAAAACGAAGGTAGAGAAGTTGCCCAAGGCGAATTCCAAACTGCTTGTTCTAAAGCTTGTTCTACTGGAGCAATGACTTTTGGAGATATCAATGTGAAAGAAAGTCCAATAGTTAAATTAGTGGAAGACGAAAGATCGTATCATTTATTAGAGCACGTTGGTACAAAACCAAATGTAGTCTATCACGTAAAAGTTAGAAATTCATAAAGTTTGAACCTTGCAAAATTGCTTGCAATTCTAACTTTATAAGTAAAAATAAATTAATAAAATTAAAAAGGATATGTCTCATATACACGATTCAAGTATTAGAAAACCTTTAGTTATAGGAAATAAATCCTATCACGATGTTACCGTAGACGTAGCTGCGCCTGTAGAAGGCAAAGCAAATAAACACTGGTGGATTGTTTTTTCAATCGCTCTTGCTGCTTTCCTTTGGGGAATAGGTTGTATTATTTATACTATTTCAACGGGTATTGGTACTTGGGGATTAAACAAAACAGTAGGTTGGGCTTGGGATATCACTAACTTCGTTTGGTGGGTAGGTATCGGTCACGCTGGAACCTTGATTTCAGCAGTATTATTGTTATTCCGTCAAAGATGGAGAATGGCAATTAACCGTTCTGCAGAAGCAATGACTATTTTCTCGGTAATTCAAGCAGGTTTATTCCCAATTATTCACATGGGGCGCCCTTGGTTAGCGTATTGGGTATTACCAATTCCAAACCAATTCGGATCATTATGGGTAAACTTTAACTCGCCTTTACTTTGGGACGTATTCGCAATTTCTACTTATTTATCAGTTTCAACTGTTTTCTGGTGGACTGGTTTATTACCTGATTTTGCTATGTTAAGAGACAGAGCAATTACTCCTTTTACAAAAAGAATTTATTCAGTTTTAAGTTTCGGATGGAGCGGTAGAGCTAAAGATTGGCAACGTTTCGAAGAAGTTTCTTTGGTGCTTGCAGGTTTAGCAACTCCACTGGTACTTTCTGTACATACTATTGTATCGATGGACTTTGCTACATCAGTAATTCCTGGATGGCATACCACAATCTTTCCTCCTTATTTCGTTGCAGGAGCGGTATTCTCAGGATTTGCAATGGTAAACACATTACTTATTATTATGAGAAAAGTTTCTAATTTAGAAGCTTATATCACTATTCAACACATCGAATTAATGAACATCGTAATCATGATTACAGGTTCTATTGTAGGGGTTGCGTATATTACAGAGTTATTCATCGCTTGGTATTCAGGTGTAGAATACGAACAATATGCTTTCTTAAACAGAGCAACTGGACCTTACTGGTGGGCTTATTGGTCAATGATGACTTGTAACGTTTTCTCTCCACAATTCATGTGGTTCAAAAAATTAAGAACAAGCATCATGTTCTCTTTCATCATCTCTATTGTAGTAAACATCGGAATGTGGTTTGAAAGATTTGTGATCATTGTAACTTCTTTACATAGAGATTACCTTCCATCTTCATGGACAATGTTTTCTCCTACTTTCGTAGATATTGGAATTTTCATTGGAACAATAGGATTCTTCTTCGTATTATTTTTATTATATGCTAGAACATTCCCAGTAATTGCTCAAGCAGAGGTTAAAACAATATTGAAAGCTACAGGACAAAATTATATTAACGATAGACAAGCAAATAAAGATTCACATCATGAGTAATAAAGTTATTTACGCTATATATAACGACGATGATATCTTGATGGATGCCGTAAAGAAAACACGTGCTGCTCATCATCATATTGAAGAAGTTTTCACCCCTTTTCCAGTTCACGGATTGGATAAAGCAATGGGATTGGCTCCGACAAGATTAGCAATTTGTGCTTTCATTTATGGTTGCATTGGAATCTCTGTAGCAACCGCTATGATGAATTTCATTATGATCCAAGATTGGCCACAAGATATTGGTGGTAAACCAAGTTTTAGTTATTTGCAAAACATGCCAGCATTCGTGCCGATTATGTTTGAGATGACTGTATTTTTTGCCGCTCACTTAATGGTTATTACTTTCTATATGAGAAGTAGATTATGGCCATTCAAAGAAGCAGAAAATCCTGATGTAAGAACTACAGATGACCATTTTTTAATGGAAGTTTCCATTCACGATAATGAAAAAGAATTAGTTTCTTTCTTCAAAAGTACCGGTGCAGTAGAAGTTAAAGTAATAGAAAAGCATTAATAAAGGATATGAAAACGATATATAAAATTACCATTTTATTAGGTTTGTCTGCATTAGTAACTTCTTGTCACGATAATTTAAAACCAAATTATCAGTACATGCCTAATATGTATGAACCTGTAAGTTATAATACTTACTCAGAGTCTGACGCTTTCAAAAATGGAAAAGAAGGACAACTTCCTGCAGAAGGATCTTTAAATAGAGGATTTGAAGTGTATGAGTATGAAAACTCCACTGCAGGTTATGATTTAGCAAAAGCGAATCTTAAATCTCCTTTAGACTCATTATCTACTGAAGATATGGAAAAAGCAAAAGGACTTTTTGAAATATATTGTGCTATTTGCCATGGAAATGGTGGAAACGGACAAGGAAAATTAGTTACCCAAGGAAAATTTTTAGGTGTTCCTAGTTATAAAGATAGAGTAATTACCACGGGTAGTGTTTTCCATGTTCAAACGTATGGATTAAATTCAATGGGATCTTATGCAAATCAATTGAATGCTCACGAACGTTGGTTAGTTGCAACCTATGTAATGAAACTAAAAAGCGAATTATAATTGTAGAACAAAATCATCTTTATAGATATGTACACATTTTCAAGTAAATTAAAAACATTCTCTCTAATTCTAATTCTTCTAGGAGCACTTGGAATAGGTTATGGTTTTTTAACTGCACCAAAAGACATTCAAGAAGTGGAAACTTTACTTTCAGCCGAGTCACATCACGAAGGTGGAAGCAACGCTAACGAAGCACACGCTGTTGAAGAGAATTCTGCTGTTGCTGCTGAAAAACACAAAGAACATTTAGAACATGTATTGCACCAATTGCAAAATAAGCCTTGGGCAGCATTTTATGTTGCATGTATATTTTTTATGCTTATTTCATTAGGAGTTTTAGCTTTTTATGCTATCCAACAAGTGGCACAAGCCGGTTGGTCTCCGTTATTATTCCGAGTAATGCAAGGTATTACGGCTTATTTACCAGTAGGTTCGGTTATCTTTTTTGTTCTTCTAATTTTATGCGGACTACACTTTAATCATTTGTTCATTTGGTTAGATCCAGAGGTAGTCGCTGCGGATAAAATTATTGCTAATAAATCGGGTTATTTGAACTTCCCATTTTGGATCATTAGAGCAGGAGTGTTTTTGTTAGGTTGGAATGCCTACCGTTATTTTTCTAGAAAGAATTGCTTGGCACAAGACGAAGCTTCAGACAATAGTTTCTACAAAAAGAATTTCAACATCTCGGCAATGTTCTTAGTTTTCTTTATCGTTTCTGAATCTATAATGTCTTGGGATTGGATCATGTCTATCGATCCGCATTGGTCTAGTACTTTATTTGGTTGGTATGTATTTGCAAGTTTCTTTGTAAGTGGAATTACTACAATATGTTTAATCACATTGTATTTAAAATCTAAAGGTTATTTAGAACACGTAAATACAAGCCATATTCATGATTTAGCTAAATTCATGTTTGGTTTCAGTGTGTTCTGGACGTATTTATGGTTTTCCCAATTCATGTTAATTTGGTACGCAAACATTCCTGAAGAAGTAACTTACTTTGTAACAAGAATTGAATTGTACAATCTCCCATTCTTTGGAGCTGTAGCTATGAACTTCTTATTTCCATTATTAATTTTAATCAACACTGATTTTAAGAGAATTTCATGGGTATTAGTAATGGCTGGAACGGTTATATTATTAGGTCATTACGTAGATTTCTTCAATATGATTATGCCATCATCTGTAGGTGATCAATGGTTCATTGGTATTCCAGAAATTAGTTCGGTATTTTTCTTCCTTGGATTGTTCCTTTTTGTAGTATTTACTGCATTAACAAAAGCGCCTTTAGTGCCTAAGAGAAATCCTTTCATTGAAGAAAGTAAACATTTTCATTATTAATATTTAAAGAAGTAAACAGATGACAAGTTTGTTGGTAATTATAGTTTTAGTTTTATTAGCTATTGCGTTGTGGCAATTGACCAAAATATTCGATTTATCTCAAGTAGGTGAATACAAGAATAATACTCAAGTTGCAGATGACAAAGATAATAATACACAAGGGTATTTAATGTTTGGATTTTTAGCGTTCATCTATATTTTCACAATTTATGGATTGATTGTTTGGGGACCTCTAGTTTTACATACTCCTGCTTCTGTTCATGGACCATTAATCGATGATTTAATGAACGTTACTTGGGTATTGATTTTTATTGTTCAAGCAGTAACTCAAGTATTATTACATTATTTTGCCTTTAAATACAGAGGAAAGCAAGGAAATAAAGCATTATATTTTGCAGATAATAATAGATTAGAAGTTATATGGTCAGTTATTCCTGCAATTGTTTTAGCTGGATTAATCCTTTTCGGATTGTATGCTTGGACGAACATCATGTTTATTGAAGACGAAGAAGATACCGTAACAATTGAATTATATGCACAACAGTTCAACTGGACGGCACGTTATGCAGGTAATGATAATGTGCTTGGAAAAGCAAACGTAAGATATATTGAAGGTGTTAATACTTTAGGGGTTGATGTAGAAGATCCTTATGCTAATGATGATGTGGTTTCTAAAGAATTGCATATTCCAAAAGGAAAAAAAGTACACTTCAAAATGCGTTCTCAGGATGTATTACACTCAGCTTACATGCCGTATTTTAGAGCTCAAATGAACTGTGTGCCAGGAATGGTAACTGAATTTGCATTCGAGCCAACTTACACCACTGCAGAATATAGAGAATTACCTTATATGGTTGCTAAAGTGGCAAATATTAATTCAATTCGAACTAAAAAAAGTGCTGAATTAGTAGCTAAAGGAGAATCCGCTTTAGATCCGTACGAATTTGATTTCTTGTTGCTTTGTAACAAAATATGTGGAGCTTCTCACTATAATATGCAAATGAAAATTATAGTTGATACTCCTGAAGATTATGCTAAATGGTTGAAAAAACAAACCACAGTTACTCAAGAAGTAAAAGCAGATAAATTAGCTAAGCTAGCACCTGAAGCAGGAGTTAAAACAGATGCTAATGAAAAAGATACCGCAACAATTACCCCTATGAAAGAGGTAAAAGTTGCCATGAAATAATATTTTAATTTAAAGTAAACGAATATGTCAGCAGAAGGACACGGTCACGAATTAGAACACGATCACGAACATGAACACCACCATAAAGATACTTTTATAACTAAGTATATCTTTAGTATTGACCACAAAATGATTGCTAAGCAGTACCTTATTTCAGGTATTGTAATGGGAGTTATCGGTGTGGGTTTATCGATGCTTTTCAGAATGCAATTGGCTTGGCCAGAAGAATCATTCAAAGTATTTAGCTTCTTTTTGGGAGAAAAATTTGCTCCAAACGGAGTAATGACTAATGATATTTACTTGGCTTTAGTTACTATTCACGGAACCATAATGGTATTCTTTGTATTAACGGCCGCCCTGAGTGGAACGTTCAGTAATCTACTCATACCACTTCAAATTGGCGCCCGAGATATGGCTTCAGGAGTATTAAATATGATTTCCTATTGGTTGTTCTTCATTTCAAGTGTGGTTATGATTGCTTCTTTATTTGTTGAAGCGGGTCCTGCATCTGCAGGTTGGACAATTTACCCTCCTTTAAGTGCGCTTCCACAAGCAATACCTGGATCAGGAATGGGTATGACATTATGGTTGGTTTCAATGGCTATATTCATCGCATCTTCATTGTTAGGATCTTTGAACTATGTTGTTACTGTTATTAATTTGAGAACTAAAGGAATGTCAATGACAAGATTGCCACTTACTATTTGGGCTTTCTTTGTTACAGCAATTATTGGAATTATTTCTTTCCCAGTTCTTTTGTCTGCAGCACTATTATTAATTATGGACAGAAGTTTTGGTACTTCTTTCTTCTTATCGGATATTTATATTGCAGGTGAAGTTTTACATAATCAAGGAGGTTCACCAGTATTATTCGAACACTTATTCTGGTTCTTAGGTCACCCTGAAGTTTACATCGTATTATTACCAGCTTTAGGAATCACTTCTGAGGTTATTGCAACCAATTCTCGTAAACCAATTTTCGGTTATAGAGCGATGATTATGTCAATTCTTGCAATTGCATTTTTATCAACCATCGTTTGGGGTCACCACATGTTTATCTCAGGAATGAATCCATTCTTAGGTTCGGTATTTACTTTCACTACGCTGTTAATTGCAATTCCATCGGCGGTAAAAGCATTCAATTACATTACTACTCTTTGGAAAGGAAACTTGCAATTAAACCCTGCAATGTTGTTCTCAATTGGATTGGTTTCTACATTTATTACTGGAGGTTTAACAGGAATTATTCTAGGTGATAGCACCTTAGATATTAATGTTCACGATACTTATTTCGTTGTAGCTCACTTCCACTTAGTAATGGGTATTTCTGCACTTTATGGAATGTTTGCCGGAATCTATCACTGGTACCCAAAAATGTTCGGTAGAATGTTGAACAAGAATTTAGGTTATGTTCACTTTTGGGTTACGGCTATTTGTGCTTACGGAGTTTTCTTTCCAATGCACTTTATCGGAATGGCTGGTTTACCAAGACGTTACTATACCAACACAAACTTCCCATTATTTGATGACCTACAAAACGTAAACGTTTTAATTACAACTTTCGCTTTAATCGGTGGAGTATTCCAATTAGTTTTCTTGTATAATTTCTTTAGTAGTATTTTCTACGGTAAGAAAACAGTACAAAATCCATGGAAATCTAATACTTTAGAATGGACTGCACCAATTGAGCACATCCATGGTAACTGGCCAGGAGAAATCCCTGAAGTTCACAGATGGCCTTACGATTACAGTAAACCAGGTCATGATGAAGATTTTGTTCCTCAAAATGTGCCAATGAAAAAAGGAGAAGAAGTGTTACATCACTAAAACGTAAATTATCAATATAAAATGCCTTTCTCCCGAAACTTCGGGATGAAAGGCATTTTTATTTGCCTATAACTTTCCTATATTTGTAATATGAACGAAAACCTAGACCCTACCAACCAAAATTTTAATCCTGAAGAACTGGATCTTGAAAAGAGATTAAGACCGCTATCTTTTGATGATTTTGCCGGTCAAGATCAAATATTAGAAAATCTTAAAGTTTTTGTTGAAGCGGCAAACCAAAGAAATGAGGCTTTAGATCACACCCTTTTTCATGGACCTCCAGGTTTAGGAAAAACCACCTTGGCTAATATTTTGGCCAATGAGTTGGGCGTGGGAATTAAAATCACTTCGGGTCCTGTATTAGATAAGCCAGGAGATTTAGCAGGATTATTAACTAATCTTGATGAAAGAGATGTTTTATTCATAGATGAAATTCATCGTTTAAGTCCAATTGTTGAGGAATATTTATATTCTGCAATGGAAGATTTTAAAATCGATATTATGATTGAATCGGGTCCTAATGCTCGTTCGGTTCAAATCAATTTAAATCCATTTACATTAGTTGGCGCTACCACTCGTTCTGGGTTGTTAACCGCTCCAATGAGAGCCCGTTTCGGAATTCAAAGTCGTTTGCAATATTACACCACCGAACTTTTAACCTCAATTGTAGAAAGAAGTTCTTCCATTTTAAAAATGCCGATTACCATGGAAGCGGCAATAGAAATTGCAGGTAGAAGTAGAGGGACACCTAGAATTGCCAATTCCCTTTTGCGACGCGTTCGTGACTTTGCTCAAATTAAAGGCAACGGGAGTATCGATATTGAAATTGCAAGATACTCACTTAAAGCATTGAACGTTGATGCTCATGGATTGGACGAAATGGACAATAAAATTTTGAATACAATTATCGATAAATTCAAAGGCGGTCCTGTCGGTTTATCAACATTGGCGACAGCCGTATCCGAAAGTAGCGAAACAATCGAAGAAGTTTACGAGCCGTTTTTAATTCAAGAAGGTTTTATCATGCGAACCCCACGAGGGAGAGAAGTTACCGAAAAAGCCTACAAGCATTTAGGTAAAATTAAGGGCAATATTCAAGGAGGTCTTTTTTAATTTAAGATATAAGACATAAGATATAAGATTTAGAAAACACTTTATGAATTCAAGCCAACTAAAGAATAGAACAAAAAAATATTCGATTACAATTTTAGATCTAGTAGAAAAACTACCAAATACAATTTCTGGAAGAGCTGTTTCAAATCAAATTGTTAGAAGCGGCACTTCTGTTGGAGCTAATTATAGAGCCGTTTGCAGAGCTAGAAGTGATAGAGAATTTATTTCTAAATTGTCAATTGTAATTGAAGAGTCTGATGAAACTTTATTTTGGTTAGAAATAATTTTAGAAAAAGGATGGTTAAATAATTCACAAATTGATTTTATATGGAAAGAGGGAAATGAATTGACGGCAATTTTTGTAAGTACCATGAAAACTATCAAAGAA
>Ga0102893_1000675_pt1 | contig 12400 bp, 8 predicted proteins | sample Colrivmet1553A02_FD_81593 | JGI IMG/M metagenome (GOLD analysis project Ga0102893, IMG submission 81593) | Estuarine microbial communities from the Columbia River estuary - metaG 1553A-02 | ecosystem: Environmental > Aquatic > Marine > Intertidal zone > Estuary | place: USA: Columbia River...
GTAGCTTCCTTTTTGCGAAAACAGGCGATAAAAAATCCTTCCCCCTTTACCAAATGAGGGTAAAAACGGTAGCCCCATTGTTTTTTGCTATCCGACTGTGTTTCTTGAATACCCCATGCAGGCTCTACTGGAATGCGCACACTTTCTAATTTAAAAGTTGATGCCAACCAGTCGCATATATCTTCATTTTCTTCTATAGAATAGGAGCAAGTAGAGTAAATTAATAAGCCATCTTCTTTTAAAGCTGGGTATACATCGGCTAAAATACGTTGTTGGCGTTGGCTGCATAACTGTACAGCCTCTTCCGACCATTGGCTAATGGCTTGCGGGTCTTTACGAAACATACCCGAGCCCGAGCAAGGAGCGTCCACCACCACCACATCAAAATAGCTAGGGGTTCTCCCGAAATCTTTTGGGTCGTTATTGCTCACATAGGTATTGGCCTTGCCCCATCTAATGAGGTTGTCGCTTAAAATGGGTACTCTCGTTTTAATAATTTCGTTCGCCAACAATAAGCTATCATCAGTAAGTAAGGAGCTAATTAAGGTACTTTTGCCACCCGGTGCTGCACATAAATCTAATACTTTTAGGGCCTTGCTTAAATCGGTTTGCCTAAGCGCCTGCTCCAAAAACATAGACGAAGCTTCTTGTACATAATAGGCTCCTGCGTGAAACAAAGGGTCGGCGGTAAAGGAAGGGCGTTCCGCTAAGTATTTACCCGTTTTAGACCAGGCAATGGCTTCTTCTTTTAAAAATACCGAACTGGGCTTTGCCGGGTTTATTCGAATACTCGTAAGCGTTTCTTCGCTTTCGTGTAGTTGAATAAAAGCAGGAATCTTTGGAGCAGCAATGCGCTTTAATGAATCTAAAAGTGCTTCTGGCAAGGGGTATTTCATCACCTCAAAGTACGCGAATAATTGCAAACAAAAAAACAAGTCTATTTAATGATTATGGATTATTACAGGGAGCTTTTAAAACAATATTCTAAATTTTTAGGTCCGATATCGCATTTGGAGTCGTATCTTTGTTATTATGCAAAATGAAATTCCTGTAGAATCAAGAAAAGAAGTAATGACTTACTTAGAGCCCTTTATGGAGGGGGAAATGGCTACGTATTTAAGGCCAGTAGAAGAGTTGTGGCAACCAAGCGATTTTTTGCCTGACGCTAGTAAAGAAACTTTTTTTGCCGATATCAAAGAACTACAACAAAATGCTAAAGAACTGCCGTATGATGTATTGGCAGTACTTATTGGCGATACCATTACCGAGGAAGCCTTACCGACCTACGAATCGTGGTTGATGATGGTGGATGATGTTTCTAGAAACGAACAAGGCGGTTGGATGAAGTTCTTAAGAGCTTGGACTGCTGAAGAAAATCGCCATGGTGATTTATTAAATAAGTATTTATACTTAAGTGGTCGTGTGGATATGCGTGCTATGGAAATATCTACTCAATATTTAATCCACGATGGCTTTGATATTCAAACCTACAATGATCCGTATCGCACTTTCGTATACACTTCTTTCCAGGAATTGGCCACCAATGTTTCGCACCGCAGAGTAGCCGGTTTGGCTAAACAGGCAGGGGATAAGTTGATGGCTAAAATGTGCGGCGTTATTGCTTCAGACGAGGCTAGACATGCGAAAGCATACATCTCTTTAATTAAAAAAGCTTTTGAAGTTGATGCGAACCAAGTGATGTTGGCTTTTGAGGATATGATGAAGAAAAAAATTGTGATGCCTGCGCATTTTTTGCGTGAAATTGGTTTACAAGTGGGCCAAACTTTTGGTCATTTTACCGATGCAGCACAACGTACCGGAGTTTATACGGCTACAGATTATGTAGATATTATGAAAGAGCTGCTGGTAGAATGGCAAATTGAAAGCATGCGTGATTTAAACGAAGCTGGAGAAAAAGCTAGAGATTATGTAATGGCATTACCCGACCGCTTAATGAGAGTTGCCGAACGGATGAAAAGTCCTGGATTAGATTATAAATTTAGCTGGATACACGCTTAACAAAAAAGCCCCGAATTTCGGGGCTTTTTTTATGCTTACATATTTCGTCGGTATTGGCCACCTACGCTATACAAAGCATTGGATATTTGACCAATAGAACAAATTTTACAAACTTCCATCAAGCTCTCGAAAATATTCTCACCGGCTAAGGCTTTTTGTTGAAGCGCTAGCAAGGCCGCATCGGCCACTCCTTTATTTCGTTCTTGGAAAGCACTTAGCGTAGCAATTTGAAATTGCTTTTCATCTTCTGTAGCTCGAATAACTTCGCCAGGCAAAATGGTTGGTGAACCGTTTTTGTTTAAAAACATATTTACGCCCACAATGGGAAATTCTCCATTGTGTTTTAGCGTTTCGTAATACAAGCTTTCTTCTTGTATTTTACCTCGTTGATACATGGTTTCCATGGCGCCCAATACACCGCCACGTTCGTTAATGCGTTTAAATTCCTCGAGTACGGCTTCTTCCACTAAATCGGTCAATTCCTCTATAATAAAGGCCCCTTGTAGTGGGTTTTCATTTTTAGCCAAGCCCAATTCTCGGTTAATAATTAACTGAATGGCCATGGCTCTACGAACCGATTCTTCGGTAGGTGTGGTAATGGCTTCATCGTAGGCATTGGTGTGCAAAGAATTGCAATTATCGTAAATGGCATACAAAGCTTGCAGGGTAGTGCGTATATCGTTAAAATCTATTTCTTGTGCATGTAGCGAACGCCCCGAGGTTTGAATATGGTATTTCAGTTTTTGCGAACGCTCCGCTCCTTTGTATTTGTATTTAATGGCTTTTGCCCAAATGCGTCGGGCTACACGGCCAATAACCGCATACTCCGGATCGATTCCGTTGGAGAAAAAGAAGGATAAATTGGGGGCAAAGTCGTCAATTTTCATCCCACGGCTTAAATAATACTCTACAAAAGTAAAGCCGTTGCTCAGGGTAAAGGCCAATTGCGAAATGGGGTTAGCCCCGGCTTCTGCAATGTGGTACCCCGAAATAGATACCGAATAAAAATTCTGAATTTGATTGTGGATGAAATACTGTTGAATATCACCCATCATGCGTAAAGCAAATTCGGTAGAGAAAATGCAGGTATTTTGCGCCTGGTCTTCTTTTAAAATATCGGCTTGTACCGTTCCGCGAACGGTAGCTATGGCTTCTGCTTTAATTTTCTCGTACACGGCTTTTGGCAAAACCTCATCGCCGCTTACACCCAAAAGCATTAAGCCAAGTCCATTATTCCCTTCGGGAAGTTTACCGCTATAGGAAGGTCTTTTCAAACCTTTCTGCTTATAAATGGCTTCAATTTTTTGTTCAACCTCTTTTTCTAAACCATTGGCTTTAATGTATTTTTCACATTGTTGATCAATAGCTACGTTCATAAAAAAGCCCAACATCATAGGTGCTGGTCCGTTAATAGTCATGGAAACCGAAGTGGCCGCATGGCATAAATCGAAACCAGAATATAATTTTTTGGCATCGTCTAGCGTGGCAATGCTTACGCCGGCGTTACCTATTTTTCCATAAATATCCGGACGGCTGTGCGGATCTTCTCCGTAAAGCGTTACCGAATCGAAGGCCGTAGATAATCGAATAGCCGGTTGACCCAGCGATACGTAATGGAAACGTTTATTGGTGCGCTCGGGTCCACCTTCGCCGGCAAACATGCGGGTAGGGTCTTCGCTATCTCGTTTTAGGGGAAATACGCCAGCTGCAAACGGGAATTCTCCAGGGACATTTTCGGTAAGCAACCAACGTAAAATGTCGCCCCAAGCCTCGTATTTAGGCAAGGAAACCTTAGGAATGCGCAATTGCGAAAGCGACGTAGTATATAAAGATTGACGAATTTCTTTGTTACGTACCTTAAATACGAACTCGTCTTCACGGTATCTTTTTACCGTATCTGGCCATTCACGCAATAGACGCTTGCATTCTACGTCTAATTTTTCTTCAGTTTGGGTATATATTCTTTCTAAATCGGAGCGTGTTTCTTTATGGCTATCGCCTAAAAGATCGATGGTGCCTTTTAGTTGAAAGAGGCGTTGCGCCAATTCACATTGTTTGGCTACCCAAGTTTTATAGTCTGCATTTGCCTCGGCAATTTCTGCCAAATAGCGGGTCCGTTCTGGTGGAATGATGTAACTTTTATCTCCACTATGTTGGCTCAGCGCAAAATTCGGCTCTAAATCGATACCCGTTTTGCTTTGTATGCTAGCCATTAAGGCTGCAAACAAAGCGTTCATACCAGGGTCGTTAAACTGAGATGCCATGGTGCCAAAAATAGGCAGGCTTTCGTCGGCCGCCTCGAATAGATTGTGGTTGCGTTTGTATTGCTTGCGCACATCGCGAAGGGCATCTAAGGCACCTCTTTTATCAAATTTATTTATCGCTACTAGGTCGGCAAAATCCAGCATGTCAATTTTTTCTAACTGCGTAGCGGCACCAAACTCAGGGGTCATTACGTAGAGCGAAACATCGCAATGTTCGGTAATTTCGGTATCCGATTGGCCAATGCCCGAGGTTTCTACAATAATTAAATCGTAACCTGCGGCTTTGCAAATTTCAATAGATTCTTGCACGTATTTAGATAAAGCCAAATTTGCTTGGCGGGTAGCCAAAGAGCGCATGTAAATGCGGGAATTATTGATGGCATTCATCCGAATGCGGTCGCCAAGTAAGGCACCACCTGTTTTTCGTTTCGATGGATCGACGGAAATAATGGCCATGGTTTTATCCGTTTCTATCAAGAAACGTCGAACCAATTCATCTACTAAAGACGATTTTCCGGCACCGCCTGTTCCGGTTATGCCCAGTACAGGAATTTTTTTAGTCCCGATGAGCTTTTTTAACTCTTTGAGCAGGCCTTCGGCTTCTGCTGGTACGTTTTCTGCTAAGGTGATGGCCGCTGCAATAGCCGGTACGTATTTTGTTTGAATGCCTTTTACCTCATCGGCGGCTTTGGTACGGGTAGCAAAATCGGATTGTTGCAACATGTCGTTAATCATGCCTTGCAAACCCATTTTCCGGCCATCATCTGGCGAATAAATATTGGCAATGCCGTAGGCTTTTAGCTCGGCAATTTCGTGTGGTAAGATTACGCCACCTCCGCCACCAAAAATTTTGATGTGGCTAGCCCCTTTTTCCTTCAATAAATCGTGCATGTATTTGAAGTACTCGAGATGGCCCCCTTGGTAAGAGGTTATGGCAATACCCTGCACATCTTCTTGAATGGCACAATTCACTACTTCATCTACCGAACGGTTGTGACCTAAGTGAATCACTTCGGCTCCCGAAGATTGCAATATGCGACGAATAATATTAATCGTAGCGTCGTGGCCGTCGAATAAAGAAGCAGCCGTAACGAAACGTATTTTATGTGTTGGTTGATAAGCAGTAATGCTTTCCATAGGTTATAATTGGTACACAAATGTACTAAAAAGCTAGTCGCTGTTTATGTATCTTTGTCAAAAATCATAGATACAATTCTTTGGGAACCCCACTCGATTACGGCTTTAAACCATATACTCATTATGGTGGTTATTTAAAAGATAAATACCAGGGCCAACGTGTATTTAAAATTATTGCCGATGGGGGTTTTACCTGCCCCAACCGTGATGGGAGTAAAGGTTTTGGTGGCTGTACCTATTGCAATGTAGATTCCTTTACGCCCGAGCTTTCTAGAAGCTTGCCCACTATTAAAGAACAGATTGAACGGGGGATGGAACGGGCTATTAAGAATTATCAAGCAGAGAAATTCATTATTTATTTCCAGCCCAATACCAATACCTATGCACCTACGCATTACCTGAAGAGTATGTACGATGAGGGCTTGAGCATCAATACTGAAAATATTGTAGGCCTCTCGGTAGGCACCCGGCCCGATTGTATAGATGCCGAAAAAGTGGCGCTTTTAGAAAGTTATACCGATCGCTTTGATGTGGATTTGGAAATGGGTATGGAATCTATTTACAACGATACCTTGGCCCAGATTAATAGGGGTTGCATGCATGAAGATTTAGAGCAAAGCCTAGACTTGGTAAACGGTTCGAAATTGGATGTTTGCTTGCATACTATTTTCGGTTTTCCTTGGGAAACGAAAGAAATGATGTTGGCCTATGCCCATGAATTGAATCGCTTTCCGCAAGTGAAATTTGCCAAATTGCACCACTTGCATATTGTAGAAGGTTCGGTAATGGGTGTAAAATATAAGAGAGCGCCTTTTAAGCTGTTTAGTTTGGAGGAATACACGGAATTTTTAGCGGAATTCATCCCACTTTTACGCCCCGATATCGTATTGCAGCGTTTGTTTGGCTTGTCTGACTACGATTTGCTAATTGCGCCCAATTGGGGTCTTAAAAAAACAGAAATTCAGGATTATATTGATAAAGGCCTGCAAAGTAGAGGGGTAATGCAAGGCAGTAAGTACCAACCCGGTTTACTTATTTAGCCGCTATATTTCCCAAATAGTTCTTCTACTTTTTTCTCCCGGTAATCGAAAATACCTTGTATTTCTTTGGCTACTAATATGCTGTTGGCTATACGTCCAAAAATACCCATCGGAATGGCATAGTTAATAATATCGGTCATGAGTACGCCGCCCGGAATTTCTTGAAAATGGTGTTGGTGATGCCACAAGGCGTAGGGACCGAAGCGTTGTTCATCTACAAAATAGTCGCCTTCTTTTACGTGGGTTATTTCGGTCATCCAATTAAGTTTAATACTTAAAAGTGGCGATACTTTATAGGTAATAATCATACCCGGGTACATTTTTTGCCCTTCTTTAAAATCAGATGTAATGATGAAGCCCATATGATCGGGCGTAATTTTTGCCAAGTTTGCAGGCGAAGAGAAAAAATCCCAAGCCTGTGAAAGGCTAATGGGTAACTTTTGTTCGTAACGTAACTGATAGGTTTTCATAGCTACAAAGCTACGCTTTAGGGCTCATGGTGTAGCCGCTTCCATGTAATCTATTGGTCAATTTATTGCACCATCTTATTGGCGCAGCCCGAACTGGCAAAGGCCTCTGGTTTGGCTTTAAATACAAAGCCCATTCCCAAAATATAGCCCATAGCTTCGTGTAAAGCTTGGTTCGATTTAAATTGCGGATTGGTATTGATATCGGCATGTACCTCTAAATCTACATCATACAAATCGAGTAAATCGCAAAGCGCATAGGCAATTTCAATAGATTTTTGTACTTCGGATAACATCCGCTCTTTGATGCCCATTTTTTGGGTACTGCGTTCTTGGTGAATGTACATGAAGCCGCCTTTTTGTTCCCGAACGAGCACAATAACGGTAGCAAAATCGGTGTGATCGCCTTTTACTTGCGAATCGGTGCCGATGCATACTTTGAGGCTATTGCCTAAACCAGTTTCACGAATAATGGCATTTTCTACTTCCTCGATGATGGGTAACTTAATTTCATCGCCATTGAATTTTTTCCAGGTCATAAATTTTGGGTTAAAATTTGCCGACCTTTTTAGGGGTCTATAAAATTAAGTGATTGTTCCCCTTCCATTTGTTAAAAAGCAATTATTTAATTGTTAACATCGGGCACTTTGCTAACACTATTATTTTTAGGTTACCTAATGGCTCAACTCAACAAAAACTCAGATATATTATAGATATTTGTAGTATGAAAAATATGTTGAGAAAGTCGCTTTTAAGCCTATTATTTGCAGGATTTAGCCTTTTGGCTGCTGCACAACAGGTAGATACCACACAGCAACGAATTGCCGGAAGAGTAAATGCACCCGAGCAGCAGCAAAAACCGTATGTAATTTTAATTTCCATTGACGGTTTTCGATACGATTATGCCCAAAAATATGGACCGAAAAACCTGCTTGGGTATGCCCAGCAAGGTGTAAAAGCCGATGCACTCATACCCTCCTTCCCATCTGTAACTTTTCCAAATCATTATACGATTGCAACGGGATTATACCCTTCGCATACGGGTTTGGTAGCCAATTCTTTTTACGATAGGGCTCGAAAAGAAAGCTTCAGCATGAGCCAAAAAGATAAGGTGAAAGATGGTTTTTGGTATGGAGGTACACCACTTTGGGTGTTGGCCGAACAGCAAAAAATGGTTTCGGCTAGTTTTTATTGGGTAGGTAGCGATGCCGATGTACAAGGTATTCATCCGAGTTATTACTACTATTACAACGAACAAATTTCCAATAAAGATAGGGTGGAAGTGGTAAAAAATTGGCTGACACTGCCGGAAGAGAAACGCCCTCATTTTATTAGTTTTTATTATCCCGAAGTTGACCATGCTGGCCATGATTTTGGACCTGAGTCTGCGGAAACCAAAGCCGCTGTACAATTGGTAGACGGTTATATAGCCGATTTAGTGGCAGCAGTAAACAGTACCGCATTGCCGGTTAACTTTATTCTTGTTTCCGATCATGGGATGACCCAAGTAGACCAAAAAAATCCTATTAAAACGCCAGCTAGTATAGATAAACAGAAATTTAAAATTAGCTCTGCTGGCAGCATGATGCAGCTTTATGCCAATGAGGCCTCAGATATTTTGCCCCAATACGCCAAATTGAAAGCAGGTGCCGTAGACTATGAAGTGTATTTGAAAAAAGATGTACCAAAGAAATTGCATTATGGCCCGAAAGACGATCGATTTAATAGAATTGGCGACCTTGTTTTATTAGCAAAATGGCCAAAGGTTTTTGCAGATTGGAAAGTAAACCCAGGTTTTCACGGGTTCGATCCAATTACGGTACCTGATATGAAGGCCACTTTTTATGCTTGGGGACCAGCCTTTAAACAAGGGCTGCAGGTGCCTGCATTTAAGAATGTAGAAGTATACGATGTAGTTACCCGTATTTTAGGTTTAAGCAAAACCAGCAAAACCGATGGAACCGGTAAAGTGGCCCAGAAAATTTTAAAATAGTATCGAAATAATTGTTAGATGGTGGTTTACGGGCTATATCATACTGACATAATTTCCGTTAAGTAGTAAAATGGCCCAATTGTTGATATAAGTTTGACACTAGGCTATTGGATTGAGTGAATAATTTATATAGCTTAGAACTTTAAACACCAACATAGAAAGGGGAACAAGATGGAAGCTAAATTTTCACCACGGGTTAAAGATGTAATTGCATTTAGTAGAGAGGAAGCTCTTCGCTTGGGCCATGACTATATTGGTACCGAACATTTGCTTCTTGGGCTTATTAGAGAGGGCGATGGCATGGCCATTAAAATTCTAAAAACCTTGGGCGTAGATACTGCCCGAGTGCGTCATTCAGTTGAAGAAGCCGTAAAGGGTACTTCTACTACTAGCCTAAACTTGGGCAATATTCCCTTAACAAAGCAAGCTGAAAAGGTGCTTAAAATCACTTATTTAGAGGCAAAAATATTTAAGAGCGAAATTATAGGTACCGAGCATTTATTGTTATCTATTTTAAGAGACGAAGACAATGTGGCTTCGCAAATTTTATTGCAGTATGAAATAAACTACGAGGTGGTAAAAGCCGAAGTAGAACAACATAAAGAAGAGTTTAAAGATGAAGCTCCAGGATCTGCTGCAGGTGGCGATGAAGAGTTTCCGGAAGAGGAAAGTTTTACCCAGCCTAAAAAAGTTTCGGATATTAAATCGAAAACACCAGTATTAGATAATTTTGGTAGAGATTTAACCAAATCTGCCGAAGAAGGAAAACTAGACCCTATTGTAGGAAGAGATAAAGAAATTGAACGGGTATCGCAAATTTTATCACGCCGTAAAAAGAACAACCCCATTTTAATTGGAGAGCCCGGAGTGGGTAAATCGGCCATTGCCGAGGGCTTGGCTTTGCGCATCATTCAACGTAAAGTTTCTCGTGTATTGTTTAACAAACGAGTAGTTACGCTCGATTTAGCTTCCTTGGTTGCCGGCACCAAATACCGTGGCCAGTTTGAAGAGCGCATGAAAGCCGTAATGAACGAATTGGAGAAATCGCCCGATGTAATTTTGTTTATTGATGAAATTCACACCATTGTAGGTGCTGGCGGAGCTTCGGGTTCCTTAGATGCTTCTAACATGTTTAAGCCGGCCTTGGCTCGTGGCGAAATTCAATGTATTGGTGCTACTACTTTAGATGAGTACCGTCAGTTTATTGAAAAAGATGGCGCCTTGGATCGCCGTTTCCAAAAAGTAATGGTAGAACCAGCTACGCCTGCAGAAACACTCGAAATATTAACTAGAATAAAAGAAAAATACGAAGAACACCACGGCGTAGTGTACACCCCAGAAGCAATTTCGGCTTGTGTGAATTTAACAGCACGCTATATTTCCGATCGTTTTTTACCGGATAAAGCCATTGATGCTTTAGACGAAGTGGGCTCACGAGTACACTTAATCAATATTCACGTCCCTCAAAATATCATCGATATTGAAGATAAAATTGAGGAAATTAAGGTAGAAAAAAACAAAGTAGTGCGCAGCCAAAAATATGAGGAAGCCGCTAAATTGCGTGATACCGAAAAACATTTATTGGAAGAGCTAGACCAAGCGAAAGTGGCTTGGGAGGCCGAAACCAAAACCAAACGCTTTGAAGTTACCGAAGACGATGTGGCAGAAGTTGTTGCCATGATGACCGGTATACCGGTGCAACGTGTTGGCCAAACCGATAGCCAAAAATTATTGGGCATGTTTGAAGCCATTAATAAACGAGTTATTGGCCAAGAAGATGCGGTTCGTAAACTTACCAAAGCCATTCAACGTACACGTGCCGGCTTAAAAGACCCTAAAAAACCAATTGGTTCCTTCATCTTTTTAGGCCCAACGGGCGTAGGTAAAACCGAATTAGCCAAAGAATTGGCTCGTTTTATGTTCGATACCGAAGATGCTTTGATTCAAATTGATATGAGCGAATACATGGAAAAATTCGCTGTTTCACGTTTGGTGGGAGCGCCTCCGGGATACGTAGGTTACGAAGAAGGTGGCCAATTAACCGAAAAAGTACGCAGAAAACCATATGCCGTAATTTTGCTCGATGAGATTGAAAAAGCACATCCCGATGTATTTAACCTGCTATTGCAAGTATTAGATGAAGGGCAGCTAACCGATAGCCTCGGACGAAAAGTTGATTTTAGAAATACGGTGGTTATTATGACCTCTAACATTGGTGCACGCCAGTTAAAAGATTTTGGACAAGGAGTAGGTTTTTCTACTACGGCCAAAACCGATCAGGCCGATACACATTCTAGAGGCGTAATTGAAAGTGCTCTTAAAAAAGCATTTGCACCCGAATTCTTAAATCGTATTGACGATGTGGTGGTATTTAATTCGCTTGGAAAAGAAGAGATTTTCAAAATCATCGACATTGAATTGAAATCATTATTCAGTAGAATTAGCGATTTAGGTTACCAAATTAAACTCACCGATGCGGCCAAAGAGTTTATTGCAGAGAAAGGCTTCGATGCCAACTTTGGAGCCCGTCCGTTAAAAAGAGCCATCCAAAAACATTTGGAAGACCCCATTGCGGAAGAGATTTTAAAAGGCGATTTACACGAAGGCGATACGCTAGAAATAGATGTTGATGCCGAAACCAAGGAGCTTAAAATCTTAGATAAGCCCAAGAATAGAAAGAAAAAAGAAACTAAAAACGAAAGTTAAGCGTTCCATGTTTGTATCATTTAAATTAATCTTATGAAAAAAGTAATGCTATTGGCCCTTTGTTTGTTGGCCGCAAGTTTCGGTTATGCGCAAAAGGCAGAATGGAAAGCCATGGAAGATTTCCATGCGGTAATGAGTCCAACTTTTCATCCGGCCGAAGAAAACAATTTAAATCCTACCAGAGAGAATGCACAAAAATTACTCCTTGTAGCTAAAAAATGGCAACAATCGCCAGTTCCATCTGGTTTTAATGCCGTTTTAGCTCAGCCTATCTTAAAAAAATTGGTTAAAGACTGTAGTATGGTAGCTCAAGCTGTAAAAGCGAAAAAATCTGATGCTGAGTTGAAAAAACTAATTACGAAAGCACACGATACTTTTCATGAATTTGCTGAAAAGTGTAGAGAATAAAAAAGTATGTCCCATAAAAAAACCCTATCGAGTATTCGATAGGGTTTTTTTATGGCTTGTCTGTCAATTATTTCTCCATTTGCTCAATTACGGCTTGGCTTACTCCGGTAAAGGAGAATCCACCATCGTGGAACAAATTCTGCATGGTAACCATTTTGGTTAAATCGGAGAACAAAGTAACGGTATAGTTTGCACACTCTTCGGCAGTGGCGTTGCCAAGTGGGCTCATTTTTTCTGCATAGCTAATAAAACCATCGAAACCTTTTACGCCCGAACCAGCTGTTGTACGGGTTGGCGATTGCGAAATGGTGTTGACACGGACTTTCTTTTTAGTACCGTATTGGTAACCGAAGTTACGGGCAATAC
>Ga0102893_1000676_pt1 | contig 12398 bp, 10 predicted proteins | sample Colrivmet1553A02_FD_81593 | JGI IMG/M metagenome (GOLD analysis project Ga0102893, IMG submission 81593) | Estuarine microbial communities from the Columbia River estuary - metaG 1553A-02 | ecosystem: Environmental > Aquatic > Marine > Intertidal zone > Estuary | place: USA: Columbia River...
AAATCTTACGTTTCTATAGCTTCCTGGGACCTTCTCAGGGATCTCAATGTTGAAGCGATAGTTGAGGAAAATCTCATGACTTCCTCCGCTGTAACCGCTCAGCGCGGATGTGGTAATGTCATAAGAATAGGCGAGTCGTAATGACGGAAGTATCTGATATCCAGCCATTAAACTGAGTGCGTCTTGATTCCGGTATCCCAGTCCTCCATAGATTTTGTCTTGCAAAAGAGCATTGACATTCAGGTCCATGGAGATATTCGAATTGAGGTCAGATTTTATTAAAAAACTTGGGGTTAATACCAATTGATAGTCTGGCAGGGACAAATGATAGCCTCCAGTGAGGTAATAGTGCAGCTTGCTCTTGTAGCGGGCGGAGCCCCCAAAATTGGCTTCACTCTGTAGTAAACGACTTGTGGAAAGCCCGGCATACCAAAGATCAGTCGTGTAGTAGGCGCCAAAGTTCAATTCGGGCGTCATGGCGGACGTGTTGGGACGCAAAATCGTGGGGTCGTTGGATCCTGCCGTTCCATCGGGATAAATCCACTGGGCGGTTTTGACGTTTTTGTTTCGGAAATCGACCGACAAGCCCAAACCAAGTGTTCCGGGGCCGAGGTCTAGCTGGTATGCGTAACCCAGGGCAGCAGAAATATCTTGGAAGAAGCCGATTTGGTCGTTCACAATGTTGACTAGGAGACCTCCGTGTAAGATGCTCAAAGGGATGTCGGCATTGATGTTCTGGGTGGTCGGGGCATTGTCAAAGCCCACCCACTGAGATCGGTGGCCAACATTCAAGCAAATGGCGTCATTGCTCCCGGCCACGCCAGGGTTGAAGCCAATCGTATTGTGGTAGTACTGCGTGAACTGAACGTCCTGCTGTGCCAAGGCCACACCGGAAAATCCAGCAAGAAGGGCGGTTGAAAGGATTATGCGTACAGTCATGCAGGGCAGTTTGAGGCCTAAAAATAGAAATAATCCGCCACCCTTCGGCGAAAGAAGAAAAAAACTGGTCAGTAATTTAAACCGTGTTACAGGGCTTTATGGACGGCCTTCCACCAGCGATCGGGGATTTCCCCTTGCTGTGCCAATTCATAATCCTTTAAGGAGCAAGGCATTAAATGCTGGCGGGCATCCTGACCTGGGTGGGCGGGAACCTCCATCCACCACCGCCCACTGAAGGGAGATTTGTAGAAAATCAATTCTTGGCTTTGGGACTCCAAGAGCACGGTAAAGCGGGTGTAATCGGCTTTGGGACGAAGGGGGTAGTCTCCTTTGCGCCATTGCACGCCTTCCAAAAAGTACCAGAAAGCTTGGGCGATCAGTTGGGCATTTTGGCCGGTTGGATCCAACTGGGGATTGTAATCGAAATAGCCCACGGAGGTCAGCTTATCCGACATGCCCGCATACCGCATGGCCGCGCAGAGTTCCTCTGCTGTGAGTCCATTGGGGGAGGGGTTCGACTGGCCCGGAGCATCGGCCATGCGCACAACGTGATTGTTGAAAATCATGAGGTCGGCGTCGCGCACCAGTGGTTCAATTTCTTGGATTTGGCCTCGGACTTCTCCCAATCGATGGGCGTGGAAATGCATTTTCTCAAAGAGGTCCAAAACCTCCGGAGCCACGTAATAGGCTTGGTGCCCAATGTGGGCGAGATTGTACAGCGAATAGGGCTTGGCGGTGAGCATATGGCTCAGCACGTTTTGATCGGAAAGGGGATCGCTGTCTTGGCCAAGGGCAATCCGGCTGTGGGCCACCCCCACGTTGACGAGTTGCTCCAAGTGGCTGTATGCCCGGTAAAGGGAGAGGCTAAGGTCCGAGCTGCCTCCCAAAACAAAGGGAATGCAATTGCAGCGAAGGATTTCCACACAGAGTTCTTCCAAGGCTGCCATGCTGTCTACAGTGTCGCGCCCCGGGAGAATGTCCCCGAGATCGGCCACGCTAAAATCCCAGGAGCCAGGGAAGAGCGCATAGAGTTCTTTGCGCACTGCACGAGAGGCGTCGCGGGTCCCCCGTTGGTCGGTGCTGGCACGGTCTTCGGGGATTCCCAAAAAGGCGATGCGCACCGTTCGGAGGTCGGGTAGGCCCGCTTCTTCCGTGTGAATAACGAGGGTGCGGCCCAGCGTTCCGGGTTTGGCATCTTCAAGCCATTCCTGGGGTATCGGTTGGAGGGCGTTTTCCCACATGGCTTACTTCTTTTTTCCCTTGCTAGCTGAGGGTTTGCGGCCAGCTGGCTTACGTCCGCGGCCCGATGGCTTCCGGTCGCCGGCAGCCGCGATGAGCTCCAGAGCCAATTCAGCAGTCAACGTGGAGACCTCCGTCGTCTTGGGGATCGGGTAGTTCGCGCCGTTGTATTTCATGTAGGGCCCGTATCGTCCTTGTGTCACCACAATCTGACCTTCTGGTCCGTCAAAGCTAGCCAACTGGGCGGCGGCGGTGGCTTCCGCTTTGGCTCGGATGAGGGCGATAGCTTCGGCTTCGGTGATGGTGTACGGGCTCAGTTCCTCGGGGAGGCTAACAAAGGTTTTCCCAACTTGGACATAGGGCCCAAAGCGGCCAACACTCGTCTTCAAAGGTTGGCCTTCGTAGGAGCCCAAAGTTCGGGGCAAACTCAAGAGGGGGAGGGCTTCTTCGAGCGTGATGGTTTCCACCGACATTCCCTCAGGAATGCCCGCAAAACGTGGTTTCTCTTCGTCCGTGGTTTCACCCACTTGCACGACGGCCCCAAAGCGGGCGATGCGGGCGTAGACGGGTTTGCCCGTTTTCGGTTCTGTGCCGAGGAGGCGTTGACCGCTGGCCCGGTCCGCATCCGCCGACTTGGCGATTAGTCCATTGAATCCTTGGTAAAAGTCGGCCAAGACTTCCGTCCAGGAGACTTTGCCATCGGCGACTAGGTCGAAATCATTCTCCATTTTGGCCGTGAACTGGTAGTCCATGACGGTGGTGAAGTGCTCATTCAAAAAGTCCGTGACGATGTTGCCCATGTCGGTAGGGACCATGCGGCCCTTGTCCGATCCCGTCTTTTCGGTCTTGTCCTCCCAGGTCCATGCGCCCTGTTGAAACGTACCGACGGCATAGGCCCGCTCGACGCCTTCATTGACGCCTTTTTGGACATACCCCCGCTTTTGAACGGTGGTAATCGTCGGGGCATAGGTGGAAGGTCGGCCAATGCCCAGTTCTTCCAATGCCTTGACCAACGTGGCTTCGGTGAATCGGCCGGGAGGGCGGGTAAAACGCTGTTGCGCTGTGGCGCGGAGTAGCTGAATGGCGTCCCCTTCTACCAAGGTTGGCAACAGGCCCGCATCCTCTTCTTCCTCGTCTACGCCTTCTCGGTACACCTTGAGGAAGCCATCAAACGCAATCATTTCGCCTTTCGCGACAAAGCGCAGACCGGCGGTGTTGTCGATTTGGGCTGTCGTGCGCTCTAGTTTGGCATCGGCCATTTGGGAGGCCATGGTACGCTTCCAGATCAGCTCATACAATTTCTTTTGGCCTGGATCGAGTCCGGCCGTGGTTACGTTCAGATTGGTCGGACGGATGGCCTCGTGCGCCTCTTGAGCGCCTTTGGCTTTCGTGCTGTAGCGGCGAATCTGCACATATTGGCTTCCGTATTGGGCCGTAATGCTGTCTTGGGCCGCCGCTAAGGCATCTTCACTCAGGTTGACCGAATCGGTACGCATGTAGGTAATGAGACCGTTTTCATACAATCCTTGAGCGAGGGACATGGTGCGGTTGACCGAATAGCCCAACTTCCGAGAGGCCTCCTGCTGGAGGGTGGAGGTGGTGAATGGTGCAGCGGGACGGCGGCTGGCGGCTTTTTTCTCCAGACTGGCCACGTGAAAGGGGCCGTTTCCGAGGCTCGCTAGCGTCTGCTCGACGTCATTTCGCGCAGCAATCCCTTGAGGCATTTCGGCACTGAAGGCGGCCCCGGCTGGGTTGGCAAATTGGCCATGAATGCGGAAATCGCTTTGGGATTCAAAGGCTTGGATTTCGCGCTCGCGCTCCACAATGAGGCGCACGGCAACCGACTGTACTCGGCCGGCGCTCAGTCCCCGCTTGACTTTCTTCCACAAAACGGGCGAAAGCTCGAAGCCGACGATGCGGTCGAGCACCCGGCGCGCTTGCTGGGCATTGACCAAGTCCATGTCGATTCGGCGGGGTTGGTCGATGGCTTTGAGGATGGCTGTCTTCGTGATTTCGTGAAACACGATGCGGTTGGTTTTCAGCGCATCGAGTTCCAGTGCTTCGGCTAGATGCCATGCAATGGCTTCTCCTTCGCGGTCCTCATCGGATGCGAGCCATACGGTTTCGGATTCCTTCGCGAGCTTCTTGAGTTTCTTGACCACCTCTTTCTTGTCGTCGCTCACGGCATACCGGGGAGCGAAGTCTTTTTCGAGGTCGACGCCCAGGTCGCGGTTGGGCAAATCGCGGATATGGCCAAAGCTGGATTCTACTTTAAAGTCCGGCCCTAAAAACTTTTCAATAGTCTTGGCTTTTGCGGGGGACTCGACGATGACCAGATTTTTTGCCATGAGGTTTGGTTTAGAGCGCACAAAGTAAAGGCCACATTTTTATACAATCGGCAGAAATCGTTTACTGACATTTTGTCATAAACTTCGGACGTAGTCCGTAATTTTGCCTTCATGGAAAAGAACGGCGCAGAGCGCGAATTGTTGGAGGAAGCGCGTCAAGGCGAAGCCTTGGTGCTAGAAGGAACGGGCACAGGCAAGAAATTGTACATGGAATCCTATGGATGCCAGATGAATTTTTCGGACAGTGAAATCGTCGCTTCCATTCTCCAAAAGGAGGGCTATGAGACCACGACATCCATCGAAGAGGCGGATTTGGTCCTGCTCAATACTTGCTCTATCCGTGAAAAAGCGGAGCAAACAGTTCGGACGCGTTTGGACCAATTCAATACGCTGAAAAAAGAAAAGCCTGAGCTGCGCATTGGGGTGCTCGGCTGCATGGCGGAGCGCGTAAAGGAAAAATTTTTCCAAGAAGAAAAGTTGGTGGATTTGGTGGTCGGTCCCGATGCCTACAGGGACTTGCCCAACCTCCTTGATGAGATGGATGGCGGCCGCAAAGCGGTGAATGTTCTCCTCTCCAAAGAAGAAACCTACCACGATATTGAACCCGTTCGACTCGGCGGTAACGGCGTGACGGCGTTTGTCTCCATCACCCGGGGCTGCGACAACATGTGCACATTCTGTGTGGTGCCTTTCACCCGGGGCCGAGAGCGCAGCCGCAATCCGCAGACCATCATCGAAGAATGCACACAGCTTTGGGAGCAGGGCTACAAGGAAGTCACCTTACTCGGCCAAAATGTGGACAGCTACCTCTGGTATGGAGGTGGGTTGAAAAAAGATTTTGAGAAGGCCAGCGCCATGGCGCAGTCTACGGCCGTGCATTTTGCCGACTTGCTGCATTTGGTCGCCAAAGCGGTGCCAAACATGCGCATCCGATTCTCAACATCCAACCCCCAGGACATGAAGGATGACGTGCTGCATGCGATTGCTGCGCACGAGAATATTTGCAAGTACATCCACCTCCCGGTGCAGAGTGGGAGCTCACGCATTCTCAAGGCCATGAACCGCGGACACAACCGCGAGGAGTACATCGCCTTGATTGACCGCATTCAGCGAATCATCCCCGGCTGTTCGGTTTCCCACGACATGATTGCGGGATTTCCAACCGAGACCGAGGAAGACCATGCCGAAACGCTCAGCTTGATGGATTATGTCAAGTATGATTTCGGTTACATGTTCTTCTATTCAGAACGCCCCAACACCTACGCGGCGCGGAAAATGGACGACGACATTCCCTTGGCGGTGAAGAAGCGCCGCTTGGCCGAAATTATTGCCAAGCAGCAAGAGCACAGTGCTGTGCGGCTCGCCGCCTATGTGGGTCAGACTTTGGAAGTTCTCGTTGAAGGGCGCTCCAAGCGCTCGGATGCGGATCTCTATGGACGCAGCACGTACAATACGGTGGTGGTGTTCCCGCGGGAAGAGTACCAGCCTGGCGACCTTGTTCGCGTCAAAATTGATCGTTCCACCCCGGCCACCTTGATTGGGCAGGCTGTAGACCTTGTGCGATGAAACAGGTATTCTTGACATTCTGCCTCCTGTGCGGATGGGCTTCCGCGGCCCAAACCCGTTTGCCGGATGGCACCTGGGAAGACCGGGGTTTGGCCTTCTTGCTTTTGGATGAAAGCGTTCGCAATGATGGCGCATTGTCGCTTTGTATTGCCAAGGAAGATCAGTGCATTCAGAATTTGACTGTGGGCTTTACGGTCCGGGTTTTTGACCGGGCGGGCAAGGAAATTTGGAATTCGGTCTGGACGGGCCGAACGATGGACATCCAGTTTTCTAAACCCTTGCCCCAGGCGACGCGTTTAGAGATTGAAGCGAGCGGAAATTTTGTCGTCAATCGGACGACCGCAAACCGCATTTCGACCCGGGAGCCTTTGACGCTTTCGGTTTCGTTGAATGAAACGACCAAGCCATGAGTAGCATACAAGAAGTCAAGCAGCGTTTTGGCATTATTGGAAGCAATGCCGCGCTAGATCGAGCGATTTTTAAGGCCATCCAAGTGGCTCCCACCGATATTTCGGTACTCGTCACGGGGGAAAGCGGCGTGGGCAAGGAAGCGATTCCCAAGATCATCCACCACCTTTCGCACCGGAAGCACGCCCCCCTTGTCGCCGTCAACTGCGGCGCCATCCCGGAGGGCACCATCGACAGCGAGCTTTTTGGCCACGAAAAAGGGGCCTTTACCGGCGCAGCAGGGGCTCGAAAAGGATATTTCGAAGAGGCCGATAACGGCACGATCTTCATGGATGAGGTCGGCGAGCTACCGCTGGGGACACAGGTGCGCCTCCTCCGCGTGTTGGAAAGCGGAGAATTCATCCGCGTCGGCTCCTCCAAGGCCCAAAAAGTCAATGTGCGCGTCGTCGGCGCCACGAATGCGGACATGCTTGGCAGCGTGGAAAAAAATGATTTTCGCGAAGACCTGTATTACCGACTGAACACGGTCGAAATTCACCTACCTCCTCTCAGGGAGCGCAAGGGCGACATCCATTTGCTATTTCGGAAGTTTGCTCAGGACTTCTCCCAGAAATACCGGGTGCCTGCTGTACGATTGAATGAGGAAGCGGTTCGCGTCCTTGAATCCTACCGATGGCCGGGCAACATTCGCCAACTTCGAAACTTGGTCGAGCAGCTCAGTGTCGTGGAAAGCGACCGGGAATTGGGGGCGGAGGTTTTGCGAAGCTACATCCCGGAAATTGACCGAAGCAACCTTCCCGCGCGAAGCGAAAAGGCGGTTTCATCTGCGGAATTCAACACGGAGCGCGAGATTCTGTACAAGGTTTTGTTTGACATGCGTGCGGACATTTCCAACTTGAAGCAAGCGGTTCAGTCCCTTGCTTCTGGGCACATGCCGGAGATGAACACCACCCCGGCTCCCTCTCCGCAGACCGGATTGGCCCGGTATGATACCTATAGTCCTCCGGCGCCAAGCGCTCCACGTGAGGAATCGTACATGCCCGAAATCATGTCTGAGGAGGAGACCCTGGACGTCGAATCGGCCGAAGAGGGAGCTGATCGCCTGTCCCTCCAAGACCTCGAAATCGACATGATCCGCAAAGCCATTGAGCGCCATCGGGGACGTCGCAAAGAAGCGGCCGAGGAGTTGGGCATTTCGGAGCGCACGTTGTACCGAAAAATCAAACAATTCAACCTCGGATGAGGGCCTGGTGGGCTGCGGCGTGCGCCGCGAGTGTCCTTTGGGCCTGCTCGGGAGGATATTCCTTTACCGGGGGAGACGTCGGGGCCGCCAAAACGTTGAGCATTCAGCGTTTTGACAACAATGCGCCTCTCGTGAATCCCAAGCTGTCGCAGCAGTTTACGGAGACGCTTCAGCAGGTTATGGTGCGCCAAACCCCCCTTTCCCTGGTCCGAAATGATGGAGATCTCGATTTTAGCGGAGCCATCACCAGCTATGAGGTGCGCTCAGAAGCGCCGGGAGCCAACGATCAAGTGGCACAAAGCCGATTGAGTGTGACCGTTCGAGTCACCTACGTCAACCATCTAGACGACAGCAAGAACTTTGAGCAATCCTTTTCGGTGTACCGAAATTTCCCTGCGACCTCCGACTTGACGTCTGTAGAAGATGCTTTGGTGGACGAAATTGTCCAAGAATTGGCCGAGAAGATTTTTAACCGTTCCTTGGTCAACTGGTAATGGGTTTACAGGCATCAGACATTCAGCATTTTCTTCAAGAGGGGGCGACCTTGCCTGCTTCGTCGGTGCTGGCCGATGCGGTTGAAACCTATCCCTATGCCCCCTTGCTGCATTTTCTGTACTTGCGCAGCTTGCAGGAGGAGGACAGTTACAAATTTCCCGCGCAACTGCACCGGACGGCGGTATCCACCATGCACCGCCAAGCTTTGCTGGATTGGGCGGAAGCCCCCTTGATTCCCGTAGAAGTGCAGGCTGCTGCTTGGCAGAAGAAACAACCTGCGGAATCCACACCGACGATGGACCAACCTCCTTCCGCAGCGCCCATCTTGCCGGACCTGTCGTCCGAGGGTGAAGTGCCTTCGCTGGAATCCGTGGGGGTGGCTCCAGAGGTTCCCGCAGTCCCCGAGGCGCCGGCAGTCCCTACTTCGACTCCCGATCGGCCCAGAGAGTCGACTACTCCTTCGCCAAGCGTGCCAGTCCCCGCCCCTTCGGCACCATCGTCCAAGCCTGCGACCACCACCAAGCTTGCGGACATCAATTTGGATGCATTGCCCCCCGCGGTGCGTGCGCAGGTGCTTCGAAGTCGCGCCATTCAAGCACAATGGGGAAAAGTTTCGGCCCAGGAATCGGCTCCTGAGCCGAAAAAATTTCCCGCGCCCGAGCCCCCCGTCTCCATACCCGTGGAGCCTGAGCCAGCGCCGACCCCAGAGGCGGCCACCCCGCCTGCCCCAAAGGGGACTTTGCCCACTCCAGTTGTAGCCAAATCCGCGCCCATTTCGGACGCAGGGGAGCGCGACGTGCCGGTCCAAAAAACGGCACCAAAACCGACGTCGAAAAAGACGCAGGCGCCCTTAAGAGAAGTCCGACCCCAACCGACCCCGGCTCCTACTGCGGTTCAATCGCCTACGGATGCCTCTTTATCCCCCTTTGCAAACTTTTTGCTCACGTTGAAACACGAAGTGCCCACGGAGCGCATGGTGGAGGTGCCGGTGAGCCAACGAGACCCCGAAATGGAACGGGCGATTTTGGAGCAGTTTCTTCAGGTAAATCCCAAAATAAAGCCCGTACGGAATGCTCCCATGGGTGAAAATTTGGCCCTGCGAACCCCCAATGTCAGCGGGCTTGTCACCGAGACCTTGGCCAACCATTATTACGACCAGGGAATGCACGAAAAGGCCATTCAAGCCTACGAGATTTTGAAATTGAAAGTTCCCGAGAAAAGTGCCATCTTTGCGGCCCGTATTTCCGAAATGCGTAAAATTCAATCTTCTACGAAATGACGTATCTATTCATGTCGCTGATTGCCATCGTCAGCATCTTGTTGATTCTTGTAGTCTTGGTTCAAAACCCCAAAGGAGGCGGTTTGAGCGGCGCATTTGGTGGTTCTTCGGCGTCCATGATGGGCGGCGTCAAGCGCACCAATGACTTTTTGGAGAAAGCGACGTGGACGCTCGCCATTGCCCTCTTGGTATTGGTGGTCGCCGTCAACGTCATCAACCCCAGCCAAAGCGCTGAGGCCCTGCCCGATTCTCAAGTGAACAGCGAGATTGACAATGCGGCGCCGACCTTCCAGGCTCCCATCCAGCAATCCGCTCCTGCGACAGATTTGCCGGAAGCCGCCGAGTAAACGGAAAATTTGTCATCTACTTTGTGCCACCTTGTCATCAGGGTGGCATTTTTTTTGGCCTTTCGAGGATTGGCACAGCGTGTGCAATACACAGGCGGCAAACGCCACAAACAGAACTTTCAATTTTTTAATCCCATTTCAACATGGCAAACTTGACCATCAAACCTCTGGCTGACCGGGTTATCGTGGAACCCGCTGCGGCCGAAACCAAGACGGCATCGGGCATCATCATCCCCGATACGGCCCAAGAGAAACCCCAAAAGGGTACGGTTGTCGCCGTCGGCAACGGCAAAAAAGACGAGCCCATGACAGTAAGTGTGGGCGATACGGTGCTTTACGGTAAATACGCTGGCACGGAATTCAAATACGAAGGGTCCGACTTTCTCATCATGCGTGAGTCCGACATTCTGGCCATTATTTAAACTTTAAACCCAAAGAATCATGAGTGCAAAAGACATCAAATACGACGTTTCGGCGCGCGACGGACTTCGTGCCGGGGTGGACGCTTTGGCCAATGCGGTAAAGGTGACCTTGGGTCCCAAAGGCCGCAACGTAATCATTGAAAAATCCTTCGGTGCCCCCACCGTAACAAAAGACGGGGTCACGGTCGCCAAGGAAATCCAACTCGAAGACAAAATCCAAAATCTGGGTGCCCAGATGGTGAAAGAGGTTGCCTCGAAGACCGCCGATATCGCCGGAGACGGTACCACCACGGCGACTGTTTTGGCCCAAGCCATCGTGAACCACGGCCACCGCAACGTGGCTGCTGGCGCGAACCCCATGGACCTCAAGCGCGGCATCGATAAAGCGGTGACATCGATTGTGAGTGAACTCAAAAACATGGCCAAGGAAGTTGGCGACAACAATCAGAAGATTGAGCAAGTCGCTTCGATCTCTGCCAACAACGATCCCACCATTGGAGCGCTCATCGCCGAGGCCATGGCTAAGGTGAAAAAGGAAGGCGTCATCACGGTAGAAGAAGCCAAGGGTACGGAAACCTATGTGGATGTTGTAGAAGGTATGCAGTTTGACCGCGGCTACCTGTCGGCTTATTTCGTGACCAACACGGACAAAATGATTGCCGACGTAGAACACCCCTTCATCTTGATTTACGACAAGAAGATCAGCACCATGAAGGAGTTGCTGCCCATTTTAGAGCCTGTTGCTCAAACGGGTAAGCCTTTGGTCATCATTGCTGAAGATGTAGACGGAGAAGCCTTGGGCACCCTGGTGGTAAACAAGATTCGCGGTGCGCTGAAAGTGGCTGCTGTGAAGGCACCTGGTTTTGGTGATCGCCGCAAAGCCATGTTGGAAGACATTGCCATCTTGACCGGTGGAACCGTCATCAGCGAAGAGCGCGGCTTCAAGTTGGAGAACGCTACGTTGGACATGCTTGGCACGGCGGAGAAAGTATCCATCGACAAGGACAATACGACCATCGTGAACGGTGCAGGTTCTGCAGAGGACATCGCCGCGCGCGTGGGTCAGATCAAGTCTCAGATTGAAACAACCACCAGCGACTACGACCGTGAGAAGCTGCAAGAGCGTTTGGCCAAGTTGGCCGGCGGCGTGGCCGTTCTCTACGTCGGCGCAGCCTCTGAAGTGGAAATGAAAGAGAAGAAAGACCGTGTCGACGACGCTTTGGCCGCTACCCGTGCGGCGATTGAAGAGGGCATTGTTCCTGGCGGTGGCGTGGCTTTGGTGCGCGCAAGCCACGTGTTGGAGGGCCTTCAGGGTGCCAACATCGATGAGACCACGGGCATCAAGATTATTGCACGTGCCATCGAAGAGCCTTTGCGTCAAATCGTGGCGAATGCCGGACTGGAAGGTTCTGTCGTCGTGGCGAAAGTCAAAGAAGGCAAGGACGATTTCGGCTTCAATGCCAAGACGGACGAGTACTGCAGCATGTATGAGGCAGGCATCATCGATCCCACGAAGGTGACCCGGGTAGCCCTGGAGAACGCGGCGTCTGTAGCCTCCTTGTTGCTTACGACCGAAGCCACCATTGTGGAACTTCCCAAGAAGGAATCCCCCATGCCTCCCATGGACGGCGGAATGGGCGGTATGATGTAATCCCCCCGGGGTGTTCATAGCCCCGATTGAACTTCAAAGAAGGAAACCCGGCCCTCGCAAGAGGTGCCGGGTTTTTTCATGCAAAAAATGTAGAAAGATCAGACTTAACCCCAGGGAATTCCGGCCGTTGCGTAATAGAGGAGGGCGCCGCCCAAGGGGAGGAACAAGTTGTCCAATCCATAGGCGAGGTAGGCTTCTAGGATAGCCAGTAGTCCCAATCCAACCAAGAAGTGGAGGGATAGGGGGAGCCCAAAAATCCACCCGAGTCCCATTCCGAGGAGGAAGAATGTAGCACTGCCTGCTAAGGATTTTCCTTGCATTCCTGGCCATTTGGGGGAGGGAATGCGCCCGCCCCATTCGGCCCCGACGTCCAGGATGCCCAAGACCAGCATGCCAAAGAAATAGCCGTCATCCCCGGTGTAGTTGTATGGCCCCCAGAGATGCTGGCCCTCAGGGGTGGC
>Ga0102893_1000686_pt1 | contig 12285 bp, 9 predicted proteins | sample Colrivmet1553A02_FD_81593 | JGI IMG/M metagenome (GOLD analysis project Ga0102893, IMG submission 81593) | Estuarine microbial communities from the Columbia River estuary - metaG 1553A-02 | ecosystem: Environmental > Aquatic > Marine > Intertidal zone > Estuary | place: USA: Columbia River...
GGGGTGCATTTTCACTGGTGTGGTGACAGAGCCACCATCTTCTGACCAACCGGCAATACCGCCGTAGTCACCTTTGCCTTTTTTGAAGTTGGCCAGCTGGTCACCCAATACTCTGCGGTCCGTATCTCTGGTTTGATTTCCCTCCCAGGGGAATTTCTTTCTTCCTTTGTAATTGTTGAATTCGCGCTGACTGCCAGGGGCTTGAGCGGCGTATTCCCATTCTGTCTCTGTGGGTAGGCGATAAGCAGGCAACAACACGCCATCGCTTAATTTGGCAAAAGATGGGATGGTGTCTCTGGAGGCTCTTCTGGCCAAAGAATCGATGGCACCTCCGTACGCGGCATTTGGATTTTTTAAATAGGCCTCTGTGTCAAAGGCTACCATCTCATTTTCCAGAGGCTTAAATCTGGCGTCTTTTTCCAGGAAGCCGTTTTCTTCCAGCAATAATTCATTGACGCGATTGGTTCTCCACTGGGCAAATCTCTGGGCTTGTAACCAGCTGACCCCAACGACCGGGAAATCTGCAAAGGCGGGATGTCTTAAGTAGTTTTCGACCAAATCCTCGTTGTAAGAAAGTCGGTTGCGCCACACTAAGGTGTCTGGTAAGGCGCTTTGGTAAATACCGTCGTATTTTGGATTGGAAGGTGGGTAAACAGCTTTGATGTACTCCAAAAACTCCAGGTACATGGAATTGGTTACCTCTGTTTCATCCATGTAAAAAGATTGAACGTGTTGTTGGGTAGGGGTGTTGTTCCAGTCGCGCATGATGTCGTCCTGAACACGTCCCTTCACAAAGGAACCCCCTTCAACAAAGACCAATCCAGGTCCAGTTTTTTGCGCTTGGCTACTTTTGGGATGGCTTAAAGGACTGTTTTTATCGTTTAAACTCCAGCCTGTAGCTCTGGATTCGTTTTTTGAGGCACTATTCTTACAGCTTCCCAAGGCCAATAGTGCTGAGCAAGTTGCCGCTAAAAAAACTGCACGTCTGGTATGCATCATTACAAAAGTGATTAGTGGTACAAATATAGCATTCCAAGGGTATAATATAAGGACTGCCTTTCTTTTTTTAGATCAACGCTGCCTGAAGCGTTTTATTTTGTTGTTTTGGTAATATTCTAGATTTCTACACAATAGATGGTTGATTTTTCCGTTTTTTGTGTAGCCCAAATCCTATTCATGAGAAATTTATTGGCCATGGCACTGTTGATCAGTGCAGGTGCATTTGCCCAAAATTTTAACGACCGCATCATCAATCCAGCAGTGCCTTTTCTGACGATCCCTTCAGACGCCCGCGCATCGGGGATGGGGGATACAGGTATTGTGACTGCGCCAGATGTATATTCGATCCGCTGGAATCCAGCTAAACTGGCCTTCGTGCCTTGGGAGCAGCAAATAGGTGTGGGGTATACTCCTTACCTGGAAAGCGTAATTACAGACATCAATTTGTTGAGTGGTGTGTATGCCAAGCGGATCGATGATCGATCTGCTTTTTCTTTGGGATTGCGCTATTTTACCTTGGGTGAGATTGAATTGAGGCAGTTTGCCTCTGATCCGGGCGCATTGGCCAAACCCAATGAAATTGCCATAGAGGGCGCCTATGCCCTGCAGTTGAGCCCATTTTTTAGTATGTCTGTTGGGGGTAGATATGTGCGTTCCAACCTAAAGATACCTCAGTCAACTCAAGTAGATACCCGTGCAGCCCAGACTTTTGCTGTGGATATTTCTGCGTACAGACAAGGTCCGTGGTTGCCGAAACAAGGGCATGACGGGCGTTGGGTTTGGGGGTTTAATTTGTCCAACCTAGGGCCTAAAATAGCGTATGATTCTACCGGCGAATCCCTGTTTATTCCCACCAATCTTGGCGTGGGTATTGGATATGATTGGGACTACGGCCCAGACAGTCGATTGTCCTGGGTGTTTGAGTTAAACAAATTGATGGTGCCCACGCCAAAAGATTTAAACGACGATGGTTTTGTCGATGGTACGGATTTGAGTCTTTATCAAGATATAGATTTCTTCTCGGGAGCGTTGCGTTCCTTTGGAGATGCCCCTGGAGGCATATCTGAGGAGCTTAAAGAGGTGGTTTGGTCCACTGGATTAGAGTATGTCGTATTTCAAAGGCTGGCCATGAGGGCCGGTTACCTGAGTGAACACAGAGATAAGGGTTTTAGAAAGTACGTGACCTTGGGAGCTGGGTTCGGTTTGAAAAACGCACAAATTGACTTAGCTTATTTGATATCTACCGCCCAGGTGCGCAACCCCTTGGAAAACACCTTGAGGTTTTCTGTCTCCTTTGATCTTTCTTCACTGGGGTCAGGTGCTGGTTTGTAGGGATAATTATCTGCCTATTTGCTTCTTTTTTTGATTGGGGAAAAAAATTTAATGCGTATTTTTGACGCCCAGAAACGACAGAAGCAATCCAGATTCCCTATGAAAAAGATTACAAAAGAGGTTTACCTGAAGTGGTATGAAGACATGCAGTTTTGGAGAAGGTTTGAGGACAAGCTCGCCGCTGTATACATTCAACAAAAAGTAAGGGGATTCCTGCATTTATACAACGGTCAAGAAGCTGTTTTGGCTGGTTCTTTGCACGCCATGGATCTTGAGCACGATAAAATGATCACGGCCTACAGAAACCACGTGCAGCCTATTGGTATGGGAGTTGATCCCAAAGCAGTCATGGCAGAGCTTTACGGAAAAGTGACTGGTACCTCCAAAGGTATGGGTGGTTCCATGCACATTTTTTCTAAAGAACACGGATTTTATGGGGGACACGGAATCGTAGGGGGGCAAATACCTCTAGGAGCTGGTATCGCCTTTGCGGACAAGTACTTCGGTCGTAAAGGGGTAACACTTTGCTATATGGGTGACGGTGCTGTGCGCCAAGGTTCCTTACACGAAACGTTTAACCTAGCGATGTTGTGGAAGCTCCCAGTAGTCTTTATCTGTGAAAACAACGGGTATGCGATGGGTACTTCGGTAGCCAGAACATCCTACACCACCGATATTTGGAAATTAGGGTTGGGTTATGAAATGCCTTGCGGACCAGTAGATGGGATGAATCCTGTTGAAGTGGCCAAAGAGGTAGACAAAGCGATTCAACGCGCTAGAAAAGGAGAAGGACCTACTTTCTTGGAGATGAAAACATACAGATATAGAGGTCACTCTATGTCTGATGCCCAACACTACAGAACCAAGGAAGAGGTAGAAGAATACAAAAAAATAGATCCAATCACTCAAGTGTTGGATATCATTAAGAAAAACAAGTACGCTACAGCAGCTGAGATTGAGTCTATTGATTTGCGAGTTAAAGACTTAGTCGAGCAGTGCGAGCGTTTTGCTGAAGAATCTCCATACCCACCTCTACAACAGATGTACGACATGGTGTATGAACAAGAAAACTATCCGTTTATTCCTCATAAATTATAGCAGATGGCAGTAGTAATTAATATGCCCCGATTGAGCGATACCATGGAAGAGGGAACAGTAGCCTCTTGGTTGAAAAAAGTGGGGGATACGGTGAAGGAAGGTGATATTTTGGCGGAAATCGAAACCGACAAAGCCACCATGGAATTTGAATCATTTAATGCAGGGACTTTATTGCACATTGGCATTGAAGCGGGAAAAACCGCCCCTGTAGATGCTCTTTTGGCCATCATTGGTGCGCCAGGAGAAGACATCAGCGCTTACCTTTCAGGAGCTCCGGCTGCTACACAGGCAGTATCTGCTCCTGTGGCTGAAACAGCACCACCAACACCCGCAGCAGCTCCTGCAGCTGTACCTCAAGGGGTTCAAGTGATCACCATGCCGCGTTTGAGCGACACTATGGAGGTGGGTACAGTGGCGACCTGGTTAAAAAAAGTAGGTGACTCTGTGAAAGAAGGAGATATATTGGCTGAGATCGAAACGGACAAAGCCACCATGGAATTTGAATCTTTTTACGCAGGGACCCTTTTGCATATCGGTCTTCAAGCCGGCGAATCCGCCCCTGTGGACAGTGTATTGGCCATTATAGGGCCACAAGGAACAGATGTGTCGGCCTTGCTTTCTGGCGCACCAGCTCCAGCTTCAGCTCCAGTCGTTGCCTCGTCTGAGCCTGTAGCCGTTGCAGCTTCTTCGATAGCACCTGCCACAGCATCAGCTCCAGTAGCGGTGACTTCGGCTGGTTCTAGAATATTGGCCTCGCCTTTGGCCAAGAAAATGGCGGCAGACAAAGGCATTGACCTATCCTTAGTTCAAGGATCTGGTGAGTTCGGAAGAATTATTAAAGCTGATATCGAACGATTTACCCCTTCTGCAGCTGCAGCTCCTCAGGCCAGCATTTCTAATGCCCCTTCAGGTGTCGTCCACAGTGAGGGTGTGAAAAACTCACAGATGCGTAAGGTAATCGCTAAACGTTTATCTGCCTCTAAATTTACTGCGCCTCATTACTACTTAACTATTGAGGTTGATATGGAAGAAGCGATGGCTTCTAGAGCCCAGATCAACACCATGCCCGACACTAAGGTATCGTTTAACGATATGGTGTTGAAGGCTACAGCTATGGCGTTGACCAAGCATCCTCAAGTAAATACCAGCTGGCAAGACGAACAAACCATTTATCACCAACATGTTCACATGGGGGTTGCCGTTGCCGTGGAAGATGGATTGGTGGTTCCTGTCATTCCTTTTGCTGATCGTTTGGGCTTAACCCAGATCGGTGGTGCTGTCAAAGATTTGGCAGGTAAGGCTCGATCTAAAAAATTGACCCCGCAAGAAATGGAAGGAAGCACGTTTACCGTATCCAACTTGGGTATGTTTGGTATTCAAGAGTTTACCTCCATCATCAATCAACCTAACTCTGCCATACTTTCTGTCGGAGCGATTGTGGAAAAACCTGTGGTTAAAAAAGGTCAAATTGTCGTGGGGCACACCATGAAGTTGACTTTAGCTTGTGACCACAGAACGGTAGATGGAGCGACTGGTGCTCAGTTCTTACAAACTTTACAGACTTATTTGGAACACCCAGTTACCATGCTGGCCTAATAGGTTTTGATATACAGATTAACCGCTCTTTATGAGCGGTTTTTTTTTGCTCTTTTCCCAAGCGGAATGCGCTTTAATCCTTAATTTTAACCCCAACCCTAAAATCATATGAGCACCGTTCAACGGATCAAGCAACCCATCGAAGCCGAAATGGAACTTTTCGAAAAGAAGTTCTATGATTCGATGGCTTCTCAGGTGCCCTTGCTAAACAGAATTACCTACTACATTGTTACGCGCAAAGGAAAACAGATGAGGCCCATGTTTGTTTTTCTATGTGCAAAATTGGCGGGTCAGGGTGAGGTACAAGACCGTACCTATCGAGGTGCTTCAGTGATTGAACTGATTCATACCGCTAGTTTAGTACACGACGACGTGGTGGATGACAGCGATAAGCGTCGTGGTTTTTTTTCTATCAATGCGGTGTGGAAAAATAAAATTGCTGTGTTGGTGGGGGACTATTTGCTCTCTAAAGGCATGTTGCTCTGCATTGAGCACAAAGATTTTGATCTACTTGAGTTGATTTCAGTAGCTGTGCGCGAAATGAGCCAGGGAGAGCTGCTTCAAATTGAAAAAGCCAAAAAGTTAGATATCACAGAAGCTGTTTATTTATCCATAATCCGCCAAAAAACAGCCTCCTTAATTACGGCTTGTTGTGCTTTAGGCGCTGCTTCAGTAGGAGCATCAGCTGAAGAAGTTCAGCGTTTTAGCGATTTTGGTGCGGCATGCGGGATGGCCTTTCAGATCAAGGACGACCTGTTCGATTACGGCAAGTCCCAAATTGGGAAGCCCACAGGGATTGACATCAAAGAACAAAAAATGACTTTGCCGCTTATTTACGCTATGGAACACGCGACTTTAGCGGAACGCAAGTGGATGTTGGGTGTGGTAAAAAAACACAATACCGACCGCAAGAAAGTAAGAGAACTCATCGCCTGGGTTAAAGAAAAAGGGGGCATGGATTACGCCATTAAGCGCATGCACATCTATAGAGATGAGGCCTTATCCTTAATCGCTGATTACCCGGATTCTCCCGCTAAGAAGTCTTTATATGAGATGGTTAACTACGTAGTAGATCGCCCCTTATAGGTTATTTTCTCCCGCTAAACGTCTAGTTCACCTCCCTATTAGCACACGAATTATCTTGTGTTGTTATGTCTACTCAATATCTTGGTCAGTGGGGTGAGGATCTGGCGGCTCGCCATTTATGCACCTGCGGCTATACCGTAGTAGCACGCAACTACCGGCATCAGCATGCTGAAATTGATTTGATTGTTCGCGGATATGGCTGTTTGGTATTTGTCGAGGTGCGCACCAGAAAGGGGAGAATACTCATCGATCCATTGAGCAGTGTCACTAAGGTAAAGCAACGACATTTAATCAGGGCAGCTAACTTTTATGCGTGTTTGCATCAGATAGACGAGGCTTTAAGGTTTGACATTGTCGGAATTTCCTTAAGCGGTACATCAGTAGTCATAGATCACGTACAGGACGCCTTTTTGTTTTTCTGATTATATTTGTTTAATTTGTAACAATCAGTTATTTTTACCAAAACTTTAACAATCATGAAAACGATTTCTTCTGTTGTAGAAAATTACATCAAAAAGAAGCCTTTCTTGCAAAGTGCACTCTCTCAAGGGATTATCAATTTAACTTCGCTGTCTCGGTATATCAGACCAGAGATTGAAGAAGCCTTGGGTAAGGATATTCGCAACGGCGCAATCGTCATGGCACTTAAACGACTTTCCGACGATTTAGAGTTTCGCGCTACCCATAAAATTGTTAAGGTGTTAAAAGAAATCGGAGAGATCACTGTCCGTTCTTCTCTCACAGATTTTACTTTTTTAGTTTCTGAGACCATTCTTGAAAACCAGACTGTTTTACTCAAAGAAGTCAACAAGAACAAAGAAGTTTTTTATACTTCCTCTAGAGGAGTAAACGAGCTGAATATCGTGGTGAGCAGTGTTTTAGATCCTGTAATTGAGCAATTATTTGCCGCTGAAAAATGCACCCAAAAAGCCAGTAATTTATCCTCGATTACGGTAAAGCTTCCCTCAGAAAACGTGTCAGTACCCGGAATTTACTATTTCATATTCCAGCGGTTGGCCTGGGAAGGGATTGTGCTTTATGAAGTGATTTCTACCACAAACGAATTCACCATCATCGTAGATGACCAGCATGTGGATGTAGCGTTTAAAACGATCAAAAACCTTAAGGAGCTGTAGCTAAAAGTTGATCGATGGCCTGGTAAGCTTTGGCTGCACTCTTGATCGAATCAAAGATGATCATTAAACGCTTGCCATTTCTGGTGTCTTTTTCTTTAAATAGACAAAGCCCAGGTCTAGCGGCCACCAAGTTTAATAAACTGTGGAATTGATCTGATTGATAAAAAGGAGATTGTGGATCACCTACAAAATAACACCACATTTTACCTTGCTTCAATACTATTTTTTCAATTCCTAGAGGCATCACCCGGATTTTTAATGCGACTGATTGCAGCAAGGATTTGGCCACCCCGGGCATCGCTCCAAAACGATCAATTAATTGATTTTCAAATGTGTTCAGGTCGGCCAAATTTTCAATAGCAGCCAACTCAGCATACATAGCCAGGCGTTCAGTGGTGCTGTTGATGTAGTCTTCGGTAAAGCGCAATTCGAGGTCAGAATCTATTTGTATTTCACTGATACCCCAATTTTTCTTGGTTTTTGGCTCGTCTTTAAACAGTTCAGCAAAGCTATTTTCCTTGAGTTCCTCAATCGCTTCTTGCATGATTTTTTGATAGGTATCAAAACCGATATCATTGATAAAACCGCTTTGTTCTCCCCCTAATAAATCCCCTGCACCCCTGATTTCAAGGTCTTTCATCGCTATGTGAAAACCACTGCCCAATGCAGTGAATTGAGTTAAGGCTTCTAGTCTTTTGCGCGCAACTTCAGTCATGGCTATTTCGGGTGGGGTGATGAAATAACAGAAGGCTTTCTTGTTGCTTCTGCCCACACGACCCCTCATTTGATGTAAATCACTCAGACCAAAATTCTGTGCGTTATTGATCAGCATCGTATTGGCGTTGGACACATCTAAACCACTTTCGATGATTGAGGTAGAAACCAGCACATCGTAGTCGCCTTGCATAAAAGCGATCATTTGTTCTTCCAGCTGGTGTCCTTCCATTTGACCATGAGCGATGGTGATGCGCGCGTCAGGCACCAATCGCTGTATCATTCCCGCTACCTCTTTGATGTTTTCTATGCGGTTGTGGATAAAAAACACTTGTCCGCCACGACTGATTTCATAAGCGACAGCATCGCGTATTTTTCCTTCATCGAAGCGAATTAACTCGCTTTCAATGGGGTACCGATTGGGTGGGGGAGTTTGAATTACCGAGAGATCTCTAGCAGCCATCAGACTGAACTGCAAGGTTCTTGGGATTGGCGTAGCTGTGAGAGTGAGCACGTCAATATTCTCCTTCAATGACTTCAGTTTATCTTTAACAGATACACCAAATTTTTGTTCTTCATCGACGATCAGCAAGCCCAAATCTTTGTATTTGATTTGAGGCCCCACAATCAGGTGCGTTCCTATGAGTACATCGATTTGACCTCGTTCGAGTCGTTCCAGGATATCCTTTTTCTCTTTGGCGCTTCTAAACCTATTCAGGTATTCAATCTCAATGGGCAGATCAGCCATCCGTTGGCTGAATGATTTATAGTGTTGGTAGGCTAGTATGGTCGTGGGTACCAATACGGCTACTTGCTTTCCGTTATCGGCTGCCTTAAAAGCGGCGCGAATAGCCACCTCCGTTTTTCCAAAACCCACATCACCGCAGATCAGTCGATCCATCGGCCGTTCGCTTTCCATATCTTGTTTTACATCAGCGGTAGCTTTGCCTTGATCTGGCGTGTCTTCGTATAAAAAAGAGGCTTCAAGTTCGTATTGCAGGTAGGAATCAGGGCCGTATTGGAACCCTTTTTTGAGTTTTCTTTTCGCGTAGGTTTGAATTAGGTCAAAGGCGATTTTTTTGACTCGGGCCTTCGTTTTTTCTTTGACAGCCTTCCAGGCAGGGGAGCCCAGTTTATACAGTTTGGGCTCAGCGCCTTCCTTGCCATTGTACTTCGATATTTTGTGCAATGCGTGGATAGACACATAAAGAATGTCTCGATCTCCATAGATTAGTTTAATCGCCTCTTGCATGCGCCCCTCAACTTCAATGCGCTGAAGTCCCGCGTATTTCCCAATACCGTGGTCCATATGGGTCACATAGTCACCAATTTCCCATTTATTGAGCGCGTTAAGCGCCTCAGCGGCCTTTTTGGTGTTGTGTGACTTGAGTTTAAATTTATGGTACCGCTCAAAAATTTGGTGATCAGTGTAGAGGACCAAATTTAATTCAGGGCTGATGAATCCTTGACTCAAGGTCATGACCTCCGCAGTAAATGTTGCTTCTGGATCGATTTGCGCCCATATATCGCGCATCCTATGGGCCTGTTGTTCTGTGGCGCAAGCAATTACGGTGTGTAGACCATCTTCTTGCTTTTGGTGCAAGTCAGCTACCAATAGATCGAACTTCTTGTGAAAAGCGGGTTGAGGCTTGGTGAACCACACAAAATCAGGGTCTTTATCCGAGGCTTGCCCCACCACATCTATTTGGTCCAAGGAGGCCCATTCTTTAATCAGTTCTTCCCCACTGATCAACAAGGTATGCGGCGGAAGTTGGGCTACCCCACGTCCTAAATGACTGGTGTACACTTGTTCGGCTTGTCGGTATAAATCAGATAAATCACGGGCGATCAGGTCTTGATTTTCGGTGATCAGCAAGGTATGTGTGGGCCAATGCTGTAGAAAGGAAACACGTGGAATATCCAGACTTTTATCGTCGATATCTCCCATGATTTCCATGGAGTTTACTTGGTCTTTTGACCATTGGGTCTGAAGGTCGAAGGTCCGAATACTTTCTACTTCATCGCCAAAAAACTCAATGCGGTATGGGTCATCGTGGGCGTAAGAGAACACATCGATAATTCCGCCACGCACGGAAAATGTGCCTGGTTCCGCCACAAAATCCACCCGTTGAAAATGGTATTCGAAGAGGGTTTCATTGATAAAGTCCAATGATACCTTATCTCCAACTGACAGCTTTAGTGTTTGTTCAGTCATTGACTTTTCTCCGACTACCTGTTCTAATAGTGCCGCCGTATAGGTAACAACAATAGGATTTTTGGACGTTTTTAACTTCTTCAACACTTCTGTTCTTAGAAGCACATTGGCATTGGCGGTATCTTCAATTTGGTAAGGTTTCCTGTAGCTCCCCGGATAGTAAAGCACTTGATCTGTGCCTAAACATAATTGTAAATCATTGTAGGCATAGGCCGCAGACTCTTGATCGCGCAGCACCCATAAAATAGGTCGATTTTTTTTGTGAAACAGCTGACCCAAGACTAAAGCGCCCACAGAACCTTCCCATCCGGTAAGGGTCTTTTTGATGGATCCACCTGGCGAATTAGGATGCGCCAGTGCCCGCTCCATCTCGATGAGGTGGGGGGCATTTTCTAGGTATGTGCGCAATAAAAACTCTGACAAGGATGAAAATTTGCGCAAAGATAGTCCATCTCTATTGGGGGACAAGTAGCCAATGCATTATCTTTGTGGTTTAAAATATGATTTATGTCGATTGCACAATTATATCCTTCTGCTTCATCTGAAAATAATGAAAACCTTTATTTGTCCCTGGTGCGTATCGCTCAGGTAGATGGTCAAGTCAGTGAACAAGAACAAGCCTTATTGAACCGAATTGCTCAGCGTATGGGATGGAACCAAGAGGAACAACTGCGGTTACGAGAGCGTGCTGGGTCAGCAGTGGTCACTCCAGTAATTGACGCCGAGGAACGTTTAGAGCGCATGTACGCCTTGCTCAGAATGGGTCATATCGATGGAAGAATGGACGATGCGGAGCGCAGACTGCTACAACGATACGCCATTGCACTAGGATTCCCGACACAAGGCATAGAGCAACAGTTAAACCACTGGTGTAGTTTGTTTAACGGTCAAATTTCCTTTTCAGACTTCAAGCAAGTGTTGCAATAATGACGCTCGTGATTGAAATTGTGAAACTCCGCCATTGAAGCGGAGTTTTTTTTGTGACCAAATAAAAATATTTAACTTTGTGTTTTATTTATAACAATATGTCTTATTCTATTCGACCTGCCGTTGCTCAAGACATGCCTGCGGTACATGCGCTGATTGTGGAGTTGGCTGTTTTTGAGCGTGAACCAGATGCAGTCACCTTGACCCTTGACCAACTGATCGAGGATGGTTTTGGCTCCGAGGCCCCAAGGTTTCACTGTTTTGTCGCAGAGACAGATGATGGTATAGCGGGTATGGCTTTGGTGTATCCCCGATATTCAACCTGGAAAGGTAAATCCCTACATCTTGAGGATTTAATTGTTAAGGAATCAAAACGCGGCTTGGGATTGGGGAGTGCTTTGTTGAGTGCTGTGGTAAGGTACGGGGCACAACAAGGTGTAGCCCGTATTTCGTGGGAAGTGCTTAGCTGGAACCAATCGGCCATCGATTTTTATGAATCAAAAGGAGCCAAAGTGCTTAGAGACTGGCATGTGGTTCAGCTCAGCTCAGAAGGCATTCACTTTTTTCCACATCAATCATGAGGGTATTTAAATTCGGAGGAGCATCGGTAAAAGATGCTGCTGGTGTGCGCAATGTCGCACATGTATTGAGAGAAATGGGTCATGACCAGACCCTGGTGGTTGTGTCTGCTATGGGCAAGACCACCAATGCTATGGAAGAATTGGTGGGGATCTACATGGCCCATCCGTATGGCATTACGGGATCACTTGAGGGGATTCGCCGCTACCATATGGACGTGGTTATTGAATTGTTCCCCGATGCCCAACATCCGGTTTATCATAAGGTGGCGCTACTATTTTTAGAAATCGAAGATTTCTTTAAACGCAACAAGTCTCCCAAATACAATTTTGTGTACGACCAGATCGTCGGTTATGGGGAATTGCTTTCGTCGACGATCCTCAGCGAATATCTGATCACCCAAGGGTTGGCCAATCAATGGATTGATGTGCGTGGATTGATCAAGACCGACAACCACTACCGAGATGCTCAAGTCGATTGGGAGCAAACCGCCTCAGCAGTAAGCGCCAAACTCACCAAGGGTCCTTTTTACATCACCCAGGGATTTTTAGGGTCGGATGAAAATCACTTTACCACCACTTTAGGTCGGGAAGGCTCAGATTA
>Ga0102893_1000688_pt1 | contig 12274 bp, 9 predicted proteins | sample Colrivmet1553A02_FD_81593 | JGI IMG/M metagenome (GOLD analysis project Ga0102893, IMG submission 81593) | Estuarine microbial communities from the Columbia River estuary - metaG 1553A-02 | ecosystem: Environmental > Aquatic > Marine > Intertidal zone > Estuary | place: USA: Columbia River...
CCCTGGCAACACGCGCCCCAAGATGCCAGCTGCCTCCATTGTGGCCAGCGCTAGGGCTGGGTCGGCGGCGGCCAATAGTTTGAGCAGCTCAGCGCCGATCCGTTCTTTTGAAATTCGCTCCAAACCCGATTGCAAAGCCGCACAGGCCGCGAGCGCCTGCGCATCAACACCTTCGAGGGGGTCGCCATACCAAGCCCAAAACCGAAAAAACCGCAAGATACGCAGATAATCTTCCGCGATACGGGCTTGCGGCTCACCGATAAAACGCAACCGCCGCGCTTGTGCATCAGCCAGCCCGTCCAATGGGTCGATCACCTGGCCCGACGCCTCTGCATAGAGCGCATTCATGGTAAAATCGCGGCGCGCGGCGTCTTGTTCAAGCGATGTGCCAAAAACAACTTCAGCATGCCGACCGTCGGTCGTCACATCTTGGCGAAATGTGGTGATTTCATAAGATTTGCCACCGAGCAAAAACGTCAGTGTTCCATGATCTGCGCCGGTGTCGACAACCCGAATCCCATGGGCTTGCGCAATCCGCCGCATCTGATCTGGCACGGCGTCACTGGTCAAATCAATATCCGTTGCCGCACCCCCCATCACCGCATTACGAATACAACCGCCCACATATAAAAGCCGCGCGCCGGCCTCCTCGAAGGCCGTAAAAAGCGGTGCTAAAGTCCGGATATCAAGCGCGGTGGGATCAATCTTCATAGCGGACCCATCTGATCGGCCAAGCCGCGCAATATCCGCGCGGTCGCGCCCCAAATGTAATAGGGCCCGTAAGGGACGCAATAGTAAGAGCGTCTCTGTCCGCGCCAGATCCGCGACTGAACTTGAAAATTTTGCGCCGTCACCACATGAGACAAAGGCACTTCGAACACCTCCGCCACCTCGCCAGGATCTGCCTTAACCTCCCAGGGCGTGCTGATCCAACCGATGGTTGGAATAACGTTGAACCCCGTCACGGTTTCATGTGCCGGCAATTGCCCCAAGATTTCTACCAGGGATGGATCAAGCCCGGTTTCCTCATGCGCTTCACGCAGCGCTGTTGCAGAAATATCCGCGTCACCGGCATCCCGCTTGCCGCCGGGAAACGAAATCTGCCCAGGGTGGGATGACAAATGCGCGGCGCGTTTGGTCAAGACCACATGAACGCCAGAAGAGCGCTCAATCAAAGGCACCAAAACACCAGCATCTTTCTTCGCAGGCCCAGACCCAGACGTCCCTGGAGTAAGATCAAAATCCGACGAGGCGCCGCCCGGCCGCGCCAATGCGCGGAGAATATCAGCGTGATGCGGAATCATTTTCAATGGGGGCTTTGGCCTCGAACCCAAGCGTATCTGGATCAAAGCTGTAATGGGCGCCACAAAACTGGCAATCGGCGGTGACCTCATTGTCGTCTGTGGTCATATGCGCAATGTCTTTGGCCGAATAAATCGACAGGCTTTGGCGCACACGATCAGGCGAGCAGGTACAGCCGAAGGTCACCGGCTGAGTGTCGTAGACCCGCGGTTGCTCTTCATGAAACAAACGAAGCAGCAGTTGCGTCGGCGCAATGGATGGTCCGACCAGCTCAAGCTGATCGACGGTATCGAGCAAAATATTCGCCCGGTTCCAATTTTCATTCCCATCTGAATCCAATAGATCCGCTGCCGCGAGCAAACCATCTTCGCCCTGTGGCTCTTCAGAGGTCACATGCGAACCTGCCGCAGGCATATGTTGCAGCATCACGCCGCCCGCACGCCAACCATCTGTGCCATCCGCCTCCTGCGAGTAACCAAATACCAGGGAAAAGCGGGTCGGTATTTGTTCAGACTGCGCAAAATAGGCCTCTGCACAGGCCGAAAGAGAGGTGCCGGCAATCGGGGTGATCCCTTGATAGGGCTGCATATCTTGACCTTGATCAATCAATATGGCGAAATACCCATTGCCAATTTGATCAAAGCCCGGTGCCTCTGTGTCCAGAGTCTCAGCATCATAGCTTGCATAGGCCCGGATGCGCCCGGGCGCTCCATCTTCTGTCGGGCCATAGTAGTCAGTTGCGATCAAACGCACCGCACCGCTGCCGCGCACTTGAAGCGAGAGCTTCCAGCGCAGCTTCATGGTTTGACCAATTAACGCAGTGAGCAAAGTCATCTCTGCCACAAGCGCCTCAACGACAGACGGATAATCATGCTGCGCAAGCACCTGATCCAACACACCATCGAGCCGCGCCACACGGCCACGGATATCGGATGCGTCCAATTGAAACGGCAAAACCGTATCATCCCAACTCATTTTTACAGTTTGCGTCATGATAACTTTCCATAGATTGGCCTTGCCTTAAACTGTCCATATAAGCGCGTCTAGGCTGACACCAAGTTTTGGAGAGACGATTGCTACGTTTTGGCACCACACCAGATCCCAATCGCCGCTACACGCGGCGCCCCGGCGCCTATGCAATTTTGCCCCATAAAGGAGGGCTTTTAGCCACCTATCAAGGGGGACGAAATCAGGAATATCAATTGCCTGGCGGCGGCATAGATCCGGGCGAATCACCTCTCCAAGCGTTGCATCGTGAGGTGTTTGAAGAGACCGGTTGGTGCATCACACAGCCTCGGGTATTTTTTCGCTTTAAAGTCTTCAGCTTTATGCCGGACTACGATCTTTGGGCAGAAAAGATTTGCACCATCTATGTCGCGCACCCCGTGTATCAAAAATCGGCTCCCTCCGAACCAGACCATCATCCCGTGATTTTGCCCGCTGACGCGGCCCTAAACCATCTGGCCAGCCCGGGCGATCGTCAGGCCGTGGCACGGTTTTTCGGCAAGAGGTAACCCAAGCCTTAGATAATCAAATCCACCATCGCCTCATCTCCAGTGATGTCCCGAATTGACATTCCAGCCGCTTCAAGCCGCTCCGATAAGAGCGCAAAATTCTCTGGCTTTGAGGTTTCAATTCCAAGCAAGACAGTTCCGAAGTTGCGCGCTGATTTCTTGAGATATTCAAAACGCGCAATATCATCATCCGGTCCCAAAAGACCCAAGAAATCCTTAAGCGCCCCAGGTCGTTGAGGCAGGCGCAAGATAAAATATTTCTTCACTCCAGCATAGCGCTGGGCGCGCTCCTTCACCTCTGGCAATCTTTCAAAATCAAAATTGCCCCCTGATGACACACAGACCACGGTTTTGCCTTTGATCTTGTCTTTTAGATCCTTCAGGGCGTCCAAAGCCAAAGCCCCCGCGGGCTCCAAAACAATGCCTTCTGTATTCAGCATATCCAAAATTGTGGTGCAAATTCGATCTTCGGGGATATCCAAAACATGATCCGCATCAATACCTTTTAACGCAGCAAAGGTATTCACGCCCATCTTGGCCACCGCCGCCCCATCAACAAACGTATCCACCTGCGCCAGCGCAATAGGGGCGCCGGCCTGAACCGCAGCGGCCAGGCTTTTGCCCCCACTCGGCTCAACATAAAAGATTTCAGTCTCAGGAGCGCGCTCTGACAGCAAACGCCGCGCAGAAGAAGACAGACCTCCGCCGCCCACAGGCACCACAAAAACATCTGGAGAGCGGCCCAATTGTTCGAGCATCTCATAGGTGACCGTCGCCTGCCCCTCAATCACATCGGGATCATCAAATGGCGACAGAAAATGCCCGCCAACTTCCGCGCAATAGGCTTGGCTGGCGCGAAGCGTGTCGTCAAAATAGTCACCCACCAATTGCACCTGCACCCACGCGCCCCCAAACAGTCGAGTCTTGCGAATTTTTTGTTCCGGCGTGGTCACTGGCATAAAAATTACGCCTTTTTTCTGCAAATGCCTGCAAACATAGGCGACGCCCTGCGCGTGATTGCCGGCGCTGGCGCAGACGAACACGTCTTTATCCGCCTGTTTGCCCATGGCATTAAATGCGCCGCGCAGTTTATAGGAGCGCACAGGCGATAGATCTTCTCGCTTCAGCCAAATATCCGCATCATAGACATTCGAAAGATGATCATTGCGCTGGAGCGGTGTTGCAGGAAACAACTGGCGCATGCGCTCGGTGGCCTCAGCGGCTTGGTTGCTAAAATCTGTCATGACAGATTAGTGGCTCAAACTGCGAAATTGCGCAAGTTATCTGGCCTGCGGCGGATTATGCAACGGGCTTTATAAAATTGCTCTGCTCCAACTTGCCGTGCAAACAAAAACCATATACCTCCGCGCCGATCACACTTTGCCACATTTGGATTGGAAAACGCATGTCAGCCCCTAAGAAAGTTGTCCTGGCCTATTCGGGCGGATTAGATACCTCGATCATCCTCAAATGGTTGCAGACCGAATATGGCTGCGAAGTGGTGACATTCACGGCAGATTTGGGTCAGGGTGAAGAGCTCGAACCCGCCCGCGCCAAAGCCGAACTGATGGGCGCCTCCTCAATCTATATCGAGGATGTGCGTGAAGAATTTGTCCGCGATTTTGTATTCCCTATGTTCCGAGCCAATGCGCTTTATGAAGGTCTGTACCTGCTGGGTACCTCCATTGCGCGCCCATTGATCTCCAAACGCCTGGTTGAGATTGCACAGCTCGAAGGGGCAGATGCTGTTGCCCATGGCGCGACCGGCAAAGGCAATGACCAAGTGCGGTTTGAGCTGGCCGCCTACGCATTGAACCCCGATATCAAAGTTATCGCCCCCTGGCGTGAAAGGGATCTTTCAAGCCGTACCAAGCTGATCGATTTTGCCGAGAAAAACCAAATCCCAATCGCCAAAGACAAGCGCGGCGAAGCGCCGTTTAGTGTTGATGCCAACCTGCTGCACACCTCTTCGGAAGGTAAGGTCTTGGAAGACCCGGCCATTGAGGCACCCGATTACGTCTATCAACGCACCGTCAATCCCGAGGATGCACCCGACACGCCAGAATATGTTGAGATTGGCTTCCAAGCCGGGGATGCTGTCTCCATCAACGGCGTTGATATGTCCCCCGCAACGATTTTGACCGAGTTAAACCGGCTTGGCGGTCAACATGGCATCGGCCGGCTTGACCTGGTCGAGGGTCGCTTTGTCGGCATGAAATCCCGTGGTATTTATGAAACCCCTGGCGGCACATTGCTGCTGGAGGCACATCGCGCCATTGAATCCATCACCTTAGACCGCGGCGCGGCCCATCTCAAAGACGAATTGATGCCAAAATATGCCGAGCTGATTTACAATGGCTTTTGGTTTAGCCCTGAGCGCGAAATGCTTCAGGCTTTGATTGATAAGTCCCAAGAGCATGTCACCGGAACTGTGCGTCTGAAGCTCTATAAAGGCTCCGCCCGCACGGTGGGCCGCTGGTCAGATTACAGCCTGTATTCTGAAGCGCATGTGACGTTTGAAGATGATGCGGGCGCCTACGATCAAAAAGATGCTGCTGGCTTTATCCAGCTCAATGCCCTGCGCCTCAAGCTCTTGGCTGCGCGTAAAAATCGGATCCGCTGATCCGCGAGAGCAGGCGGTTATTTGGCAGCTTGCAGCTGCTCATAGATCGCCTGCGCTTGGTGCCATAGCGCGTCATAATCAGCGTCAACTCTTGGCGCGGGACCTGGTGCCGGTCCAAATCCAGTTGAGCGATGCACGGCGTCATACCAATGGGCCGCCCAAATACCATCCTGCGCCCGCGGCCCAGCAGGCCAGTGTAACATCGCAAGGTCAAAGGCAATTTCTAGCCGCAGGCAGAGCTCCATAAGCGCAGATTTTGGATCGGCCAAAATATCATCGCTGTCGATCACAATCGGGACCTGACCCAGCGCCACGCAATGATCAAAAATTTTCTTTTGTTGCACAAACCCGAGGTCGTATAGAGTCACATCCGCGCGCTTGCGGGCATAGCTGGCGATCACCCGCGCGGGATCACGAATGAGAAACACATTGCGCTGATTTACCAGCAGATCCATCGGGAAATGGTCCAGCATATGATGGGTCATGTGTTTTTGATACCAAATCGCCGCACCACCTGGCACAGGGCCGGACAGCTCGGCACTCACCTGCACAGGATCACAAGCCATACTTGCCATGATTTCAGCCCGCATCGGATGGTCCGCATTGGAATGATGAAGATAGGCGCCATAAAACGGCTCATCTACAACCCGCGTATCCGCCCGATTGCCAAAGGCATACATCATCGCCGTCGACAGGTTGCGCGGACCTGACCACATGGCGATCTTCATGCGCAGACCTGGGCGATGAGGTCCTGATACAACCCTCGAATACGGCGGGTGATTGGCCCCATGTCGCCGTCACCAATGTGGCGGCCATCAATCTCGATCACAGGGGTTTGCGCACCGAAGGTTCCGGTCAGGAAGGCCTCCTGCGCGCCATAGGTGTCCACCAAGCTGAAGTTGCGCTCAAAAACGGGGATGTCATGGGCGCGGCACAGATCAATGACCTTTTGCCGGGTGATGCCGTTCATGCAGTAATCTCCCGTACTGGTCCAAACCGCACCATCGCGCACAATAAAAAAGTTGCAGGCATTGGTGGTATTCACAAACCCATGCACGTCTAACATCAAAGCCTCATCCGCTCCGGCCTTTTGTGCCGCGATACAGGCCAAAATGCAGTTGAGTTTAGAATGCGAATTTAATTTTGGATCCTGCGTCATGGGCAGGCCCCGCATATGCGGTACGGTGGCGAGACGAATGCCACGGGGAAGGCTGGGCTTTGAATGTTCCATTATGATGGTAAATGTGGGGCCAGATTGTGACAGGTCTGGATGCTGGAACGGGCGGATCTTCACCCCGCGCGTGACCATAAGCCGAGCGTGCGCATCGCTCTGCATCCCATTGGCCGCTTGCGTATCGCGCAAGGCCCGCTCCACCCCATTGCGATCCATACCAATATCAATATCCACGGCCTTTGCCGCCTCAAACAAACGGTTCAGATGTTCATCCATGAAGGCCCATGTGCCGCTATAAAGACGCAACCCCTCCCAAACCCCGTCCCCAAGCATAAACCCGCTGTCATATACGCTGACCAAGGCACGCTCTTTGGGCAGCAATTGCCCATTGAGGTAAATCAAAATGTCTTCATTGCGGGCATCTTCCGCAGCTTGGTGAGTTGTTACATGATCTGTCATATCTCAAGCCTAGGCTGAGAGGCATTTCGAGCCAAGAGGAAAAACTCACAAGGACGGGTGAAACACAGCAAGAGGCTCAAACCCATCACTCAGGGGGCGAATTCCATCACCTCTTGCAGGTTTGGAATAGCATCCGCTGTGCCGGATCGTGTAACCTTGAGGGCTGCGGCGCGGTTGGCACAGGTTAGGGCGGTTTGGGGGTCGTCTCCCAATGACAAACGCCCTATGAAATAACCACAGAAAGTGTCGCCTGCTCCGGTGGTGTCCACAGGAGTGACAGGGATTCCAGCAACCTCAAACACCTGATCTGCTGAAAAATCATGATAAGCGGCACCTTTTGCGCCATAGGTGATGAGCATTCCATCGAGCCCAAGGCTGGCTAAACTGGAGATGCGCAGATCCTGTTGGAGCGCTTTCACCTCATGTTCATTCGCACATAGGATATTCACAAATGGCAAAACCTCTGCCACAGCCTTCGCCTCGAAAGGTGCCGCTGAATAGACCACGCGCGCAGCTTGAGCGCGCGCCATTCGGGCGGCGTGGAGTTGATGCGCCGTTTCATTTTGCATCACCAGCCAATCCCCCGCACCGATCGGGGTCAACCATTGGGTGAGCTGCGCGTCACTCATCGCCGTATTGGCTCCGGAAAATAGGGTAATGGCGTTCTCACCATCAGCGGCCACCGTGATGATGGCGTGGCCGGAAGCGCAGGACAGGCGAGCAATTGAATCGCCTGCGATACCCAAAGCGCCAAGCCGATCCAGCAACCAATCCCCATCGCGGCCCACGGCTCCTAAATGCACCACATCCGCACCCGCTTGAACCATAGCCACAGATTGATTGGCCCCCTTGCCGCCCAAGCCTTGATCCAAATCAGTCGCCGCAAGAGTCTCCCCAGCCGCCGGAATATGAGGCACCTGGTAGAAGTAATCGGCGTTGATGGAGCCGAAATTATAGACCGTCATCTGATATTGCAGGCGGCAATTGCCGCCATATTGAGGATGTCATTCACCGAAGACACGGTCGAGCAAATTTGAATTGGCTTATCGATGCCTGTCAAAATTGGACCGATGACAGTGGCACCCCCCATTTCCTGCATCAACTTCACTGAGATTGATGCCGAATGCCGCGCTGGAACCACCAAAACATTGGCCGGGCCAGTGAGGCGGCTGAACGGGTATTTCTTCATCTCATTGACGTTGAGTGCCACATCCACAGCCATCTCGCCCTCAAATTCAAAATCAACCCCACGCTTTAACAAAACATCTGGAGCGATGCGCATTTTTTCAGCGCGCTCTGAAATTGGATAGCCGAAGGTCGAAAAGCTTACAAAAGCCACCCGCGGATCCAAGCCCAAGGCACGCGCCACGCCAGCACCACGTTCGGCAATATCAGCAAGGTCGTTTTCATCAGGCCATTCATGAACCAAAGTATCGGAGATCAAAATGATTTTGCCTTTTGACAAAATAGCCGTCACCCCGACCGCACCATCATGTGGGCCCACGTCATAAACATGGTTGATCAATTCCAAAACATGCGCTGACTTGCGTGTAACACCCGTCACCAAACCGTCGCCATGTCCATGCGCAAGCATCAAAGATCCAAAAACGTGACGATCCCGAGCAGCAAGGCGATGCACATCGGTTGTATCAAAACCTTTGCGTTGCAGGCGCTGATAGAGATAGTTTTTATAATCTTCCAAATGTTCTGTGTTGGCGGCATTCACCACTTCCAGCTCACCGGCTGCATCACCCAGCCCCGCTGCCTCTAATCTTTGACGCACATCGCTTTCCCGACCCACGACAATTGATTTTCCAAACCCCTGGCGTTGATACAAGACAGCGGCGCGCAAGACCCGCTCATCATCACCTTCGGCAAAGATAATCCGAGCCTGCGACGACCGTGCGCGCGCATTGATGCCGCGCAAAATGCTCGCGGTGGGATCCATGCGGGTTTTCAAAGACAGCTCATAGCCATCCATATCCACTATCGGCCGGCGGGCGGCGCCTGTGTCCATACCTGCGCGCGCAACTGCGGGAGGAATGCGGTAGATCAAACGTGGATCAAAGGGGGTTGGGATGATGTAATCGCGGCCAAAACTCAACTTCGTGCCATAGGCCAAAGCCACCTCATCTGGCACCTCTTCACGCGCTAAATCCGCAAGCGCACGCGCACAAGCAATCTTCATTTCGTCATTAATCGCTCTGGCGTGAATATCTAATGCACCACGGAACAAATACGGGAACCCCAATACATTGTTAACCTGATTGGGATAATCCGACCGCCCTGTGGCCACGATCGCATCTGGACGCACGGCATGCGCCTCTTCGGGTGTGATTTCAGGGTCTGGATTTGCCATGGCAAAAATCACCGGATCAGGGGCCATGCTTTCCACCATTGCTGGGGTCACGGCACCTTTGACGGAAACACCCAAAAACACATCTGCGCCCGCCATAGCGTCATCCAAGCTGCGCAACTCTGTTGAAATAGCATGGGCAGATTTCCATTGGTTCATACCCTCAGTACGTCCCTGATAAATCACGCCCTTAGTGTCGCACACAATGCAGTTGTTATGTTTGGCGCCCATAGATTTTAAAAGTTCAATACAGGCAATGCCAGCAGCACCGGCACCCTTCAAAACAATTTTCACATCCTGAATTTTCTTGCCAGACAGGTGCAAGGCATTGATCAGACCTGCCGCGCAGATCACGGCCGTGCCATGTTGGTCATCATGAAACACCGGAATATCCATGACCTCTTTCAAGGCTTGCTCAATGATAAAACACTCCGGTGCCTTAATGTCTTCGAGGTTGATGCCGCCAAAGGTCGGACCCATGAGCTTCACAGCATTGATAAATTCTTCGGGGTTTTCGGTGTCCAGCTCAATATCGATAGAGTTCACATCTGCAAAGCGCTTAAACAAAACCGCCTTACCTTCCATGACCGGCTTGGAGCCCAAAGCCCCAAGATTGCCAAGACCCAAAACCGCGGTTCCGTTCGAAATCACCGCCACAAGGTTGCCCTTGTTGGTATAGTCATAGGCCAATTCAGGATTATCGGCGATGGCCAAACAGGGCACCGCAACACCTGGTGAATAGGCCAAGGAAAGATCACGCTGTGTTGTCATTGGCACAGAGGCGGTTATCTCAAACTTACCAGGCGTTGGTTCCAGGTGGTAGGCCAGCGCATCAGCGTCTGTGACTTTGTTATTGGGCATTGCAACACTCCGTTTAGAATTAGTTTAATATTAAACTATCTGTTTCGCTGGTGCAATTCAATTTTAGCAGAGCCCCTATATTGAGGATCTGCGCCGTCTAGGCCTTGAGCCATTGCCCATCGACCCTGCGCCACCTTCGCGCCAGAATGAACCACCGCCAACCGGAGGTCAAACCAATTCAAAATCCATCCCGATGATCACTTTCTTTCGTCGCAAGTTTTGCCTAATACTTGCCACAAATGGAGATCAATCTGTGAGCAAGCCCGACCAGTCCGTAACGCCCATGATGGCACAGTTTCTTGAGATCAAGGAGGAATACCCCTCCGCCCTATTGTTCTACCGCATGGGAGATTTTTACGAGCTGTTTTTCGACGATGCCGTCGCGGCGGCGCAGGCGCTGGATATTACCCTGACGAAACGCGGCAAACATCAGGGCGCGGATATTCCCATGTGCGGTGTGCCAGTGCACGCGGCAGAGGGTTACTTGCTCAATCTCATTCGCAAAGGGTTTCGCGTTGCGGTCTGCGAACAGCTGGAAAATCCAAAAGAGGCAAAGAAACGCGGGGCTAAATCCGTTGTGAAACGGGGCGTGGTTCGGTTGGTCACCCCAGGGACCTTGACCGAAGACACGCTATTGCAGCCGCGGCAAAGTAATTTTCTGGCCACGTTTGTTCAGGTACGCAACCAAAGCTGTCTTGCTTGGGTGGATATTTCGACCGGAGATATGCGCTATAGTCCCTGCCCGCCCGTGCGATTGGGGCCAGAGCTGGCCCGGCTTGCCCCGACTGAGGTGCTTGTGGCTGAGGGGGCGCTGGATGAAACTCTGGAAATCATAAATGAGGCCGGTGCAGCCGCGACCGAATTGCCACAGGAGGTTTTTGACAGCACCGCCGGCGTGGAGAAAATTTGCAAAGCCTATGGGGTTGGCGACCTGAGCGGTCTTGGAGAGTTCAGCCGTGCCGATGTCGCCGCCGTTTCTGGGCTTATTGAATATCTCTCCACCACCCAAAAGGGCCAACTCCCACTTCTGCGCCGACCCGTTTGTGAAGCGCGGGATGATTTTGTTGCAATTGATGCCGCAACCCGAAAAAATCTTGAACTGACCCAAACGCTGGCAGGGGAAAGATCTGGCTCTTTGCTGTCGGTTGTGGATCGCTCTGTGACCGCTGCCGGAGCGCGGCTTTTGTCTCGCCGCATTACGACACCCTCTCAACGCCTGGCAACCATCGAAGAGCGCGCATCGGCGGTAGAGTTTTTCTGTGGCCAAAGCACTTTGCGCGGCGCGGTGCGTACCGCTTTGAAGCAATTGCCCGATGTTGAACGCGCCTTGGGGCGTGTGGCGCTTGAGCGCAGTGGTCCAAGAGATTTGCTGGCTCTTGGGAATGGCGTCGCCCAAGCCGCGCAAGTGCATGCCCTTTTTGCAGAGCAAGAGTTACCGCCACTCCTGAAGAATGCGGCAGATGATCTGAAGGGTTTTGAGGCCCTGTCCGATGAATTGGATCGCGCCCTGGTCGCTGAGCCGCCCCTTCTGGCGCGAGATGGTGGGTTTGTCGCCGCTGGCTATGCGGCAGAGCTGGATGAGATGACGGCCCTGCGCGATGAAGCGCGGTCTGTGATTGCCAGGTTGCAAGCCGATTATGCCAGCCAGTCTGAGATTTCCTCCCTGAAAATTAAGCACAATAATGTGCTGGGATATTTCATTGAAACCACCGCCATCCATGCCCAGCGCATGATGACGGCACCTTTGAGTGATATTTTCATTCACCGGCAAACCACCGCCAATGCGGTCCGCTTTACGACGGTCGAACTGGGTGAGCTGGAAACCAAAATCCTAAATGCTGCCGGCCGCGCCACAGGGTTAGAGCTTGAAATTTTTGCCAGTCTCTGCGCGCAGGTGTTAGATCATGCCGCCGCACTACAAGCTTTGGCAGTCTCGATTGCAGAGATTGATGTCGCTGCCGCTCTTTCCGAGTTGGCCATGGCAG
>Ga0102893_1000712_pt1 | contig 12035 bp, 7 predicted proteins | sample Colrivmet1553A02_FD_81593 | JGI IMG/M metagenome (GOLD analysis project Ga0102893, IMG submission 81593) | Estuarine microbial communities from the Columbia River estuary - metaG 1553A-02 | ecosystem: Environmental > Aquatic > Marine > Intertidal zone > Estuary | place: USA: Columbia River...
AACCTCAATCCTTTGAACCAGATCTCCCCTTTTGGGGAATATTTGTTAATTTAGAGGCTCCAAACTTTGCCTATGCACTCAGTAGTTATTGTGTCCGCCCAACGCACACCCATCGGAAGTTTCTTGGGTGCTTTGAGTACTTGTACAGCCACTTATATAGGCAGCACTGCTATACGAGCCGCATTGGATAAAGTCGCCCTAGCCCCTGAGTTGGTCGAAGAAGTATATGTAGGCCATGTGCTACAAGCTGGTACAGGCCAAGCTCCGGCACGACAAGCAGCGCTGGGTGCGGGAATTTCCCCAAATACACCTTGCACAGCAATCAATAAAGTATGTGCCTCTGGACTCAAAGCCATTCTTTTGGCTACCCAATCCATTCAATGAGGTGATCGATCCATTGTAGTCGCAGCAGGAATGGAATCCATGAGCCTGGCACCTCACCTAGCCCCCATGCGCAACGGCACAAAATTTGGCTCATTAAATTTATTGGATGCGATTCAAATCGATGGGCTACAAGATGCCTATGCGTTAAAACCCATGGGTGTATTTGCCGATCAATGCGCGCTAGACCACGATATTTCGAGGGAAGATCAAGACGCGTATGCCTTAAACTCATACCACAGAGCGCAACAAGCTTGGGATAAAGGTTTATTTGACAATGAGGTATCACCTGTAGTCGTCCATGGCCCTAAAGGGCAGACCAACATCGTTGATCGAGATGAAGAGTTCACTAAAATAGTTCCTGAAAAAATGGCTGGACTAAGGCCTGCATTTACCTCCGATGGCTCAGTCACGGCGGCCAATGCTTCCACCATCAATGATGGAGCCGCTGCTTTGGTGCTGATGAGCGAGCAGAAAGCCAGGGAACTCAACTTAAAGCCATTGGCCTACATAAGGGGTTATGCAGATGCTGCACTGGCCCCTGAACAGTTTACCATTGCTCCTTCTAAAGCGATCCCTCTGGCAGCACAAAAAGCGGGCATTTCCTTGGATCAAATAGATCTTTTTGAAATCAATGAGGCCTTTTCTGTGGTTGCGTTAGCCAACAACAAGTTACTGGGCATAGACCACAACAAAGTAAATACTGTTGGTGGAGCCGTTGCGCTAGGCCATCCACTCGGTTGTTCCGGAGCTAGAATTGCCACCACTTTGATTCATCAGCTGATCAATCGCCAAGAACGATGGGGAGCAGCAGGCATCTGCAATGGTGGAGGAGGCGCCAGTGCCTTGATTATTGAAAACGCTACATTATAGGATGATTGGAATTTGCACGCAGAGCGTACTCCCTGTATATAGTTTATGTGAATCCCCAGCACCTTTGGTTAACCAAATGCTCTACGGCGAATGGTATCATGTTATTGAGCTGAGGAAGCATTGGGTCAAAATTAAACATGGGCTGGATGGATCTGTAGGTTGGATATCCGTGAAACAACACTACCCCCTAGCTGAAAACATCAACCCACCCCAAATAACCTCCATAAATTTCGTTCTTGATTTAATCAGCTCAATACATAAATCAGACGGGGCATTATTGCCTATAGTTTTGGGGTCAATAGCCGAACACGCTTCGCTGTGTGGTGACCCAAGTCCATCTATAAACAAACTACCTTCCAATAAATTATCTGTTGTCGACAATGCGTTAAAATACATCCACGCTCCTGAACTTTTTGGCGGTCGTACCCCCTGGGGGATCGATGCGGGTGCCTTAACTCAAATGGCCTATCGACTAGCGGGCATTCACCTAAAAAGAACACCCTTAGAACAATCAACCCAGGGTATTGCATTGAGTTTTATCGAAGAAAGTGAGCCTGGCGACCTTGTTTTTTGTGACAACAAAGAAGGGGTGATCGATCATGTGGGCATCATGCTGCCCGATCATCATGTGGTACATGTGTACGGAAAAGTGCGTATTGATCGAATCGACCACACGGGGATATTTAACCCACAAATGCGACAATACACGCATTCTTTAAGGGTCATCAAACATATAGAACGACCATAAAAAAACCCCGCATCGAGCGGGGTTTTTACCTTTAGACAGTGCAATACTATTGCTCTAGAGCTTCTTGAAGTCTTTTGAAATTGACAAAATCACCCAAGGCGCCATAGATGTTTTTTAATTGCTCCATCAAGTCTCTGTCACCAACATTGACCTTTAAAGCAGCCTCAAGAACATCTGCTCCTTTTTTAAAGAAACCGTCTTTTTGTTCTTTTAATGCATCGTACTTAGCAATCTCTTTAGCTGAAGAACCGCGGATGCTGTTCATTTGCTCAATCAGACCGTTACCTTCGTTTACGTAGGCAGTTGATAGGTTTAAGTAAGCATTGATATAATTTGGATCAATGTCAATCGCTTTTTGATAGGCAGCACGGGCAGCGTCCATGTCGTTTTGTTCCATGCTGATCACTCCGATGTTGTAGTGAAGATCAGCATTATTAGGATCCAGCTCAATAGCCTCATTCATCAATGATTTAAACATTTCCTTATCGCCCAGCTTAAAATAAAGATTAGCGTGGTTTAGAATTAAAGAAACATCTTCTGGATTATTTTTACGCGCCTCCACATAAGCATTCATCGCCAAATCATCGTTGCCTTGTTGGGTGTAAATCAAAGCGATGTTTTTGATGATTTCGCTTCTTTTTGAAGGCGTTTTCTCGTCTTTAGGCTCATCATAGGTACCCGCCTTAACCATCAAGTCACGCTGTGATTGTGGCATATCAACACGTTCTCCAGTTTCTTTATCGCGAGCAGAGTAACGGGTCTCTGAACCATCATAGTTGATGTCCTTAAGTATGTGGTAATACTTTAAGGCAGCATCGTAATCTGTTCCACTGACAGCCGCGCTGGCTGCGTAGTATAGGTAGAGCGTGTCTTTAGGGCTCAAGGTGTAGCTTTTATACAGCTTACCCGCAGAAACAGCATAATTCCCTGCCTCATTATCTTTGACCGCCGCATTGACTAAATCCACTGAAATCATCGCCATTTTTTCAGCGATGGCCTCGGTCAATTTAGGCTTTCCAGAAGACTTATCCGTCTCAGCCAATTTGTTATAGGCTTCAATGGCTGAATCAAAATTTCCTTGATCATCTGATTTAGCTTTTGCGTAATAAGCATCGGCCAGTGTTTGATAAAAGGTCAACGCGGTTTTTGGGTCAGTGGAAGCTACGGTGTTTGATGCTCCTTCTAGGGCAGAGATAGCCGTTGCCGCATCTCCAGCTTTCAACGCTTTTTGTGCCGTTTTAATTTCTTCTTTTTGTGCGAAAGCCAAGGTAGATACCCCTAGTGCTGCCAGCATTAAAAAACTCTTTTTCATAAATTATCAGTTGTTGTTTTTTTAGTTTATTGTGCATCATCGGAGTGCCCCATATCTGGAGTCACTTCAATTTCATTGATATCAGCAGCATCAACCTCTTCCTCGCGGACCACTTTGGCCACCGCTGCGATAGAATCATTATCCCTGATATTGATCAGACGAACTCCTTGAGTAGCGCGTCCCATAACCCGTAAATCATCTACATTGAGGCGAATAGCGATTCCTGACTTGTTGATAATCATCAAATCATCCGTATCATCGACATTTTTGATCGCTACTAAGAAACCTGTTTTTTCAGTGATTGAGATAGTTTTTACGCCTTTTCCACCTCGATTAGTGATTCTGTAATCTTCTATACTAGAGCGTTTACCGTATCCCTTTTCAGATACCACCAAAATATCTTCATCGAAATTGTTGACCGTAACCATGCCGATAACCTCGTCTTGATCGTCAGCCAAAGTAACACCGCGTACACCGGAGGCATTTCTTCCCATCGGTCTGGTTTTACTCTCTTCAAATCTAATCGCTTTACCTGAACGCAATCCGATCAACACCTGACTGCTTCCAGTAGTCAACTTGGCTTCCATCAACTCATCCCCATCCCTGACGGTAATGGCATTAATCCCATTGACACGTGGTCTAGAGTATGACTCTAAAGAGGTTTTCTTAACAATACCCTGACGGGTGGCCATCATTACATAATGACTGTTTACATAGTCGGTATCTTTTAGGTCTTGTGTGCATATAAAGGCCTTGACCTTGTCGTCTGGGGTGATGTTAATCAAATTTTGAATCGCTCTTCCCTTGGATGTTCTGCTTCCTTCAGGAATTTCAAATACGCGCATCCAAAAACATTTTCCGGATTGGGTAAAGAACAACATGTATTGGTGGTTGGTACCCACAAATAAATGCTCTAAGAAATCTTCGTTTCTCGTGGAAGAAGCTTTTTGGCCGACCCCACCCCTATTTTGGGTTTTGTATTCTGAAAGCGGTGTTCTCTTGATGTATCCCGCATGCGAAATAGTGATAACCACTTGCTCATCCGGAATCATGTCCTCCATACTTAAATCACCACCTGCATAATTGATCTCAGATCTTCTGGCATCGCCAAAACGATCTTTAACCTCTTGAAGCTCCTCTTTGATAATTTGCATTCTGCGCTCTTTGCGGGCCAATATATCTTTAAGGTCTGCAATCGTCTTGATCACCTCTTCATATTCGGCGCGCAATTTATCTTGCTCAAGACCTGTTAGTTGACGCAAACGCATTTCAACGATCGCTTTCGACTGAGCCTCGGATAATTTAAATCGCTCCATTAATGCAGCGCGTGCGTCATCAGGATTACTCGCTGCGCGGATGATTTTGATGACTTCATCTATATTGTCGGAGGCTATAATCAACCCCTCCAAAATATGCGCGCGTTCTTCTGCTTTTCTGAGTTCAAATTCGGATCTGCGCACCACGACCTCATGCCTGTGGTCTACAAAATGAACAATCATGTCTTTGATGTTCAACATCTCAGGTCGTCCATTGACCAATGCGATGTTGTTCACGCTAAACGAAGATTGTAACGCAGAAAATTTATACAGGGTGTTTAAAACTATGTTGGGTACCGCGTCCTTTTTCAGCACAAAAACAATACGCATACCCTTTCGGTCAGATTCATCGCGAATTGTGGAGATGCCTTCGATTTTCTTTTCGTTGACCATATCGGCGATCTTTTTGATCAGATCAGCCTTGTTTACTTGATAAGGAATTTCGGTAACGATGATGCACTCTCTTCCATGGACTTCTTCCATCTCAGCTTTGGCGCGTACAACAACCCTTCCCCTACCTGTTTTAAATGCTTCTATTACGCCATCATAGCCATATATAATTCCTCCCGTTGGAAAATCTGGAGCTTTAATATGGGTGATAATTTCTTCGATCTCAATATCGTTGTTGTCAATATAAGCGTGAATGCCATCTACTACCTCTGTAAGGTTGTGCGGAGGCATATTGGTGGCCATACCTACAGCGATACCGGAAGCTCCGTTAACCAACAGGTTAGGAATACGCGTGGGTAGTACTTTGGGCTCCTTCAAAGAGTCGTCAAAGTTGAGTTGGTGATCGACTGTGTCTTTGTCGATATCTGCCAACATATCCTCGGCTATACGACGCATACGCGCTTCCGTATATCGCATGGCTGCGGGACTATCTCCGTCCACAGAGCCAAAGTTACCTTGACCGTCTACCAACATATAACGCAAGCTCCATTCCTGAGCCATACGCACCATGGTATCATAGACCGAACTATCTCCGTGTGGGTGATACTTACCAAGTACTTCCCCGACAATTCTAGCGGATTTTTTGTAAGCGGTGTTTGAACGAACTCCCAATTCATGCATACCAAATAGCACGCGACGGTGAACTGGTTTTAGCCCATCCCGTACATCGGGAAGTGCTCTTGAGACAATCACAGACATCGAGTAGTCGATGTAGGCTGATTTCATCTCATCATCAATGTTAATCGGTATTAATTTTTCTCCTTCTGCCATATCAATAAGCGCATTTTGTCACTCTAAAAATGATCAGGCCAATATACACAAATCCTAGGGTATAGAGCCGCGCATAGCTTGTTTTATTGTAGAATTTATCAACAGAAATATAAAGAGTCATTCACCAAACCACACTGTCGGTATGGCTGAAGATTTGTCAGCCCCTATCCAATGTGCACAACTTAGGCACCATCCTTGCTAGAAAAGTGATTGAATATGTTTAATTTTATCCCAATAATACCTGATTATGGACGATAATTTTTCACCAAGGGTCAAAGACGTCATCGCTTACAGCAAAGAAGAAGCACTCAGATTGGGTCACGATTTTATTGGGACTGAACACTTGATGCTGGGACTTCTCAGAGATGGCAACGGCAAAGCTATATCAATTCTAGAGGCATTGGCCGTAGATCTGGAGCAACTCAGAAAACGGATAGAAACCCTTAATCCTCCCGTAGAAAGCGCCCAGATCATTCGACAAGATCAAAAAAATCTTCACTTGACTCGTCAAGCAGAACGCGCCCTGAAGACTACTTTTCTCGAAGCCAAACTCTTTCAGAGCAATTCCATCAATACAGCTCATTTACTGTTGTGTATCCTGAGGAATGAAAATGACCCAACCACCAAACTATTGAATAAATTGTTGGTGGACTACGAAGGAGTTAAAGAACAATTTAAGTCGATGATCACCAACGACAGCGACTATGCCGACGAACCCAATGCCTCATTTGATTCTGATGCGGACGATCAAGAAAAGGAGAATCCACAGAGCGGAAACGCCTCTGCTACGGCAAAATCGACTTCTAAGTCGAAAACACCTGTGCTTGATAATTTTGGCAAAGACCTCACCAAAATGGCTGAGGAAAACAAGTTAGATCCCGTGGTTGGTCGCATTAAAGAGATTGAACGCGTATCTCAAATATTGAGTAGACGCAAAAAAAATAATCCCTTGCTCATCGGAGAACCGGGAGTAGGAAAAAGTGCCATTGCTGAAGGCCTTGCCTTGCGGATCGTTCAGAAAAAAGTTTCTAGGGTACTCTACAACAAACGCGTAGTTACTTTGGATCTAGCCTCTTTAGTGGCTGGCACAAAATACCGCGGTCAGTTTGAAGAACGCATGAAGGCGGTAATGAATGAGGTAGAAAAAAATGATGATATCATCTTGTTTATCGATGAAATTCACACCATTGTTGGTGCTGGTGGGGCCACAGGAAGCCTTGACGCATCGAATATGTTTAAACCCGCTCTAGCTAGAGGAGAAATTCAATGTATTGGTGCTACTACCCTGGATGAATACCGTCAATACATTGAAAAGGATGGAGCTCTAGAGCGTCGTTTCCAAAAAGTAATTATTGAACCAACTACTGAAGAGGAAACCATTGAGATTCTTCACAACATAAAATCAAAGTACGAAGATCACCACCAAGTTTCCTACACGCCTGAAGCCATACTCGCTTGTGTTCAATTGACCACGAGATACATGAGTGATCGGTTTTTGCCGGACAAAGCCATAGACGCCCTGGATGAGGCAGGATCAAGGGTGCACATCAATAACATGCATGTACCCAAAGAAGTCATCGACTTGGAAAAACAACTCGAGGCAGTACGCGAAGAGAAAAATGCTGTAGTTAAAAAACAGAAATACGAAGAGGCGGCCAAACTCAGAGACGACGAAAAAAAGATCGAGAAAGAACTAGCGATCGCCCAAGAAAGATGGGAAGAAAACGCCAAACTACACCGGGAAACAGTTACTGAGGAACACGTGGCCAACGTAGTTTCAATGATGAGTGGTATCCCTGTAACTCGAGTCGCACAAGCAGAAAGCGCCAAGCTAGCTGAGCTTCCCCAATTGATTCAATCCAAAGTAATCGGACAACCTGACGCGGTAATCAAGGTGGCCAAGGCCATTCAGCGCAACAGAGCAGGTTTAAAAGACCCCAACAAACCCATTGGTTCCTTCATATTTTTAGGTCAAACTGGTGTAGGAAAAACTCAATTAGCTAAGGTCCTGGCTAGAGAATTATTTGATTCAGAGGATTCACTAATCCGGATTGACATGAGTGAGTATATGGAAAAATTTGCCATATCTAGACTCGTGGGGTCACCTCCTGGTTATGTGGGCTATGAAGAAGGCGGTCAACTAACCGAAAAAGTACGCAGAAAGCCTTATGCCGTGATTTTGTTGGACGAGGTAGAAAAAGCTCACCCGGACGTTTTCAACATGCTGCTTCAAGTTCTTGACGACGGTTATCTGACGGACAGCTTAGGCCGCAAGATTGATTTTAGAAATACCATCATTATTATGACGTCTAACATCGGATCTCGTCAGCTGAAAGATTTTGGATTAGGGGTGGGATTTGGTACGGCCGCTAAGATGGCTCAATCAGGAGATCATGCCAAAGGGGTCATTGAAAATGCCTTGAAAAAAGCTTTTGCGCCAGAATTTCTCAACAGAATTGACGATGTAGTTGTTTTTAATAGTTTGGAGAAAAACGATATTGAGAAAATCATTGATATTGAATTAGTTAAGCTGATCGATCGCATAGAATCTTTAGGCTATCAAATAAAACTAAGCGAGGCCGCTAAAAGCTTTATCGCAGAAAAGGGATTTGATCCTCAGTATGGCGCTAGACCTTTAAAACGGGCTATTCAAAAATATGTCGAAGATGTTTTGGCAGAGCAAATCATCCTCTCCCAAATGTCCCAAGGCGACGCTATAGCACTTGATTGGCATGAGGGCGATACTGAATTAAACGTACGTATAGAAAAGGGAACAACCGCTTTGTAAATACTTAATTATTGGTTTTCAACCCTTAGTATTAAGGGTTGTTTAACTTTTAATGTCGGTTTTTTTCATATTCACAAAAAATCAGCTAGTCTAGGTACTCCCGTGTGATTTTAATTACATTTGGGCCATATCCATTTGAGTTATGGCCTTTTCCGGCATTTTTACTTTCCCTACAAGTACCTTGACTACAGGTACTACAGCTCCGATGACTACCCCTTGGGGGTAACGCTATATTTTCCTCGGACCTTACTTTATTACTTACTCATCTTTATCCCATATCAACATGTTGGTTCTTAAATTCGGCGGCAGTTCAGTAGCCCACGAGCCTGCAATACGTCAAGTTGCACAGATCATTCAATCATACGCTCAAAAAGAGCGCGTCACTGTAGTAGTATCCGCCATGGGCGGAATTACCGATTTATTAGTAAATGCATTAAATAGTGCTTCAAACCGAGAAGCCACCTACCAGACCTTAATCAATGAAATAGAAAAAACCCACCTTGATGCCGTAAAATCCCTTATTCCTGTATCGATACAAAGCGGAGTCATCAGCCGGATGAAACAAAGTGTCAATCAATTGGATGCACTCCTAGAAGGCGCTTACCTAATAGGAGAAACGACACCAAGACTCAGCGACCAAGTTTTGGCCTATGGGGAGCTTTTATCCAGTGAAATTATGGCCGCTTACCTGCAGAGTTTGGGCATAGATTTAACCTATTGGGATGCGCGTTTATTGATCCGTACCAACAGCCAACACGGCAAAGCTCAAGTGGATACAGCAACTACATATAGCGCGCTACAACAAGCAGCCGCTTCAGGTCATCAGGTCCAAATCATGGGTGGGTTTATTGGGTCAGATGCCTCGGGCCACACAACTACCTTAGGAAGAGGAGGTTCCGATTACTCAGCCTCTTTGGCAGCTGCAGGTTTAAGCGCTCGTGAATTATTGATTTACACGGATGTGAGTGGGATGTTTACTGCACACCCTCAATGGGTTAAATCTGCCAAACCCATTGAAGAAATTTCCTATGAGGAAGCTATGGAGCTTTCGCATTTTGGCGCTAAAGTGCTCTACCCGCCAACCATACAGCCTGCCATGGCTGATGGGATACCTTTGCGCATCAAAAACACATTTGCCCCAGAAGACCCCGGGACCTTAATCAGTGCGACTGGAGGTAAGAAACAAAAAACAGTTCGCGGCATAAGCCATATACCCAATATGGCTCTAGTTTCACTGGAGGGACCTGGTATGGTGGGAATTCCAGGGATTTCTCAAAAGTTTTTTTCTGTGCTTTCACAAGCACAGATCAATGTGGTTTTGATCACCCAAGCTTCCTCAGAACACTCAATAACTATTGCTATTGCCTCCGTGGATGCTCAAAAAGCTGTTGATGTAGTTAATGAAGCGTTTAGTTACGAGAGGAAACAGGGGATGATTAACAAACTCATTCCAGAGATGGATATGGCTATATTGGCCTTAGTTGGGGACCAAATGAGAAGTCACCAGGGACTCAGTGGTAAGATGTTTCAAACTCTTGGACGAAATAATGTGAATATTCGCGTGATCGCCCAAGGGTCATCAGAACGCAATATTTCGGCGGTAATTGCTGAAAAGGATGTGCCCAAAGCGATTAATGCGCTTCATGAAACTTTTTTTGAAGCCCAGACCAAACAGATCAACTTATTCATCATGGGGGTAGGAACTGTCGGGAGTCAATTATTGGCGCAATTGGAAAGCCAAAGCGATTACCTACAAAATCACCTGCAGCTTCAGGTTAGGGTGGTCGGCATGGCCAATTCAAAAACTATGTGTTTCGATGAATCTGGAATTGAATTATCCCAATGGGCCAATTTACTCGCTGGGGGTACAGTGAGTTCGCTAGATGGCTTTGCTCAGGAAGTTAAACGCCTTAACCTAAGAAATTCAATTTTTGTCGACAATACAGCCAACGCTGAGGTAGCCAACTCCTACCCCACTTATCTCTCAAACAGTATTTCTGTAGTCACCTGTAATAAAATAGCATGTTCAGCTTCATTTGACTATTACCTGCAATTGCAAGAGCTCTGTGGAAAATACCAAGCTTCTTTTTTATACGAAACCAATGTAGGAGCAGGTTTGCCTATTATTGATACCATAAAAAACATGGTGGCCTCTGGGGATAGAATACATCGAATACAAGCCGTTTTGTCGGGAAGCCTGAATTTTATATTTCACCACTATCAAGGGGATGATTTTGCTGCTGTGGTGGGGCAAGCTCAAGAAAAAGGGTATACGGAGCCAGATCCTAAAATTGATCTAAGCGGAGTTGATGTCATGCGTAAAATATTGATTTTGGCTCGGGAAGCTGGACTTGAATTAGAAATGAGTGATATTCAAAACAACTCTTTTCTATCTCCTGAAGCTTTGGCCACACATAACAATCAGGATCTGTATGCACAATTGATTAAGGATGAAACTAAAATGCATCAATTGTGGCAAAATGCCCAGGATCAAGGGGCTAAACTTAAATACACCGCACTACTCGATGGGCAAAAGGCCCGTGTAGGTATTGAAGTAATCCCTAAAGATCACCCATTTTTTCACTTGCCGGGAAGTGATAATATCGTACTATTATATTCTGCGCGTTATCCGACAAGTCCCATGGTCATTCAAGGTGCAGGTGCGGGTGCAGCAGTTACCGCGTCGGGTATTTTTGCTGATATAATTCGTGCCTCAAAACAGGAATAGATGAAAAAGCTAAGTTTATTTTCACCAGGTACCATTGCCAATATCTCTTGTGGTTTTGATGTGTTGGGTGTCGCTCTAGATGAGGTTGGTGATGTAATGCATTTTGAAGTAACCGACAAACCAGGTTGGCAAATCAGCGAGATTAAAGGTGCAGACCTTCCTTTGGATGTAGCCAAAAACACGGCAGGTGTTGCTGGGCTTAGTCTGCTTAATACCTATAAATCTCAAGGGGGTGATCCACCTGGGTTTAGTTTAATGATTGAAAAAAACATCAAGGCGGGAAGTGGAATCGGATCCAGTGCAGCCAGCGCTTCAGGCGCTGTTTGGGGTCTAAATGAGTTATTGAACAGGCCGTTTTCTCCCCTTGAATTGGTTTCGTTTGCCATGGAGGGAGAAAAACTAGCCAGTGGTGTGGCCCATGCGGATAATGTGGCCCCTGGTATCTTTGGCGGATTTACATTGATTCGTTCCTATGAACCATTGGATATAGTGGCACTACCCTGCCCTGATGACCTGTATGCTGTGGTGCTTCATCCGCAAATTGAAATTAAAACACAAGATGCGCGCAGTATCTTAAAAACGCAATTAAGCTTGCGCCAGGCAACTACCCAATGGGGAAATTTAGGTGGATTGATCGCTGGGTTGTATACCAATGATTACGGATTAAT
>Ga0102893_1000773_pt1 | contig 11590 bp, 8 predicted proteins | sample Colrivmet1553A02_FD_81593 | JGI IMG/M metagenome (GOLD analysis project Ga0102893, IMG submission 81593) | Estuarine microbial communities from the Columbia River estuary - metaG 1553A-02 | ecosystem: Environmental > Aquatic > Marine > Intertidal zone > Estuary | place: USA: Columbia River...
CAATGTTAAAATGAAGGCGTCTTTGGGCATTTTTCGGTAATGGAAAATAAGTCCAATAAGCGCAAGAAGGAGCGGCAACATGAAGTAGGTGTTGCGACTCGGATTTTCTTTGGTGTAAAAAGGTGCGTGTTCTTGGCTGCCTAAGCGGGCTTCGTCGAGTAAAGAGATACCGGAAAGCCAGTTGCCGTGCATGTTGTCACCGTGGCCTTGAATATCGTTTTGGCGACCTGCGAAGTTCCACATAAAGTAGCGCAAATACATCCAGTTGACTTGATATCGGAAAAAATAGGTGAGGTTTTCGCCAAAAGTAGGCAAGCGTTTGCCGTCGCGGCCTATTTCAGTGCTCGAGCCGTCGTTTTCGTCATAGCCAGACCATTTGGCGTAAAGTTGTCTGTGCAAACTTGCACCAGAGCCGTCGCTGTTGTACATACGCGGGAAAATGGTTGTTTGCGCATAAGTAGCAACAGCTCCTTCGCGAATGCTCGCGTTGCTTTCATAATACTTCTCTTCAATACTGTAGGCGCCTTTATTCGCTCTTACCCAGGCTTCTGCATCTGCTTCGCTCGCAAAAGCTTTGATTTCAACGTCGTTTTCAAGCACGACGAAACGACGCAAATAATAAGCGGATAGGTCTTTCCAAGAAGAGCGATCTAGTATTTTAGGACCATCTTCGGTCATTTCTTCGCCGTTGCGGAATGAATTCCAGTAGGGCCCGAAGAGGATGGGAGCCGAACCGTATTGCTCGCGCTTCAGGTATGAATGTAAGGTCACTAAGTTTTCAGGGTCGTTTTCGTCGAGTGGTGTATTGGCGTTAGAACGGATCACGATGACTGCAAAAGAACCATAGCCAATGAGCAACATGACCAAGCCCATCATGGCGTTGTAGAGAATGGTTTTGCCAGCACGGTGTGCGTATCGAACGACGTAAAGACAAGCTGCGATGAGGGCAATAAAAAAGAAGATGGTGCCGCTATAGAATGGCAAACCAAGGCTATTGACAAACGAAACTTCAAAGTTTGACGCCATCGCAATACTGCCGGGAATAACCGCTTCTTGGATAAAGCCAAGCGCTACGATTGAGATGATGCCCGTAAGAATCAGGCCTTTGATGCTGACTTCTTCTTGGGTTCTGAAGTAGATCATGTAGCCGATTGCAGGCACTACCAAGATACCGAGTAAGTGAACCCCGATAGCGAGCCCTAGCATAAAGAAAATGAGCAATAACCAGCGATTGGGGCGCAATTCAGATAATTTGGACCCGTGCTGAATCGCTTCCATTTCTTCGTCCCATTTTAGAATGGCCCAGAAGATCACGGCGGTGAAAAGGGAAGCCATCGCATAAACCTCGCCTTCTACGGCAGAAAACCAAAAAGAATCAGAGAAGGTATAGGCTAAAGATCCTATCGCCGCAGCGCCAAAAATGGCAATTTGATTGGCTCCGGTGAGTTCATCTCCTTGCTTGAGTACGATTTTTTTAATGAAAAGCGTGAGCGACCAAAACATAAAAAGGATGGTCAGGGAGCTCGAAATAGCAGAAAGCGCATTGATATAAACAGCTACATTTTCAGGTGCAGCAAAAAAGGAGAACAAACGCCCCAAGACCATAAACAATGGAGCGCCCGGCGGGTGACCCACTTCTAGCTTGTAGGCCGCAGTGATGTATTCACCACAGTCCCAGAGACTTGCGGTAGATTCGATGGTCATGAGGTAAACAGCCGAGGCGATTGCAAAAATTAGCCAACCAAGGTACGAGTTCCATTTTGAGTAAGTCATGAGCTCAATTTATAATAAATAAGTAGTTGCGAATTTAAGAATAATCGTGCTAAAAATTTTTTCTTGAGCTATTTGCCGAGTAGAAAAAACTTATTAAATTTGCACTCGCATTGAAAGTTGCGTATTTATTGGCCCATGGTGTAACTGGCAACACGTCTGATTTTGGTTCAGAAGAGTCTAGGTTCGAGCCCTAGTGGGCCAACAAAAGCCTCCGATTTCGGAGGCTTTTTTTATTTGCATTAACTTTGCAAAAAAAACGCAACCATGACAGACAAACGCACCGAACTAGCTGACCTCGGAGAATTCGGACTCATCGACCTCCTCACCCAAGACCTTCAGAACAAACATCCAGAAACCATCCTTGGGGTAGGTGATGACGCAGCTGTCATTTCAATCGGTGATGGAAAAAGCCAAGTGGTGAGTACAGATTTACTTGTCGAAGGTGTTCATTTTGACCTCACCTACATGCCCCTTAAACATCTTGGATACAAGGCAGTTTCTGTCAATGTTTCGGATATCTGCGCTATGAATGCCACTCCCATGCAAATCACTGTTGGATTGGCGGTGTCTAATCGTTTTTCTGTCGAAGCTTTAGAAGAATTATACACCGGCATCAAAGCTGCCTGCAAAGATTACAACGTTGATTTAGTCGGTGGCGACACCACTTCATCTCAAAGCGGCCTCGTGATCAGCATCACCGCTATCGGTGTAGCTCCACAAGCTGCTGTTTGTTTGCGGTCGGGGGCCAAAGAATATGATTTATTGGTGGTTTCCGGAGATCTCGGGGGTGCTTACATGGGCCTGCAGGTTTTGGAACGCGAAAAAGAAGTGTTCAAAGCCAATCCGAATATTCAGCCGGATCTTGATGGTCACGACTACATTTTACAGCGTCAGCTCAAACCACAAGCCAGGGTAGATGTCATTGGTTTTCTCAAAGAATTAGGTGTTCAGCCTACCTCCATGATTGATATTTCGGATGGTTTGGCAAGTGAGGTTTTGCATCTTTGTAAAGCTAGCAAAGTGGGCTGCCATATCTACGATGAGAAAATCCCGATTGATGCCAAAACCGCCATGGTTGCCATGGACTTCAATCTCGATCCGAGCATGTGCGCCTTAAATGGGGGAGAAGACTACGAATTGTTATTTACGATAGATCAAAAAGATGTCGCGCTGATCCAATCCAATCCTAATTTTACGATCATTGGTCACATCACTAATTCCGCAGACGGCACTTACTACATTGACAAATCGGGTTCGGCAGTTACCCTGCGCGCTCAAGGTTGGAAGCAATTTAACTAACTGCTTTTTAGTCAATTCTTGGCAAATTGATTTGTTCTTTATGGACAATCGTCAGCGGATAGCGCCCACGTATGAGTGCAACCAACTCTTCTGCTTCTTTTTGTGTCCTGAAATCCCCGACCATTAAATTGAAATTCGGAGCCTCAAAGCGCACATACGTATCAATTTTTGGGAATTCGCCAACGAACTGCGCCCGCGTTTGGTCAATGGTTGTTTTATCCGAGTCAAAACAAAGTTGTACGCGATAGCCAGGCATTTGCTTATTGTTCTTGCTGGCCACGCGTTGCTCAATTCTCGGGTCGGCAATGACTTGGATTTGAGCACGTAAATCCTTGTAAAATAGCAGGATAAAAGCGAGGATAAAGAGACCTTTCATAGTTGCAAAGTAAATCAGAAATTTTGGCAAAACAAAACGCTTATTTAGATTCATTTTAAATTAACATGAGAGCTCTATTTTTTGTCATCAAAATGTCATAAACTGCCTTGTTTACTTTAATTTTGCTGCCGATAAAAAGCGGTTTTTCCGCCCTATTTTAAAGAGTGAATTAGTAATTTTTTACATGGAAATATCTAACATTCAGTCGCTTAAGCGCATCAAATCCCTGGCTTTTGCCTCGCTAATTTTCAGCTTTGCTGTTTTCTCAAATTTTGCTTCTGCGCAAGGAGAAGGTCTATTTAAGGCCAAATGTGCCACTTGTCACATGCCACACAAAAACTCTACAGGCCCCAAATTAGCGGGTGTTAGAGCAAAGTGGGCAGCTGGTGGTGCAAAAGATGGCAGCATCTACCAATGGGTAAACAACTGGCAAACTGCTGCAGCCAACGATCCGTATGCTGCCGAGGTTTCTAAGTGGTCTCCAACGGCCATGTCTGCGTTCCCAGACCTCAAAAAAGAAGACATCGACGCTATCTTGGATTGGGTAGATGCACAACCAGATCCTGCTGCGGGTGGCGGTGCTACTGCAGGTGGTGGTGCTACAGGTGCTGAAGGGGCACTTTCTGCTGAACCAGTTGAGGAAGAATCCAATACCTGGATTTGGCTCATCATGGGTGTCATTTTTGTCGTGATCATCATGGCTGTTGGCGGCGTTCGTCGTCAGCTCAAAATTGCTACCTCCGAAGAAGAGGGTGAAGCAGAAAAAATGACCTACGGCGAAGAATTGCGCGCCTTGGCTTGGAAATACCGTTTACAAGTTGGTTTGGCTACACTCGTAGTCGTCATTTCAATTATTGTAGCGTTATTCCAATCGTTGTACTCCATCAATATCATGGAAGGTTACCAGCCTTCGCAGCCAATTGCCTTCCCGCACAGCCAACACGCTGGCATCAACGGTATTGACTGTAAATACTGTCACAACACCGTTACCAAATCTAAATCAGCGAGTATTCCTTCGGTCAACGTTTGCATGAACTGTCACAAACAAATCGATGGTGAAGGAAAACCTTATCAAAGTCAAATCAAGAAAATTTATGCTGCTGCAGGATGGGATAAAGAAGGCATGAAATACACCGGCAAAACCAAACCTATTGTTTGGAATAAAGTGCACGTCTTGCCTGAGCACGTCTACTTCAATCACTCTCAACACGTTGTTGTCGGAGGCCTAGACTGTAAGCAATGCCACGGCGACATGACGCAGCAAGTAGAAACCGTAAAAGTTCAGCCAGTAGAAGAACTCAACAAAATCGAAGGCAACATTAAACTCACGCGCAAAACCCTAACCATGGGTTGGTGTATTGAATGTCACGGTAAAAAAGACGTCGCTATTGGTAACGGTAAAAACGCTTACTACGACGAAATTCACCGTCGCCTCAAAAAAGACCCTAAACTTTACGCACAATACCTCAACGACGACGGTAAAGTAACTGTCAATGAACTTGGTGGATGGGAATGTGCAAAATGCCACTATTAATTAAGTAATAACCATACTTGTCGAAATAAGACCATGGAAATGTCAAAAAAATATTGGAAAGGTATTGACGAACTCAAGCAAACACCTGAGTTCATCAAGCACAAAGATCAAGAATTTCCAAACCAACAAAGTGTTGAAGATTTCTTAGCTGATGAAAATCTCGCAGAGTCATCTACCGCTCGTCGCGACTTCTTGAAGTTTCTCGGGTTCTCTGTTGCAGCTGCTACGTTAGCTGCTTGTGAGGCTCCGGTCACCAAAGTTGTTCCTTACGCTGTGAAGCCAGAAAACGTAACTCCTGGTATGCCAACATGGTATGCAAGTACTTACTATGATGGCTCTTCATATGCAAGTGTCATGGTCAAAACACGTGAAGGTCGTCCTATTTTTATCAAAGGAAACAAAGACTTTGGCTTCACTAAAGGCGGAACCAATCCACAGATCATTGCTTCGGTTCTTGGTCTCTATGACTCTGCTCGTCTGACCCAACCTTTATATAAAGGATCCAAAACTACCTGGGGAGCCGTCGATGACGGGATCAAAGACGCGCTTAAAAATGCTGGTAAGGTAACCTTACTTTCCAATACAGTGATCTCTCCATCTATCAAGCGTGCTATCGCTGAGATGGCAGCTCAATTCAACGGAGAAGGCGAGTCTAAATTCGAGCACATTCAATACGATGCTATTTCTTACGCTGGTATGCGTGAGGCGAACTTATTGAACTTTGGCGCACGCATCATTCCAAGCTATGATTTCTCCAAAGCAAAAACCATCGTTTCTGTCGGTGCAGACTTCTTGAGCACTTGGTTGTTGCCAACTGAATTTGCCGTACAATACGGCGCAACACGCAACCCAGAAGGGGAGTGGATGTCTAAGCATTTCCAATTTGAGTCAGTACTTACCGTTACAGGTTCAAATGCAGATGTGCGCAGCATGATCAAGCCTTCGGAAGAAGCAGCTGTTCTTGCTTACATGATCAAAGCGCTAGGAGGTAACCCAGGAAGGTCAGTTTCTGCTGGTTCTTGGAAAGCGGCGGCGGATAAAGCAATTGCAGCACTTAAAAACTCTAAAAAATCATCATTAGTAGTTGCAGGTTCAAACCATATTGGTGTTCAACAATTAGCGAATGAGCTCAACAATTTGTTAGGCGCATACGGCAACACCATCGATTTAAGCAACACCATTGAACTTCACCAATCAGAAGACGCGAAGGCACTCAAGTTGGCAGCCAATGTTGCTGCTGGCAAAGGTCCTGATGTCTTGATCATGATGGGTGTCAATCCTGTTTACAGCTTACCTAACGGAGCAGCCTTTGCAAAAGGATTGAAATCAATTAAAACTTCAGTCGCCATCTCTTCTTTCGAAGACGAGACAGCCAGCAATTGTACTTATGTTTGCCCTGATCACCACCAATTAGAAAATTGGACAGATCACCAAGCAAAAGCAGGTGAATATGCAATTGGTCAGCCAACTATTCGCCCATTGCACAATACAGCAAGCGCTTTAGAATCATTGCTTGTTTGGAATGGAGCTGCTAATCGCGGTGGTCAAGATTCTGCTGTAGCTTATGACTACATCAAGGCAACTTTTGCTGCCATGAATCCAACTGGAGACTTCAATTACCTCACACACAACAGCTGTACCACCCTTCCAGTTGTACCTGCTGCACTTACTTTTACAGCTGCGGCGGTGAAAGATTTACCAAAATCTGCCGATACCGAAGTTGTATTTTACCAAAAAGCTGCCATCGGAAACGGCCAATTTGCCAATAACCCATGGTTGCAAGAAATGCCTGACCCTGTTACCAAAGTAACCTGGGACAACTACATCACCATGAATCCAGTAGAGATGGAAGGTAAATATGCCACCACCTACGATCAAGAACATGGTCTGAATCTAGCAACGGTTACCGTCAACGGTAAATCTGTGACACTTCCAGTTTATCCATTACCAGGTCAAACGCCTAAAACAATTGGTATCGCTCTTGGTTATGGGCGTGGCGCAAACGGTGAAAACATTGGTAAGGCTGCATTTCAAACAAAAGAGTACGGTGGTCACGCTCAAACAGAAGATGGCAAGCTAACGCCGATTGGTGCCAATGTCTTCGGCATGCTATCCACTGGTGCTACACTTCTTTACAGCGCAGCCGCAAAGGTTGCCGATGCCAACGGCACTTACCCTATCGCAGCAACTCAGATTCACCACACCGTTATGGGTCGTGATTCTATCGTTCGCGAGACTACCTTATCTATATTTAAAGAGCGCGAAAAAGACGCTTACAATGAAGCTCACAAACTTCAGAAGCTTGACAAACACGGCAAACACGTCGAAGCGCCAATCTCAGAGTTTGACCTCTGGGCAGCACACCCTGTTGAGAAGATAGGTCACCGTTGGGGTATCTCCATCGACCTTTCATCTTGTATTGGTTGTGGATCTTGCCTCATCGCTTGTCAATCCGAGAATAACGTACCTGTAGTGGGTAAAGACGAAGTACGTCGTGGTCGTGAAATGCATTGGTTGCGCATCGACCGCTATTTTGCTTCTGACGAAGAAGCTGCAGTTGGTACCAAAGCAGACAAAGAAACATTTAGCTATGATGCGGCAGAAATTCCTGCCCTCAACCCAAGTGTGGTTCACATGCCTTTAATGTGCCATCACTGTAACCACGCTCCTTGCGAAACCGTTTGTCCGGTGGCTGCAACAACGCACTCCAACGAAGGCCTCAACCAAATGGCTTACAACCGTTGTATCGGAACGCGTTACTGCGCCAACAACTGTCCATACAAAGTCCGTCGTTTCAACTGGTTCAACTATCCTTCGTACAAGAAGTTTACGGAAGTCAACCCGGCACAAGACGACCTCGGCCGCATGGTCCTTAACCCAGATGTTACTGTTCGTACCCGTGGTGTCATGGAAAAATGTTCATTGTGTGTACAACGCATCCAAGCTACCAAATTAGTGGCGAAGAAAGAAGCGCGCGTGATTGCCGATGGCGAATTCGCAACAGCTTGTTCTGATGCTTGTCCTACTAATGCCATTGTTGTTGGTGACTGGAATGACCTCAAATCTATGATCCGCGAGAAATCAGAAGGTGTTCGTGCCTACCAAGCACTCGAAGAAGTAGGTGTGAAGCCAAATGTATGGTATCAAGTTAAAGTGCGCAACGAAGACAACTCCTTGCTCGATCATATTCAAGTAGCTGAACAAGCTCATCATTAATTATTATTCAATTAAACTACTGCAATGCAAAAGGAAGCAGCAATCAGAGAGCCCCTCATTTTAGGTCACAAAACCTATCATGACGTAACAGAAGATGTTTGTCGTCCGATTGAGGACAAAGCACCTAAAATGTGGTATATCCTGTTCGGGATCGCCCTCGTTATCGGACTTTACGGTGTAGGAAGTATTTTGTATCTACTCGGAACAGGAATTGGTGTCTGGGGTCTCAACAAAACAATTGGTTGGGCTTGGGATATCACCAACTTCGTTTGGTGGGTAGGTATCGGACACGCCGGAACCCTCATTTCAGCGGTACTTCTTCTATTCCGTCAAAAATGGCGTATGGCCATTAACCGTTCTGCAGAAGCCATGACCATCTTTGCGGTATTCATGGCTGGTACGTTCCCACTCATTCACATGGGTCGTTTATGGGTTGGTTACTGGGTAATGCCTATTCCAAACCAATTTGGTTCACTTTGGGTTAACTTCAACTCCCCGTTACTCTGGGACGTATTCGCGATTTCAACTTACCTTTCAGTATCGCTCGTATTCTGGTACATCGGTCTGATCCCTGACTTCGCTACCATCCGCGATCGCGCTAAAAAACCACTTGCTAAAAAAATGTACGGTATCCTTTCATTTGGATGGTCTGGCCGTGCTAAGCACTGGAATCGCTTCGAATTGGTTTCTTTGGTGTTGGCTGGTTTGGCTACGCCACTCGTATTCTCAGTTCACTCGATCGTATCATTTGACTTTGCCACATCGGTTATCCCAGGATGGCATACCACTATCTTCCCGCCATACTTCGTAGCGGGTGCGGTATTCTCTGGATTTGCAATGGTGCAAACGCTATTGCTCATTATGCGTAAAGCAATGGGTCTAGAGGCTTACATCCACACCAAGCACGTGGAGTACATGAACATCGTGATTATGGTTACCGGCTCTATTGTTGGTACCGCTTACATCACTGAGCTTTTCATTTCTTGGTACTCAGGTGTAGAATACGAATCTTATGCGTTCATCAACCGCGCAACGGGTCCTTATTGGTGGGCATACTGGTCCATGATGACTTGTAACGTCATTTCTCCTCAGCTGATGTGGATCCGTCGTTTACGCCGCAGCCTCTTGTTTACATTCTTTATTTCGATCGTTGTAAACATCGGTATGTGGTTCGAGCGTTACGTAATTATCGTTACCTCGATTCACCGCGACTACGTTCCAGCTGCTTGGAGCATGCACTTCCCAAGCCACATCGATATCGCAGTTTACATCGGCACCATTGGTTTATTCTTTGTTTTCTTCTTGTTGTTTGCACGTTACTTCCCAGTACTTGCCCTCAACGAAGTCAAAACAATTTTGAAAGGCTCAGGTCAATCTTACAAAGAGTCTCCAGATTATCACAAACATCATTAAGCAAAGGCTATGTCAGATAAAGTTCTATACGTAATGTATGACGACGACGAAGTGCTCAAAAACAGCGCTAAAAAGCTCGTCGCCAAAGGAGTTAAAATTTCAGAAGTTTTCTCTCCATTCCCAATTCACGGAATTGACCCCATCATCGGTGTGAAAAACACACGTTTGGGCATCATGGCCTTCCTTTATGGTCTAACAGGTTTAACGCTAGCTACTATCGGTATGCGTTATTTCATGGTTGTCGACTGGCCCATGAACATCGGGGGTAAACCAAACTTTTCTTACTTAGAAAATATGTTGGCATTCGTTCCGATCAGTTTTGAGTTTACTGTAATGTGTGCGGCGCACGGTATGGCAATCACCTACTTGCTTCGCAACAAGACTTTGCCAGGCATGCCTGCTCAAAACCCAGATCCACGTACTACCGACGACAAGTTTGTAATGGAAATCCGCCTCAGCGAAAACCATAACGTAACCGAAGCAGAGCTCGACGGCATGTTACAAGAAATCGGTTACCTCGAATTGGATAAAAAAGAAATTAAATAAGTACAGGGCCTCATGAAAAAAATCGTTTACACATTGTTTAGTGGAGCAGCCTTGACCATGTCACTGCTATTGAACTCCTGTGTGTCTAATGCCGACAGCCCAGGTTTAGAATATGCCCCAGATATGTACCGCACGCCAGGTATCGAAACTTACGTAGATTACGGTGAGGTGCGCGGCAGAATCAATGGTAGTTTGAAAGGGCGCTTGTCAGCCATGACACCACCTCGCAATACCATTCCGTTCTACGGCACTGACTCCTCAGAAGTAAAACTAATGCTTCCGTATTTCCGCAAGCCAAATGTGGCTTTCCGTGAAACACACGGTCTCTATGGCTGGGACTACACCACTACAGATGAATACGCTTTGGCAGTAGGAGATAAAAACCCACTTCTTTTGAATGCTACAAATGCTGAAACAGTTATTACCAAAGGTAAAGAATTGTTCACGGCAATGTGTCAGCACTGTCACGGTGAAAAAGGTGACGGAAACGGTCCAATGGTACTCAGTGGTGCATACGCCGGTGTCCCTAACTATGTGGGCTTAGCTGCTACTGAAGGTCAAATGTTCTATTCTATTTATTATGGAAAAGGCATGATGGGATCACATGGCTCGATTCTCAACAAAAAAGAGATCTGGACCATCATTCATTACATCCGTCGACTACAAGACGCTAACTACGGCAAATTTGATGCTACCGGTGCGGCGCTTGCAGCTCCTGTCTCAGACACAACAAACGCGAATTAATCAAGAAGAGCAATGGAATTTCAAATCACCAAAAAAGCGAAAAACTTAGCATTTGGCCTGATGGGCTTGGGTGCGCTCCTGACAATTATCGGTGTGGCCTTATCGGCGTCAAATCACCATTTTTTCACACGTTTCATGGCTTCTGGCCTCATTAGCGGCTTCTTTTTCTTTGCATTAGGTTTAGGCTCACTCTTCTTCTTGTCATTGAAATACGCCACAGAAACAGGTTGGTATGCTGCTGTTAAACGTGTCATTGAAGCAGTTGCAGGGTTTTTACCAGTAGGGATGCTCATCCTAGGAGTAGTCTTACTCATCATTACTTTTGCCGATGGCGCACACATCTATTCCTGGATGGACCCAGAAGTTCAGGCTCATGACGAAATCGTAAGAAAAAAGGCACCTTACCTCAACAAAATTTTCTTTTGGATCAGAACATTAGCTTACTTCACTACCTATTTCTTGTTCTGGAGAGGTTTCAGAAACCGTTCACTAGAAGAAGATAAAGTGGGGGGTACCGAACTTCACTTCAAGAATTACAAGAAAGGAGCAACTTTCCTCGTATTCTTTGCGGTATTCAGTTCAACTTCAGCTTGGACTGGATCATGTCTATCGATGTTCACTGGTTCTCGACACTTTTTGGTTGGTATACTTTTGCAGGCATGTGGTGTTCCACCATGGTTGTCTTGATC
>Ga0102893_1000794_pt1 | contig 11407 bp, 10 predicted proteins | sample Colrivmet1553A02_FD_81593 | JGI IMG/M metagenome (GOLD analysis project Ga0102893, IMG submission 81593) | Estuarine microbial communities from the Columbia River estuary - metaG 1553A-02 | ecosystem: Environmental > Aquatic > Marine > Intertidal zone > Estuary | place: USA: Columbia River...
AGCACCTTTGTAACCCATCAAGATTAAGTTCTCAGTGAAATAAGGGTTTTTATACACCTTGTAACGACTGTTTAAAGAACCGATCTTTTGGATACCGAAGTTAAATTCTGCTTTGTCGCCATCACCATCAGAAGCAAATCCTGGGATTGATTCTAAGATAGTAGCTACAGTTGGAGAAACAACTAAGAAATTTGCTCCACCTCTCATTGTTAATTGGTGAATTTTGTTTGATACTTTTTGTAACTTAGTACCTAAAGTTTGGAACCAACCACCTTGAGTGTTGTAGAAACCACTTGTTAAAGCAGCGAATGAAGTACCATTCCAAGCTACGTTATTTTGTGCAGACCAGAACTCAGTTGTAGAAGTTGGTACATTTTTGATCAACATTTCTAATAATTCCAAATCAATCTCCATAGAGATGTATTGGCTCATTAAGCTAGTTAATTCAGCTTCAGCATCGATTGAATGGTAAGCATTCAAATCTTGTGCGAATTCTGGAGTCCATTGTGCTTTTAACTTACGAGTTTTAGCAACAACTGCCTCAGATTTCATATTCACATCTAAAGATGGGATAGAGATTTGAGAAGAACTGTTAGCGTTAGGAACTGAATAATCAGCTCTATCTTCGAAATCACCACGAGCGTTATCTCTGTTAGCTTTATTGAAGAATAAAGTTACAGTACCGTGAGCTGGAGAACCAGTTGCGATGAAGATCAAATTATTACCAGACACCTTAGTGTACTCAGGTAAAATTGTAGATTCGTCGAAGTTAGAACCACTGATGAAACAAGCTCTTACAGCTTCTAAATCTTGGTCTGCTTGAGCAGCACCGTTAGTTACAGTGATCTTCTTTAAAGAACCTGTAGCTACAGATGAATCATAATTAACATCAGCTAATGATGAGATTGATGAAGTTGCAGCTGTTAAAGATGCAGAGAATTGGTTGATTGAATAACCAAACTTACCAACACCATATAAACCTTTTGTAGTGTCAGTTGACTTTAAGTCAGTTGTAGAACCATATAAAGATCCGTCAAATCTTTTCTTATCTGTACCATATTTGAAGTCAAGATAGAAAATAAGACCTGAAGGTAAGCTCATAGATTGAACTGATACGAATTCTTTTGCGCTAATGTCACCGAATACACGACGAACTAACGGTAAAGCAACTCCAGCCCAGTTTTCACCGAAACCAGCAGTGAAAGTTGCAGCACCACCACCGATACCAGTTTGGTTGCTTTCAACTACTAATTGCTTAGCTTGGTTTTCTAATAAAATAGCCATGTTGTTTTTCTCAACTTCGCCTTTAAGACCTTCTAAAAGGCCAGACTTAGTCCACTTAGAGACTAAAGTGTTAGCTGTATCCATTACGCGAGCGTATGGGTTAGCTGATTCTAATAATTGTTGTACGTTCATTTTTGAATGAATTTTGTTTTTAATAATTTAATATTTTGTTATACCTGCTAATTTCTGCATTCTAGCCATGTGTTCGTTAATTTCAACGATTTGTTTGCTAGGAGCATTGCCAGCTGGTTTTGAAGCGAATCCTTTAATGATTCCTTCTTTAACTATACTTTTAGAAGTTTCTTTAGTTTCTAAAGACTCGTTAAGAGCTTCGAATACTAATTTAGCTTCGTTTGGTGTAGTTGCTTTATCAAAGGCATTAATTACTTTGATTTTGTTGTCTTCAGATAAATTTTTAGCTTTGAATATTTTGTTAACATATAATAACTTAGCGTTTAATAAGTTAACTTCATTCAATTCACTACGTAAAATTTCGATTGTAGCTACTGCTTCGTCTAATTCTTTTTCGTCTTTTTTAGCTTTCTTAGCTTCATCTACTACATCTTCAGTTGCTCCGTTTTCATCTAAAGCGTCTAATTCTGCAAGTAATTCTTCTAAGTTAATTTCATCTTCTGATCCAGCACCATCCATACCCATTGAGTCATCGCTGTTACCAGCGTCATTCATATCAATTTCTTCTGCGTTTTCATCTTCTTCAGTTTCAGCTTCTTCAGCTTCTAATTCAGAATCAACGATGTCTTTGATAATACTTTTTAAATCTTCAATAGATAAATCAGCTACTGATGTTTCTTCAGATTCGCCTTCTTCAGATTCTTCATCTTCAGTTGGTTCTTCTTCAGTTTCTTCTTCAGATTCTTCATCTTCTTTAGCTTCATTAATTTCATCTTCAGAACCTTCTTCAAGTTCTAATTCTGCTAAAAATTCGTCTAAATTGAATTCTTCGTCTAAAGAAATTTCTTCTTTAATCTTTTCGCCATTTTCATCGGCGTCTGCGTCTTGTGTTTCTGCAATTGGTTCTTCATCTTCATCTTTTGCCATTTCTTCTAATTTAGAAGCTAACATTGATTGTAAATGAGGAGTCAAAGTTTCTTCAAGAGCAGCTTTTGCATTAACTAACGCAGCTTCGCGGATAGTTTTTGCTTCAGCAATCGCTTGCTTAAACAATTCTTTGTTTGTCATTTGTCCTTAAATTTTTTTTCGGAAATAAGCTTATTAAATTGGGAAGCTTAATAGGGAGTTTGTATAATACCTGGAACTACAATAAGAATGGGTAGTCCATTTTAGGCTACCCATAAATATATGTAGATATGAAAAACCGCGAAGGGTTTCAATATGTTTAGCAAAGTGGGCAAACACCCGTTGCATTACAGATAATTTCTGTAACTATACCACTTATCTTGCTATAATCTTTTGTTGGTTGTTGTTTACCTTCAGATAATTTCATATATGCGTTAGGTGTGCTTGGTACTGATACCAAATCCCAACATAATAATTCAAAATCGTCTTGTACTTCAACTGTTTCACCGATTTGCTTAACTGAACCCATGCCGCGTGATGATATACCTAATGGAATACCCGCTAATATAATTTCTTGAGCAATTTTACCTGATGGAGTGTTTAATAATGTTAATTCACCCATAACATCGTTTCCTTCCCACCAAACTTTTTTAATTAAGTGAGATACGTTTCCTAAGTTAACGATAGTTGATTCGGGATGATCTAATTCACCCATAGATGTATTAGATTGTACTTGCGTTTTAATGTAGATATCTACTTGTTTTTTTAAAACTTCTGGTGGATAAACACGACCATTGCCGTTTTTAACTCCAGATTCTTGTAGTTTACCTCTAATACGCATTCTACCAGCCACAACGTCTTTAGACTCAGATAGAGTCATTTTAGCAATGTGAAATGGTGTATGATCTACTAATAGTTGTTTCATATTATTTGCTGATGTCGTTTATGTCGCTAAATCCTTCTCCGTATTTTGAAATAGTTGTGTTACCATTGTTTTGAAACTTAACTACTACAAGTGCTTTACCTTCTTTAGATTTTAATACATCGTATACAACTCCTTCTTGACCAGATTTTGATTTAACTTTATCGTTATCTTTAAATCCAGTTCCGTTATCACTAACTGAAGTGTATCCTGCGATATCATCGTAATATCCCTCGTTTAATGAATTTTCTTCTTCAAGAACTTCACGAACGATAGTTTCTAATGTTGCTTTAAATTTTTCAAATGCAGCACCTAAATCTTTTTCACCGGTTCTAAATTGAGATGGTTTTGGAGTTAAGATATAAGCAATTTTCATTCCTGTATCTTCATCTTCATCAGTATCTTCTTCAATATCAAATTGAATTGATAATTTTTCATAAACGCCTTCAGGCATTCTTTCCCAATATCCAAATTTTAAAACTGCATCTTCATCATGATTTTGCAATGTAATATCACCTGCGAATTGTTTTAATTGATTATTTAAATCAATAAATTGAGCAGCTTGTTTTACTGCTTCATTTGGTTCTTCGTTAGGAGCTAGGTTTAAACCAGTCTCATCTAAATTTTCTTTAACAACTTCTTTAACTTTTTTCATACCATTTTCGGTATCAATGTCGCTAGGTTTTTTCTTAGATTTTTTAACCTTAATTTTTTCAGGTTCAACTGCGTGACCACTTAATTTTAATTGACTGTAATAAGAAGAATTCTTCTTTAAATTAGCATAAACAGTTTTTTTAGCTTTTTCAACATCACCTTCGTGCTTAGCTGCTTCTACCTTTAAACCTAAATCAACCTCAACTGGGTTGCAAAGGTGGTCTGTATTTTCTGCTTTAGCTTCACTTAATAAACCCTTATTTTTAAGGATTTTAACTGAATCATCAAAGTTAGTTACGTTAGTAATATATTGAGGAAAAGTCATACGAATATTTCTCATGAAATTCGCTTGAGACATATTACCTTCTCTTAACTCGTTATATTGTGTTTGTGTACTTTTCATTATTATTATTTTATCTTCCTTGACCTTTATATGCTTTAGGGCGTGGAGTATGTTTGTTATATTTTTTCTTTGCTGTGCCTACTTTACGTTTACCAAATGATAACTTATTGCTGTTGCCTACTGATTTTGCCACTACTGATTTAAGTTTTTAATTTTGTTATTAAGATGATTTACCATTTCTGATATTTGAGAAACATTCTTTTGAGTTGCTTTCCAGTATGAAATACCACCTTCATCTTCACTTAATTCTTGTTTCATACGTGATGTATATTCAACAATGCGATCAATTTCAGCTAACTTACGTTTTACCTCACGAATTGCTTTATGCAATTGTTCAGATTTAGTTCTGTGTGTTACTTCTTTTTTGAATTTACCATAGGATACTTCACTCAGTATACCTGCTTCAATCATATCATTTAATTTCATTTCTTCTATTTTTTGTATATTACTAGGTATTACATTTGTAGCAGGTAAACCTTTAAGATTTTTTAAACGAACAGTGCCATTAGCTAAAAAACTAATAACTTCCCATTCTTGGTTTTCATATTTAACTTTATCTCCTACTTTAAATTCACCCACAGCTTCAAATATTTTTTTATAATCAAACATTTTTGAGTTTTTAGGTAGCGTTAAATCCGCTACTTTCCAACCCATACTTTTCATAAATTTAACTGCTCTATTCTCACCTTTCTTTTTACCACCAAATGCAAACGGTGTTGCATAAGTTTCACCTGAACCTGCACTAAAAGAAGCACCACTACCGGTTGCATTTTCTTCGCTCATCATTATTTCACGAGCGTATGCTTTAATAGCAGATTTTAATGCTGCTTTCTTTTCTTCAGATATTCCCGCTACTGTTCTACCTTTATAAGTATCTTTTAAATAATTAACCATTTCAGCATTCATATTAAAATTAGGCTCTAATGGTTGAGTATCTGATTTTGATTCTATTGTTTTAGACATCATTTGCATGAATCCATTTTCAACAGTATCATCTACTATAGCAGACATACTATCATCTATATCTAATTTATCTAACCAAGTGTTTGTTTTTTTAGAATCTGGTTTTGATATTGCTGCTCTTATAAATTCAAATGTTGTTTTAGCAGCTTCAGCTCCAGGTATAAACCCCATTAGTGTTCCTAAAGCTATATTACCTATTTTTTCTCCTTTTTGTTTGAGAGCAATAGATTTAATAACTTTTTTTAAATCACCATATGTGTTTAATTCTAATGACATTATTTATAGCCTAACTTAGTTAATACTTGTTCAACTTGACTTCTAACAGCAGATTTACTAATCTTTCCTGGTTGAAATCCTAAAGATTGAAACCAAACTTCAAAAGCTCCAGGAAATTCCTGAATGCTATTAATGTTTTTTGATTTACTAGCTACCGTAGTTGCAGATGCCTGAGCTCTACCTAAAGCAGCAACATCACTTGGTGTGCTTGTTGCTTCTTCTACTACTTCTCTTATAAGAGATTGTAATTGATGTTTAGTCATTATTTAACTGCTTTAATTTCTGCTACTAATTGTTGATAAGTCAATAATGAAATAATGTCTTCATCTTTTACACTTTGATTCTTATCTAATGGTTTAATCAAATTAACTACTTCGTTAATTTTGATTTTGATGGTATTGTCTTGAATAGTTTCGGTTAATTTACCTAATTCTTTCTTAATACCTTCTATTTTAACATTAACGAATTCTTTTAACTTTGTAGTACTAGACACGTTGTTAATAAATTCTTTTAACACTGATTTTTGTTCTGGTTGTAATTCACCATACTTTTCGTTGAATTTTTCAATCAACATTTTGTATGCTAACATACGAGTACCTTTATCCATAGCACTATATTCTTCCATTACTCGATCTTTAACCTCTTCTTTATTTACTTCTCTGCGAGTAATATGTTCAAGTAAAGTTACTTTATTATCAATGACACTTGTTGGGTCTATAAATTCTAATGTAGAATATGCTTCCATTAATGTGTAGACAGCAGCGTGTTGCTTGTAATTATTTACTTTAGCTTTGAAGAATTCTTCTAAATTGTAATGTGACTTAATTTCTTTAATTAAGTTATACTTTTCTTTACGAAGAGCAGTACGGTTTAAGCGACCATGTAGTTCTAGAGTGGTGTTGATCAATGATTCAGCTTTACCTTCAGATATTGCTTTATTAGCAATTAAGGTTTGATATAATTTATATTCTTTAGCTAATTCTGATTTACTAAAATACTTTTTAATCAACGGCAATGACGCGGAGTCTTTGCCAGAGATCGTATCGGAAGTTACTTGTCTTAACAGTAATTCAAATAAAATTCCAGTATTTTTATATTTGTTGTGTTTTATTTTCATAGAAAGTATGTAATCACTACGTATAAATATGTTATTTTTCTATACCCTTGATATTATTTTCGTTTAATAGATCGGATTCTACAGGTTTAGTAACTTCATATAAAGTTATAGTTTTGGCTTCTGCCGCTTCTCTAGCTTTCTTTAATTCAGATAGGGCTAACGGTGAACCGCCTTTATATGCTTGTTGCATTGGTTGTTTATCTTGAGTAGAAGACATATTGTATTCCTTACTACCAATTGGATCTTTACCAAATGAACTCTTTTGAGTACCAAATATAGATGCTTTTTGTGTTGGGCGTCCAACTGGATCCTTTTCATCATATCCAACAGGTACTGCGCCTTGTCCATTTCTACCCTTACCATATAATGAAGCTAAATCATGTGGAGTACCGAATGATCTACCAGTTTTAGCTGGATCATTACCTTCATTTTCAACTTGTTGAAGTCTAAATGCACGTTTTTTATCTTCTAATACTAAATCACGCATCTCATCGTATTGATCTTCACTGAATTGGAATATTCTATCGTAAATAAAATCTGACGGGATTAAACCTGTATCAAGAGCTTCTTTAGCAAGTGATACTTTTTCTTTCCACATTGCTACTTGTTCTTGTTGGTAGATGATTGATGGAGGCGTTAATGTTAATTCAAATCCTGTTAATTCATCACCCTCAAATCCTTGAGTATATAAATGCACTAATGCAATTTTATACAATTCAGATACAAGTACCTTTTGCACACGCTCAATTGTACGAGCAAAACGAATATCTTCAGCAGCTAATGTAGCTTTACCCGATAAATCTTTTTCAAATCCAAAGAATGCTTTAGGCACCTTAAGTGCAGCTAACATTTCATCACGTAAGAAATTAACGTCTTCAATACCATTGTATTCTAAACCTTTTAAGGTGTCGATTTTAGTATTTTGGTTTGCACCTCTTACTGGGATGATAAAATCTTCAAGTGAATTCTGGATATTATAACGTAAATTGTAATCACCCGTTTGAGCATCCATAAATGGAGTCTTTTTCATTTTATTGGTGATACGCTCCATGTAGTTATCCACTTCATGTGCTGGTATTCCACCAACGTCTACGTAGAAGACACGCTTTTCAGGCGATCTCATAATACGATGTATTAACATCGCATCTTTCATCAATGTATATTGCTTGTAAACCTTACGAGCTGGTTCAATAAATGAACGTCCATAAGGTAAATAGTTAGCATCCGCGTATAATCTAAAGTGAGCAATTTCATAATTCTCAAAACGCTTTTTCATATTACTTTTATCCATATGGACAGTACTAGCTAATGCGTTTGGATCATATTCAAAATAAACCTCAAATGGATTGTTTGGATTTAGACCTTCTCTTCTAGCCAATTCATATGATGATAAAGGCATAACATTGTATACCCCCATCTCACTGTTAATTTCTAAAAATAAATAAAAATCACCATATTTACACTTCTGGCGAGTCCAAGGCCAAAGGTTAAATTCAATATTTAAAATATCGTAGAATAAGTTATAAAGTACTTTTTGTACTTTTTCATTAGATGAGCGAATTTGTAAAATTTCACCCGCTTCATTTTTTAATGTAGTTTCATCAGACACAATATCAAGAGCAGAAGCGATAATAGATTCTGAATCCATTGCTTCATAGTCATTGTACAACTGTGTTCTTAATGTCTGATAATTAATAGCAGGATTGAACATAGCAGACATGCTAGTTCTATGTAGACGCGTAAAACGGTCTACTAAGCTATTTGTTTGTGCACTTCCATAGGCTTGAGTACGGTCTGTGTCTACCACTTTTAATTGTCCACCACCAACGTTTCTTATTACAACGTCAGTTGAAAACAATCGTCTTAGCCTTGAAAATAAATCTGTATTAGCCATTTTTTTATTTTAGTATGTATATCAATAAATATTTTAACCAAGTAACCATCGCGTATCTTCTGCATTTCCATGGACATCGTTTATTTGATATGGATTACCACCAGGTATCCATTGTCCACCTCCATACATTTCTCCACCGGTCTTTTTAAAGTTTAATAAACTAGCGGAAGCCAAGTCGCGACCCATTTGAGCAAAACGTGATGCAGTATCACGAATAAACAATCCCATTGATAATGCTAACACCAAATCATCGTTATACCCGTTTTGCGCTTGTCCTTTACCATGCATCCATATGAATACTCTTAATTCTTCAAGTAAACGTTTTGAATAGAATGTATAAGACTTGTCTCGAAGGTACGACTCCATTTTTGAGATAACAAGTGGTCTTGTCTTTGCTGAAGTAGTGAATCCGGGAACGGTTTGCCCCGAATCCATCTTGGATAAATATTTCTCAGCATTTAATTCACCATATGAGCGAGGTGAATAGTATAAATTAGCGTATTCTCTGTCTAGTATAGTATTTACAACATCCCAACCGATATTAGCATTTTCCACCACTAAAAGCGCATTATTATATTCTGTAGCTACCGACACTAACATGTTTCCATATTCACGTGTGCCGATTAGTGATTTAAACTCAGCCACCTGTGTACATGACTCAAGATCAATAACTTGGAATGATGAATAATCACTTCCGTCGCCACGGGCAACGTCCGCAGATACAATATAATTTTTATTATAATCTGGATATTGCCATATCCAAAAATCACCTCCCATGAATCGACGTTCAACAGGATCCATAATAAATCCTTCGTAATATGCTAAGGTTTCAGGATCAACTACTGTAGCTCCTGATCCTAAAAAGTCACAATCATATTCCTGCGCAAAGTCTCTTGCAGTCATATTTTCTCTTTCATTCAATAACCAAGTATCATTTCTATCAGGATGAACATCCCATTTTAATTGAATAGGTTTAAAGCTATTTTTCCCTAATTCTGCCTCAACCCAAGTTTTATGAAACCAATTACCAACACCATTTGGAGAAGATAATGCTACACAACCACCACCTGTTGAGATAGTAGGTTTAACTGCGGTATATATCTTATCAATACCTTCAATGAAGGCAGCTTCATCCATAATCAACCAAGATACAGCAAATGAACGACCAGCATCACTTGATGCTGATGTTGCTTTAATAAAAGATCCGTTTGCTAATTTTAGTGATGTTTGGTTTTTTGCTTCTGGTTTAGCTCCTTTTAACCATGAAGGTAAGTTGTTAAACATGAATTGAACCTTTTCAACCATGTTTTGTGCTGTTAATTGCTTAGTAGCAATACATAATATTGCTTTATCTTTATGAAATAACATTAACCATAAAGCATACCCAGCACATAAAGTAGAGACACCTAACTGACGAGATTTGTTAATAATGTTATAATCGTTGTTTCTAAAGGAATGCAATACTGCTTCCTGGAATGGATATAGATGGAATAATATTCTACCCTTTATTGGGTGGGTAATAAAACAATATTTTCTAAAGAAATGAACAGGATCACTCGCACATTTCACATATTCCTGTTTAATTATATCCTTTATATTTTGTTCACTCATACACTAACTGTTGTATATAAATATATAAAGAAAACCCGACCTTACGGGGTCGGGTTAGAGAGCTATAATACGGAGACTATAGCGGGGCATGTTTTCGCATTGGTCTAAGAATGCTTAACGGAGTGAATACCTAAGGCAGCACTACTATTTTGCTAACATTAAGTAAGCTAATCCACCAATAACGATATAGCTTCCTATACGTTGAAATTTAGATTTAACTTTTAACTTATTGTATTGTATTTCTAATTTACCATATTGATCTTCCCAACCTTGAATTTGATTATATTGGTTGACCATGATGTTTTTGTAGTTAATTTCTTTATTAACATATTTGCTAATGACAGTATCTTTTAATGATACTTTAGTTTCTAAAGTTGCTATTGAACTATCCTTTAATACTATAATTTGTTTAGCACCATCTAATTCAACTAAATCCTTAGCAGCGCTAACCAATACTGGTTGTGCTACTGGTAATGGGTTAGATACTGTATCTGTTGGATAGCGTTTGTAAAATGAACTTACTAATTCTTGTTCATTATAAGAATCGATGTTGTTTTTTTCGATTTCAATTGTTTCAACAATCTTAATCACTTTTGTTTTTTGATGTGCTAGTTTATCAGATAATACAGCATCAACTTCATTTAATGAATCAATAACAGCATCGTCTTTAGCAATTTGATTATTCAATGAATCGTTTACTTTATTTAAACTATCCATTTTAATTAGGAATGATTTTTGATCAACTCCATTACCACATTTTTCGAATAATACACTACCTATTGCTACAGTTACTACTGCAAATATAATAATAGGGAATGCTTTTTTTAGTTTTAATAACATATTTTTATTTTTTTATTCCAGCGTAATATTGTAATCTACTTTTAAATGCTTCGTCGATTGGTTCTTCCTCTGTTGTTGGATTTTCAATTTCTGGTTCCTCTGTTGGTTTAGTTTTAGCTAATTTAGGATGTTCAGTTTCAATTTTAGCAATTCTATCATCTAATGATGTTTTTAAAGCACGTAAACGTGTTAATTCATCTGATGGTCTATCATTAATGTCACCTGCTGTTCCTTTAGCGCGTTTTAATTTTAATATATTGCTTTTAGTTGCGGCTAAACGGCGTTCTAATTCTCTATGTTGTAACCAAGCTTCATAATCAACATCAGAAGCACTAACTTTATCAGATGTTGCTTTTTCAAAGTCGGTCATTTCTGGTTCTTCATCTTCACCTGATGCTTTTGCAG
>Ga0102893_1000801_pt1 | contig 11372 bp, 9 predicted proteins | sample Colrivmet1553A02_FD_81593 | JGI IMG/M metagenome (GOLD analysis project Ga0102893, IMG submission 81593) | Estuarine microbial communities from the Columbia River estuary - metaG 1553A-02 | ecosystem: Environmental > Aquatic > Marine > Intertidal zone > Estuary | place: USA: Columbia River...
AATTATTATCATATCTCCCTGGCCTATAACTGCAAGAAACCTGAAATGTAATCTCTTTATCATAGAAGACTGATCGATTCAGAGATAATCCTATAACACCAACCAAAACAACTCGCCCTCTTTTTCTGCACATTTCGGCAGATTCATTAATAATATTTTCAGCGGTTGAAGATGCTGTTATCAGTACACCATCACATCCTATACCCGCGGTTAATTCCTCAACAGTTTTAACAACATCCATTTCTTTAGGATTAATTGTTGAAATGCCCCAATTTTTTGCTAATTGTAATTTGGTTTCGTCAAAATCTATTTCTATCACGTTGCAGCCATTTGCTTTGAGTATCTGGGCAGAAATTAATCCAATTAGTCCTAATCCAGTAACTACAATTGTTTCCCCGAATGTAGGTTTTAAAAGTCGAATCCCTTGAAGGCCAATTGCACCTACAACCGTAAATGAAGCTTCTTCGTACGATACATTATCTGGAATTTTCGCTACAAGATTTTTTGGAACATTTACTATTTCTGCGTGGTTACCATTACTAACAACTCGATCACCGATAGTGATGTTATCTACACCCTTACCTACTCCAATAACAACTCCTGAATTACAATAACCAAGAGGTAGAGGTTCATTTAATTTTCTAAAAACAGCTTCGATTGTTGGTTGGAGTCCATCAGTTTTGATTTTGTTTAGAACCTGTTTCACCTTTTCAGGTTGCTGACGTGCCTTATCAATGTAGCTAGCTTTTCCAAAATTCACTAGCATTTTCTCTGTGCCAAGTGAAACAAGACTATTTTTAGTTTGAATTAAAACATGCCCTTCTTTTATTTGTGGTACAGGGATGTTTTCTAACATAGTTTTTCCAGTTCTTAAATCTTGTATTATCTGTTTCATAAATTTATTTTACTTACAACGGCTTTATATTTTCCAGATTTAGTTAAAGGAATATTTTGAACGTCTATAAAATTTATTTTCATTGAATTTTGTATTCGTTTATTTAATTCATATTTGAGTCTATCTAGGTCTTGGTTTTCGAATTTTAATCCCTTGACGTATCTAACTTCGATAGAATCTATATTTTCTTGATACACTTGTATCATATCTATATTATTTGCGTATTCGAATACCTGATTTAATCCCTGAATTTTATTGCCTTCAGGAGTTAAAATATAATCCTCTTCTCTCCCCACAATTCTCTCAACAACTATGGACTTTCTACCACAGTTACACTTCTCATTTGTTGGAATTACCAGATCTCCAGTGTCATACCTAATCAAAGGCATTGCGATATTAGATAGACTTGTAAATACTAAATGTTTGATATTAGAATTTGGGTTTTCAGACATATCAATAAATTCAGGAAAACCCATTTCAAAATCTAGATGATATCTCCCCAACTCACATTGACTAAAGTTGCCGCACCCTTCAGCCATTCCGTATTGATCCGTTACCTCTGCACGAAATGCTTTTGCAATGCTTTTTTTTGTTTCTGGAAAGAGTGCATCTGAGCCTGTTATTACAACCTTAGGGTAGTTAAGCAAGGTTATATTATTTTGTAAAATATAATTTGCTAATAATAATATTGAGGATGGATAACCTGCAATAAAATCGTATCTGTAATTATTTATACAATCTATATACTTTTCAAAGTTACTTTCACTTAGTTTATAAATTGTAAGGTATCTTCTATTTAAACCGAAATCTTTCCGAAATATCCGTTTTGAATTTAGGCTTATGGGGACTCTAGCGCCAAACATCAAATATTTATCGCGAATCATTGAAATATTAAACCTTTTCTTGTGCCTTCCCCAAATTGCCCATTGTATGCATGATGTTTTAATTGTGTTGTATACTGTGAATGACTGACCGGTTGTGCCGCTAGTTAGAGATTTTTTTAAGGCGTATTTTGGTATGCTATTGTTGTGATAACTTAACCCGGATGCCCTTATATCTTTTTTAGAGCTTAAAGGTAATTTTTGAATATCCGAGATAGCTTTTATATCACTTAGTTTTACTCCATGTTTATTAAACCAAAACTTATAAAATTCTGAGTGATCAAAAGCAATCCTAAGTGATTCCATAAACTTAATCTCTTGATATCGTGTGATTTCGTTTTCACTACACCATTCAGATTCTAACAGATTATTTAGATTGGAACCATAAATTCTACCGAATCTAAGAGCTCTTAAGTAGATTCCATAAATAGAAAATATAAGGTCTTGTATAATCTCAGGAAGTAGAAAATATACAGTCTCTAGTTTGTTTTTCATTTTACTTCTTTAGCATATTCGATTAGTAGTTTTACTCGTTTATTACTGTCTAAGGATTCTTGATAAATCTTGTGACTTAGTCTTGAGTAATTTTCAAATTCATCCTCTTTGCGCAATAATTCGGTAATTTCATTTACAATTGAACTTGGATCTAGTGGATTGAAATATTTTACATTCTTTTCACATATTGTATGTGCAAATGGTAAATCTGACGTAAGTATTGGAATTTTAAAATAAGAAGCTTCTAAATACGTTGCTGAAAAGCATTCTAACAGTGTTGGAAATAATAAAAGGTGGCCTTTTTGATACAGTTTTGCTAATGAATTTAAAGATAGTTTTCCATGATTTATGAAAACAGGATCTCTAGAAAACCCATTTTTGTATGATTTTTCATCGATAGTTAGGTGGATTTTAAAATCTATACTTTCCTCTTTCAGTTTTTTACTTACTTCTTTTAAAATAGAAAGATTTTTATGTGGATAATTCGCCGCTACTACCAAAATATTTATCTCGTCTAAAGGCGGATGATATTCAGGTTGAAACTTTAAAAATTCTTGATTTAAAGTATTAGGAATTGTTCTACATTCTTTATTTGTAATTCGTTGTATCCTTTTGGAACTTTCGAAGGTTTCAGAATATAGAAAATCACTATTTCGTTTAAAGAGATAAATTTTGGTGCGTTTAAATATTTTATGCTTCAGTTTATTAAGAAAACTGATTCTTTGAAAGAATGGGCTTTCTGATTCATATATATAATGTGGTATTGCAAAACCACAAATGTGTTTGCACTTCGGTTTCCATAACGTTGGTCCAAATATTGAAATTGCAACTTCTGGTTTAAAATAATTCTCAATTTTTTTCAATAAAAAGACGTTTCCTAGAATGCTCTTTCTTCCGCATAGTATGTTTTCCATAGACTGTTCTTCATTGGTAAGTTCAAGGTAAACCTGTTTACTTATCACATAAATAACATCTATACCATCTAACTTCTGAAGATGCCTTATAATAGAAAGGCTTACTTGAATGCCTCCACCTATCTTTTGTCCGCTAGCATTTATCAAAATTCTCATAGAGAGTATTCCTTTTTACTTAAAATTCGACTCTTTATAGGCCTTTATTAGTTGTACTTTCATATTTTTTATTTTCTCCCGCCTAGCTTTATTGAACAGAAAAAAACCAAAAAAAGAGAACTCTAAAATTTTCTTAAAGAGAAAAAGTTTTCGATTGAATTTATATTTATTCAGATAATAAAAAAGCGATTTTATTTCATAATTATATGTCTTTAAATTGAAATTTGCCCTCTCATCTAGTTTCACATAATGGGTATATTCTAGGTTATTACAATAATTAATTTTGTATCCCTCTAATAAAATTCTCTTCGAAATATCGGCTTCCTCTACATAAAGGAATATATCTTCATCAAACCCTCCAATTTTTAAGAATTTTTCTTTTTCCAGAAACATTAAAGCTCCCGACAAATAACACCAATCTGCCTTAAAAAAGTTTATATAATTTAATAGCTTGACTATCATCGACGTAAATATTGATAGGTGAAACTCCGGGTTAAGGTAAAAACTAATTTCAGCGCCACCTTTTTGTTTATATCCTAAAAGACATAGTTTATCATTTTCTCTATATTGTTTTATTACATCTAGGAGGATGTCTTCATTTAACCTGATATCTGGATTCATTATACATATTAAATCTCCGTTTGATTTCTCTATACCATAGTTATTACCCCCGCCATAACCTAAATTTTTAGGAGTTTTTAGTATTCTAATATTTTCATATTTCAAAAGTTCCTTTTCTAATGTAGTCAGTAATGTTTTATGACCATCCATATCACTATTATCGACAATGATTATTTCAAACTCTTTATGCTTTAAAGTTGTTGATTGAAATATCGAATATATACAGTCCTGTATAAGATCTTGAGAGTAATATGTTACGATAATAATCGAAATCATTTGTGAAATTTTTCTTTCAAAAGTATAAGCGTTAAAACTATTGTCGTTGATAATAATAGTTTAGCTCCTGTATTCAGTGGTGATAGATGAACTACAAGGAAGCCTAGAACATTTAAAAATAATACCCACTTCACTGAACTTATTTCAGTTTTTACTTTGAGCTTTTTATTTGGAAAAAGAGTCCACATATAAATAACCGCTGTACAGATTAATCCAATATCTATAATTTCAAGCAGGAAGAAATAAGAAAATATAAGTGTGATAATTCCTGCCATAATTAAAAATTTAATCGAATCGATTAAAAATTCCTTTTCTAATTGCTCAATACGGTATTTATTATGGTAAACGGACTTGATGAGTATTGCGCCTGGAATTGTTGAGAAAAGTATACCTGTCAACCCTAGTGATGGAATGTATTCGGTCAAGTATTGATTTACTATGTAATCTATCAGATAGAATGAAAGCATTCCTAAACATCCAAAGTAGGTTAAATATTTAAAGAGAATATCTAATTGACTTTTTGTTATTTTAAATAGATACGGGTAAAGTGTTTTATTTAGAGAATTGACAATTACTACGAATAATGTCATTAACGTCACTGCAAATGAATAATAAGCAAATTCCCCAGCTGACTTAAAAAGCTTAGTATATACCCTTCCTAAATCAAAAAAGAGAATAAAAATTAGATTACCTAATAGAAATATAAATCCCGTTTTAAAGCGAGGTAATATCTTGTGTTTTATTGAAAGGAAAGAGTTTATTATTCGACTGACTGATGAGACTGATTTATAATTTAAATAAGGGTCTTGGGCAATTCCATAAAATAGTGTAGCACCTGACGATACTATGTAAAGTAAAAGCAGTGCATTTAAACTTAGATTATTGTAAAAAAATACAACCGTTATAATAAAGATTATAGGAGTAATTATTAGAACTTTCGAGTATCTCCTAAAATCTCCGATACTCTGATAGAAAAATTGTAGGAAAGAGTTTACATTAACTGGTATTATAGATAGAATTGTTAGTCTAATAATTTTATCGGATTCAATGAAAATTGATGTGCTAAATAAAATAGATAGAACTAGTATTTGAAAACTCAAAAAGAAGAAAAAGAATGATCTATATTCTTCTATTTTATCTGTTGAGAGCTTACCTCTTCCACCAAAATATACGTGAATCCCATCTACGAATCCAAAATGGAAAAGACCTAAATAACTTATGTACAGAAGATAAGTTTTGTAATTGGCATAGTCATTAATATTCAAAATTTTTGGAACCACAAATGCGTTTATTACTCCACTTATTAGTATGAGAGAATTGGCAGTACCAACACGAACCAAATCTTTCTTTAGATTCATAATTCGTTAGATATTTTTGTTTTTATCGAATTATTCAATGAAAATCCAATAATCGCCCAGTATTCATAAGCTATGATTCTTGAGTCTAATATTTGAAATATAAACATATACACTAAAAAGCTGATGAAGAATGAAAAATACAAGGCATTTTCTTTGAATCTGTTTTTCCACCTTATTAGTGAAAGAAGAATACTAGCATGAAGTAGAATAAATAATGTTAGAAGAATTAATCCTCCTTCAATACCAATCTTTAAATAATAATTTTCAGTAATTATGCTTTGTGCAAAACCTACACCTGTTGCACCAGTAGCTGAAATACCAATTCCTGTCCAAATATTTTTTTGGAATATATTTAGGGCATTATTCCACCGTTGTATTCTTTCTACATTCGAATTATTTGAATTCCAATCGAGGATTGAACTAAACCTTTCGCTAAGAAGATCAGAGATTTCAGGTACAGTAATTAGCAGTAATGAAAGTAGGAGGATTGAATATAATCCGAGTTTACTTATAAATTTGAAATTCTCTTTAAAAGTTAGCGAGAAGTAAATGAAAACAGATAAAATTAGCGCCATCCAGGGACCTCGTGAGAGACTCCCTATTAATCCTAGAATGGTTAAAATTGTAGCGATTACGTAAAAAAAATGCATTTGAATTTTATCAACCTTAAATAGTTTTACAGCGAACATTAATGCGATAACATTATGCATTCCGTAACCCATTGGAGAAGAAAAGAAAAATCGGGATCGAAATCTCATTTCAATATCATCAAGGGATGTTGTCTCAATTTGCCTTACTGCTATTTCATTTGCCCAGGTACGATAAGGTTCATTGAATAGTTCTAGTATGCATAGAAAAGCGATGAGGCCACTGTAAAGAACAAAAAATTTTAAAAAAGTATTTAAGTCTTCTTTTGATTTCATGGCGCCAATAGCCACAAGCACCATTAATATTGGAATTAAATATTCAGAAAATTGTGTATTAACACTTTGGTAATCATAGGTGATTATAATTCTGATTAGTATGAACGAGTAAAATGTAAGGAGGAGAATTAAAGGAATCTTAATTTTTATAATATAAAATCTCCAGTTGTTAATAGTTAAAATAAAAAGAGATAAGACGATTATTTTATCTATGTACTGCCCTGTAATATCTCCAAATATTCCGGGAAGAGCTGCTTTCCATGGTAGGATGATAAAAAGACTGTAGAAAAGAATTTTTATTATCCTGGGCATCACTTAAGTGTTGATACGAAACTTACAATTTTAAGACTTTCATTTGAAAATATAGCTCGAAACTCTTTATGTCCTACAAGAATGAATGCGATATCTGTCTTATTAATTTCTTCGATAGGTTTTATATTAAAGTCTTGATATTGCTTGATGTTTGGATCAACGAAAAATAGAAGTGAATTATCATAAGTCTGTTTTATTTTTTGACAAATATGAAGGGCAGGTGACTCTCGGATGTCATCGATGTCTGGTTTGAAAGTAAGCCCGCATAGTGCAATTATTGGTTTTCGCTTATTATGGATTTCAAAATCATGAATTTCTCTATGAATTTTTTCAACACACCAAAAAGCTTTATAATTATTGACTTCTCTTGCTGATCTTATAATTTTTGATTCTAAAGGAAAGTTTGATGAAATAAAATAAGGATCAACCGCAATACAATGACCTCCAACTCCACATCCTGGTTGTAAAATATTAACTCTAGGATGTTTATTTGCTAAATGAATCAATTCCCAAACATCAATATCTGCTTTATCGCATATAAGACTTAATTCATTGGCAAAAGCAATTTGAACATCCCTAGATGCATTTTCTGTTAATTTGCACATTTCAGCAGTTTTGGAATTTGTCGGATGAAGATTCCCTTCTACAAATTCTCTATAGAAATCAATAGCCTTCTGAGTAGATACTTCATCAATACCTCCAATCACTCTGTCATTATTTACCAACTCGAACATTACATTTCCGGGTAAAACTCTTTCTGGACAATACGCTATAAATAGTTTATTTCTTAATTCTGGTCGATAGGTAAAAATCAATTCACTCATCAATTCGGTAGTACCGATAGGAGATGTAGACTCTATGATATAAAGATCATTCTCTTTTAAAATAGGAATAATTGCTTTCGTGGCGGACTCTATATATGATATGTCCGGCTCATGATCACCTTTGAAAGGTGTTGGTACAACTATAAGATAAACATCACTCGCTTGCGGTTCTGTTGAAGCTTTTAAGAGTCCTTTACTTACAACATCTTTTACAACAATATCTAGTTCAGGTTCAACAATATGGATTTCTCCTTTATTTATCGTTTCAACTACTTTTTGATTAATATCAACTCCATTCACTTCAAATCCTTTTGAGGCGATTAATGCGGATGTAGGTAATCCAATATAGCCAAGACCTATGGTAGTAATTTTTTTCATCAAAATGTATTTCTTATTGCATTAACAATTCTTTCACATGCCTTACCATCTCCATATGGGTTGTGTAACTCACTCATTTTTTGATAATCTTCTTCATTATTTAGTAATCTAAATATTTCAGTTTCAATTCTGTATTGGTCTGTTCCAACTAATCTTACCGTACCTGCTGCGACAGCTTCTGGCCTTTCTGTGTTATTTCGCATTACTAGAACAGGTTTTCCAAGACTTGGAGCTTCTTCTTGAACACCACCGCTATCTGTAAGTATTATTTTGGATTGGTTCATTAGCCAAATAAATGATGGATATGATAGAGGATTTATTAATAGTATATTATCGATATCACCTAATAAATCTTTGACAGGCTGTAATACATTGGGATTTGGGTGAACAGGATAAATTATTTGTACGTTCGGTTTCCTTTTTGCTATTTCTATTAATGCTTTGCAAATATTTAAAAATCCATCACCATGATTTTCTCTTCTGTGCCCAGTAACTAAGATAATATCTTTACCGTTCTTGATATTTTTCTTCAAATTATCGAGTTCAGTACTCTTAAAGTCTTTAGCTCGTTCAACACTTTGGAATAATGCATCAATAACTGTATTTCCGGTGACAACAATATCTTCATCTTTCACGTTCTCAGTTAACAGATTATCTCTTGATTTTTGAGTTGGTGCGAAGTGAAAATCTGCAATTCGACCGATAATTTGACGATTAACTTCTTCCGGAAAAGGTGAAGACTTATTCCATGTTCTTAAGCCTGCTTCAATGTGACAGACCTTACATCCGGAATAAAAAGCCGATAAGGCCGAAGTCATAGCGGTTGTCGTGTCTCCGTGAACAAAAATGTAATCTGGACGGAAAGATTCAAAAACTGCTCTAGTATCGATTAAAATTCTTGAGGTTAATTCGTTTAGATTTTGCCCAGGTTTCATTAAATCAAGATCGTAGTCAGCTTTAATGTTGAAAAAATCTAATACTTGATCTAACATTTCTCTATGCTGAGCTGTAATACAAACTTTCGTTTCAAAATCTTTTTGAAATTTTTGAAATTCCTTTACTAAAGGTGCCATTTTTATAGCTTCCGGTCTTGTACCAAAAACAATTAATACCTTTTTCATTTGCTAAAATTCATTAATTCTCTATCCTTAAAGGATATCTTAATCTCTTTTTCGGGAAGCTTCCAATCGATTTTTAAAGTTTCATCATTGAATTTTATCCCTGAATCATATTCGGGAGCATAAATACTATCTACTTTATATGAAAAAATGGCATCCTTACTTAATACCACAAATCCATGTGCAAATCCTTTTGGAATAAAAAACTGTTTCTTATTCTCACCTGATAGAATAATTGATTCCCATTTTCCATAGGTTGGGCTATCTTTTCTCAAGTCTACAGCAACGTCTAGAACTTCTCCATCGATTACTCGTACCAGTTTGGTTTGTTCAAAAGGCGGTTTTTGAAAATGAAGACCTCTTAAAACTCCAAAGGTTGATTTCGATTCATTATCCTGAATGAAGTCGATATCTGGAAAATTCTCCTTTATGAAAGCTTCTTTGTAAGTTTCCATAAAATATCCTCGTTCATCTTCAAAAACTCTAGGTTGGATGATCACAAGGCCTTCTATGGAAGTTTTAATTATTTCCATTGTTTCACTCTTTTAATGAGATATTGGCCATATTCAGTTTTAGAAAGCTCATTCCCCAGATTCATGGCTTGTTCTTTCGAGATAAATCCTTGTTCTAAACTGTTTTCCTCAATACATCCAATCTTAAGACCTTGGCGTTTTTCGAGAGCTTTCACAAATTCTCCCGCTTCAGCGAGTGAATCATGAGTTCCTGTATCAAGCCATGCATATCCACGTCCCATAACGTTAACCATTAACTCTGATCTATTAAGATACTCCTCGTTTACAGAGGTGATTTCAAGCTCGCCACGTGCGGATGGCTTGATACTTTCTGCTATTTTAATCACAGAATTGGGGTAAAAATAAAGTCCAACGACAGCATAATTGGATTTGGGGTTCGAAGGTTTTTCTTCGATAGAAAGTACTTTGCCGGTTTTATCAAACTCCGCTACCCCATAACGTTCTGGATCATTTACATAGTATCCAAAAACTGTAGCGTTGCCCTTTGATTCAACATTTTCTCGTGCCTGTTTAACTAGGTCTTCAAAACCATGACCGTAAAAGATATTGTCTCCAAGAACCAAGCATACCGAGCCATCACCAATAAAATCTTTACCAATAATAAAAGCTTGGGCGAGACCGTCAGGTGAAGGTTGTTCAGCATAAAAAAAATTCAAACCAAGTGTAGAACCATCACCAAGTAAACGCTCAAATCCTGGGAGATCTTGAGGCGTTGAAATGATTAAAATATCCCGAATACCAGCTTGAATAAGTGCAGATATAGGATAATAAATCATAGGCTTATCGTATATCGGAAGTAACTGCTTTGAAACTCCCTTAGTGATCGGATAAAGCCTTGTTCCCGAACCTCCTGCTAGTACAATTCCTTTCATGATTGGTATTGATCTTTATAATAATCTTGGTAAGCCCCAGAGGTTACATTGTCAAGCCACTGTGTATTACCTAAAAACCAATCAATAGTCTTAGAAAGTCCTTCTTCAAAAGTAACAGAAGGATACCATCCGAGTTCTTTATTCAGTTTTGTGGCATCTATTGCATATCGTTTATCATGCCCTGGACGATCTTTAACAAAAGTGATTAGTTTTTGACTTTCTCCATCCTCTCTTCCTAGCTTTTCATCAATTTGAGCGCACAGAAGCTTTACTAAGTCAATGTTCTTCCACTCATTAAAACCTCCAATATTGTATGTCTCGTGGTTTTTCCCTTTGTGAAAGATTAGATCAATTGCTCGCGCGTGATCCTGTACATATAACCAGTCTCTAGTATAGTTACCGTCCCCGTAAACAGGAAGGGGTTTGCCTTGTAAGATGTTATTGATAAAAAGAGGTATTAGCTTTTCAGGGAAATGATACTCTCCGTAGTTATTAGAACAGTTGGATAAGACATATGGAATACCATAAGTTTCTCCATATGCTCTTATGAAATGATCAGAAGACGCTTTTGAGGCGGAGTAGGGTGAACGCGGATCATAAGCAGTAGTTTCGGTAAACAGTCCGTCCTCACCGAGAGTTCCATAAACCTCATCGGTGCTTACATGATAAAAGCGCTTACCTTCAAAATTCCCATCCCAAAGCGATTTGAAGGCATTTAGCAGGTTTACTGTGCCTAGGACATTAGTTTCCACAAATGCTAAAGGATTCGAAATTGATCGATCCACATGAGATTCAGCTGCCAAATGAATCACACCA
>Ga0102893_1000804_pt1 | contig 11354 bp, 9 predicted proteins | sample Colrivmet1553A02_FD_81593 | JGI IMG/M metagenome (GOLD analysis project Ga0102893, IMG submission 81593) | Estuarine microbial communities from the Columbia River estuary - metaG 1553A-02 | ecosystem: Environmental > Aquatic > Marine > Intertidal zone > Estuary | place: USA: Columbia River...
CGACAGCACGTCAGCGCATTCAACCTGCGGACCCCGTAACGGGCGGATACCGCTTCGGTGGCCAGCACTACCTGTATGTAGTCGGTCCGTTCCTGCAACAAGGTTTATCGCGCACTCCGCTTGATTACGCAGGCTCGAATGAACAAGACCATCCGTTGTTTAGCGACTACGGAAACATGGGTTCGATTCTGAGCCGCAACAAAGTGACCAAGTCACTTATGTGGGTGTCGATTCCGCTTGTGGATCCGCGTTTTGCCACGGCGGACTTGTACAAACCCACCACCGTACCGAATGGTTTGCCTTCGCGTGCCCGGGTTAAAATTCGCATGGCTCGTCCGTACGAACGCTATGTGACTGACAACAGCAATACTGGAAACCCTAAGTACCAGTTCAGCCTTGACAATGCGGCCACGGTAACGGGTGATAATTCGACTGCGGTTGATGCCTTGGCCACAGTTCGTGTAGTACCGAACCCATACTTCAGTATGAGTCAGTACGAGACCTCTCAGAACGACAACGCGGTAAAAATCACGAACCTGCCTCCGAACTGTACGATTTCAATCTACAGTACCGACGGCTCGCTTGTGCGCACGATCCGCAAAGACAATAGTGATACCTGGATTTTCTGGGACCTCAAGAACAACTACCAGGTGCCCATTGCGAGCGGTATTTACCTGATCCACATCGACGCCCCAGGCATTGGTCAGCGTGTTATTAAGTGGTTCGGAACCCTCCGTCCGTTCAACCCAACTGGATTCTAATCGACTCTGAGTGATGAAAAAGATTGTATTAGGTATTGCCGTACTTGCAACAAGTGCTGCATTTGCGGGCAACCCCGCGCGTTCAGGTTCGGCAGGTGCTGCAGAGCTACTCATTAATCCGTGGGCGCGTACCGCGGGGTGGGGAGAAGGCAACACCGCAAACCTCAAGGGCTTTGAAGGCCTTTATGGCAACGTGGCAGGAATTGCACGTATCGACGGAATGCAGTTTGGCTTCGCCAACACTCAATGGTTGATGGGCAGCGGTATTCAGCTCAACTCAGGAAGCCTTGTAACCCCTACCGGGAACGGTGGCGTGCTCGGTATTCACATGACGAGCATGAATTACGGCGAGATTGAGATCACGACAGAAGACCAACCAGATGGAGGCCTCGGTACGTACAAGCCATCAACGACCGTGATTGGGATCGCTTATGCCAAGAAGTTTACCCAAAGCATTTTTGGTGGAGTGAACATCAAGCTCTACAGTTCTTCGATCAACAACTTGTCGGCTTCAGGTGTGTGCTTTGATGCAGGCGTTCAGTATGTTCCTGAAAATCTGAAGGACTTTGCGTTCGGAATTACCATGCGCAACATCGGTCCCTCATTTTCGTACCGTGGAGACGGTTTGAGCGTGGTACTTCCTGTTCCAACCGGAAATTACACCAGCAGCTTCCAGAGCCGTTCAGAAGATTTCGAATTGCCAACGCAATTGTCAATTGGTGTTTCTAAGGGCTTCACGGTAGCTAAAGGGCACAAGCTCACGTTAGCGGGTAACTTCATTTCGAATTCGTTTAAAAAAGACCAATTCACAGTAGGTGCGGAATACAGCTACAAAGAGCTCTTCGCACTTCGCACCAGCTGGGCTCAGTTTGACAACCGATTTGATGGTGTAGCTACGGAGGCCTTTAGCGGACCTGCGGCAGGATTCACCTTTAATATTCCGATGGGAGACGGTAATCTGGACTTGAGCTACGCATACCGTTTGACGAACTCCGCGTTTGGCGGGGTACATACCGTGGGCACGGCTATTGTATTGTAAAAAGTATTAGGTTTACTACTCAGAAGGCCCTCTTTTGAGGGTCTTCCGCATTTATAACGATTGAACTATGTCGGTTTCGTACTACACCCCTGAGGGCTTTAAGAAGCTCAAAGAAGAACTCGAGCACATGCGCAGCGTCGAGCGTCCACGCATTTCAGAGCAGATTGCGGAGGCACGCGACAAAGGTGATTTGAGCGAGAATGCCGAATACGACGCGGCTAAAGAGGCACAGGGCATGCTTGAAATGAAGATCGCAAAAATGGAAGATTTGGTGGCCAACGCGCGCATTGTTGACGAGTCCCAGTTTGATACTTCAAAAGTGCTCATTCTCTCAAAGGTTACCGTGCGCAACCCCGCCAATGGGGCCACAATGAAGTACACCCTTGTTAGCGAACAAGAGGCGGACCTCAAGGCAGGTAAGATTTCCGTGAATTCCCCCATCGGTAAAGGACTGCTGGGCAAGGCAGCTGGTGAGGTGGCTGACATTCACGTTCCGAGCGGAATAATGAAGCTCGAAGTGCTTACCATCGAGCGCTAAGTCATGGCAAGTATTTTTACCCGCATTATTCGCGGAGAGATTCCGTGCTATAAAGTTGCCGAGAACGACCGTGCCATTGCCTTTTTGGACATTCGTCCCTTAACGGTGGGGCACACCTTGGTGGTTCCAAAGACCGAAGTGGACAGCGTATTTGACCTTGACGAACAGGACTACGCGGCAGTGTTTGACTTAGTGCGGAGTGTAGCAGAAGCTCAAAAGCACGAAATCCCCTGCAATCGAGTTGGCTTGAGCATACTCGGATTTGAAGTGCCGCACGCTCATGTACATGTGGTACCGTTGCGTTCCGAAGCTGATCTGAATTTCGCCAATCCCAAACTACAGCTAGATGCTGAAGAAATGCAGGCGATTGCGGACCGACTTCATTTGGCACTCGAGCGTTTGGTATAAAATTTTTTTATCACTGGCTGGTGTTCAGCGTCTTGGGAATTTTTTTTCATTACAGTTCCTAAACGTTAATGCAACAGTAATGAAAAAAATCCTACTCCTTTTTAGTGCGCTGGCTCTCAGCGCCGGAGTTCAGGCCCAGGTGGTGCTGAACATTATGTCGCCGAGCTCTCTTCAAGGAGGCCTCACTCATTCCAACAACGGAGCCGTAGCTGGCTGGGGTCTTGCCGACCTGCTCGATCCAGCGGATGCCGTGCTCGACACGGTAGTTGTGATGGACGACAGTACGGCTGGTATTAATACTGTAGTGGGCACGGATCCCAATACGGGCAATGCCTACCCCGGTATTCCTAAGAAGTACGAGGGCTGTAACCTCGATACGACCTCGGCGTGGCAGACGAACCGCCTAGCCGGCAAAATTGTGCTCATCGCACGCGGAACCTGTGAGTTTGGTCTCAAAGTATACCTAGCAGAGAAGGCAGGTGCACGCGCGGTGATCATGTTTAACCGTGATAACGCCGGCCTAAATGCCTCTCCTGGTGTGTATGGTGGTTTAGCAACGATTCCGTTCGCTATGGTTGCCCGCCCCGACGGCGACAACTTGCTCAATGCAATTTTGAACGGACAAACGGTAGTTGCCTTCTTGGGCAACAAAATCGGAGCCTTTCCAAATGATATGAGTATTTCTCCGGCTGAGGCGGTGTACCCACCCGCATTGGCTGTTCCTGGTATGCTTGCTCAGGATTCTACCGATTTCAAAATGAAGTTGGGTTTCTGGGCTCGTAACGACGGTTCTGCCAACCAGAGTAACGTGGTAGCTAGCGTATTGGTTAAGCGTGGAACCACGACGGTGTACAGCATGTCCACTGCGGCCTTCCCACTTAATTCTGGTGACTCGAGCTACATCAGCTTCCCACCATTCCAGCTCAATGGCTACCCAGTGGGAGCGTACGAAGTAAATTACAATGTGAACGTAGCAAATGAATCGTTCCCACTTGATAACAACATCGATTTTGCGACCGTCATCAACGACAGTTTGTACAGCTACGCACGTGTAGACCCGGCAACCCTAGATGCCTTGGACAACAATTCGTACCAGTCATCATCGTTCACTTCTTCGTGGGGAATGTGCATCAACTTCCAGCACCCGAACGCGTCACGTTCGCTCCTGAAAGGGGTGCGCTGGGCTGCGTGGTCCAATACGGACACCATCCTTGGCCGCACCGTAGACGTTTCTGTGGACGGATGGTACGACACCTTTACGGACCTCAATGATCCGAACTGTGCGGTGACGAACACTTCACCTTTGGCACTTGACACGTACACCTATACTACGAATGCTCAAGACCAGATGGTTTCGCACTACTTCACCGCTCCCATTGAGCTTGACGACGACCAGCGCTACATCGTGTGCATCAACTCGTCTGACCAGACACTGTACCTTAATCACTCAGCGGCCGTTGGCTACCAGCTCAACGACCAAATGGCAGGAGAGCAGCCCCGAGAGCTCGTGCGCTCTGACAACACATGGTTTGTGAGTGGATTTAGCGGAAACGTGATTCCGACCATGCAACTTATCCTCGAGCAGAACACGAGCGGAGTGAGCGAAGAGGTGTACTACGACATCAAGCCGTTCCCGAACCCAGCTCAGCAGCTCGTTACCATTGACTTGGGTGGATTTGAGGCGCGCAGTCTTGAAGTGGTGGACCTCACTGGTGCCCTCGTGCTTCGTCAGGACCAAGTCAACGCCGTTGACGGCAAGGCAGTGGTAGACGTTACTGCGCTTCCGAACGGAGCCTACGTCTTCATCGCCAAAGGCACCGACCGAGACGTGAAGTTTAACGTGGTGGTTAGTCACTAAGGCTAAACCAGTTGAAGATCCCTTCGGGGAAAGGACCCGGCGCCGAAAGGTTGCCGGGTTTTTTTTGGCTTGTTGGCAAGGGTAGCAAGGGTAGCTCGTTGCGCTTCGCGCTAGGGCTGCTTCGCAGTTAGGGCCACTTCGGGGCTAGGGCTGCTGGCGCAGCTCGGGGCGCAGGCTATTGACCAACGAGCCAACCTTGCTAATCTCAGCCAACTTCCCGATCAGGGTTTTGGGCTAAGAACTTGGCCCAGGAAGAGGACGCTCGCGCTGTGGTCTTCTTTTTGGAGGGAAGGGCTCCGGCTGCAGATAAGGTTGCGGTACGTTGGACGGTGAGGGCGTGGCATGTTGCGACCGCAAGGGCGTCGGTGGCGTCTAAAGCCCGCTTGGGATCGATGGGTATGGTATACATCGCCTCAAGGAACCCAGCGAGCTGTTCTTTTGAAGCCGCTCCGCGGCCTGAAATGCGGCGCTTGACCACCGCGGGAGGGTATTCGGCGACAGTAAGTCCGCGGCGTAGTCCGGCACTCAGGACCACACCTTGGGCGCGCCCTAGTTTGAGCATCGACTGTACGTTTTTACCGAAAAAAGGGGCTTCAACTGCAAGGGCTGTGGGCTTAAAGCGGTCCAAGAGTTCTTCGACCGAAGCCAAAATGTCGCCTAAGCGCTCTACGGATTCTTTACTTGCGGCAAACTTGACACTGCCTAAGTCGACAAGGCGAAGTTCACTGCCGTGGCGATCTACGACACCAAAACCCATCACTACCGTACCTGGGTCGATGCCGAGGATTCGTTCTGTACTCATGAAGCGGTACTTCCACTTGACCGCATACTTTGGGCAGTGGGGGCTTGGAACAAATTCAGGCCAAAGCTCGGTACAGCTGCGATTAAGTGGTCAAATAGATCGGCAGCAATGGCTTCGTAGTCTTCGAATACAATGGTGGTGGCAAAGCAATAAATCTCAAGGGGAATACCCTCTCCGTTCATAGCTAGTTGCCGTACCATAATCGTTTGCTTGGATGAAACTTTCGGATGTTCAGCCAAGTAGGCCTCTGCATAGGCTCGAAAGACTCCAAGGTTGGTCATGTGGCGTCCGTTCACGGGATGTGATTTGTCAGCGCCAAACTGTTCATTGTGGGCGCTAATTTCTTGTTCTCGAGCGTCGAGGTACGGGCTAATTCTCTGAATTTTTCTAAATTCAGTTAGATCTGCATCGTTGATAAAACGTACGCTTTCAAGATCGATGACCATACTCCGCTTGATGCGTCGAACTTTAGATAGTCGCATTCCGCGCCAGTTCACGAATGAGTCCGTAACAAATGCCTTGGCCGGAATTGAGGATGTAGTGTTGTCGAAATTTTTAACCTTCACGGTGGTTAAGTCAATACTCACCACATCGCCGTCGACGCCAAACTTTTCAAAAGTGATCCAGTCGCCCTTTTTCACTAGGTCGTACAGTACGATTTGGAAGTTGGCGAGCAGTCCGTTGATGGCATCCTGAAAGATCAAGACAAAAATGGCCGTAGCTCCGGCTAGTGCCCCAAGAATGCTCGCGAGCGAAGTACTCGTCAAGATGGAAACTACCGCCAAACCTCCAATCAGCCATGATAAAAACAAAACGACCGACAAGAGGGTCCGAACGGGTTTGTCTTTGAACGCTTCAAGTTCTTCGACTACGTGGGACGATGCCCGTGCAGCCCTGTTTACAACGATTACGAGTTGATAAATAAGTAGAATTCCGAGAATAGTGTCAAGCGGTCCAACCCACTTGGGCAAATCATCAAATACCACAGGTAGAAATCCGCGGATGATTAGAGTTGGCATAATGTGAACCAGAGCCTGAAAGACTTTTTCTTTGAAGAAGTGATCGTCCCAAGTGGCCTTTGTTCGTTGGACGGCCTTGTAGATGATCGCAATAATTATTCTCCGCGTGAAAAAGTCAGCTAGTAGACTCGCAACGACAAGGATTCCTAAGTCAGCAAGGATGGTTAAACTGCTGATCCACCATTCACTTAGTCCGCTGCCGTCGAATAAGGAACGTGTCCAATGCTCGGGGTTGATGTGCTCCATAGTGCAAAGGTAGTTAGCCCTTTGACCGAAAAGGCAAAGACATAGAGCTACAGGATTGAATGGCGGAATGATCTACTCAAAGTCGGAGTATGCTGAACAACATTTGATTCAAGGCCCCAATAGTTCCAAAAGTTCCTTCAAAGCATGGCACACCATTCCTAGTCTTCGCGAAGGACGATAACTGGAAATTCGTTGTGGTAGGCGAGTGTACTAGACATTCGGGGTTTGAAGGCATCACGCAACCAATGGTGCTTGCGGGCAATGAGAATAATGCCTTGCGCTTTGGCGCGGCGAGCGGCTTCATAAATTCCAGTCTCGACATCTTGAGCGACAATTAGGTGGCGATCTGTTCCAGGAAAGTGCTGTTCGGCAAACGCAAGGAATCCTTCTGCGGGAGCATCACCATTAGTGCCCTCTTCGACGTGTGCGATGGAGAGTGTGGCCCCACTCTGAGCAGTAAATGATTTAATCCATGCAAGCGCCTTAGGATTGCGGTCGTCGAGCAAGTCCGATGCGTAAAGCCATTTAATCTGCTGATTTTTTGGCCATTGTGTTTTTGAAGGAACGATAAGTACGGGCTGTCGGGAAGCATGGAGTACCGATACCGCGTTGCTTCCGAGAAGGACTTCGGACCAACCGCTTGCGCCTTGACTGGACATCACGACCATTGATTCGGGGTGCGCCTCAGCCCGTTGGTGAAGTTCTTGGGCAAGCCCATTGTAGGCACAGTGCCCATCTACTATGACATCGCCACTTGTGGAGAATTGACTCAACCAGTCCTTCATGTCGATCTGGCAACGATCTCTTATGGCTTCTAACAGGTTATCTGTCAGCGATTCCGACCGATACGGCATTTGGTAGGTGTGAATAAAATCGATTGGTGCGTTGAGCGATGCAGCGAGTTGGGTCGCAATAGGTAGAGCGGCACGGCTGTTTGCCGAAAAGTCGGTGGGGAAAAAGAGTCGGTTCATGGTAGGATACTGAAATCAAGGGTTGTAAGGGTTTGGTGAAGTTCCACCTTATGTAGCCTGCGAAACAATGATATTTATCACAAAATGATTACCTTACAAGAAGGCCTTCTACTTCGTGGGTTTACCAAACCCAATCACTATGCCCCCCTTTTGCGCCACTTGCCCAACCCGGGATAAAACATCGTTTCGGTTGCTAGATAGCGATCAAGTTGAAACGCTCTGCACATTAAAACGCCCTGGCCACATTCCTAAGGGTGAAGAGCTCTTCACTGAGGGCCAAAATGTTCGCGGAATCTACTGCGTTCAGAACGGCCACTTTAAACTTACACGGCACAATTCCTCAGGCCGTGATACGATTGTACGCTTTGCATCTCCAGGCGATATAATCGGATACAGAGCCCTATTGGCCCAAGAACCCATCAGCATCTCTGCCGTCGCAATTCAGGACGCGAATGCGTGCTTTCTTTCGGCCGACATTTTTTTGAACTTTCTCGAAGAAAACGGACCCTTTGCGCTCGACCTTTTACGCGCCACCTGCCACGAGCTTTCTGAAGCCAATCACTTATTAGCATCGCTCGCACAAAAATCCGTGAAGCAGCGCCTCGCTGAAGTCCTCCTGATGCTGCGCGCCAAGTTCAGCGAAGACACCGACGGGTGCATCGACATTGACCTTAAGCGCTCTGAAATCGCGGATCTTGTCGGAACCGCCACCGAATCCCTAATCCGCCTTCTCGCCCAGTTTGAGCGCGAAGAATTGATCTCTCGCCAAGGCAAACGGTTTAAAATCACTCAGGCCAAAAAGCTCGCACAATTGGCGGAACTTGTGGACTAGTGGCCAATTGGCAAGGTTGGCGAGGCTAGCTTGTTGGCCAAATGGCAAGGTTAGCAAAAACTAGCTGCGACAACGAGAAACTAGTAGCGAGAAACTGCGAGGCGGCACATTCCGTTCGGGTATAACCGGATTTTACTTTTTTTATTAATGCTCAAAGTGAGCAACTCGCACAAAATTAACGATTTGTGATTTTCCGCATTCTGCGGATATTAAGCTGCGCTGCCACCAGAAACCCGTAGCAAGAAACTGAGAGGCCAACGAGCCAATCTCAGCTAATCTTGCCAACGAGCTACTGACTAATCGTGACCTCCGCCGTCCGGATCGCACTGGCATAAAAGTATCCCAGCGCGTATTCGTTTTCGTTGCCTTCGCGGTAAATGTTACCGACGATAGGCGCGGGGGGAGGGTCAAACAGTCCACCCACTTGAAGCGTTTGCTCGCGCAGAAAGTTCAGGTAACTGAATAAGCCCATACTGATGCTGCCGAGCTCGACTTTGTACTTCACGCCGACCGAATCGGGTCCGGCAATTTGAATGGGCGGAATCGACGGAGGCGTCGGAAAGACAAAGCCGTCGTTGAAGTCGTCGTTAAACACGGTCAAGTCAAACGTTTGGTTTTGCAGCGTGTCGTTTCTGAAAATCCGAACGCGGTAGTGATCGCCACGCCCCGGGGCTTCAGACCAGTGAATAAAGACGTAGCGGCCTTCTTGCTGAAAGGGAGCGCGTGGCAAATACTGCGAATAAATGGAATCGGCGTCGTTGCAGCGGTTCAGTGCTTCGGTGGCTGAGGTCCAGGTTCCGCTCGGGTAGCCCTCGCGCTCAGGAACTGTGACCACCACGCGGTACGAACGACCCACTTCGCCTTGAAAATTAGACAGGTAACGGCCGTTGCTGCGGTGGATTAGTGTATCGACGGCGACCTCGTCCTCGAGCAGCACCACAAGGGCATTGGTCACGGGCTCGTTGGGGTCAGTATTGAGGTAGGGCACGCTCCACTTGACGTCCACGCGGGCGGAATCACCGTCAGTCACACGACCATTGACGATAAGACGGGTTTCGCCCTCGGGGAGCTCCACTTCGATAATGTCTTGGCAGGAGGTCAGCGCAATGGCCGACGCAGCAGTAAAAAAGGCAAGGCGGCGCATCAGAACGAGAAATTGTAGGTGAAAAAGGGCACGGCAGAACCGAAGATGCTCAATCGGTAGGCGTTGACATTGGTCGGATTCTCAAAGTCGGCGCGAAAGAAGATGCTGTACGGGTTACGGCGGCCGTAGGCGTTGTAGACGCCAAAATTCCAGCTCGCCCGCTTGCCCACGCTGCGGGTGATTGACAGATCCAAACGGTGGGTGGCGGGGGTGCGGGCTCCGTTGCGGTTCGTGTAGACGGGGTAAAAAATGCCCTCGAATTCGCCGCGGGCGTCAGGGTAGGTAATGGGGCGCCCAGATTGGTAGATCCAGGTTCCGCCAATGTCCCAGCGCTTGGTGGGCGAGTAGGTAAACACCACGCTGAGGTCGTGCAGCTTGTCGTAGTTGGCGGGGTACCACTCGCCGTTGTTGATGCGGGTAATGCGCGTCGGGCCATCGATCAAGCGTTCGGTGCGGCTGAGCGTGTAGCCAATCCAACCCGTGACCTTGCCAGTTTTCTTTTCGAGCAAAACCTCGGCCCCGTAGGCGCGTCCGGCTCCGGTGAGCAGCTCGGTTTCGATGTCGTCGGTAAAGACGAGGTCGGCTCCGTCGCGGTAGTCGACGAGGTTGCTAAACGTTTTTGCATAGCCCTCGAGGGTCAGACGGATTCCGTTGTCCTCGCGAAAATTCTGAACCACGCCCACGGCCACTTGGTCGACGGTGGCGGGGTCGATGTAGGTTCCGGCGGGGCGCCATACGTTGACCGGAGTTGCGGTAGTGTTGTTCGAAATCAAGTGGATGTACTGGCGCGAGCGGTTGTAGCTCAACTTCAGCGAAGCCTTCGGGCCCACCTCGTAGTTGAGGGCGAGGCGCGGTTCGAATCCGGCCAGCCCGATAAACGTTTTAACCACATCTCCTCGAGCAAACACCGTGGTGTCGACAATGCTGGTCGTGGTGGGGTAGCGCGGATCCGCATACGTGTACACCGTCCGCGGACCCAGATTGGCAAATCCGCTGTACCGGAGGCCGGTTGTGGCACTTAAGCGCTCGGTCACCTTAATATCGTCGCTGAAGTAGAGCGCCGACTCATTGGCGTACTCCTTGCTCAGTGCGATGTCAAATGCACCCGTGATTTTGCCGGGCGAAAACACGTAGTAGGTGTTCTGCACACCCCAATCGAGCTTGTGTCGGTTTGATGCATAGTAGGTCCACCCCACATTGGTCACGGTGTTTTGAATGCGCGAATCGAGTTTGAACGACGGAACCGCATCCTCTGGAGTCCCCAGCGAGTACGTATAGTCCGAATACACCGCAGTGGCGTTAAAAAACAACTTGGAATTCACGGCGCGGTTCCAGCGCAGGGTAGAGGTCCAGTTGCCCCAACCGAAGTCAAAGAGGTCCTGGGCTCCGAACTGGTCGCGGCCGAAGTACATGCTGGCAAACACCCTGTCCTTTTCGCTCAGCTGTGCGTTCACCTTGGCGTTCACGTCATAGAAGTAAATCGTGGTGTTCTGCAGCTCTAGATTGCCCGTAAACGGCAAAAACAAATCGAAGTAGGACCGCCTACCGCTCACCATGAAGCTCGCCTTGCGCTTCACCAGCGGACCTTCGACGGTCAGGCGGCTGCTCAAAAGGCCGATTCCGCCTTGGGCGGCAAAGCGCTCGCTGTTGCCCTCCTTCTGGCGCACGTCCAGTACGCTCGAAAGGCGGCCACCGTAGTTTGAAGGCATTCCGCCCTTATACAGCGTCACGTCGCG
>Ga0102893_1000821_pt1 | contig 11198 bp, 14 predicted proteins | sample Colrivmet1553A02_FD_81593 | JGI IMG/M metagenome (GOLD analysis project Ga0102893, IMG submission 81593) | Estuarine microbial communities from the Columbia River estuary - metaG 1553A-02 | ecosystem: Environmental > Aquatic > Marine > Intertidal zone > Estuary | place: USA: Columbia River...
ACGGAGCCATTATCAATAGTCCTGTATTTGATCCAGGCTTTGAAACTGAATTTATGGGTACATTATTATATGTTCATGAACCACTATTCATTGAGAAGGATGCTCGTGTAGCACAAATATACTTCCATGAATGTAATGGAGCTGAACTATACGATGGTCAGTGGCAAAACGATAAACAAAGAAGTTCATTATAATAAGTGGGAGTCAAAGACTCCCATCTTACATTTAAGTTATGTATCAAGCAATTTATTACGATAGGTCTACCTATACATTCAATTTACGTGATGATAAAACGGGATGGAGTGAGTTTAAATATACTCGCCCCCGATTTATTATTGATCCAAATGGTCAATATCCTACATTAGATGGTAAACGAGCTAATTCAATCACTAAATATGATTGGAAGGATAATTCATTGTATGAATCTGATTTAGATGCTAACACAGCTGTATTAATTGATAGATATAAAGATAGTGATGATACTGCTGAATGGCAAAATATCGTTTACTTTGATATTGAGTGTGAAATAGCAGGTGCCTTAACACCTGAACTGATCAAAAATGCTCCTACTAAAATTACCTCTATAGCTGTTTATGATAATACAACTCAAAAGTATTACTGTTTAATTTTAGACGAAAATAAACAAATCCAAACAATTAACGAAGATAGTAGAGCTATTATTTCATTTCAACATGAACATGATTTATTAAGAGCATTCCTTAACCTATGGGAACAATTAGACCCAACTATTATTACAGGATGGAATACAGAATATTTTGACGTTCCCTTCCTATATCACAGAATTGAAAATCAACTAGGTACTAGTGAGGCCTCTCGTTTATCTCCTCTTCGTAAGATTAAATTTGGACAGTATATAAACGATGCACCTGTATCATTAGCAGGTTTAAGTCATTTAGATTATATGTTATTATTTAAAAAGTATAATGCTAAACAAGAACCGTCTTACAAATTAGGAGATATAGGAGAAAAATATGTTGGTTTAGGTAAAATTGAATATGAAGGTAATCTTGATAGATTATTCTCTGAAGATGTAAATAAGTATATTGAATATAATATTCGTGACGTTGAAATTATTATTGAATTAGAAAAGAAATTCAAATTTATAGAATTAACAATTACTATATGTCACTTATGCCACGTGCCTTATGAACAAATATATCTATCAACATCACTAAATGATGGAGCTATATTAACATACCTAAAACGTCAAGGTATAGTTTCACCAAACAAACCCACCACAACTCGACCTGCATTATATGCTGTCAAAGAAGAATACGCAGGTGGATACTTAAAAGACCCAGTACCTGGACTTTATGAATGGGTTATTGATCTTGACTTTACATCGCTGTATCCGTCAATTATACGCTCACTTAATATAGGTATTGAGACGTACGTTGGCCGAATAATGAACGATGGTAAATACGATAATAATTGGACATTAGATGATCTTAAACTAATGGACCCTGAACAACTAATTACTATTGAACGATTAAAAGATGATAAATCAACTAATCATTCCCAAACAACAATAGGTCAGATTGTTAAATTTATTGAAGGTGGAGACATATTAGTTGCAGCATCCGGAGCATTATTCCGTACTGATAAATCCTCAGTAGTGTGTGAGGTATTAACTGATTGGTTCAATAAACGTGTTGAATATAAAAATAAAATGAAGAAAGCCTATAAAGCAGGTGATGCTGTTAAAGGCGAATTCTACAATCGTAGACAACATGCTATGAAGATTAAATTAAATGACGTTTATGGTTGTTACGCTATTAATGGGTGGCGCTATACTGATGGTCATAAAATTATATCAAAAGCTATTACATTAACAGGACAAAGGTTACTACAGGAAAGTATTAAAAATATGAATGTATATTTAAACAAATACCTAAATGTAACTGATAAGGACTTTATTGTAACATCAGATACCGATTCATTATTTATTCAAGTAAAAGACATATTAATATCTAAGGGTATAGATTTAACTGATAAAGCCGCTTGCATAGAAGCAACATTAGAGATAGCTACTGAATTACAAAAAGTAGCAAATAAATTTATTAATACGTTTGCTAAATCAGCATTTAATATAAAGAATGAAAGAACACACTACCTTGAATTAAAACAAGAAGTGGTTATTGAAAGAGGTTATTTTGCAGGTAAACGTCGTTATGCAATGTATATTGTAAATAAAGAAGGTGTTACTGTTGATGAAATGGTAATGATGGGTCTTGATCTAATGAAGTCAAATATGACTCCAATGTATCGTAAATTTGGAGAGGAATTATTACAACAAATTATGTTTGGTACTGATAAGAAGGAAATTGATAAACGCATACTCGACTTTAAAAAATATGTTAAAGATCTTCCTATAACAGATATAGCTAAACCAACAGGAGTAAAACAAATACAAGCCTACATTGAACGCAAACCAGGTACTGGAGAAATATTCTCACAATTAAGATTAAAATGTCCTATCAATACTAAAGCAGCTGTGTGGTATAATGATTTATTACGTTTTAAGAAACTAGATAAGAAATATCCATGCTTTACTGAAGGAGATAAAATGAAATATATTCAACTAAAAGATAATCCATATAGAATCGATGTAATAGGATTAACAGGTAATGATCCTGAATTTATAAATTTATTCATTGATAAGTATGCTGATAGAGAGCAGGGGTTCGAATCGTCATTGATGAATAAATTAGTAGGCATTTATGATGATCTAAAATGGGAGTTCCCGTCGCTACATGAAAAGGCAGGTAAATTCTTTAAATTTGATTAGTCAAAATAATAATCGTACATTCACGTTATGAATATAATATATGGAATACTCTTTGGGCTATTAGGACAAATAGGCTCATATCTACAATTACAAGGCGCAATGAAATTAGGATGGTTTCCTAAATACTTTTGGCCTGTATTACTAATGAGCGTACCTTTAAGTTGGTTCTACATTAAATCAGTTGAATACTTTGTAGCGGCATTTGATGGTCAGTTATGGCCTAGTCGCTTAATTGGATTTGGCTTAGGTATAGTTGTATTTAGCATAATGAGTCATTACTTATTTAAAGAACCATTCACACCTAAAACACTAGTGTGTATAGGATTAGGAATATCAATTATAGGAATTCAAATTTTATGGAAATAATATGGAAAAACAATCATTAGTATCGATAATCGATAAGTATTACCTAAATGGTATAGGTGAAAAAGTAAAGTGGACAGTTAAAGATAACGAAGTAGTTATCAAAACATTCTCACCAACAAAAGATATGGTAGGTATAGTTACGGCTCCCTTTGAATTTCCAGATAGTGAATTTGTAATATTCGACACTTCGAAATTTCTAAAGCTTGTCGGTATATGTGCTCAATTCCTTACTATGGATATACAAATCGATGGTAAAATAGCAACGAAACTATTAATAGCAGACCAAGAATATAATTTAGAGTATGCATTAGCAAACTTAATGTTAGCACCAAACGTTAACTTTACAGTTAGTGACTTTGAAAGCGATTATGAGTTTGAAGTAAACAATGAACTAATTAACAATTGGATTAAAGCTAAAAAAGCATTAAATTCGGATACAACAATACTAAAAGCATACACAAATGAAGATAGTGAATGTAAGGTTAACTTTACATTAGGCGAGCCCGAAGGCCATTCCAATAAAATTCAATTCGAAATTCCTATTACCGGATTAGTTACCGATAGTGCTACATTAAAATTTAATGCAGAGTACTTAAAAGCAATATTCGACGCAAACTATAATTCAGATGGAAGAGCATACATTAGCAATGATGGTGCTATGAAATTGGATTTTAGCAACGAAGAAGGCCATAAAGCTTCTTATATTATCTTAGCGAAAGTGTAGTTGGTATATATTTATATTTAAGATACTTGACAGGTCTTATTTCGATTATTAACCGCTTACCTTAGGGAAGCACAAAATGTGAACAAAATGACACAATTACAACATTGGGCAATGGACCCATTCGACATTGTTTGGAAGAATTTTTTAGATGTAAATTCCCCATTCAACACAATTGAAAACAAAATCAACTACCCAGTTGATATTTACGAAACCGAAAACAACGGGTTACGATTTGAATTAGCAGTGGTAGGTCTCAATCAAGAGGACCTAGATATCCTAGTAGAAGGAGATACACTTAGAATCACACACGACAGAAAGACAGTAGAAGAAGAACGTAATTATATCCAAAAGGGTATAGCACGTCGTTCCTTTGACTTGGCTTGGAAAGTAGCAGCTAAATTTGATTTAACTAGCTTAACAGCCACGATGGATAAAGGATTGTTAATTATTGACATTCCAGTTTCAGAAGAAAGAGCACCAAAGAAAATACAAATCTTAGTGCCTAAGAAAAAATAAGTTTTGAAAACCGAAGACCTGTCAGTATCTTCATTTTATTACAAAAACAAAATTACATATGAAAATAAAAGCGCTGCATAATCACGTTGTGATTAAGCAAGATGAAAATCAAGAACAAACCTACGGCCGTATTGTGGTTGCCGATTTAGGTAAAGAAAAACCACTACAAGGAACTATTGTTGAGATTGGACCTGGAACTTATACAGTAACTGGAGTATTCGTTGAAACGCACCTTAAGGTAGGACAGGTAGTTGTATTTCCTTCATTTGGTGGAAATAAAATATCAGTAGATGGTGAAGAATATATTATTCTAAAAGAAACAGATTTATTAATAGCACTAGAAAACAATACAAATGAGTAAAATAATCAGTTTCGATCGCGAAGCAAAAGAAAAATTACAGGCGGGTGTAGACAAAGTCTACAAAGCCGTAGCAACAACAATGGGTCCTTTCGGACGTAACGTGTTAATTGAGAGAGAGTATGGTCAAGTATCATCAACTAAAGATGGTGTGACTGTAGCTAAATCAATTACATTAGAAGATCCTATCGAAAACATGGCTGCTACTGTTATTAAGCAAGCAGCATCAAAGACAGTTGATCAAGCAGGTGATGGTACAACAACATCTACTGTATTGGCTCACTCGATTGCATCTCAAGCACTACAAGCTACAGCGTATGCATCAACAAATGCTACTCAAGTAAAACGTGGTATTGAAGCTGCTGTTAAAGAAGTAGTAGCTGAATTAAAAGCAATATCTGTAGACATTACAGATGAGGCACAAATTAAACAAGTAGCTACATTGTCAGCTAATGGTGATGAAGAAATTGGTAATATTGTAGCTACCGCTATTGATAAAGTAGGTAGAGATGGTGTTGTTACTGTAGAGAAATCTCGTACAGGTGAAACAACATTAGAGGTTGTAGAAGGTATGCAATTTGATAGAGGTTATAAATCTCCTTACTTTGTAACCGATAACAACACAATGCAAGTTACATTAAATGAACCCTATATTTTAATTTATGATAAACGTATTAGTGCAGTTAAGGATTTACTTCCATTGCTTGAACGTGTTTCTACTGAGAGTAAATCTCTTTTAATTATTGCTGAAGACATTGATGGTGAAGCGTTAGCGACATTAGTAATGAATAAAGCACGTGGTGTATTACAAGTATGTGCTGTTAAAGCACCTGACTTTGGAGATCGTAGAACAGCAATTTTGGAAGATATTGCTACTTTAACAGGAGGAACAGTTGTTTCAAATGATAAAGGAATGACATTAGCAAAATTAGATATTACCTGGTTAGGTAAATCTAGAGTAGTTACTGTTAGTAAAGATGTAACTACAATTGTTGATGGTAAAGGTAATATTGATAAAATTGAAGAGCGTATTTTAAATATTAAAGCTCAGATGGATAAACCAGATACCACACCTTATGAAATTGAAAAATATCAAGAGCGTTTAGGTAAAATGGTTGGTGGTGTTGCTATTATCAATGTTGGTGGTGGTAATGAAATTGAGATTGATGAGAAAAAAGATCGTATTGATGATGCTTTACAAGCTACAAAAGCGGCTTTAGAAGAAGGTATCGTTCCAGGTGCTGGTATGGCTTTAGTTGATGCTAAGTTCTCTATTACTAATCGTGATAAAACCGATTTTGGTAAAGGTAAACAAATAGTATTCCAATCGTGCAATACTCCACTTAAACAAATTTTATCTAATGCTGGTGAATCATATAGTGAGTGGTATCTTAAATTATTAAAAGTTACAGATTCAAAATCTGTTCCTAATATTAATAGTGGAGAAATGGTAGATGCATTTGAATCAGGTATTATTGATCCTACTAAGGTGGTACGTTGCGCACTTGAAAACGCAGCCGCAGCCGCCATTACATTATTAATGACTGAATGTGTTATTAATGAAAAACCAGATGAGAAGAAGGATGATATGGGTGGTATGGCAGGGTTAGGTATGTAGATTCAATGTATGAAAAAGTTATATTTAGACGATATCCGCACTCCACAAACAGAGGGGTGGGATATCGTTCGTAACTACGAAGATTTCGTAGCATGGGTTAGATTTAATGGCATTCCTGATGAAGTATCATTTGACCATGATTTGGGAGAAGACGTTGCTAAAGCAAAAGTAGAAGCAGGAATGCTTAAGCGTAAAGCAAGAGAGCAAAAGAAGGAAACTAAAAGTGGTTATGATGCTGCTAAATGGTTAGGACAACACTGTTTACTAACAAATAAACCATACCCAAAATGGAATTGTCATTCTGCAAACCCCGTTGGTAAGGCAAATATAGAGGCATATATTAATAATGTTATTAAACACCAAAATCAGTTATGAACAAGCAACACACACTCTGGATAGAAAAATATAGGTCACAAACCTTAGAACAGTACATCGGCAATGATGCGGTTAAAACCCGCATCACCGATTGTATTGCTAAAAACGACATACCCCATTTCATCTTCGCTGGTAGCGCAGGAACAGGAAAAACTACACTCGCGAAGTTAATTGTCAAGAACATCCAATGCGATTATCTTTATATTAACGCCAGCGATGAGAATGGAATTGATACTATTAGAGATAAAGTAAAAGGATTTGCTTCAACAGCATCATTTCAACCACTTAAGGTTGTAATATTAGATGAAGCAGACTTCTTAACTCAACCCGCTCAAGCAGCATTACGTAATATAATTGAAGAATACTCAGCATATACTCGCTTTATATTGACTTGTAATTATTTAGAGCGTTTAATTGAACCGCTTCAATCACGTTGTGAAGTTCATATGTTAAAACCTCCAACTAAAGGGTCCGTTGCTAAACATTTATGTTTAAACGTTCTTGATGTTGAAAATATTAAATATGATATGAAAGACGTAGCTCAGATAATTAATATATTTTATCCTGATGTACGTTCTATTCTTAAAACATTACAACAATTTTCTCAAGGCGGTACTTTAGTTGTGGATACTATAGATGACAACTGGTGTAAGCAATTAATTCAAATATTAAATAAACGCGATAAAAAGGCGTGGTATGAAATTAGACAGTTGGTGGCTGACTCGCAAGTAGATGATTTTCAAACCGCTTATAGATATATGTTTGAGCACTTATCTGAATTTAGTTACGGACACGATGCTGAACTATCAGTTATATTAGATGATTTCATTTGGCGCTCATCAGTGGTTCCGGATAAAGAAATAAATTTTGCAGCAGCAATTGCTAAAGTATTAGAAACAAATAAAAAACAAATATTATAATGGATCAACAAATGAACCTAAACATTGGATTAGACAAAACCCAACCAATATCTTGCAACAAGTGCGGTAGTCAAGTTTTCCAAGAAGGAGTATTGCTTAGAAAAGCATCTCGATTATTAACAGGAACAGCACAAGATGCTTTGATTCCTATTCAAGTATTCGCTTGTATGAGTTGTGGTAATGTAAATGAAGAATTCTTACCAATACAAATGAGACAACAAGCAACACCTAAAGAAGAAACTATTGAACCTGAGGTTGAAGTAGAAGAAAACAAAGGTGCTAAAATAATAACATTTTAATTATGATGATATCAATAACAATATTGTTAATAGCAATATCAAACGCTATTACAGCGTATTACGGAGCTAAAAGATCAGATAAACTACAAGAGCAGATTGATCGATTAAATATAGAATTGAATAATATCAATACATGGGTACCTAAATTTACCAATGAAACAAGAGAGTCAATTAGTAATGTAGACAAACAAATCAAATCTCAGTACAGTCATTTTACAAGTCGTATTGATAAGACTAGAAATGATGTATTACAGAACAATAAAACATACTAATGAATATATTTGATCATATTAAGAATATTACAACTAATAAGGATGTTTACTTAGGCGATGAAGGTTGGAACAACTGGATGATTAATCGCTTTTTAAGTATGGATCCGGACTATTGTGAGGTAGTTAATATGGTTCAAAAGAATACTTGGCAAATGAAAGGTGAGTACCTATACAATCTGTATAAGGATCTTATTCCTAAACAATACAAGTATCTTAAATATATTAAATCAACCAAGAAGAAAGATTACGATGCTGGCGATATAGAGGCAGTATCTTTATACTTTGAAATTAGTAAAAAGGAAGCTAAAGAATATATTGATATGCTACCTAAAGATGAATTAAAAAATATAACACAACAAATCAATGGTAACTAAAGAATATCACTACGTTGAAGATGAAAATGGAGAGCTAGTACAATTAGATTCAGTTGTTAGCTCAATTTTAAATCAATTCACAACTAGAGCCCTTATGGGTCATAAAAAATACGGTGTTAATTTAGATCGTAATGATTTACCTATACTTGAATGGATTGAACATGCTAAACAAGAGCATATGGATGCTATCTTGTATTTAGAAAAAATTAAACAAGAAATCAGTGGCAAAGAAAAAATTATCTGAGATTGAACTTAAGATAAAGAGTCATCAAGCCCCTGAGGTTAATCCGGCGTTTCATAAAACTGTATCTTATTCTCAATTCTCAATGTGGGACTCATGTCCTCATAAGTGGTATCTTACCTATGTAGAGAATAAACAACCATACCAAGCCAGCATACATACTGTATTTGGAACTGCGTTTCACGAAACAATACAATCATATCTTGATGTGATGTACAATCAGAGTGGAGCTGAGGCAGATAGAATGGATCTTGAAATATTATTTCAGGAAAACTTCTCTAAAGTATATTCTAAGGAATATAAAAAGATGGGTGCTCATTTTACAACACCTCAGGAAATGGGTGATTTTTATGAGGACGCCATAGCTATTATCCAGTTTATTAAGAAGAATAGGAATAAATTATTTACAATCCGCAGAGTAAAATTATTAGGTATTGAAATACCTTTAATGATAAACGTAGCTAATAATATATTTTTAAAAGGATTTATTGACTTTGTATTATATGATGAAGATTTAGATAAAATTTATATATATGACATCAAAACATCAACACGAGGATGGAGCGATAAAGAAAAGAAAGACGATAGTAAAATTGCTCAAGTCTTATTATACAAGGAGTACTTTTCAAAACAATTTGGGGTTGATGTTGGGAAAATCGAAGTTGAATACTTCATCGTTAAACGAAAAATCTGGGAGCAATCAGAATACCCAACTCCCAGAACTCAATCATTCAAACCAGCAAGTGGGAAAAATAAGCGTAAACAAGCAGTAGATAACTTTCAAGCATTTATTAAAGATTGCTTTGATGAATTTGGTAAACCCCAAATAAAGTCGTATCTTAAAAATGTTGGTGAAAATGCATGTAAGTGGTGCCCTTATCGTGACCTACCAGAACTCTGCGATAAAATTGCATCCTCCGTATAGTTGTATATATTTATATCAAATATATTATTATGGCAGATAAAATGCAATTAACCAGTGTAAAAATACCCGAATCATTATTTGAAGAATTTAAAATAGCTTGCGTAAAACATAAATTCAGTATTCAGAAATTAACAGAACGCGCAATGTATTTGTATTTAACCGATGATGAGTATCGCAAAACGATGCACAACCAATTAAACACACAACTGAAAAAAGAAGACTAATTACGTTATGAAAGAAGGTTATATTAAACAAGAGGATAGAAAGAAAATTTTATTACTTTGCGATGATATAAGAATGACGAGCGGTATATCTACCATGGCTAGAGAAATAGTGGTAGGTACCGCTCATCGTTTTAATTGGATTAACTTAGGTGGTGGAATTAACCATCCCGAAGAAGGTAAAAAATTAGATATCTGTGCTAGCACAAACGAACATGCTGGAATAGAAGATTCAAGCGTATTTATTTATCCTGTAAAAGGATATGGTAATATGGAATGGTTAAGACAACTTATCCAACTTGAAAAACCAGACGCATTAATGATCTTTACTGATCCAAGATATTGGATTTGGTTATTTCAAGGCGAACATGAGATAAGAAAGCAGTTACCAATTATTTATTTAAATATTTGGGATGATTTACCTTATCCAATGTATAACAAATCATACTACGAATCGTGTGATGCTTTATTTGCTATCAGCAAACAAACAGAAAACATTAATCGTGTTGTATTAGGTGAAGTAGCTGAAGAAAAAATAATCAAATATATCCCTCATGGAATAAATGAAAGTATATTCTTTCCTATTACTGAGGCAATGCCTGAGTATCTTGCTATGGATGAATTTAAAAAGCAATTATTTAAAGGTAAAGAATATGAATTTACTCTATTATATAATGCTAGAAACATCAGACGTAAATCAGCTCCTGACTTAATGTTAGCTTGGAAGTTATTCCGAGATTCATTACCAAAGGATAAAGCAGATAAGGTTGCCTTTGTAATGCATACCCAAATGAAAGATGAGCATGGTACAGATTTAATAGCGGTTAGAGATATGATGTTTGGAAAAGAGGGAGGCAATGTAATATTCTCCCAACACAAACATCCAGCTCAAGTAATGAACTTACTTTATAATATTACTGATGGATGTGCTTTAGTTTCATCAAATGAAGGATGGGGATTATCATTAACAGAAGCAATGATGGCTGGTAAGCCAATTATAGCTACTGTAACAGGCGGTATGCAGGACCAGATGCGTTTTGAAGATGAAAATGGTAAGTGGGTTAAATTTACAGAAGAATTCGGTTCGAATCATAGAGGTAAATATAAGAAACATGGCAAATGGGCTTTTCCAGTATTTCCTAATAATCACTCACTTGTAGGGTCAATACCAACTCCTTAC
>Ga0102893_1000834_pt1 | contig 11137 bp, 16 predicted proteins | sample Colrivmet1553A02_FD_81593 | JGI IMG/M metagenome (GOLD analysis project Ga0102893, IMG submission 81593) | Estuarine microbial communities from the Columbia River estuary - metaG 1553A-02 | ecosystem: Environmental > Aquatic > Marine > Intertidal zone > Estuary | place: USA: Columbia River...
ATTTGTAAAAGTTAGCTCCTATTCCGGCGATCACTCCTCTGGGCAAATTACCGAGAGTTTGGCATTTTCAGAAGAGCTGAAAGGAAGGCATGTAATTGTTGTAGAGGATATTGTTGACAGTGGCCATACCTTGCAGTATTTACTCCAAAAGCTTAACCCACTTGCACCGGCTTCGGTAGCGATATGTAGTTTATTACTAAAACCCAATGCCCTGCAATACACATTTCCGGAACTACGCTATGTGGGTTTTGAACTAGCCAACGACTTTGTGGTAGGCTACGGTTTAGATTACAACGGACTGGGTAGAAATCTGCCCGAAATTTATAAAGTAGTGGCTAATTAGGATTTTTTTAGCATTTTTGAGGCATGTTTACAAAAATGACCCTTCACCGCGAAGGCACCACCACCATTGCACTAACCATCTTGTTTATTTTTCTTTTAAACACCTTGGTTCAGTTTTTTTTAGCCGATTATACTATCATCCGTTGGTTTATTTACCTACTTTCTGCGGCTTTGCTGTACATTGTTTTACAGTTTTTTAGAAATCCTAAAATTACTACTACCCACGGCGAAAACTTAGTTATTTGTCCGGCTGATGGGAAAGTAGTAGTGATTGAAGAAACCACCGAAGGAGAATACTTTAAAGACAAACGTTTGCAAGTATCGGTTTTTATGTCGCCGTTTAATGTACATATTAACCGCAACCCCATAGCTGGTGTGGTGAGTTATTTTAAATACCATCCAGGTAAATATTTGGTGGCTTGGGATCCCAAATCATCTACCGAAAACGAACGCACCACCGTGGTAGTTAAACACAAAAGTGGTATAGAAATTTTATACCGCCAGATTGCTGGAGCCTTGGCCCGAAGAATTGTGTGGTATGTGAAGGAAAGCGATTCGGTAAAGCAGTCAGAAGAGTTTGGCTTCATAAAATTTGGTTCTCGGGTAGATATTTTCTTACCTTTGGATACCAAGGTGAATGTGCAATTGGGAGATATTGTTAAGGGGGGAATCACCGTTATAGGAGAATTAAACAATAAAAAATAAATCTATTATGAAAAAAGTAATTGCTGTATTTGCATTAGCCGCCTTTATAGGTGCTGCTACTGCGCAAACCACTCAACCAAAACCAGCAGCTAAAAAAGAAGCATGCTGCAAGAAAAAAGATGGTAAGATGGAATGCAAAAAAGATTGTAAAATGGCTTGTTGCGCTAAAAAAACCGAAGAGGCTAAAAAAACCGACGGAAAATAATTGGCCCTGCCTTTACAAAAAAGCCCCCGAAATTCGGGGGCTTTTTTTATACCAATTGTTTTAGCGCTGTTTCAAAAGCTGTTTGCGATAGCTTTGTTTTAGCAGGATGATGCTGGTGTGTATTCTCTAAAGCTTTACGAATGACTTCAGAAGCATCGTTAAAAATTGCCGCATCGCTCATCTCTACATCTTTTTGCATGAGGTAAGCAAATACACGGGCCATTCCGCAGTTCGAAATAAAATCAGGAATTACCGCTACATGTTCATCGGCATACTCCATAATGGGTCCAAAGAAAATCTCCGAATCGGCAAAAGGCACATTGGCACCACAAGCAATTACTTCTAAACCAGAGCCTATAAGTTGTTCCACTTGATTCTTTGTTACCAATCTAGAGGCGGCAGCCGGTACAAAAATATCTGCCTTGGTTGCCCAAATTTGCTCATTTATCTGCTCAAAGGGGATTAATTTATCGGCGACCAACGTATTACCTTCGCGATTTAAGAATAGCGTTCTGATTTCTTCGAGTGTATAGCCCTCGGTATTTAATAAACCCCCTACACGATCAATAATACCTACGATTTTTACCCCTTGTTGTGCCAAGTAAAAGGCGGCAGCAGCCCCCACATTACCCCAGCCCTGAATAATGGCTCGTTTTTGGCTAATATCGCCGCCATAGAGGCTATAAAAATGACGGACGGACTCTGACACTCCATAACCAGTAATCATATCTGCTACCACGTATTTACGCTTCACATCGGGAGAAAAATTGGTGTCTTCTAATACTTTAGAAACACCGTAACGCAATTGACCAATTTGGTGAATTCGTTCGTTCTCTTTGGCTTTATAGTGGCCATTTATAATACCTTCTTGTGGATGCCATAAACCATAATTCTCAGTTATTGGAATGACTTCATGAATTTCATCCACATTTAAATCGCCACCGGTGCCATAATAATTTTTTAGTAAGGGGATAACCGCTTTGTACCAGCGCTCCAACACACCCTTTTTTCGAGGATCGGCCGGATCAAAGTTAATACCCGATTTGGCACCACCAATGGCAGGGCCCGAAACGGTAAACTTTACTTCCATAGTTTTTGCCAACGATTCTACCTCTCTTTTATCTAAACCCTTGCGCATGCGGGTACCACCTCCGGCTGCACCACCACGTAGCGAATTAATAACTACCCAACCCTCGGCTTCTGTTTCAGCGTCTTTCCACTCAAACACAATCTCCGGGCGTTTTTCTTCGAATTTTTTTAAGAGGTTTTTCATACCAATTTTTTTTAAACAAAAAAGCCCCGATATTCATCAGGGCTCTTTATATATAATTTTGAATTATACTCTTTTAGATTTGATACGGGCAGCTTTACCGGTTAATGCACGTAAGTAGAATAATTTAGCTCTACGCACTTTACCAAAGTTTACCACGTCTACTTTTTCAATGTTTGGCGAATTAATTGGGAAGATACGCTCCACTCCAACTCCGTTAGACATTTTACGAACCGTAAAGGTTTCGTTTACACCTACACTATTGCGTTGGATAACCACACCCTGATAAATTTGGATACGTTCTTTATTTCCTTCGCGAATTTTATAATGTACGGCAACAGTATCTCCGGCTTTAAAGGCTGGAACTTCTTGTTTTACTATAGCCTGTTCTTCTACAAATTTTACTAAATCCATGATTTTAAGCTTTTAACACGATTTTTAACACGTCAAAAATCGGACTGCAATGTTAGGGAATTATTTTGATTTTTAAAAGAGCTTTTAGAAGTTTTCCACATTTTATCTCAAAACATTTTTATAGTCCTCCAGTAATTGGGTAATATGCTTGCAACTAATTCGGGTGTTTTGCAGCTCTCCGGCACTTAAACCAAACATTTTTTCTAATTGTACCACCTTTTGGTAGGGAATGTCTTTTTTTCACCGGCCTTAATATTGCGGTAGTTTAAAAATGTATTGGGCGAAACGCCTAAAACCAAAGGGATAACCTTCAATGCATTCTTGTAATCTTTCATTGGAAGATTAGACAAGTTTTCGTTAATTAAATATTTATACATAAGAGAAATTTTTATAGATTTAAGGAAAAATTTGTATATTTTATCAAACTATTTAGGGCCTTATAATTCCTTTAGTAATTATTACGAATAAAAATAAGCATTACAATTAATATATTATACTTTATACTAAATTTTTTATGTATTTGAAAGAAACAGTAGCCAGGTTGCTAAAAAACAAGAATCGCTCTCTTAGTTGGTTGGCGCTAGAAATGGGTAAATCTTTTGATGGGCTTAAGCTGAGTTTGGTAAAGGGTTCTATCAAATACCTCGATATTATCTTGATGGCGAAGATTTTGGAAACCCATCCGGGAGAGCTTTTTGAAAGTGAGCAAGGGGGGTATTCGCCAGAAGAATGGCGCAATGCATTGGAAGAGGGTGAAACGCAATATAAAAATATAAAAAACGAATTAACTGCCTGCAGAGAACTGAACGAGGCGCTTAAAACCCAGGTAACAGATAAAGAACGTATTATTGCCCTCTTGAATCAGAAAGAAGAATAAGCTTACTTCAATAAATCGGGGCGACGAGTTTGAGTGCGCTCTAGGGCTTGTTCGTGGCGCCATTCGTCAATTAGTTTCTGGTTACCACTTAATAAAATATCGGGTACCCTTTGCCCCCGCCACTCCGCCGGGCGGGTATACATGGGCGCATCTAATAAATCATCCTGGAAAGAATCAGAAAGGGCCGAAGTTTCGTCGCTCAACACTCCGGGAATGAGTCGCACCACCGCATCTACCAGAACCGCAGCGGCTAGCTCTCCGCCAGAAAGCACATAATCGCCTATAGAAATTTCACGGGTTACATAGGTATCGCGAATGCGTTGATCTATGCCTTTATAATGACCGCAAAGAATGATTACGTTTTGATGAGAAATGAAATGATTGGCAATTTGTTGATCCAAACGTTCTCCATCTGGGCTCATAAAAATCACCTCATCGTAGCTGCGTTCGGCTTGTAAGGCCTCAATGCATTTAGCAAAGGGCTCAATAGTCATTACCATGCCGCTACCGCCACCATACGGATAATCGTCTACGCTTTTTTGGCGGTGTTCGCTATGCTCACGCAAATTGTGTACGTGTATTTCGGCCAGGCCCTTTTGTTGTGCTCGGTGCAAAATAGAGTGGGCAAATGGGCCCTCTAACAAACCCGGTAATACGGTAATAATATCGAAACGCATGGTCAAATTTACAGATTAATCACCGGGTTCTAACTCAAAAATTTCTTCTACGGGTTTCCCAAAATAACGAGCAATTTTTAATGCCAATGCCGTTGAAGGGATATATTTAGCCAACTCCATGCTGTTAATTGTTTGCCGACTCACCCCAATTGCCTCGGCCAAATCAGCTTGTGTGCTATTTTTTATGGCACGTTGTATCTTTAATGTGTTTTTCATGTTTCTCTTATGCTTTATTTTCTAAGTTAAATACCACTCTGTACCGAATAATAAATAATAACAAAACACTAAACATATTGTAAACCATCACATCTAAAAAAGCTGTCCCGTGAACAAAAATAACCTGTATGGCCAATACCGCATAATTTAAATAAACAGCAAAATGCAATGAATCGAGACGTATTTGAGCAACTCGTTCATCTTCTATCTTTTCTTTAGAAAATGCAATAAATAACAAACTTAAAATCATTCCAAGGGTTGCTATTTCATCGCTCAGATTAATAGTATTGACCGAAAAAATGCTTTCAAAGGTGCCGTGTGAGGGAGATTTTCCAAAAGAAATTTCTAAGAAATCGAACTGAAAATCGTGGTTCAAAACAGCTAGGCCAAAAACTAAAAAAGGAACAAATAATAACCAGCCTATACGACGATAGCTGTGCGGAAATAAAAATCTGTTTTTCATAATTGTAAAGTTTACTTTAACAAAAGTAAAACAAACTTTACATATTTTCCAAATTTCTAAGAATTTAAATACAATTCAACCAAACCCTCTGGTAAATTCACATAGAGAGTGCTTTTATCTTGGTCTATCTCTTCAATCAAATCGTCGCTTAGCGGGAAAAGAATTTCCCGATCTTGGTAAAGTAACGCTGCCACAAATTGCTGCGGATACTCGTGAATTTCAATAATGCTACCCAATTGGCCATGTTTGGCATCTATAACCACAAATCCCTTTAAATCGCTAATTAGAAATTCACCGGGCGCACGTTCGGGTTTTTTAGTATTGGGTAAGTATATTTTTTTGCGGACCAGGGTTTGTGCTTTTTCGATCACATCTACATCTTCTAAATAAATATTGGCAGTTTGATTAGACTGCAGGGCAATTTCTTGGGTGAAATACGGAACCAGTTTGCCATTAAACTCCAAAAAAAGGGTTTCTAGGTCTAAATCCTCGGGTGCGGGGTATTCAAAAAATACCTGTACCTCACCTTTAAGGCCTTTTGTTTTGGTAATATACCCGATATAAAAACTGTCTGCTAAATTCATGTGGTCTGTAAACAAAAATGTCATCCTGAGCAAAGCTCGGGATGACATAAATATAGGTTTTTAAAGAATTACTCTGCTGGAGTTTCGTCGGCAGGAGCTTCTTCGCTTGGAGTTTCCTCGGCCGCTGGGGCTTCTTCTACTACTTCTTCTGCAACAGGAGCCTCTTCGGCAGCTGGTTCTTCAACTACTTCCTCGGCTACTTCTGCTACTGTTTCTTCAACCGTTTCGGTAACTTCTTCTACAGCTGGGGCCTCTTCAGTGGCCGGCTCTTCTACTGCTACTTCTTCAGTTTCTGCTACAGCTACTTCGGTAGTTTCTTCGGTGTTTTCTATTTCTTCAGCTACTGGAGCTTCTTCCACAGCCACTTCTTCTACTTCTGCAGGAGCAGCATATTTTGCTTCAATAGCAGCCGCTTTGTCTTCTTTACGTTTCGCTTCGGCAGCTAAAGCAGCTTTTTTAACTTGCTCTTTAGTTTGCGTTAAGCTATCTTTTTTGCCAGTAATTTGAGCGTCTTTGCTAGTTAACCAGGCAGCAAATTTTGCATCTGCTTGATCTTGCGTTAAGGCGCCTTTTCTAACACCACCCTCTAAGTGTTTTTTATACAAAACACCTTTGTAAGAAAGGATAGCACGACAAGTATCGGTTGGTTGGGCACCTTTGTTTACCCACGATAAGGCTTTGTCGAAATTAAGGTCGATGGTTGCTGGGTTGGTATTGGGGTTATAAGAACCAATACGCTCAATGAATTTACCGTCTCTTGGAGCACGTGAATCCGCCACCACTAGGTGATAAAAAGGTTTGCCCTTTTTACCGAATCTTTGCAATCTGATTTTAGTTGCCATGTTTTTTAAGTTTTATGTATCCAACATATTTCCCGGAGTCTCCTACTGCGGGGCGACAAAGATAGTAAAACCTTGATAATTAAAAAACTAAAAGCAAAAAATTGATTATAACGATAGAATATCGACGATTTTTAGAAGATCGGTGTTTACCTCACCCAAATGCTTAATGGCTTTTTTGAAGGGAGTATATTGAATTTCATTATTTACCAAACCCAACATTTCACCACGTCGATTGGCTAAAAGTGCTTCTACAGCACCCACGCCTAAGCGGCTGGCCAATACACGATCCATACACGAAGGGCTACCCCCACGCTGCATGTGGCCTAAAATAGACACACGGGTATCAATGCTCGGAAATTTTTCTTTTACCGCATTAGCTACTACAAAAGCGCCGCCTACCTCATCGCCCTCGGCTACAATAATGATTTTGGAAGATTTATCTTTTCTACCCGATTCTAAGCGCTCTAATAAATGAGTAATGTCGGTTTTGGTTTCTGGAATTAAAATGGCTTCGGCACCTGTACCAATACCGCTTCTTAGGGCAATAAGGCCCGAATCTCGGCCCATTACCTCTACAATAAACAAACGGTCGTGCGATTCTGCAGTATCGCGAATTTTATCCACCGCATCCACAACAGTGTTGATGGCGGTATCGTAACCAATGGTAAAGTCGGTGCCTATTAAATCGTTATCAATGGTGCCTGGAAGGCCCATAATGGGTACATCAAACTCCTCGATAAAAATACTGGCTCCGGTGAAAGTACCATCGCCACCAATACCTACTAGGGCGTCTATTCCGTGTTTCTGCACATTTTCAAAGGCTTTTTTTCGGCCTTCGGTGGTTCTAAAATCATCGCTACGGGCGGTTTTTAAAATGGTACCGCCACGTTGTACAATATTGGCTACCGACTTGCGATCCATCGGAATAATTTCGCCGTTAATTAAGCCCTCGTAGCCTCTCATAATACCCACCACTTCGAGGTTGTAATACAATCCGGTTCTTACTACAGCCCGAATGGCTGCATTCATCCCCGGGGAATCGCCCCCTGAGGTAAAAACTCCTATTTTCTTAATTGATTTCATGCTTATTTTTTGTTAAACGCCGCTTTACCGCTGTCTAAAAAACGGATATAATTATTAATATCCAAATTAAATGCCTGTGGTGCCACTAATTGTTTGCCCTCAGTATCTACCAACACGTAGTACGGTTGAGAATTGGTGCCAAAGGTGCTGGCCTGAAAATCGCTCCATTTTTGGCCTAGGGTTTTAATGGTTTTTCCACTAAAGGTAGAGGTGTACTTTTCGTTTTCGGCCAAAGCGGTTTTATCATCTACATATAAAGAAATGAGGATATAGTCATTTTTTAATCGCTTCAACACTTCGGCATCGGCCCAAACACTTGCCTCCATTTTTCGGCAATTGGTACAACTCCATCCGGTAAAATCTAGTAATACAGCTTTGTTTTGTTGTTTGGCGGCAGCCAATCCTTCCTCATAATCGTAATAGGCATTTAACCCGTATGGTGCATGAAAGAGGTTAGCGTATTTCTGGGTAGCTGTTTCTGTAGAAACGCTACCCGTAAATTGCTTGCTATACAAATCGAACTCTTGGGTGCTTGCCGGTGGCAACCAGGCGTTAATGGCCTTAAGCGGCGCTCCCCATAAACCGGGAACCATGTACAAGGTAAAACCCCATATGAGCATGGCGAATAATAGTCTGGTTAAAGAAATAAACGATATATCGCTATCGTGGGCTAATTTAATTTTACCCAAGAGGTATAAACCCCAAAAGGCAAAAATCACAATCCAAATAATCAAGAAAATATCACGATTCAATATCCCCCAATGGTAGGCTAAATCTACGTTAGATAAAAACTTAAAGGCTAGGGCCAACTCTAAAAATCCCAAAGAAACCTTTACTGTATTTAACCAACCACCCGATTTGGGCATTTCTTTTAACCAGGATGGGAAAATGGCAAACAGCGTAAATGGAATGGCTAGCGCAAGCGAAAAACCAAACATTCCCATGGCCGGACCAAGATAAGCTCCTTTAGAAACTGCATCTACCAATAGCGTACCAATAATGGGGCCGGTGCACGAGAAAGAAACCAGTGCCAGGGTAAAGGACATAAAAAACAATCCAATTAAACCGCTTCTGTTTGATTCTGCATCCATTTTATTAACCAATGCTGCTGGCAGGGTGATTTCAAAAGCACCTAAAAAGGAAAGTGCAAAAATGATTAGCAAGGCAAAAAATAACAGATTAAAGGTGGCGCTACTGGCTGCTTCGTTTAAGGCCGAGGTGCCAAACAATAGGGTGATTACCAAGCCCAAACTCACATATATGGCCACAATAAAAATTCCATAAAGCACTGCACTGCGAATTCCCTTAGCCCTAGAACCAGATTTCTTGGTAAAGAAAGAAACCGTTAATGGAATCATGGGGTAAATGCAGGGCATAAAAAAAGCCGCCAAGCCACCTAAAAATCCGGCTATAAAAATTGCCCAAAGAGAATCGCTGTTCTCAGGACCAGCAATAGTCTTTGGCTCTTCTAATGTAGTAGTGGTGTTTACCGCACTTGGGGTAGCTGTCTCAACCGTTGTAACCGTAGCGGCCTCAGAAACATCAACTGGAATGCTGAATTCTTGTTCAGTAGGTGGTAAACATTTGTTGTCATTACAAACCGTATACTCCAACACACCCTTTAAGGTAAACTTATCACTGGTGGTCTTTATTTTTTGGGTAAAGGTTACCTGGGTTTCGTGCCATGCTACTTTCATCCCAAAATTGGTATCAAATGCTGTAACAGCCTTGGGGCTTTCGCTCACCTTTCCCAGTACTTGGTAGTCTTTAGAGGGACTAAAAGTAAAGGAAGTAGGAATGGGTCCACCGTCTTCTATAAACTGAGAATACAGGTGCCAGCCTTTTTGAATGTCGGCCTTAATTAAAATGTTCGCCTCGTTTTTGTCAGTTTTTTGTGCGCTATAGCTCCATTTTACAGGATTTTCAATTTGCGCTTGGCTTTGCAAAGCAAGCAGTATCAACAATAGGGTGTATAAATTTTTCATAAGTGTTTAGTCAAAACAAAAAGCAATTTCTTTAAAACCAAAAGTTCGGGTTCCCTTAGAGGTGTTTAGCTCCAGCAAACCTGTGAGGCTTACTCCCGAAATTTCGGCCTCTATCACCTCATCGCCCACTCGAAATTTGCTTTGTTCGCCAAATTTAAACAAATGCTGCAGGTAATCGCGATGTAAATCGGCAAATTTTTGCGCTCGTACTTGTAAATAACGCCTTTCCAGGGCCACACAAAGGTCGGCCAATAAACTGTTTAAATTATACTCAGTTTGTAAAACATTTTTTATGGAAGTTGCTCTTGTCAAATTCGGCGAAAATTGGGTTTGATTGACATTTAGTCCGATACCTACCACGGCATGTTTCCATCGGCTACCCTGCAAAGTGTTTTCAATTAATATTCCGGCTATTTTTTTGCCAGCCACTAAGATATCGTTGGGCCATTTTATCGACACCTTAGCGCCAAATAGTGGCGTTAATACATCTAAAAGCGCTAAAGCAACGACCTTGTTTAGCTCAAACTGTTGCTCAATACCTAAAAAATTTGGTTTTAATAAAATGCTAATGGTAAGGTTTTTGCCAGCTTCACTCTCCCAAACGTTCTGCAATTGACCCTTTCCGGCAAACTGATGGTCTGCCATAATTACAGTACCCTCGGCAAGTGGCCCAGAATTTGACACAAGATCTTTTAGATAATTATTCGTGGAGGCTACACTAGAAAGTTTAACCAAATTTTGACCGATAAATAATGCTGAAAAAGTGTTATTTTGCAAGAGTTAAGCCCTCAGTTTAATACAAACAAAACTAAATTTATTTAATGGTAAAAACTAAAGCTGTTCAAGAATCAACCCGAATTTCAGAGATGGTAATTCATGGGATGCAAGAAAAAAAGGGAAATGATATTGTTCGCTTAGATCTTAGAAATATACACTCGGCGGTGGCCGACTATTACGTGGTTTGTCATGCCGAATCGGCACCACAAATACGGGCATTAGCCTTAAGTGTTGAAGAAGAATTGTACAAAGCATTTAAATTAGATCCTTGGAGAAAAGAGGGTCAACAGCACGCAGAATGGATTTTATTAGACTATGTGGATGTGGTTGTACATATTTTTAAAACAGATAAACGCCAATTTTATGGCCTAGAAGAGCTTTGGGGCGATGCCGAAATTGAATCGTACCAAAGCGCTTAATTACACAGCAAAATTATATGAAAGAAAATAAATCAAGCACACCAAAATCGGTGAAAAAAATACCAGGGAAAAAAATTGTTCCCAAACCACCCCGCTTTAACATTATGTGGCTATATGCCGCTATTGTTTTAGGGCTTTTTGCGGTTCAATTCTTTTTTAATAACGATACTGTTAAACAAATTTCCTATCAAAAATTTGAAAACGAGGTATTAAAATCCCGTGACGTAGAAAAGTTGGTGGCCTTCAAAAATCAAGACTTGTTAACCGTAGAGGTTTAC
>Ga0102893_1000878_pt1 | contig 10886 bp, 20 predicted proteins | sample Colrivmet1553A02_FD_81593 | JGI IMG/M metagenome (GOLD analysis project Ga0102893, IMG submission 81593) | Estuarine microbial communities from the Columbia River estuary - metaG 1553A-02 | ecosystem: Environmental > Aquatic > Marine > Intertidal zone > Estuary | place: USA: Columbia River...
ATTGACAGGGACGGCACTCGCTACCCTGGCAGAGACACTGACAACGACGGTGACACATGGGAAGAGATTGGGGCGCACGCCGTCGGCCACAATACAAACTCAATCGGGGTTTGCCTGCTGGGTGGACACGGGTCGAAAGCAACCGACAAGTTTTCTGACAACTTCACCCCAGAGCAAGAGCGCTCGCTTCTCCGCTTGCTTGGCGAGGTTAAGGCGCGTTACGGCAGCGTAAAAATCAGCGGCCATAACGACTACGCCCAAAAAGCCTGCCCTGGATTTAAGGTTTCAGACTGGCTGGCAAACTCCGAGCGCAGTCAGCGAGCGAGTATTTCCGAGTCTAAGACGATCCAGGCTTCGCAAGTTGCCAAGGTGGCGGCGGTGGCAAGCCCGATTGTCGGGATGTTCTCTAACGTCCCGTGGCAAACACTGGCAGTCATGGGCGCGTTCACTCTGATAATCTTGCTCGCGACTGGGATTATTGACTTGGAGCGCTTGAAGAAATGGAGGCGTGGGGATCGGTAATGCTTACTAAGCTCCACTCCTACGCTCTTTTCGCAACTGCCATAGTGTTGGCGGTTGTCGGTGTGTATTGGCGCGGCGTCAGAGATGGCGTCGCAAAGGTCGAGTCGAAGATAGACTCAGCCAGGCTCAACGCTGCACTCGAAGCAAATAAAATTGAAAGGAGCGTCGATGCGCTTTCTGATACTGACTTGCGTGATCGCGCTGGTAAGTGGGTGCGCTAACCCGTCTGGAAATTACTGTGACATTCACAAGCCACTTCTTTTTGGGAGCGGCGAAACAGTCGAATGGCTTGGCCAAAACGACCAAGACCTACTCCGTGGAATTGTTACAGAGAATGAAAAATGGGAAGCAATCTGCAATGGGTAAAAGGGCTTGGTGATAGACTGAGCGGGTGGGTAACCTCCTTGAGTCGAGTTGCAAACAACTGCCTCTTTGACGGCCCATCTGAAAGTCTTTGCTCCCGCGCTTGGAGGCTACGGGGGCAAAGCAAATTTTGGATGTGTTGGGTAAGAGTGTTCGGTCGCATACACTGCGCTAAGTCGTTCCGCGAATACCACGGCGATCAAGAGGAGCGCTGATTTTTCCTGTAAGTGGCGGCGGCAACGCTCCCTATTATGAAGTCGAGCGTCTTCTCCAGCCCGCCATCTATTCTTGTGTCGTTGACGATTGAGATGGTGGGAGCAATTTCGTTTATTTCACTTGAGTGAGTTGCGTCTGGCGGCTCGTCCTGGGTCGATAGTGAAATGACTATTCCGCCCATCGACTTTATCCGTTGGCCCTCGTTGAAGAACCTCACGTCGTCCGTCACTACCAACTGGCCACTGTCCATCATCGCTTGCGCCTTGTGCTGCCACATGGCCCCCCAAAGATCGCCGCCGATTATGTCCCGACCCCATTCCGTCCCCAGCGTCTGCATTGCAAATCGGGGCGTCTTTCCGCATAGCAAGTCGCATGGTAGCTCCTTCAGCTTCCCTTCGATGTGGTCCTCTGTCAGCCCAAAGCCACGAAGCATGTCTTTCAGTGGCCCAGCAAACTTCAAAACCTCATAGTTATATTTCTCATGTAGGTATTGTGCAGCATAAGATTTCCCGCTGCCCATACGCCCTGAAAAACCTATCAGACTTGGGATCATTTGCCGTCCTCCTTGTCAGCAAGTGCCAACCTGAGTGCAAGAAGTTCAGCAGAAAGCCAGCGCAACTTGTCCATCGCCTTGCGTCGGTCATCCAATTGCTTTGAGTTTATGCTGTCGTCGTCAGCGACCTGCTCAATAAGCCACTCGACATCACGAATCCTGTCGCGGCAGCTCGTCATCTGAGACTCTACCTCAATGATCCGTTTCGTTATTTCCAGCTTTGTGTGAGGTGTCTTCATTACTTTTTATCCAGTGGTGTATATGGCATCCAGCTAGAGCAGACGTCGCCCCCGCATGTTTCGCAGGCAAATGTCCCGTCGTGATTTCCTGTAGAGCGCCCACAAGTCCTGACGCTTCTTTCTTTCGGAAGCTCTCCACGCCAGCAGGCGTCAACCTTGAAGCATCCTCTGCAACGCCAGTCACTCTCATCAATGCTGCACTTTGCGGCCATATTAGAAAGAACTCGCTCGACCTTGAGGTTCAAAGACTCAAAGCGGAAGACGTCAAAGTCGACATACTCGTGATGGTATGCGCTGTTGTTCTTGTTGTAAGCGACGAGGACGAACCGCTCGATGCCAGACATCCCCATCATGAACTGCATTTGGTCATAGTAATTTGCGTGTGAGACCTTCACGCCTTTCTTCGCAAACTCGTTGAACTTGTTATCGTTCATAGATTTGATCTCGACACCGACAACCTTGTCGTCGATCTCAGTTAGCCCATCTGCGTGGCCAATGGCGTGACCGCCATAGGCCGTGTAGCGCCACTGCTTCCCAGTCATAGGGTCTTTCTCCATGACGTGGACGCCGCCTTTGGCCATGTCCTTCACGACAAGATATTCAATGCGGTGTCCGTCACGGAAAATACGCTTCAGTTGCTCGCTGGGTGGGGTATCTGGGTATCCCCGAAAGCTGAAAGCGATGCTCGCCTCGCAACTTTGACCGACACCAGATGCGCCAATGTATGCTCTCGCCTCGCCTCTCGGCTCGTTGGAGTATGCGTCTCTGATTTTGCCACTGATGTCGGTCATTGTTGTTCCTCAAAACGGGATGTCGTCGTCCAACTTCATACCGCCGCCAGTCGCTGGGGGCGCTTGAAAGTTATCTTTAGTCACCGCACCCGCCTGAGAGCCAAGCTCCGATGGGGCAAAGAAATAGTGGACCGCCGAACCAGTCTTCGTCTCGCCGTTTTTTTCGTAGCTGTCTGCCTTTACAGCAACTCCGACCCTTAGACCGCTCATGGACGACACGTCGCCTGGCTTGTCGGGGTTCGGGTGGCCGCCGTGGACAAGAAGAGCTTTGAGCTGCTCACGACCAATGCGGGTCGCATCATGCGAGGACGGGACGTGGACGTTGATCCAAGTCTTGATCGTCGCTTCAGAAGCGGTGTCCTTCAAGACCACCTCAACCTGCTTGCCATTTTGTCGCGTGTCCCGCAACGCGGCAGATTCCACGACGCAGAGATATTTTCCAGGCTGTAGCATGGAAGACTGACGCACCTCGACGCCCGAAAGATTGAGTTCGTTAAATGAAAATGCCATGAGATCACTCCTCGCTTGGCTGGTTTGTTTCAGGTGACTGCGCTTCTTTCCAAGCAACAAAGGTTGCGTCGTCCATGTCCATTCGGCGGAACAAGTCGACAATGTTGCCAGTGCGCTCGACCGCCCGAAGCCTGCGGTTCTCGTCACGCACTTTGCCTTTCCACCCCTTCACTTCTTCTGTGACGACGTATCTAAGGACTTTCTGGCCAGTCTTACTGTCCCCAGAGGTCGATCTGACGCCGCAAAAAACGCAGTCAAAGATGCCAGGGAGCTGCTGCATGGTGGCTTTGCCGCCCACCATTGGCCAGTATTCGGTGTTGCCGTTGTCGTCTTGGTTTTCTTTGGCGAGTGCCGTGACCAAGACGTGCATAGGCATGTCGCGAACCGCCTTACACGCCCCAACTAACTGCGCCGCATGGTTGCCCCACACCTCGAAGCCGTTGGCGTTTTTCTTACCTTGGCGCTTAGCGCTTTCTTGTGCTTCGATCTCTGCGGCCTTCATTGAGTGGTCACTCAGCTCAGTGAGGCTGTCGATGCCAATCCACTTGTAGCCGCGAGACTTAAAGTCGTCTGTCCGCGTCCACTTAAAAATGTCCACAAAGCTGAAGATGCCGTTGTCCGCATCGGAGCCGCCGTCCCATGAGGAGAATGGCAAGTAGTCAATCCCCGCAGACCTGATCGACGAAAGACCTGACTCGCCGCTCACGATGAAGCCTGGGCCATAGTGGTCCTGATAATGCTTAAACTGCGTGGTCTTTCCCCAGCCGTGGTGGCCATACAGGAGACACTTCCGATAAGATGTCGTGTGGTCCTTCGTGTTAAGGGGTGCAAACATTTACGCTACCTCCGCTACTTTGATCTGCGCCTTGCCCGCCTTGCGCGTCAGCGCTGGCAGCAAAGCCTTTTGCTCTGCATCGTCGAGCTGCTGAAACCTACGCTTGTCGACGGACAAAGAGCGTTTGACGTGATCTGGAAGGCTTGGGTGTTCCTCTAGGATTTCCTCAAGGATTTCGGTGTCCCACTGCCAGCGTTCAGGGCGGTTGCAAATCACAGCATACTTCCCGCCCACGACCAAAACAGCCTCACCAGACTCGTCGGAAAATTCTGTCGACAAGCCGTCTGAAAGTTTCTCCAGCTTGTCCTTTGTATTCTCAAGCTCGCGGCTCAGCGCGAGGAACTCTTCAGCCATGCGCTCAAGGTCTGATCGGTTCGAGATGTTTATGTAGGTGTCCCAGTCGGACATTGGCTTTCTCCCGTTAAAGTTAAAGTTGATAGGGACAAGCTATATCCAAGACATATCTCAAGCAACCATTAGGCATCCGTTTTGTCACACAAAGGTGACACAGATGTTTACCAGACGTGACAGCCCCAATAAGTATTGCCCTATTAGTAAGGAGAAAAAAGATGGGACTGCGCTTCAACGCGGCAAGGCTTGTAGAGGACTGCGGTGGTGTTTCTGCCTTCGCTCAGTGCTTGGGCAAAACAAGGACAGCTCCTTACCGAGCTATAAATACTGGGTATCTCGGAACCCCAACGCTGGCGCGTCTGCTGGCTCAACATCCGCACCTTAACCTTCATGATTATTTCGAGGAAACCAATGAAACAGCAGCAGAAAGCTGAATGGGTTGCCCGCCTGCGTGACGAGGCGGTTGCCGCCTTGGATCGCGGCTGGAACCTGATACCGATCAGCATAAACAGCAAGAAGCCTATTATCAAATGGCTCGACTTGCAGAGCCGCACACTAACAATAGACGAGCTAGACGACTGGTTCGACAACGGTGTGCCAAGCGCAAGCGGCCAGCGGATAGCCCCTTTCAACTTGGGCGTCGTGACAGGCTCTATCAGTGGCATTCTTATCTTAGACTGCGACAACGAGGACGCCTTGAAGCACGCGTCAAAGGCTGGCTGGACAACTCCATTCAGCGTTCAGACAACACGCGGACGCCACTTTTATTTCCGGCATCCAGGACATGGGAAGAGGTTCGCCAACAAGGTGGGCGGATCAGGTCGCGACTGGCCAGATGTAATCGGCTTAGACTTTAGGGGTGACGGCGGCTACGCACTAATGCCCCCCAGCTTGAAGCTATCAGAGGGCAGCGTGGTCCACCAATATGAGTGGGAGATAGGGGCTGGCCTTGACTGGGACGACTTAGAGTCATTCCCTTGGCGGGGGAATCCGACCAATGTGGAGGTCTCACAGGAAGAGTTTTCATTCGGCGCGTTGGACTTATCCAGCGTGAAAGTATCCAGCCCACTGGATGGCGCTAGTATATACGAGCAGACGCGCGTGCGTGTGGCCTTGCTTGGCCGAAAGCTCAGCGATGGGGACGGGAGAAACAACTGGCTGGTCCGCTTCGCTGGTCAGAAGGTCCGCGCGGGGCTGACTGGCGATGATCTTTTGCTCGTTGTCGGCAAATACATGGACGAGTTTTTCAGCGACCACCTCGATGACGGTGAGGTTGCTACAGTTTTACGCAGCGCGACTGATATGGATCGCCGCAATTACCCAGAGGATTACGACTCAAGCGGCGCTCGAAAAGTGAAAGCTCCTGAGCCAGCGAAGCCAAGCGGTTTGTTGAGGCCAGTCTACTCTGGCGACGTTCAACGTCTGCTGGATACCTTGGGGGACACGGCATACTGGGCAGACCCTCTGATTGCTGCTGAGACTATTACACAGGTTGTCGGCTACAACGGCCACGGGAAGTCGTTTTTCTTGGCAGCACTACTGACTTCGATGGCTGCTGGTCGCCCTGCGTTCGGGCCATACGACACGCCAAAGCCTGCAAAGGTGTTTTATTTAGATTACGACAACCCTGCTCGCACAGTGCTGCACCGCCTCGGTGGCTTTAATAAAATGTTTGGCGACACTGGAGAGCGGTTCGGCTTATGGACGCCGACACTGATACCGCCAGAGGAAGGTGGCGAGATGAACCTCGCGACTGAGAATGGCTTTAAGACGCTGGGGAATTGGCTCGACGTTGTCGACCCAGACATCCTTGTGATTGACACTGTCCGCAACGCGTTTGGTGGGATGGACGAGGCCAGCCCTCAAGAGTGGTTCAAGGTGAACCACGTCGCTAAGACAGTTCGCAACCTCCACCGCGCCAGCGTTGTCTTGGTCCACCACCGCAACAAGCCTGGGGAGGGCGGCCTTGGCCGCGAGGCAGGCTCTACGGCGCAGCTCACAGACATCGACACGCAGGTCATGGTCACTCAGGTGTTCCGCGACAAGACCGACGCTAAGACTAAGGCTGGCCTATTAGACAGCGACCTGAACGTCTTGGACATGGCTGATCGCGAATGGACCCCATACGGATACCTTGAGCAGCGCCTTGAGCCTGACAGCCGCTTGAAGATGGTGAGCCAGATCAGCTTCGGGAAGGTGCGCCAGCAGACCGAGATGCACCAGACGCATTACATCGGTTGGGCAGAGCGCCTGATGGACGGGTCACAATATGTAGTGTCCACCGCGTCCGCTAAGCAGAAGGCCGCCATCCTTTCATCGCGAGGCGAGACGCCAGAAAACATCGCCCGCAAGCTGAGTATGCCGTTGTATGAAGTGCGGAGGTGGGTCGCATGATCGAGCTTGAAAGCGCCGCGAAAAAAAGTGAGCCGACCTATATAGAACCTACTAGCTTACTAGCTAATTCTACAATGACAGGAAGAAAAGCCGAACAGGCTTTTCCTCAATCGAAACTATCTAGTTCTAAAGGGATTGTTAAGGGTTCGTTTTTGGTCAGTCAACCCACAATCGTGTTTGTGTCAGAAGAGTTGATCTCCACCCAAGCTGCATCCATTGAGCGCCCCCCCTTTTCGGGGGGCGTTCCTGTCATTGACTACCACATATAGAGGAGGAATTACCCCGTGAAGATACACCGCAGGCCGCTCACAAATCAGGAGCGAGACCTTCTGCGGTATATGCTAGATAACAAATACACTTACCGTGCAATGGCCCAGCGAGTGGGCGTCTGCACAGATACTCTAAAGCGCATCCTTATGCGCGAAGGCATTGCCGAATTTGAAGGGGCAAAATACGCAGTCGCTCCAGCCAAGTCAGAGAAAACATGGTCTCGTCCCTGCATCAAGTGCAGGACGACCACCCCTCGTCCAAAGTGGCAATATATTTGCGACCCATGCAAGTCTGGCGCTCCTTCTGGCGTTCCAGACTCATGGCTGGAGATGGACTGATGACTTCACCACAAAAAGCCAAAGGCGATAAATACGAGCGCGACCTGGCCAAGCTCATGGACAATGTCTTGTTCGGCGGTCGCGGCCAGGTCTTCCGCGCTCCCCTCTCTGGAGGGGGGCGCAACATTGGCGGCGGTGGACGCGCCGACCTATCTGGCACCCCAGACGTTTGGGTCGAGGCTAAGCGCACCGAGCGCTTCCAGCCCTACGAGGCGATGGCCCAGGCAGAGCGCGGCATCGCGGCCTCTCGAACCACTGACATGCCCGTGGTCATATCCCGCCGCTCTCGGATTACTGACGCGAACTCTCTCGTCGTCATGCGTATGTCTGACTGGCTAAATCTTTACGGAGCCTACTTGGTCTACATAGGACATGACATCCCAGACCCCACCGACCCTCTCGATGAGTTGCACGCGATCCTGAAGACATCGGACGACGCGGATAACAAAGTCGTGGCATTCTCCCCTCGAAACACTCGCGAGGACTAACGCCATGTGGACAATGCTATTCTTCATATGCACCCCCACTGCTTGCATGGCCACGACTGGCGACACGGACCTCCCATCTTTCGCCGAGTGCCGTGCCAGCGCTGACTACACCACCGCCTTGGCCAAGCGCCGCTGGCCTGAATACATTTACCAATCTGTCTGCGTCCTTGCAGGCCAACCAACATAAGGAGCGCACTATGTGTGACGATTGCCCAACCCCCGCCGCTTGCGCTAAGTCTGGATGCCAAATGACGCCCCGCGCCCAAGCGTCCCAGCAATTAGCCGCTATGTCAAAAACGATCACGGTGACGAAGCCCACGCGCAAGACGGTCCAGCCCCTAAAGTGAAGCACGCAACCAAGCGGTGTAGCATTTGCAAGTTCACCCTGCCGACTTCCAGCTTCTACCCCCGCCGCGCCAGAAGTGGTTCTGGCGAAGACGGGCTGCGCTCAACATGTAAAGAATGCGCGCGCGTGGCCAGTGCGTTCACGACACCGACCAAGCGCCTATCACGTTTGTTGAGCAACGCACGCTACCGCGCACAAAATCGCGGCTCGCCGTTTCCATCGGACCTCACGACCAGCGACCTCGTGTCTCTCCTTGAGGCGCAGTCTGGCCTCTGCGCTTTGACTGGCGTCCCCCTCACATTCCACACTGTTCCAGACGGCGACCGCAGGGCGCTCTCCTCGGCGGCCTCGATTGACCGCATCGACAACTCCCTTAGCTACTGCCGCGACAACATCCAGCTTGTGACCACCACTGCCAACAGGATGAAGGGCGCACTCACCGAGCGCGCCCTCCTTGAGCAGTCAATCATGATAGTAGAAACGCTGTCTAAGCGCCTGTAGCGTCGGCCACGACAAACTCTCCGCACCAATCAGTGCCGTCCGTAACTGGCCATCCTCCTGGCGCGTCTGACTCGAAGCCATATCCAGTATCCGCACCGCTCCCGTCGAACACCCTCGGTGGATACCGCCGACAAATTCCCCACGTCGCCACGGCCTTCCCGATAAAGTCGGCGTGGCAGTCAACTTCCAACCAAAACTTGCACGTTTCGCAGCTCATTTCACACCATCCTTCTGCCATCTGTAGATCGCGCTGATCGACACATTGTGTATAGCCCCAGCCGTAATGATCCCCAGCCTTTCGGCGTCCTTCAAGACTTCGATGCGCTTCTCGTGCGGCAGTCCGTATTCCTCATGATATGGGTTACTCATTTCACTGCCTCCTTCCGTGCAATCGCAGCCTTCAAGTTCTCCGTCAGCGTCTTGATCTCCTCAAAGTCGCCAACCGCAAGACCCTTACGCTTCGCATCTGCAATCAGGTTGTCGGCTTTCCTCTCGATCCTGCCCAAGTAAATCCCGACGATGTCCACGTCGCCCACTACTCTTGTCACGTCCACGCCCTCCATTACTGCTCTCCCCTCTTTGTGATTGAGAGTTCCAAGTCCAAAGCACCAGCGACTGCCTCAAGGCTCACCAGATTTGGGTTTCCCCAGCTCTTCCAGCTATGTATCGTCGAGCGGCTTACTCCGCTCTGCGTCGAGAGGCTGTCGAACGTCTGGCCTCTCTCTTCCATCTGCTCAAACAAGACCCGTATAATTGGGTGTGTTCTGAGGTCTCCTGAATGTTCTCTTGGTGGCATTCTAATTGCCCTTCCCATTGCTTAATGTTTGCCGTGCATCTCCGCGCTGGCGCTCATTCCAGCACACCACGAAACTTCGTTTCGCTACCTGTGGCTAACATATCTTGCACGTCTGTCAACAATTTAAGACATAACCTGCCTTGTCATATTCGCGCCCAAGATATGTATAGAGATGTTCAACTTATGCTCCAACACGTCCACGCTAAACCAGCGCAACCGCATGAAACCAAATGAAAAAGTCACGCACTTTCACACGCAACTCTGGCCCAGATATGTCAAGACGTCTTAGACTACCCCTTGGTTGCGGGTTCAAGTCCTGCCGGGCCTACCAATAAAATCAACTACTTAACATTTTATTTCCCCCTCTCCTTGTCAAAAAGCTGTCAGGCAACGTCCAAGACACGTCTTGCACGTCCAACGTAAGTCCTTGCCCTGCTTTGAATAAACCCCCGATACCGCATGGTCATACTAATGTCAGAGTGTCCCATCAGGTATTGCAAGTCGCCCAAATCTGCACCCGCTTTCGCTGTCAGATAAGCAAATGTGTGCCGCAAATCATGCACCCTCATCGCCCCTTCGCCGCTGTTTGGCAGCCCCATCTTGCCGCATCCCTCCTTCAGAACCCGATTCAACGTCGTGCTTACGCTTGGCATATTGCACCACGTCTTACCCGTCGTGCCGTTGCGCCAGTAGATTGGCGTCGTGGCCCCCAAGCACCTCACCGAATCAGACCAGACCTCCATGTCAGGCGTCATAGGTATGTCCCGCGTCAGCGTCTTACTCTTACGCGCCAGCTTACGCCGCACCTTCAGAACGCCATCCCCAAAGTTCGTTGGCCGCAGCGCCAGCATCTCGCCCAGCCGCACCCCTGTATCAATCAGCGTCAGGAAGTGGCCGAACAAGTGAGGGTAGGCGTCCCGCACCCATTCCAGAAACGCGACTGCCTGATCCTCATCGAAGTGAATGTCCCTCGCATTGTCGACTCGTGGCATCGGCACTCTCACACCACCAAAGCCATCCACATTTTCCTTGGCCCAGTTCAGGATCGCCGCAAAGTAACTCATGTTGCGCCTCACAGTGCCAGGCTTCACGCTCGTATATGTCGCCGCAATGTATGCCTGGATGCTGGCTGGCGTGATCTCCTCCAGTTTCACCTCGCCCCAGTCATCGTTGAAGCGCCTCACATTCAGCTCCATCGCCCGATTGTATCTCTCTTCCACCTTGCGCCACCCCAGATACCCAGCAGCGGCGTCGCCAAACGTGCGTATCTGCACCTCTGGCCGTCCGTGGTTCTCGATAATGTCCTTCTCGATCCGCAGCCGAACCTTCTCTGCCATACCCTTATAGCTGGCAGCGTCGGGCAGCCGTGTAGA
>Ga0102893_1000884_pt1 | contig 10849 bp, 7 predicted proteins | sample Colrivmet1553A02_FD_81593 | JGI IMG/M metagenome (GOLD analysis project Ga0102893, IMG submission 81593) | Estuarine microbial communities from the Columbia River estuary - metaG 1553A-02 | ecosystem: Environmental > Aquatic > Marine > Intertidal zone > Estuary | place: USA: Columbia River...
ATCTTTAACCAGTCGTATAGCAACACCCTCATCGACGATCTCCGTATTTACGACACGGCAATTGATGCGACTGAAATAGCACGCATCTACAACTCAGGTACGGGCACTCAATCTGACAGTGGCGGTGGCGGAGGTAGCCCTTCCCCAGTCACGTCAGCTTTCTACAAATTCCAACCATTTGTAGAAGCGGCAATGGAAAAAGTTCACAATTTGGGATCGGATCAGTTAAAGGTAGCTCTTACCAATACGGCACCTTCTGCGGCTAATGCTGTGTTGACGGACATCAGCGAAATCTCCTACACCAACTGTTCGACACGCAACATTACGACGTCTACAAGCGCGCAAACTTCGGGAACATACAAATTAGTGTGCGCTGACTTGGTTCTTACCGCTAGTGGAACAGTTGGGCCTTTTAGATACGTCGTGTTGTATAATGACACGGCGGCCAGTAAAAATTTAATTGCTTATTACGATTATGCCAGCAGCGTTACTTTGGCAAACGGTGACACGTTTACAATTGATTTTGACGGCTCTGGTGGTGTTTTGACTGTAACTTAGGAGGCGTTATGCCGGACATCGACATGGGTAGCGGTAATGTATTTCCATCAAACAACGGAGGCATTACGCAAACCGAACATGACCGTAATGTGGCGCAAGCAATTGAAATGCGCGAAAACGAAGTGTATCAGTATCAGGTAAACATTAATAACTTTGAAGCGATGATTGCCACGTTTGCTGACTTGCCACTTACATGGCCTAATGAATTAACAAAATACAAAGGCATGGGGCGCGATCAACTTGCTGCGTCAATTGTTGATGACGACGAGCTTGATACAGTTTCGCGGTTGGCTTTCCGTGACGAGCTGAAAATGCGTATTCGTTCGGAAAAAATGGAACAGCGCAAAGCTAAAATGATTTTGGCTACGTTTGAAGCACAAGTGACAGATATGGCCAAAATGCGCGAATTGATTGCTGAAATTAAAGCGGCTCGGGTACAGGCAGCCGTCTAATTAGGGGTGCGCTATGGCACATCTTGCATTAGCGCATTCAGGTAGTCCGTATATAGGTGTTTGCGGTTGGCATCCATCCACCGGAACAGGCACGTTTTTTTCTAACCCTGCGTCACTTCCAGCTAGCGCAGGGAACGGCATTGCGTGGTTTGGCGGTACAAAGCCTACGGCCATTGCTGTTGCGCACAGTACTAGCCCGCGTCTTAGTGCGTATCCGTGGTCTGTAAACGGTTTTGGTACAAGATACACCGACCCTGCTGTATTACCCGCTGCTACGGGTAACGACGTTACTTTTTCGACAACTGATATTTTTGTAGCTACCGGCAGTTCGGCGTATTTGTACGCATATCCTTTTACGGCGGCATCCGGGTTTGGTACTAGATATGCAAATCCTTTAACAATACCTAACGCCACGGGTAATGATGTTGCTCTTACGCCCGATAACGCAACGGTTGGTGTTGCAACAGGCAGCACATCATTTTTTAGTGTGTATCCGTTTACTACTGGAACTGGTTTCGGTACAAGATACGCCAACCCTGCAACGCTGCCCGCAGGCGCAGGTAATGGCATTGCTTTTACAGCTACTGCCGTAGCTGTTGCACAAACGACAAGTCCGTTTGTTTCAGTTTATCCGTTTAATACTGTATCGGGAATTGGTACACGGTATGCCAATCCTAGTCCGGTATTGCCCGGTGCAAGCGTACACGTTGACTTTTCGCCGGCAGGCGACGCGATTGCCCTTGCTTCGGCGACAACGCCGTATGTAACTGCTTATGCGTGGACAGCTGGTTCAGGGTTTGGAACAAAGTATTCTAACCCCACAACATTGTTGCTTACTGGCGCATTCTCCGCGCGGTTTACGGCGGATACTTTAACGGTAAGTTCAAGCTCAGGCGGTCCAAACGTTCTTGTGTATCCGTGGTCATCGGTTTCAGGATTTGGTACGCCACCGTCATCGGCTACCGCTTCAAATTTTGGCACAGGCGGTACAATTAATGATGCGGTTCTGGCCACAGGTTACTATTACATGCCCGCAACCGTTGCGGCATTTACACTGCCGCCGGCGCAGACTTCGTTTGTACCGCCAATTGCTTACAGTATGCCGTGCACAACGGCGGCATTTACTCAGACCGGAATTGCAGCTTCGTTGTTGTATGCAAAATCTCCCGCCGTAGTCGCTACGGCGCAAGGGTTAACACCGTACGTAGAAGTTTTTGACTGGGCTGACACAAATACCTTAGCAACAAAATATACCAATCCAAGCACGTTACCTACCGGCGCTGGTAGTGGCGTTGCTATGAAATCCGATGTCATAGCTGTAGCCCATAGTAATACGCCATTCGTATCTGCGTACGCGTGGACGTATCGTACGGGTTTTGGTGCGCGGTTTACAAACCCAGTCACGGTTCCGGCAACAACTGGGCGCGGCGTTAGTTTCACACCAGACGGTTCCGCTATAGCGGTTTCGTCAAGCACAACACCGTTTATAGCTGCTTATCCTTGGTCTGTAAGTGGCTTTGGCACAAAATACACTAATCCTGTAACGTTGCCTACCGGAATATCGGCACAAGTTGTTTTTAGTCCGACCGGCGCTGCGATTGCCGTGGCGCATAATACTTCGCCTTTTGTGTCGGCATATCCGTGGTCAGTTAGTGGTTTTGGCACAAAATACGCTAATCCGTTAACATTGCCGCCATCTAACTCAGGGGGAGCAGCATTTAATCCTGATGGAACTACTCTTGTAGTTGCATGTGGTTCTTCCGGAACAAGAGCTTATCCATTTTCAGCTGCCAGCGGTTTTGGTACGGCATACACAGATCCGGTGTCTTCCCCATCGGCAAATGCGCCTTTCTTTTTAAGCACAGGTGATCGGTTATTTTATGCGGGAACGGCATCGCCATACGTATCTGGATACATATGGAATAACAGTTCCGGTTTTGGCATTAAATACAGTAATCCTAGTTCTTTACCTGCCGGAGCAGGTCAATCGCTGGCCGCACTTAATACGTTTAACGATTTAAGTTTGCTTGTTGGGCACAGCACTACACCATTCATTTCTATTTATTCGTTATTAGACGCGGGTCGCAGTTCGTTTGGTACTAAAACCGCTACATACTTGACACTGCCCACCTCCGCTGTTAGTAGCATTGCTACTGTGCAGTCCAAGGCGTACCGGCTTGTTGCAGACAGCAGCAGTTTTACGCAAACAGGCACAAATACGGCGTTTAATTATACAGGCGCGTATCAAATCGCTTCGTGTCCAGCAGCTTCACCGTTTTTAAATGCGTACCAGTGGACGTCCGGCGGGTTTGGTGCAAAATATGCCAATCCGGCTACGTTGCTAGCCGCAAAAGCGTGCGACGTAACTTTTTCTGCGACTGATATTTTCTTTTTGAATGACAGTTCACCGTGTATTCACGCATACAGTTGGACAGCGGCTTCCGGATCTGGCACAAAATACACTAATCCAGTAACTGGGCCTTTTGGCGTAAATACGGGAACTACTACCGGCGGTATTGCGGTAACCCGGCAAAACGATGCTGTCATTGTCGGCGGAAACGTTAGTACGGCGCCGTCTATAGGCGCTTACCCGTGGACAACAGGTACAGGATTCGGTACACGCTTTACAACTCCTGCGTCGGCACCTACATTTTACGTAAATAATGTTAAATTTGCAGAAGACGGTCAAGCCGTTTTCTTAGCGGAATATAGTACGCCGTATCTTTCCGCATATGCGTGGTCATCTGTTTCTGGCTTTGGCACGCGCTATACAAATTATCCGACACTGCCGTCAGGGTCACCGCGTGGTTATGGTCTGGCCATACGTCCTAATATTGTCGCATTTGGTTGTCTGGTCACGCCGTATATATTTGCGTATACGTGGTCGAACACTACAGGATTTGGTACAAAATTTTCTAATCCGACAACATTACCCGCAAACATGCCGCGCCGTCTTGCGTTTTCACTTACAGGTGATGCGCTTATTGGAGCGGTGGATAGCGCACCTCGACAGGTAGCGTATCCATGGTCTGACAGCACAGGTTTTGGTACAAAATATGCCGATCCGGTAGATGAAATTTCAGGAACAGCCACATCGGTTGCTGCTGGACCAGACGTAGTAGTTTTTGGTTCAGGCACGCAATCACCTTACACGTTAGCCTATCCGTTTACGACTGCGTCCGGTTATGGAAGCCGTTATGCAGCACCACCCGATTTTCAAGCATCGGCCGTTAATGCTGTTGCGTTTAGAGTATCAAAATACTTCATGTCCGCCACGCCCGAAGCGTCGTTTGCATTGACAGGAAATGCTGCCACTTTAACTCAAGCAGTTGCCGGCATAAATTACACCCTCACCACTACAGCCGGCGCTTATTCTGAAACCGGTCAAACCACCACACTAACTCAAACACTTGCCACGCTAAACAACTACACACTGACAGCCGCAGCAAGCTCATTTGCTTTAACAGGAATAGCCGCAACACCTAAAGCGGCACGTAAACTCACGGCTACGCTTCAAACCTATGCCTTAACAGGAACAGCAACTGGTTTAACATCAGCACGTAAACTCACGGCTACTCTTCAAACCTATGCACTCACAGGAACAACAACTGGTTTAATCCCGGCACGTAAACTCACGGCTACTCTTCAAACCTATGCATTAACAGGCATAGCGGCTACACCTAAAGCAACACGTACGCTTGCGGCTACGCTTCAAACTTATGCCTTAACAGGAACAGCAACTGGTTTAGCCTTTGGCCATAAACTTGCAGCCGTTGTTCAATCTTATTCAATTACAGGAACAACGACTGGACTAACTGCTGCACGTAAACTTACAGCTACTCTTCAGACCTATGCCTTAACAGGAACAGAAATTGGTTTAACATCAGCACGTAAACTTACTGCTACTTTTCAAACTTATGTCATTTCAACCACCGCTGCTGCAATTACCAGTGCACGCAAAATTTCGGCTACGACTCAAACGTATGCACTGACACTTAATCCCGCAACCCTAACGCCAGCGCACACACTCACCGCTTCTATAAGTACTTATGCAATTACCACAAACGATACAAATTTTTCTTTAACTCGAAAAATTACGGTAGAACCGCAAACTTACTACCACATTGGATCTAACCTTACGGCTTTCTTTGTCGGGCGCGCAATCAGTGGCACCACTCAAACTTGCACATACACAACCATAGCCGCAAACACGCTTGTTACTCGAAAACTTACAGCAACAACAAATACCGGAACATTAACAGGAAACGACAGCAATCTTTTACGCGGTTACACGTTAACTGCAACGGTATCTGCGTTCACAGTCGGGCATCACGATGTTGGGTTTTTAATAACGCGCGCATCTGCATATACGCTTTCAATTACCACAGATGATCTTACGTTTACAGGTATTTCTGCAAATCTTCGGCGTACGGCGCAGTTACCCACAACAACTGTTACGTTTGCACTAACGGGTATTGATGTTTTTCTTAGATCTGATCACAACATAACGCCAACGGTTCAGTCTTTTGCGTTGAATGGTATTTCTGCCGGTTTGCGTTTAAATGCACGGCTTACAGCAGAATACCGCGGTTTTGAGGCGCTTGGAAACAACACAAGTTTAACTGCGGCACGAAAACTTACTGGTGCGGTTCGGACTTACACACTGAGCGGAACGACAACTAATTTTGTCGGCGCGCACAAATTTACCGGTGCGACACAAACTTACACACTAACGGGCGCATCTGCGGGTTTAACTGTAACTCGTAAACTTACTGCGGCGATTAGAACGTACGCACTGACAGGAATAGCCGCAGGTTCAAGTACTACGCGTAAACTTACAGCCGCAGTTCAAACTTACACGCTGACAGGAACAATTACCGGGCTTGCTTTTGGGTATAAAGTCACGGCTGCGGTTCAAACGTACACACTTACAGGCACATCTGCGGGTTCACGTACTGCACGTAAATTACTTGCTGTTTTACGAACATATGCGTTTACAAGTAATGCTGCCAACTTAAGTCACAGCCATTTACTTTCACCTGTAACTCAAGCTTTCACATACACAACACAAGACGCCAATCTACTTTACGGCAGAGCATTTATTGCTGAAACGGGCGTGTTCTTTAAAACTGAATACGACGCTCAAGGATACGTCGGTAGAAGACTTTATGGCGCCACGGGGACCTTAAACTTAACCGGTGTCTCTGTACTATTTACGCACGATCATCCATTACGTGTACAAACCGCAACGTTTAATGAAAATCGTATTGGTGCGTTTCTTCTTGTTGATCGTTTAGTTTCGGCGGCACCTGCTACCTTTGCGCTGACAGGTTTTGCTTGTGAAATAACCATTAGTGCTGCGGCTGAAGGTCCAAGCAACGAAATCACGGTTGAGCCTCTTGATGGTTCTGCTTATGGATCTGTTGGTGTAACACTACCTACTATTACGATCTATGCGGCACAAGGCACAGCAACGGGTACGGCAAACGTCAGCGTACCTTTGTTTAATGTTGACGTTGTACCTTTAGATGGGCTTGGGTTTGGTAACGGTTATTTATCTGCCGCCAGTGCCGCCGCTTACACAGAATTATTGATCAAACTTGCGGCGACAACCAACACTGTTTTAGACGTTAACATTGCAGACACTAACGTTACGCGGGTACATGCGTCTACAGTCAGAATAGACGTTGTGCCTCCTACAATTGTTACATCGGCAACTCGGCCTGTTGTTTCAACTAAAAGTCAGACATCCACAAGTATTGCTGTAAAGAATAAAACTCAAGCTGTCTCGTCTGTAAGAAGTGTTGTTTCCAAAACATCTCTAGTCCAAACAACACAGGCGACACGGGTGGCATCCACGTCATCTACTACGCGCGTGGTTTCTACGATACCGTCACAATCAACAGTTACTGGTGTGTAATTCCCGTTTAGCGATTATCATGACAAAAGGCAGCAGCCGACAACAAACAGGTGCGTCATGAATTACACGATTGGTGATTTAATTCGGTTACTTGTGACGTTTCAAAATACTGCGGGCGCATTTATTGATCCTACGGGTTTAACACTGAGGATTAAATTGCCTGACAGTACTGTAATTGAATGGACGTATCCCGGGGATATTACTCAAACAGCTACGGGTAAATTTCACTACGATTTTCTTTCCACGGCAGCGGGTACACACAAATATCGCTGGGAAGGAACTGGAACGGCGCAAGGTGCCGTAGAGGGTTCGTTCAAAGTCGCAGAGTCGGCTTTTGTGTAAGTACTTAAAGAATTCAACCGTGGTAGGATTAGGTAACTACAAAGGGAGCGTCCTATGAATTACATGGTTGGAAATACAGTCAGGCTGCTTGTGGTTTTCAGGGATGCTCTTGGCATTGCTGTAGACCCCACCACAGTGATCTTGGCGATTAAGCAGCCTGATACATCTTTTGAGAACGCCAATTATCCCGGCACCATTACGCGTAAGGCTTTTGGTGAATACCAGTACGATTTCGTGACAACTCAACCCGGCACGCACTATTATCAGTGGAAGGGTAATGCTGCTACTCAGATTATTTCCGAAGGCACGTTTGACGTCAGCGAACTTAGCACCATCATCACGGCAGGTATTCCTGAACTTGATGACTGCAAGATAGCCACCAGATCCAAGGCATTCATCGTGCCCCAAGGTATGACAGCAACACTCGAACACATATTCAGGGACCGTAAAGGCAACCCTATGAATTTAAGTTCAATTTTTCCTGAGATTGTTGTAATTGCTGATTCGGCAAGTCTTAGTGCTAGTCCTACAGGCTACGGCAAACTCAGAGCCAAAGAAGCTATGGCAAGTGGTCCGTCTGATACCGTTAATCCAAACTGGGAATTGACTGTAACTTCGCCTGATCCCGTTAATGGTGTTTTGCAGGCCGTTCTTCCTGCTGCTCTTGTTGAGAACTCGGGCTTGTATCGTATTTCGTGGGGTGTTTTTTCTAGTAAAGACAAACTTCTTGGCGTCGATGATTCTTTCGTATTGGTAGAAAGGTCTTTGTTTCCGTCAGATAACGAAACCCTTTTTGCGGATTTTGGCCCTCCCACCATCAAAGAAATTAGACAACAGATCATGGATTCGTCTGCCAGTGAAAACATCCTTCTAGATGACGTAGAGTTTTCCGACGATCAAATTCTGCACGCCATGACTAAGCCTGTAGAAGACTGGAATTTAATGTCTCCCCCTATCAGTTCTGCCTATCACACGACACGCAGTTTTCCTTACCGTGAACCTTGGCTCAGAGCTATTGCAGGGCATTTACACGTAATGTCTGCCAACCATTATCGCCGAAATCGATTAGCGCATCAGGCGGGTGGTGTTGCTATTGACGATAAAAACAAAGAACGCGAATACATGGCAGAAGGTCAACGTTTATTGCAAGAATATGCTGTATGGTGTCAGACCAAGAAAATTGAAATTAACACTAAACTAATTTATGGAATTCAGGAATCTTCGTACACCATTCGATACGGTTGGTAAAAACACTTATTGAATGGAGGTCACCATGTACTGGGATGCCGCACAAAGTGATGATCGTAATTCGTGTCAACCGTGCAGTACGACATGTCCTGCGGTATTTGATCGCGTTATCGTCAGTCATGTTATCCGTGGCGGTTCCAAGATCATGTGGGAATTGCTACAAACGTTTATTGATCCGGGTCCGTTAGTATTTCAATTGCAGGTAGCTTCAATTTCTGGCGCCGATACTGATGCTTGGGAAAATGTAGGTCTTCCTGTTGAAAACCAGTATTGCGCCATCGATCCAGAACAACGTGTGTGGGGTAAAACTCAATACACGCACTACAGGGTAAAATTAACAACGCCATTGGGTACGTATTACTCTGCGCCTGTTTTTGGATTGGGTGTACTGGATAGACGTGGATGGCGACACGCACGAGAGATTATCCGACAAAATCGTTTGGCTTTCCGTGTGGGTCCGGGCGGTCAAGAAGGTTATCTGCTTAAACGCCGTTGGACGGGGCAACGATGTCCTGTGTGCACAGATTTACAAACTAATGAACCACGAGACGCATATTGTCCAACCTGTTACGGTACTGGTTTTCGTTGTGGCTATTATTATCCGATGAGTTGTATTTGGGCTGAACTTAGTCCGGCACGTCGGCACATCGAACTAGATGCGGGGCAAGCTAGAGGTACGATTAACGACGTGATTGTACAGGCGCGTATGATCGCAATAGATTTAATGTCGGAAGATGATATTTGGGTTTCAGATAAGACTGACGACAGATATTACATTCACTCGGTGCAAAACATTGCTGAGATTCGTGGAGTACCGTTGTTGGCGCAAGTAGAAATGCGTCCAATTGCGTACACCAGTCCGGTTTATACGATTGAAATTCCACGTGATTTTCAAAGCATTCATTGTGTGTGAGGCTATATGGCAAGTTCCGCAAATAATACTAACGCAGCAAACGCATCCCAAAAAACTGGTGATGCGTTAAAATTTGGTCTAGAGACAATGCGAATGAAAGAGTTTGAACCTGATAACGAACGTTTGATGGAGCGTCTTCTAGGAAAGGGAACGACACGTGACCCAGACACCGGACAATTGGTGCCCGCCGGATTCCCTCAGTCAGGGTACGGGCTTCGGTAATAACGAACAGGCCAAAGGTCGTAGCTCTCGTGCGACAGATGGTTTGCAAATTAATTCGCTGTGTCAGATGGGTTTGCAGCCCATCATGTTGACAGGATTTTTTAGAGATTTATTAACGCGGCATTTTCAGGCAGAAAATATAGAACAGCACGATTTGCGTCGTTACATTTGGAAGGAAGATTTAACAACGGGTATATTGATAGAGAGCATTCACCGTTGGCGTGGTGATCTTGCCGAGAAGCGTCCCGCTATTTTGATTAAGCGCAACCAGTATTCAAATACACGTATGTTGGTTGGTGATCAAGCAGGTGTAGACGATTACGGTAATAGTTGTTACGCAACTTGGTGGGCGGGGTCACATACGTTATTTTGCATTCATGCATCCGGTGCAAGTGCTGAAATTTTAGCTACAGAGGTGCAGCGCGAGATTACACAGTTTGCACCCGTTCTGATGGATACATTGAATTTATTTAGATTAGTTGTCACAGATGTTGGACCGATTGCCGAAATCGAGGAAGCTAAAGAATCATTTGTGATTCCTGTGACTATCGGCTGGGCGTATCAGGAAGCATGGAAGATTCGGCAGGAAGCGTTGCGTCTGCAAGGTATTAAACTTAGTACTTTGTTGGACGGCGTAAATTTGACTTAGGTTTTGCCTTGGTTGTATAACGAATACAGGCTTGGAGGTACAGAAAATGGCTACGTACGTTCTTCCGCAAGTTCAGGTTTTTCAAGATTTTCAAGCAGCTGTGGTTGCCAATGGTAATCCATTGAACGCCCATATCTCCGGCCCGCACGCATATCTATTGCGTTATGCGGAAGAAAGTGAACGGTCTAAGGGCCTTCTGGGCTACTACGATACCGTTCTTGACAACAATTATGCGTGGCCTACTCTCCCTGCTGGCGCCATAGTAGACGAAGGTTACGTTAAGGTCTACATCAAAGACGCTCTTCTTAAATATTACGAAGACGGATTGTCGTCTGGTTCAGTCATTACCAAAGTTGACGGTTTTAGCAACCGCATCATCTCTGACACCAAGTCGTTCGCCAGCAACGGCACGGCCTACCCACGTTCAGCCGATTTCTACGATCGCGACGTTAAAACCGGCGACGTAGTTAAAGTTCGTGGTATCAGCGGCGGTCAGTCCGTGACATTGTGGACCTACGTCAAGAAATTAGTTCCTAACGTTGTTG
>Ga0102893_1000905_pt1 | contig 10705 bp, 10 predicted proteins | sample Colrivmet1553A02_FD_81593 | JGI IMG/M metagenome (GOLD analysis project Ga0102893, IMG submission 81593) | Estuarine microbial communities from the Columbia River estuary - metaG 1553A-02 | ecosystem: Environmental > Aquatic > Marine > Intertidal zone > Estuary | place: USA: Columbia River...
CCGCATGCCATGACAGAAATTGTTCGTTTTTTTAAAGATTATAAGGCACTAGAAGACAAAAAAGTGAGTATTGAGCATTTATTAGGCAAACGCTATGCACACAAAGTAATCGAAGAGAGTCTAGCTTTGTATCAAAAAACCTTTTTAACTAAGTAATTATATGGGATTCCAGATTTTTTTAACTTTTTTCTTAGTCTTTTTAAACGGGTTTTTTGTGGCAGCAGAATTTGCCATTGTAAAAGTGCGTGCCTCTCAAATAGAGATTAAAGTAAAAACTGGCAACCGCATTGCCCGAATAGCAAAACACATTACCCAGCATTTAGATGGCTACCTAGCCGCTACGCAATTGGGTATTACCCTAGCCTCTTTGGGTTTAGGTTGGGTTGGAGAACGGGTAATGGAAGAAGTACTTCATAATTTATTGCTAACTTTTGGCGCTAGCCCCGAAACTATAGTTTCTTTTTCGGGAACCGCTGCCCCAATTATTGCCTTTACGTTAATTACCATTATGCACATTGTATTTGGTGAGTTGGCTCCAAAATCTTTTGCCATACAACGCCCAGTGAATACCACACTTGGTATAGCCTTGCCTTTGCATGCATTTTATTTAGTTTTTAGACCATTTATTTGGTTGTTAAACGGCTTTGCTAACCTCATTCTAAAAATGTTTGGCATTCACACTAGCGCAGGCCACGAGGCGCACCACAGTTCCGAAGAGTTGCAATATCTTCTCGATCAGGGAAAAGAAAGTGGAGCCTTAGACACCAATGAGCACGAACTGATTAAAAATGTATTCGATTTTAATGAACGTGTGGTTAAAAATATCATGGTACCTCGAACTAAAATCTCAGCCATTGAATTAGAAACACCTACTGCCGAGGTTTTAGACTATATCATAAAGGAGGGCTATTCTCGTATTCCGGTATTTGAAGATACTATCGATAAAGTTGTAGGTATTATCCACGCAAAAGATGTGTTGCCCATTTTAGTAGAACAAAAAGAAGTGCTTATTGCCGATATTATTCGTAAACCTTACTTTATACCAGAGACCAAAAAAATTAACGATTTAATGAGTGAGTTTCAGCAAAAACGCATTCAAATTGCCATAGTATTGGACGAATTTGGCGGCACCGCTGGTATGGTTACACTAGAAGATATTGTAGAAGAATTAGTAGGTGAAATTCAAGATGAATACGATGAAGAAAAACCAATTGTGGAAAAAATATCTGATGGCGAATTTATTGTGAACGCAGCTGCCAGTGTGTACGATGTAAACGAATATTTGCCTCACGATTTGCCTGAAGATGGCGATTACGATACCATGGCAGGTTTAGTTGGCGATGTGTTTGGTAAAATACCTGAAGTGGGCGAACAAATGGAATTTAATGGCTATACGCTTACCGTATTAAAAAAGACGGAGCAAAACATCGAATCTATTCGTTTGCAATTGGTTATTAATCCCGATGATGCGGTGGATTTGCATTAAAGCCTATGCATTTATTTTATACACCCGATATAACACTACCTACCTATATGCTTTCTGAAGAGGAAAGTAAACACGCCATTCGGGTATTGCGCTTGCAGCTACACGATGAAGTGCTTTTGGTTGATGGAAAAGGCGGAAAATATACCGCTCAAATTACCGATGCCAATCCCAAAAAAACCATTTTTCAGATTACCCATAGCCAGCAAGAATTTGGCAAGCGCAACCATTATTTACATATAGCCGTAGCGCCTACCAAAAACATAGAACGCCTAGAATGGTTTTTAGAAAAAGCTACCGAACTAGGCATTGATACCATTACTCCCATTATTTGCGACCGCTCAGAGCGCAAGGAGGTGAAAACCGAACGTTTAAACAAAATTATTACCTCGGCGGTAAAGCAATCTATCAAAGCCTACCATCCGTTAGTACATGAAGCTATTTCCTTTAAACAATTTATGCAGCAAGGTTTAGCTGGTAATGGTTTTATAGCTCACTGCATGGAAGGTGAAAAGCCGCTTTTAGCTCAGCTTGTTAAGCCACTGGGCCATTATATTATACTTATTGGTCCCGAGGGCGACTTTACGCCCCAAGAACTAGCCTTGGCCCAAGCAGCCGGTTATACCGGTATTAGCTTAGGCGAAGCCCGTTTGCGTACGGAGACGGCAGCTTTAGCGGCCTGTTTTGAGATTAACTTATTGAATCGTTAACTTCGTATAAAACCTAAGGCCATGTACCAACTAAAAGTAAACGAAAAATTTAATTTTGAAGTAAACGAAACACAAGGTGCCTGGACAGTTAATGGTGCTCCGGTAAGCCTAGATACTTTGGTGATTAAGGACAACCTATTGCATATTCTGCATCAAAATACTTCTTATCGGGTAGAAATTGTCTCGTTCTCTAAAGAAGAAAAATTGGCTAGTATTAAAGTAAATGGCCATACCTATAGCATAGCTATTAAAGATCGCTTCGATGATTTACTGCATCAATTGGGTTTAGATAATCTCCAATCGTCTAAAGTAGCTGAATTAAAGGCCCCCATGCCAGGTTTGGTACTTTCGGTTTTGGTAAAAGAAGGTGATGAGGTCAAAAAAGGCGATAATTTATTCGTATTAGAAGCCATGAAGATGGAGAATATTATTAAATCTCCGGCAGATGTGACCATTAAATCTATCAAAATTAAAGCTTCAGATAAAGTAGAGAAAAACCAGGTGCTTATTCAATTCTCTTAAATAAAAAAAGGACCTCAATTTCTGGAGATCCTTTTTTAAAAGCCACCTGTTTTCTTATTTTTTATTGGTTCTAAATTGAGGCTTGCCGCTTTTGCTACTTACCTCGGGTGAACCCACTAAAGTCATGGCGCAACGGAAACCCACTTCGGCACTAGCCTCGTCTTGTTGCATATATCTACGGGTAGCTGGGTTTAACCAGTAGGCTCTATCGTTCCAAGATCCCCCTTTGTATACTCTCGATTTCTCGTTTACCAAACTGCTCACGCCGTATAATTCTTTAGCATTATCATCTACACCCATTTGGTCTACTGAGCGTTTGTCTGCTTTAAAGGCAGAATCAGGTTTAACACCAGCTTGTAGTTCTTGCCAAGTTTGTTTTTTGGCCGTAACAGATGGCGTGGTTTCTACTTTCCCGTATTTATCTTTTTTGTAAGTCCCTTTTTTCTTGTCAGCAAGGGCCTTATCTACGTATTCATTTCCACGGTATGGGTTAAACTCCTCAAACTCCTCAAAAGAAAGTTTTCGGTAAACATCAGTAGTCCACTCGTTTACGTTTCCGGCCATGTTATACAAGCCGAAATCATTTGGTTGAAAAGATCGTACAGGAGCGGTAATGTCCCCTTTATCATTTAACCAACCCCCAGTACCCATATTATCACCAGCACCACGTTTGAAGTTTGCCATAATTAAACCTCGTGTTTTCTTTTTGGCAGAACGCACGCCCATGCCATTCCAAGGATAAATTCTTCCATCTTCAATGTTTTCATAGATAGTGTTACCTGCCAATGCCAAAGCAGCATATTCCCATTCTGCTTCTGTTGGTAAACGGTATGGCTCTTTTAAAATACCATCTTCTAAACGTACCGGACGCGTAACACCTACTGTTACTGACGTTGTGCCTGCTGCCGGAGCAGCTGCTGAAGAGTTCGGATTTAAATCTTTTTTCATCCTCTTGCCGTCAATACCCAGGCCGCGGTATTGCCCATTGAGGTAGATATCGGTATTAAATGGTTTTACACTATCTGGCAAGCTAGTGGTTGCAGCGCCAGCCACCCCTGTTACAGGCGTGCCTTTATAAGCGGCTAAATAACCACTTTTACGTAAAAGATCTTCATTTACTCTATCGGTACGCCAAACGCAATAATCACGTGCTTGTTCCCATGTAACTCCTACTACTGGATAATTTTGGTATGCTGGGTGGCGTAAGTAATTGTTTACCCAGGGTTCGTTGTACGATAATGGTCTACGCCAAACTAAGGTATCAGGCAGTGCATTATAGTAATATTCGGCATCGTCTTTAAAATTGCGTTTAATCCAATATAAATATTCTAACCAATCTACATTGGAAACCTCGGTCTCGTCCATATAAAAGGAGGCTACAGTTACACGGCGCTTGGTATTATCGTTTTCATAAGCTAAATCTTGGTTTAAGCTACCTCCCATTACAAAAGTACCACCTTCAATGGAAATTAAACCGGGCCCCGGGCCCCTTTTTACCTTTCCAGCAACCTGAAAACCGCCGTTAGATTTATTGTTGTAGGCCATTCCTGTTTTAGAGGATGTGTTTTTTTTACTGCATGATGTAAGTGTTATACTAATAAGTAACACCCATGCAATAGAACCGCTATATAGTATTATCTTATTCATAATTAGGGGCTTTATTAAGCATCGAGTTGCTAAAATAGGTTATTTACGCTAAAACACCAAAACACCCACATGTTTATTAAGTCCAATTTTAGCAGGTATTTTTATACAATCAAAACTCAATTGTTTCTATATTCGTATATTGTATACATTCGAAACAAATTGAAAACAATTTTTCACACTATGCGTTGTAGTTTATACTTTTTTTTATTCATAGGATTAAGCATACAGGTATCTGCCCAAGGCATTGGTTCATCCGCTTTTTCTGATGGGAAAAAACCGAATAGTATACAAACAGCCATGTCTTTTTTACTCATTACGCCCGATGCAAAAGCTGGGGCTATGGGCGATGCCGGTGTAGCCACTACTCCCGATTTGTATTCAATGCATTGGAATCCGGCTAAGTTGTCGTTTTTAGATGGCTCTTCCGGTGCTTCACTTTCGTATTCTCCTTGGCTAAAAAATTTGGTTCCCGATATAAATTTTGCTTATTTAACTTATTTTAAAAAATTGGCCGATCAAGGTGTTTTAGCAGGCTCTGTCCGCTATTTTTCTTTGGGCGATATTCAACTAACCGATATAAATCAAGTTGATTTGGGAACCTATAGTCCCAACGAATTTGCAATTGATGCGGCTTATTCTAGAAAATTTGGTGAAACTTTTTCATTGGGCACCGCTATACGCTATATTCGCTCTAGCTTAAGTAATGGGCAATTTTCTGCTAGCGACGTGTTACGTCCAGCTTCGGCCTTTGCTGCAGATGTTTCGGCATATGGCACCAACCCTACCACTATTTTGGGCAAAGTAGCACAAGTGAGTTGGGGTATTAATATTTCTAATATTGGTACCAAAGTAAGTTATGCGCAAGGCGGATCAAAGTATTTTTTACCCACTAATTTACGTTTAGGCGTTGCAACTAGTTTGGCAATGAATGATCTTGATAAATTAACGATTACGCTAGATTTAAATAAATTATTGGTGCCCACTTCGCCCGAACTCGATGCCAATGGGAAAATTATTGCTGGTAAAGACCCCAATCGTTCCATGGTTTCGGGTATTTTTGGCTCCTTTTCAGATGCTCCAGGTGGCTTTTCGGAAGAACTGAGAGAAATTAATTATGCGATGGGCGCTGAATATATGTTTAGTAATCAATTTGCTTTACGTACGGGTTATTTTTATGAGAATCCCACGAAAGGCGATCGTCAATTTATTACGGTAGGTGGCGGGTTTAAAACGCAGAAAATAGGCATAGATTTAGCGTATATTTTAGCCAATCAACAAAAAAGCCCAATGGCCAATACACTACGATTTTCTTTAACTTATACATTACCCTCAAAAATTAACTAGCACTTTATTGAAAATACGAGTAGGTTTTGGTTTTGATGTCCATCAGTTAGTTGAAAAGCATCCCTTTATTTTGGGCGGTGTAAATTTAGAACACCATGTAGGTGCCTTTGGCCATTCGGATGCGGATGTATTGGTACATGCTATTTGCGATGCCTTACTTGGAGCAGCTAATTTAGGCGATATTGGCCATCATTTTTCTAATACCGATGCCCGTTGGAAAGGCATCAGCAGTTTAATCTTGCTACAAGAATGTGTAAAGTTATTGGCCAAAAAAGGGTGGACCATTGGCAATATCGATGCCATGATTTGTTTAGAAGCCCCCAAAATTAATCCACATGTGCCGGCCATGAAACAGCATATTGCTAGTGCTGCTGGTATTTCTGAAGAGGATATTTCTATAAAAGCCACTACCAATGAAACTATGGGCTTTATTGGTCGCCAAGAGGGTATTGTAGCCTATGCCGTTTGCCTTATTGAAAAAGCTTAATCTTTTTTAGGCTCCACACCAGAAAAATCTGCCGAACATTTACAGGAGCTTCCACAACTATTTTTAGCCGTAAAATTGCGATACAGCATTCGGCCTAGGTAGGCTACTGCTAAACCAAATACGGCAACTACGGCTATTTCTTGTACGTTCATGGGTTGCAAAGTTAATGTATTTGTTTGTTATGAACTGTCACGGCAGTCTAAAATACCTATTTGCAGGGTTTTACGATTTTAAAACCCTACCTTTGCAAAAATTTTCTTTTAAAACACTTCAATGCAAAAAATTAGAAACATTGCCATTATTGCCCACGTTGACCACGGTAAAACGACTTTGGTTGATAAAATTTTACACTCTTGTTCTATTTTTCGTGACAACGAGCAAACTGGCGACCTCATATTAGACAACAACGATTTAGAACGTGAACGTGGTATTACCATTGTTTCTAAAAACGTTTCGGTACAATATAAAGACGTAAAAATTAATATCATTGATACACCTGGTCACGCCGACTTTGGCGGTGAAGTAGAGCGTGTATTAAAAATGGCCGATGGTGTATTGTTATTATGCGATGCTTTTGAAGGCGCTATGCCTCAAACTCGTTTTGTAACCCAAAAAGCATTGGCTTTGGGCTTAAAACCCATTGTAGTTGTAAATAAAGTAGATAAAGAAAACTGCCGCCCAGAAGAGGTTTACGAACAAATTTTCGAATTGTTCTTCAACTTAGAGGCTACCGAAGAGCAGTTAGATTTTCCGGTAATTTACGGTTCTTCTAAACAAGGCTGGATGAGTACCGATTGGAAAACCCCAACTACTGATATTTTTGCCTTATTGGATGCTGTGGTTGAAAACATTCCGCCGGCACCTATAAACGATGGCACGTTACAAATGCAAATCACCTCGTTAGATTATTCATCTTTCGTAGGTCGTATTGCCATTGGTCGTGTACACCGTGGTTCTATAAAAGAAAACCAGCCCGTTACCTTAATTAAGCGTGATGGTAAAGTAGTAAAATCGAGAGTAAAAGAATTATACACCTTTGAGGGCTTAGGTAAGGTTAAAACCACCGAAGTGCGCTCGGGCGATATTTGCGCCGTAGTAGGTATTGATGGTTTTGATATTGGCGATACCATTGCCGATTTTGAAGCTCCAGAACAATTACCTGTTATTAGTATTGATGAGCCAACCATGAACATGTTGTTTACCATTAACAACTCTCCATTTTTTGGTAAAGAAGGTAAATTGGTAACCTCACAACGTATAAAAGATCGTTTGTTAAAAGAGATGGAAAAAAACTTGGCCTTAAAGGTTTTAGATACGCCATCTCCTGACTCTTGGTTGGTATACGGTCGTGGTATTCTTCACTTGTCGGTTTTAATTGAAACCATGCGTCGCGAAGGCTATGAAATACAAGTAGGCCAGCCACAAGTTATTATCAAAGAAATTGATGGCAAGAAATGTGAGCCGATTGAAACGCTAATTGTAGACGTTCCGGGCGATGTTTCTGGAAAAGTAATAGAATTGGTTACGCAACGTAAAGGGGAGTTGTTGGTTATGGAGCCAAAAGGCGATTTGCAACACTTGGAATTCGAAATCCCTGCTCGTGGTATTATTGGTTTACGTAACAACGTATTAACCGCTACAGCGGGTGAAGCCATTATGGCTCACCGTTTCAAAGCGTACGAGCCCTGGAAAGGAACCATCCCTGGTCGCTTAAATGGTGTATTGGTTTCTATGGAAAAAGGAATGACTACCGCTTATTCTATTGATAAATTACAAGATCGTGGCCGTTTCTTCGTAGATCCGGGTGTAGATGTATACGAAGGCCAGATTATGGGCGAACACATTCGCGATAACGATTTAGTGGTAAACGTGGTAAAAGGGAAAGCCTTAACCAACATGCGTGCTTCTGGTACCGATGATAATACTCGAATTGCCCCAGCTATTAAATTTTCTTTAGAAGAAGCTATGGAGTATATACAAGCCGATGAGTACATTGAAATAACGCCGGTGAGTATGCGTTTACGCAAAATTTATTTAACAGAAAACGAACGCAAAATCAATGCAAAGAAATTTGCCAATTAATTTCTCGTTTTCTTACTAAAAACAGCGCTCTTCGAATTGCCGGAGAGCGCTGTTTTTTTATACATTTGTTTTGAATGAAAATACCAGCACTACCAGGTTTTGAGCAGGCAGCATTTCAGAAGTATGTAAAAAATACCGGCTGGTTGCTAGCAGGTAAACTTTTAAGTTTGGTAGTGGGCTTTATCATAGCCCGTTATTTAGGCCCCTATGCGTTTGGCGATTTAAGCTTTGCCGATGCCTTTGCCGCTCTTTTTGCTGCAGTGGGCACACTGGGTTTAGATAGTTTTATTATTCGCGAAATCATACAACACCCCGATAAACGTGACGAAATTTTAGGCACCTCTTTGGTGATGCGCCTGGCCGCCAATGCGGTACTTATTCCGCTAGCTATTCTTACCTATTTGGCTTTTCGCCAATTATCGACCAACGAAACGGAGGTATCTCTGGCTCTCTTAATTGCTTTTTGTAGCTCGGCGGCTTTATTTAAGTCTTTCAATATTATCGATTCGTATTTTCAGTCGCAGGTTGCTTCTAAATATGTGGTGCATGTACAGAATGTATGTTTAGTGCTTTCCACCGGTGTTAAAATTGCTTTAATTTATAACCATGCACCGGTACTTTATTTTGCCGGAGCCTTGGTGTTTGATAGTGCTATTTTAGCTCTTGGCCTTCTGTTTATTTACAAGCGTAAACAGTTACATCTACATACCTGGACCTTCAATTGGGTACGGGCAAAATCGCTTATCCAACAATCGTGGCCATTAATTTTAACCGCCGTAATGATTTCCATTTATATGAAAATCGATCAAGTGATGTTAAAATCGGCGGGTAGTAAAATTGTGGGTATTTATAGTGCTGCCGCACGCATTAGCGAATCGTGGTATTTTATTCCCGTAGCTATTGTAACCTCGGTATTTCCGGCCATTATTCATGCCCGCAAAACCGATATAGAACGCTACCACAAACGCCTGCAAAATTTATACGATTTATTGGTTGCAATCAGTTTGCCAGTAGCCATTTTGGTAAGCATTTTTGCCAATCAAATCATTCATATTTTATACGGAAATCCGTACCAAGGAGCAGGCATTTTGTTATCTATTCATATTTGGTCGGGTATTTTTGTGTTTTTAGGAAGTGCCAGCAGCCAATTTTTATTAGCCGAAGGTTTCACCCTCATTTCCTTTTCGCGAACCGCATTCGGGGCTTTGGTGAATGTAGTACTCAACCTATGGCTCATTCCAATATACGGCGCTTTGGGGGCATCTATTGCTACCCTTATTGCCTATGCCAGTTCTACCTTTTTTATATTAGCTGTGCCACATACCCGAGAGCAGGGGCTTCGCATGTTAAAATCTCTGTTCTTAATATCAATCATTCAAAAAATAGTTAAAAAGTGAAGGTGAAATATTCCAAATTAAGTTTACTGAAATGGTCCAAACTCAAAACCCTTTTGTCTTTTGGAACTAAAGGGTATTTAGCCGATATCGGTTGGATACGTTCTTTTGATACAGGGGCCCCGGTAAATGCCGAAGGCGTTTCCTTGCCTTGGGTTACTTATTCCTTTATCGATTTTATTAAAGATAGAATTACCAAAAAACACCTAGTGTTTGAATTTGGTTCCGGCAATTCTACTCTATTTTATGCCGAACGGGCCAAAGAGGTGGTTTCCGTGGAACATCACCAAGCATGGTATGACAAAATTAAATCGGCATCGCCTAAGAATGCTGAGCTTATATTTTGTGAATTAGTGCCCAACGGTGCTTACAGTAAAATGCCCCTTACTACGCAAAAAAAATACGATGTCATTATTGTAGATGGCCGCGATCGGGTAAATTGTTGCAAACAAGCCGTAGCTGCCTTAAGTAAAAACGGGGTGGTGGTGCTCGACGATTCGGAACGTGATTTTTATGCACCTGGTATTGCCTTTCTTAAAAAGCAAGGCTTTAAAGAGTTGGCCTTTAGTGGCATTTCGCCTGGTTTATTTTATTATAAAACTACATCGGTATTTTACAAATCCGATAATTGCTTGGGTATTTAAAATGGCAAATTCGTTCATCAGTACAGGAGTAAAAGCTGCTTACGATGCCTATTATCAGGCGCACGATGAACAATGGCGTTTGTTAGGTGCCCGCTATAAAGCCCAGCATCTGGTTAATGTAAGCAAAGGCCATACCTTTAAAAAAGTATTGGAAGTAGGTGCTGGCGATGGCAGTATTTTATACTACTTGGATCAATGGAAATTTGCTCTAGAATTACATGCGTTAGAAATTTCTAAGAGTGGTGTAGCCCATATTCAAGCTAAAAATATCTCTTCCTTGAAGTCGGTGCAAGAATTTGACGGCTATCGCATTCCTTATCCTGACGACAGTTTTGATGTAGTAATTTTGGCCCACGTTTTAGAGCATGTAGAGCACGAACGTTTGTTGCTAC
>Ga0102893_1000906_pt1 | contig 10705 bp, 9 predicted proteins | sample Colrivmet1553A02_FD_81593 | JGI IMG/M metagenome (GOLD analysis project Ga0102893, IMG submission 81593) | Estuarine microbial communities from the Columbia River estuary - metaG 1553A-02 | ecosystem: Environmental > Aquatic > Marine > Intertidal zone > Estuary | place: USA: Columbia River...
CACAACCCGGCGCTCACTTCTAATACTTTTACTTGAAAGCTGGGCATGCGCATCTGTTCCACTATTTATACCGAGAATTAAGTTTGGATTAAGACTGATGCCGCGCCAAAGTGCGATCTCATCCTGCGGCGCCACTCCATAAATATCAATTCCCATTCCACATAGATCAGTTAGTAATTGGAAATGAGTATGTGGCGGCCAACCAACATTCTCCTCCTCTTTACCCATTCGCCCGATTAATTCACCTGCTTTAATAACTTTGCCAACCTGCCAATTTGGCATTGAATCAAGTGAGAGATGACCATAAAGAGTCCAAAACGGAGTTGCATTATTGGTTTTGTGTCGCAAAATAATTACCGGGCCATAATCTAATTTGGTTGAGTTGTTATTAAATACTTCAATTACGCCATCAAGGGGTGCGAAAACTTCTGTGCCAGCTGGCATACCAATATCAACACCAAGATGGAAGGTGCGAGCAGTAGCTGAGGCTGGATTAAATGCCTCACCTTGGTAAACATTTCGATTCTCACAGTAATACCCAATTGTTACATCAGCTCCACTCTTAGCCATCAAATCCTCAATCGCTTTAGTAGAGCGCGGGATATCTGGATTATCAAATGACCAATTTATATAAACCTTATTTAATTCGGCCAGTGGCTTCTTTAAAATATTGGCAGATTTTGTCGTTAGTAAGTAGTCACGAATTGGCTTGGCATTTGGATTAGCCTCTAATCCAATGGCATTTCGCAGCCGAAATAATGCAAAATTATTATCAAATTTATCTAATGCTAAAAGTGTTCTTGGTACATCATTTTGGCTAATAGATAAGTAATCATTATCAGGGTTATCTCCAAGTTGTAGGGCGGCATTTGCCACACTTGCAGCAAGTCTTACTTTGACCAACTCAATAAAGATAGCTAACTCATCAGTGGTTAAGGGATTTACGCTGTGATAGCCACGAACAAATTGTGAGATCTCTTTAACTGGGTCATCAGATTTTAAACCTACATAGGCAGCAGCAACTGCAGCTCCTACCACCTTTGGTGCATAAATCATGTCGCCAAAATCTATTAGGAAAAGTTTTTCACCATTTTCAATTATGTTGTAATCATTACCATCATTGTGAATTACCTGACTTTGAAGTTTTTTAAGCTTTGGTGCTACCTGATCCCGATAATTAGTAAGGGTTGAGTTAACAGCTTTTCTTACCTCAGTATCTGAGATCTTATCTATCCAACCTAGTAACTTTTCAGCTTGCAACATATTCCAAATAAATTTCACATTAAGTGATTTCTTCTCATCTTTATTTACCTTTAACAGTGCTAACTTTTTATCAACAGTGGCGATTAAGCGCCCTAGCTGCTCAATTTGTTCAGGGCTATGTTGATCTGTTACACCCCAGCACTTGCCCTCATGCCAGGTTAGTAATCTGGCCACACTTGACTTACTTAGCACTACTAAACTTTTTCCCTTTTTGCTCTGAATTAAGGCTGGTGCAACGGTAATTGATTGATCCTGCAGAAAGGTTAGAACCTTATTTTGTAGGTTAATTCTTACCTTAAGATGGCTATCAACCTTTGGATAAATCTTTAAAACAGATTTACTCCTGCCCTCAACTTTGAAATTAATATCTCGCTCACTAGGCAGGGGTGAAAGTGGGCTATCAATACCCCAATGTTTTTTCAGCAGTAAGGCTGCTTGGCTAGCATCCATCTTTCTCACCTTATCCATCTAAAATTTTCCATTTTGTAAAATAAACTCAGCCATTGCTGCATCTTGAATACCAAGCCCAACACTGAAGTAGTAAATCACTTGATCCACAGTAGTTCGTCCCTTAATTCTTTGGTTATAAAGCTCACCAATCGACTCTGGTTTATCCCATTTTCGCTTTGGTATGGCAAGTGTACTAACAACTGATCCTGCTTGTTCTGAGATTGTTTTTGCATCATCACCAAAAACTTTATCAGCATTTGCTAGTGCCTCAACCGATACCTCAAGCCGATTGGGCGCAAATGAGCCAATAGAAATACAGGTGGTACCAGGATTTAACACAGATGTAATAACAGGTGAGATGGAGTTGGTGCAAACAAAAATCAAATCACATTGATTAACTAATCCTAAATCTTTTGAAATCTCTATATCCAAATCTAAATTCTTATCACCTCTTGCAAAACCAATAATCTTCTTTGGTGAGAAAATCTCTTTTACAGCTTTGATGTGAGCAATACCTTGATGGCCTAAACCTATTACGCCCACAGTTTTAACTGGATTTGATAACTCCTTTGCTGCAGCCATACTTGCTGCCACAGTACGCCACTTTGTAACTGATTCACCATCTAAAAAGTAATCAACTGATCCAGTTAATTGATTTAATACTGCAATTGTTGTTTGCACAACTGGTAAATCTCTTTTTTCATTTGAGGGAATTACGCTGCCAAACTTAACTATCGTTGGCCCATTTTCACTGGCCCTGGCGATATAAGAGAACTGGGCATTTTCATTTTGAGTCAAAATAGCTCTCGGACCCATAACTGCTTTACTGTTAGCAAAATCGATAAATACTTTTTTTTGCACTTCCATCACTTTTTTTATCTCGCAAATGCTATCTACCTCTAAGGGTCCAATAAATTTTCCTTGGGCGCTGGCCATATCTGTAAGTGTAGATTGGAATGCTTCTGATTGCGACATGCTGATAATCACATTAACTACTTAAATTCATACCACCTGCCACTAGAGGGCTCGATAATCCCTATGAAGTGAGGTTAAACTTATCTCATGCAATCAGGCTTTATGTTTTTCTGGGCAGTACTTGTTTCTGCTTACATGATTATCACTTACCGAAATAAAATCAAAGCCGATAAAAATCTCTCTAAAGTTAATTGGGATACTTACAAATTAAAATTAAGTCAAACCTGGTGGACTGGATTTTTATGGGCATCAGTTATTTTTACAATCTTCTACCTTCTAATTTCAGCAGGTCTTACTAAGTAATTACTTATCTGCTGCCTCTGGCCATCTTGGGCTGGTACTTCGTGGTGGGTAGATCGAATCCTTTATCAAAACTATTGCTGGAGTTTTCTTAGTTGCCCGGTTTGCCAAAACATTTTTAAGTCCAGCTAAATCTGTTGCGGTGAACTCAATTTCAAAGGCAGCGGCAAGTTGTTTCCAATCAGGGTTAAAAAGATTTACCCCTCTCTCTGGATGTTTCATTACTAATTGATCAAAGCGCAACATTCCATAGCCCCCATCATCATGGAGCAAAATTGTTAATGGCAATTTTTCTTGTGAAACTGTTGCCAACTCACCCAATCCAAATGCAATTCCGCCATCACCACACACCACCAAGGTTGGCACAGCACTTGCTGATGGACCAATGCTTGCTGGTAGGCCAAAGCCAAGTGTTCCCCAACCAACTGGGTATGCGATCTGCCTGACTCTGCCAACTCTGCAGTAAACACCAGTCCAATAACCAGAGATTGCCATGTCACAAACAATGTAGTTCTGCGTTGGCCATGACTCCTCTATTGCAGTAACTAGCGATATACCTGCGCTACCTTTTTGAGTTTGAGAAATCTTACTTCGCAGCTGTTTGCAGATAGATTTAACATCTACCCAACTTGGCAGCGATGGTAGCGCAAATAATCCTTCAATTACTTTATCTAATTTAGAGCTTTGAATTACTGCACTTGCCTTAATGTTTTTAAGTGTAATTGCTGGATTAGCATCAACAACACAAATAACTTGTGGGAATTTAATGCTCCAATTTTTAGTATTCATGCCATCTAACTGACTACCAAATACAATCAGCGCTTCACACTGAGTCAAAATATCTTCAATCTCTGGCTCATGAATTGGCAGATCTAAATAATTCTTACTTGCACAGCCCACACCTCTGCCAGCAAATGAGGTAAAGATTGGTGCATTTAAATGATCAGCCAACTTGGCTATTTGATCACTGACCTCAGTTGCTCCCCCGCCTGCCCAAATTCCAATCTTTTTCTTACCAGCTAACACCGATAGCACTTGAGATAGATCTACCACTTCAGTATCTAGTTTAGATAAATACTGAGCATACTCATTTGAAATTGCTGGAATCTTTGCTGAAAACTCTTGGTTTAAAACATCAGATGGAATTCCAATATAGCCAGCTCCAGTTGGGGCAGTTGTTAAGAGGTGAATGAAATCAACTACTGTGGCAATAGCTTGCTCAGCACTTGTCGTACTTTTTGCTAAAACAATTTCCTTACCATTTATTAAAATACGCTTTGCAAGGGGTGAGAATAGAGCGCTTTGATCATTCATCTCATGCAAAATTCCTCGCGCACCATCACCAGATCTACTTTTCATTGGAGCTTCAGAGGAGATAACTAAAACCTGTGAGCCAGAGATTGCTGCCTCACCAAATGCTCCTAAAGTATTTGCCGCTCCTGGTCCGGTAGTAGTTATTGCAACTGCAAGTTTTCCACTTGCTCGGGCAAGACCATCGGCAGCATAGACACAACTTTGCTCATGGCGCACATTTACAATCTCTGGCCTGCCAGCAGCTAATGCATTCCAAAAACCTAAGTTATGAACACCTGGGATACCAAAGGCTTTTTTGACACCATTTTCAGCCAACAAATCCAATATCACCGCGGCAACGGTGCGGCTGGTATTTTCCATGTTCAAACCATATAGGTATTTTCTTATTTTGCTGATCTAAGAGAGAATAAGGCTATGTTCAAATCAACTAATCCATCAGATATTTCGCAAGTAATTACAACAGTTGAAGCCGCATCAGCGGAGCAGATAGTTGCAGCAATGCGCAAAACTAAATCTGCGCAAAAAGGTTGGGCAAAACTTCCGGCACCAACTCGGGGCAGAGTAATTGCAAATGTTGGTCGCTTGGTTGAACGAAATAAAGAGAAGCTTGCAAAATTAATTACTAGTGAGATGGGCAAGGTTTATCGGGAGGCACTCGGTGAGGTGCAGGAGGTAGTTGATACCTGTGATTTCTTCCTTGGTGAGGGGCGCCGGCTTTATGGACAAACTGTGCCAAGTGAGATGCAAAATAAGAATCTATTTACTTTTAGAATGCCAGTTGGCAATGTATTTATAATTACCGCTGGAAACTTTCCAACTGCAGTTCCCTCTTGGTATATCGTGCCCGCACTGCTTGCCGGAAACACCGTAGTTTGGAAGCCATCTGAGTTCACACCCGCTGTTGCAAATGCGTTAACTGATCTATTTCACGCAGGTGGTGTGCCAAAGGATGTTTTAATTACTGTAGTTGCAGATGGTGAGCAAACTTTCTCTGCATTAGAGACCGGTCTTAAAGAATCAATTATAAATAAGGTTGGCTTTACTGGCTCAACTGCAGTTGGTAAGAAAATTGGCGCCAAGACTGGTGAGTACATTCAAAGTGCCTGCTTAGAGCTTGGTGGAAAAAATCCGATGGTGGTAATGCCAGATGCCAATATTGATTTGGCTTTAGATGGTGCATTATTTGCCGGCTTTGGAACTGCTGGCCAGCGCTGTACATCACTTGGCACATTGTGGATTCATGAATCAATCTATGACTCAGTTCTAGCTAAATTCACCGCGCTGGTAGAAAATGCCGCAGTTGGTGATCCATTTAAAGATGTTTTATTTGGTCCAATGATTAGTGAAAAGTATTTAGAAAATCATTTAGCACATCTTAAGATGATTCAACCTCATCATAAGGTCTCTGGATCAACTGCAACTGGCAAAATAACTGCAAAGAATCCACGAAAAGGCTTTGTTGGTGATCCTGAAAAGGGAGTATTTGCTCATCCAGTAATTGTTGCTGGAGTTACAAAAGATGATGAGTTATATAGAACTGAAACATTTGGTCCGCTGGTAACAGTTGGTAAGTTTTCTACCTTAGATGAAGCGATTGAGTTAGCAAATGGTCATGGTTATGGTCTCTCCTCTGCTATCTATACAAATGATCCACAAAATGTTTGGCGCTTTAGAGAGGGCATCTCTGCTGGAATGGTTTCAATTAATAACTCAACCTCAGGAGCTGAGGCCCACCTACCATTTGGTGGCAATGGGCTCAGCGGTAATGGCTCAAGACAAAGTGGTATTTGGGTGCTTGATCAATTTACTAGATGGCAATCAATGAATTGGGATTGGTCTAATAAGTTGCAGAAGGCTCAGATGGATCTAATTGAGATTAAGCATGATCCAAATTTTGATTTAAAATAAATAGTTACTAAAACTCTAATCTCTAATGAGGGCATAATTTATGTCACTACCAAATCAGGTTGATGTAGTAATAGTTGGTGGTGGGGTTATGGGAACCTCGGCAGCTTTTCATTTAGCTGAAGCTGGAATCTCAGTTCTACTATGTGAGAAAAATGAATTAGCTAGCGGCTCAACCTCAAAGGCAGCCGGTGGAGTTAGGGCAAATTTCTCAGATGAGTTCAATGTGGCGCTCGGTGCTAGATCACTAGATCTTTTTGCAAAGTTTAATCAACGCCCTGGCTATGAGATTGATCTGCACAGATCTGGTTACCTATTTGCATTAAGCAAGAGTGAGGATGTCACGCTCTTTGAAAAATCCACCCAGATCCATAAAAAATTTGGTGTTGAGTCAAGAATGCTTACTCCAGCCGAAGCTGGAAAGATTTCACCCCTATTAAATACCTCTGATTTACTAGCTTGTTCATTTACGCCAAATGATGGCCACTGCACACCTGAAGCGGTTGTACTTGGCTATGCCGGTGGTGCTAAAAAACTTGGCGCCACAATTCTTACCAATACTCAGGTAACAAGTATTACAGTCGATAATGACGAGATAACCTCTGTTCAAACCACCGCCGGTAATGTTAAAACAAATACAGTAATTAATTGTGCTGGTGCTTGGTCACCACAGATTGCAGCCATGGTTGGCTTAGAGCTACCGGTAACACCGTACCGACGAGAGTTAGTAATTACTGAAGCACTGGGTGATAATTTTGCTGATCTACCAAAGAGTATGCCGATGACAATTGATTACTCATCATCACTTTATTGGCATCGCGAAGGTAAGGGTTTGCTTATGGGATTTTCAGATAAAACTACCGAATCTGGATTTGATCTAAAGCGAGATCCATCTTTCTTAGAAAAACTCGGCACAATTGCCATGCATCGAGCTCCTCGTTTAATGGATGTAGGAATTGGTAAAGGATGGGCTGGTTTATATGAGGTAACACCTGACCACAATGCAATTTTAGGTGAGTTTAAAAAAGTTTCTAGATTTTTTTATGCAACTGGTTTTAGTGGTCATGGCTTCCTACAAGGGCCAGCAATTGGTGAAATTCTTCGAGATCTATATTTACAAAAACAACCATTTGTTGAAATACAACAGCTAAGCGCCGATAGATTTAGTGGTGGTGGCCAATTACGTCCTGAATACAACATTGTTTGATAATGATATTGATCACGAATAGATATATTTCAGCAATTACCTCTACTGCCTTAAACAAGTATGGCGATAGACTCACCTTATGAGTAAGCAGCCGGTCACACCAATTCATCCACTGGTATTAATGCAGGTTGAGGCGCGCCTTACCGCTGAGCAAAAAGCTATTCAAAATGTAGTTAGGGATTTTGCTGCTAAAGAGTTAAGACCAAATATTGCTAACTGGTATGAGGCAGGTGAATTACCAGCTCGTGATATTGCAAAGGCATTAGGTGGCATTGGCCTTTTGGGTATGCACCTTAAAAATTATGGCTGCGCTGGAACAGATGCGATGTCATATGGTCTTGCCTGTTTAGAGTTAGAGGCGGTTGACTCAGGCCTTCGCTCACTAGTTTCGGTGCAGGGCTCACTTGCAATGTTTGCTATCTATAAATTTGGCTCTGAAGAGCAGAAACAAGAGTGGCTACCAAAGCTGGCTAAGGGGGATGCAATTGGTTGCTTTGGTTTAACTGAAGCAGATCATGGCTCTAATCCCTCAGGCATGACAACCTATGCAAAGCGAAGTGGCTCTGATTGGGTTATTAACGGATCTAAAATGTGGATTACAAATGGTGGCGTGGCAGATGTTGCAATTATCTGGGCACAAACTGATGAAGGAATTCGCGGATTTTGTGTGCCAACTAAAACTGCTGGCCTAGTTGTTAATCCAATTAAGCACAAACTTTCTCTGCGCGCATCAATTACATCTGAACTTGTGTTTAATGATGTGAAGGTGCCAGATTCTGCTCGATTACCAGAGGCAACAAGTCTTCGTGCCCCACTGCTTTGCCTAGCTGAGGCACGGTATGGAATTATTTTTGGTTCAGTTGGTGCTGCCCGTGATTGCTTTGAGGTATCCCTTGGTTATGCCACAACTAGAGAGCAATTTGATGGACCAATCTCAAAGCACCAATTAACTCAAGGTAAATTTGCTGATATGGCTACAAAAATAACTACTTCAATGCTACTTGCCTACCACTTAGCAGATCTTAAAGATCAAGGAAAAATTGAGCCAGAGCAAATTAGTATGGGTAAGTTTCACAATGTAAATGCCTCTCTTGAAATTGCTAGGAGTGCTAGATCTATTCTTGGTGGTGCTGGAATTACTAGCGAATACTCAGTATTTAGGCATATGAGCAACTTAGAGACAGTTCTTACCTATGAAGGAACCCATGAGATTCATATGCTGGTCTTAGGCCAAGCACTTACTGGAATTGCAGCCTTTAGATAGTAATTTTTAATTATCAAAATCAAAGCAAGATCTCTATTGCATCTAAGCACGTACTCTCCTAGATTTAGGTAAAGCCAATTTAAGGAGTTTTAAGTGGTGGCAGAAAATGTTTATTTATTTGTGCAGGTAAGGGTTAAGCCTGGAAAATTTGAGCAATTTATTAAACTAATTGAAATACATGTGGCAGATATGAGATTAGAGGATGGTTTAATCGCACTAGATCTCTATAAAGATGTTGCCAGTGGCAATATCTGTGTCTGGGAGGTTTGGCGAGATCGCGCTTCTTGGGATGTGCATATGGCTAATGAGAGCTCAAAAGCTTGGCACGTAGTAGCAGCTAATTATGTTGATAGTGAGATCATTACTGTTATGGATAAGATACCTAAGAGTTAACTACTACTAGTAATAATTAATTCATTTTACTAACTCTATGCTGTTTTTAACTGTGGATATTAAAAGCAAATTGTAATAAAAAAATAAAACAATTGGCGGGTGAGCCAATTTCCAAGCATGAAGACAAAAGAGCTAATAAAATGCTTGTGTCGCTCTCCCTTGTGCTATAAAATTATTAGACAAAGAGGTTCGCATAGAACACTTAGAAGTGAAAACTATCCTGAGATTAGAATTAGCTATCATGACAGATTTGAGATTTCAGGCTTTATGATAAGGAAAATTCTCATAGAAGAGGTTGGTTTAACCGAGGAGTTAGCTAGAAAGGTTATTAAATGAAGGTAAGAATAATTTATGAAAATACTGAAGGTAAATGGTTTGCATCATCTCCTGAGTTAATTCGTTGGTCGGCCGGTGCTGATACCTTTGCTGAGATAAAGAAATTAGCTCATGAAGGAGCTCGCTTTGTTTTAGAGCGAGATGATCTTGAGATAACTGAAGTTTTTGCTGATTCAATTATTTCAAAGTAAAGATCTCTTCATTCAATTTGGCACCTTTTGCCCCACACACTAATCTAGTATTTTTGTAATTGCATCCTTCTCTGGAGCGGTTACCCAAAGGGCATACTTTGCTTTAACTGCAATCTGTCTAGCGACATAATCACATCGATAAGTTTTAAGTGGTGGCAACCAGGTGGCGGCATCACCATCACCCTTTTGGCGATTAAGGGAGTAATCAACCGCTAAGAGATTAAGTGGATCATTTGCTATGCCTTCTCGTTTGCTTTTATCAAAGTAGGCAGCACCGGTTTGCCAAGCATTAGAAAGTGCTACTACATGATCAATATCAATTGTTGATTTAGCGCTGCTAAATGTAATTACCTTGCCACTATAAGGATCAAGGAGTGAGCCTGAGATTACCTTGCAATCTTTGGTACCAACTTTAAAGATAAGCGCCGTCAGATCCCGTCTTAATATCTCATTACGGGTATCGCAACCATTACGGTTTAGATCTGACCAGTGTGGAAATTGCGCACGGGTGTAACCGGTCTTAGCAGCACGTCCTTTTACCTCTAACTTATTTAAAACCGAGATCGCACTGGTGACATCTTGGGCAGCTGCGGCATTAGGAAGTAATTGAGTTAGTAACAGCAGCACTACTAACCGTTTCATAGGTTAATACTCTGGCTTTAGCCCCCCTCTTGCAACAGTGAGTAGCTCAGAAAATACCTTCACAGGCGCAGATTAATTGGCAAATCACCAAATCATAGATCTTTATACCCGGTAGTAGCGAGGAGAATTAAATAACCGATCAGAAAAGGATGTGCACCTTGTTATCAGTAGTCATAGTACTTGTAGCACTTATTGCAATCTATTTCATAATGAGAGCTCGAAGGCGTAACTTATAAATATTCATATGGCCTGAGTTAACTCTTACCCCATATTTTTTAGATAACTAAACTACCAATTACTGTATCGACGGCATTTAGTAGTAGAACCACATCAATTACCGCAGTGATCATTAGAGCAGAGAACATAAGTTTATTTGGGGCAAATGATGTAATGATCGCTGCAATTAAGCCAATTACTAAGAGCGGCGTATTTGGGTGGGTATTATTAAGCAGTAATGTTGTGAGA
>Ga0102893_1000969_pt1 | contig 10334 bp, 9 predicted proteins | sample Colrivmet1553A02_FD_81593 | JGI IMG/M metagenome (GOLD analysis project Ga0102893, IMG submission 81593) | Estuarine microbial communities from the Columbia River estuary - metaG 1553A-02 | ecosystem: Environmental > Aquatic > Marine > Intertidal zone > Estuary | place: USA: Columbia River...
CTTTTGTGTGGCCAAGAAAAACTGCAACTGCATTTTGTTGTTGTACAACTTCTTCAATCGCTTGGTATCTAGCTTTTCTTGCAGAAGCTTCCAAGCCATCTTTGATATCTACTGTCACCTTTTTGACAATACATTCAATTTCGAAATCTTTTAGTTGGGCGACAACTGTTTCGGCTTGAACAGATGATTGATTTTGTAATTGATGATCAACGGTCACGCCAGTAACAGTGATAGCTAACTTCTTTGCTTCTACCGCTAATGCATAGGCAAGTGCTAATGAATCTGCGCCACCTGAAACTGCGACTAATACTGTGTCTCCAGCTTCATACTTTTCCAACCAATGGCGCACCGCATTACGAACCGCAGGAACCGCTGATGTCATGTGACAAGAGTAGTGCGGATTTAGACGCGACCACCAAATGGCATCAAGCCCTTTACGCTATAGATGCTTGAGTACAAAAGACCTGTGTTTTTAGAATTTGCTTCCCACATCATGCCGTTTCCAGCGTAAATAGTGATGTGGTGAATCGTCGAGATTGTGCCCTTATAGGAATAAAACAAAAGGTCGCCTGGTACTAAATTATTAAGCGATACATGCATTGTGTAGCCAGAATAAAGCGCTGAGTTAAGGCGATCCCAGTTCGGCCACCCTAATCCTGCTGATTTATAAGCTGCATAGACAAGACCAGAGCAATCGAAGGAGTTTGGTCCTTGAGTTCCCCAAATGTATGGCTTTCGAGCAAGTACCTGTGTTTTTGCAAAAGCAACAGCCTTATCTCGTTGAGCTTGAGTCGTTCTAATTGTTGATCGTCCTTTAAATCCACGATCTGGCCAAATCTTTGCTTGACCACCTGTTTGTGCTGCGGTGCCTGCTTGGCTTTCTTCAAGCAAAGCTAATTGGCGTTGTTGTTCTAAAGTTGTGCGAACTTTGCGCGCACTCATTAATTCTTTCATCAACTTATCTTGGACTGCTTGAAGTTTTGCAACCTCTTTTGCCTGTGCAGCTTTAGCATCATCTGCGATTTTTTTGGCAGCCGCTACCTTATCCGTAGCAATTTGTTGAACCGCTTTAGCAGCATCTGCTGCAGCCTTTGCTTTTTTGGCAGCTGCTTCTGCTTCCTTGAAGCGAGCAAGCGCAACAGAGTTCTGCGCGCCTAATGTACTCAAGGTTGAAAGTTGATCAATTAAATCTTGTGGTCCATCAGCACTTAGTAATGGCTGAATGTCGCTCATGCTTCCACCCATGATGTAAGCGTTTGCTGCAAGGCGACCAATAGTTTTGTGAGCTTCTGCAACAGCTGCTGCAGTTTCAGCTGCGTGCTTGGCAGCAGCATTGGCAAGTGCGGTAGCTACTGCGAGTTCAGCTTGTGCCTTCCTATATAAGGCTGTTGCGGCATTTGCTGTAGCGGTCAATGCGCGCAGACTTTGATTTGCTTTGGCTAATTTTGCTGCTTGCGCATCAGCAATTTTTTTCTTTTCAGCTTCAAGTTTTTTCGCAGCTTCGATCTCCGCCAAAGTTGGTTTAGGGACCGCAACAGCAGGAACTGACGAAATCGACAGCCCCAGAATTACAGCAAGCGAAATCGCCCTGAACTTTTTCACACAAAACCTTTCGGAGGAAGGGTTAAAGAATAAATGCCCAACCTTGGAAATTCTTGTTATTAGGTGTGAGTGTCCTTAATTAGCTACATCACGGCGAACAAATAGCACCGAAGCAATAGCTGCTCCGACCACTACATATATTCCACCGACGGTAAGCGCATGTTTGTAGGTTAAATCTGGCAATCCACCCGAAGCGATCGCTGATAACTGTGCGCCTGGTAACCAACTTTGCAGAGAACTTTTCACAGCAATTAGTAAGTTTTCGACGATAAGTAACCACAGAACTCCAAAAGAGATTGCGCTGATCGGTGAGCGCAATAAGAGCCCCAGAATCATTCCAACGATTCCAAAAGCGAATACTGAAATACTTACATTTATGTACGTTGTAAAGATTTCTTGAAATCCTTCAGATGTAAACCACAGATCAGTACTTACCTTTGCACCAGGGGCTAAAAAGTAAGAGATTGCAATACTTACTACGGCTGCGATTGAGATCATTACCAATGCAAATAACTTCATCGAGATGAGTTTGCCGATCAAGATCTTCATTCGGCCAGGTTGGCGAATCAATAGGTTGCGCAACGTTCCATACGTGTATTCCTGGGCTGTTTGAGCAGCAAAAACACACAAGGCGATGATTCCAAGGAAATTTCCAACTGATGCGAAACCATTTACTGATCCACTTGAAAGTTGTAGAACTTCTCGCCCAATTGTTCGACCTCTATCACCATTACCTTGCGGTGAATCAATCATCAGATAGATAAAAGATGTGATCAAGCCCGTGAAAAATAATGCTGAACCAATCGTGCCAAAAAATAGAGTCGGACGACGAAGTTTGCGAATCTCCGCTTTAACGACATTTAACATTACTTGTCCCCCGTCATTTCAAAGAATGTTTCTTCAAGGTTTGGTAACTGCGGAGCAAGTTGCGCCAATGTAATACCTGCATCAAATGCCGCTTTGTTAAGCACCGGTGCCCAATCCATTTCAGCCAAGATATGAACTGAATCATTTCTGATCACAGCATGATGGCCAGCTTTTTCAGAGATCTCTACGATTCGTGCTAAATCGGAATGGTTCAGAGATTTCGCAATAATTGTCGGTTGTTGCTGAGCCATCAGCTCGCCAATTGGTCCGGCGAAAACGATTTCGCCTTTGCGCAACATAACAATGTAATCACTAATAATTTCTAGTTCAGACAACAGGTGAGAAGATACAAAAACAGTTGTGCCATCGTTGGCTAAGTCGCGCAGAAGTGCACGAACCTCTTGGATACCTTCTGGATCTAAACCATTTGTTGGTTCATCAAGCATCAGTAACTTTGGGTTTGGCAGAAGGGCTGCTGCAATACCTAATCGTTGCTTCATTCCAAGTGAGTAAGTCTTAAACTTAGATTTTCCGCGATCGCCAAGGCCAACTTTGTCTAATAACTCTTGTACTCGATCGATTGGAAATCCACCAAGCTTTGCTAACACCATCAAATTTTCATATCCAGAAAGCGCGGGATAAAAAGCAGGGCCTTCGATCATTGCACCAACGCGGCTTAAGTATTTTTCTGGATGTTCAATTGGCTCACCCAAAATATGTCCTTGACCGGTTGTTGGCGTAATTAACCCAAGCAACATTCTCATTGTTGTCGTCTTGCCTGAACCATTTGGGCCAACAAAGCCACAGACGATGCCTAGCGGGACTTCAAAGTTGATATGTGAGACCGCTAAGCGATCATCGTACTTTTTAGATAGATCTGAGACTGAAATCGCAGTGTTTTGCATAGCCCTTACTCTGCCACAATTAGCCCATGAGCAAACGGCCTTGGGGTTATCAACCTCGTGTGGATTCACTGGGACCTGACTGGGAGTTACATCCACAGACACATTCAGTGCGCACCGGTCTTGCTCGCTCTGGTTTTGGTGAAACTTCTGAAGCTTTGTACCTAAACAGTGGTTTTACATACACATCTGCTGAAGAAGCGTTTGATTCATTTGCAGAAGAAACAGATCACTTCTTATATAGCCGTTTCCATAACCCAACGATTGCAATGTTTGAAAAGCGTTTAGCTGCAATTGAAGGTGCCGAGATGTGCGTCGCCACAGGTTCTGGAATGTCAGCAATGTTCGCATCACTAGCTTGCCTAGTTGAACAAGGCGATCATGTTGTTGCTTCCGCTGCAATGTTTTCTTCTTGTCATGTTGTTATAACTGAATTCTTGCCAAAGTGGGGTGTCACCTTTGAACTAGTAAAGGGAAATGATCCTGCTGCATGGGCTCAAGCGTTGAGCAAACCAACCAAGGCCGTCTTTATCGAAACACCAAGTAATCCTTTAATGGAGATTGTTGATATCAAAATGGTCAGCGATCTTGCACACAAGGTTGGTGCAACGGTAATTGTTGACAACGTAATGGCATCACCTGTTTTACAAAAACCATTACAACTTGGTGCAGATGTTGTTATGTATTCGGCGACCAAGCACATTGATGGCCAAGGCCGAGTACTAGCTGGTGCAATTCTTGGATCTGCTGATTACATCGTTGAAAAACTACTTCCATTTGTTCGTCACACCGGACCCGCGCTAAGCCCATTCAATGCTTGGGTGCTTGTTAAGTCTCTAGAAACAATGCACATGCGCGTTGATGCCATGGTTGCAAACGCACAAGCTGTCGCAGAATTTCTTGAGAAGCAACCTGCTGTTAAATCTGTTCGTTATCCGGGATTGAAATCTCATCCAGGTCATGAACTTGCGATGAAGCAGATGAGCAACGGTGGTGGAACCACTATTGGCATTGAATTTAAAGGCTCGCAGGAAGATGTTTTTGCCTTTATGAATAAGCTTCGAGTAATCGATATTTCAAATAATCTCGGTGACAGCAAGTCACTTATTACCCATCCTGCTTCTACAACTCATCGTCGTTTAGCTCCAGAAGTTCAGGCAGAGATGGGAATTACGCCTTCAGTTCTTAGATTGTCAGTTGGTTTGGAACACTCGAGCGATTTGATCAAAGATATTGAGCAAGCGTTAACTAAGTAGTTCTGCGACAACTAGCACAACAGATAGCAAACTTAAGTAGGTAATTGACCACTGGAAGATTTTTCCAGCGACCTTCCCATAATCAGGTGATCCCTCTTTAAGCGCAACGAGCTGACGGGCAAATACAAGGCCCAGCACAAGTGTCACCAATAAAGACCAAAGTGGAAGCTCTGCTGATTGGATCAACCAAACCGAAGAGGCAATCATCAAGATTGTGTGGAACCACATTTCGCCAAGCACACGATTCTTTGTTGCAACTACTGGAAGCATTGGGGTTCCTGCTGCGGCGTAATCATCTTTATATTTAATGGCAAGTGCCCAGAAATGTGGCGGAGTCCAGAAAAAGATTACAAAGAAAAATGCCCATGCGGTCATTGAGAGCGAGTTAGTAACCGCTGCCCAACCGATAAGAACTGGCATGCAACCTGCAGCGCCTCCCCAAACAATGTTTTGCGAGGTACGTTGCTTAAGTGCCATTGTGTAAACAACAACGTAAAAAATAATTGCAATTAGCGCAAGGTAGGTTGCAAGTGGTGTTGTGAAAACCCAAAACAGAAGAAGCGAAATAATTCCGATAAATGTTGCAAAAACAGTTGCATTTGTTTTCGAAATTACACCCGTAACAATTGGACGCTTGGATGTTCTTTCCATTAATTTATCTAAATCACTTTCAATAACCATATTGAAGGCGTTTGCACTTCCGGCAGCTAACGTTCCGGCGATAATTGTCATTGCGGTTAACCCGAATTGCGGAAGGCCTTTTGCTGCCAAAACCATTGCAGGTAAAGTGGAAACAAGAAGTAGCTCAACGACCCGCAACTTCATTAGGTCTAGGTATCCACGCATTGCACCGCTCACTCGCCAAGATTACTCAGCCTTTTGAACCACGCATCTCAGTTCTCTCTCAGGGATAATAGTTACCTTGCTCTCAACGAAGGGATTTCCTATGACAGAGAACAACAAGCCCGAATGGTTTGAGATCGCAGAAAACGATGGGCCGGCTCAACCTAAAAAGGTTCGCCGTTCTCTGCCCATCGCTGCGATTATGGCAACAGCACTTGTAATCGGTATAGGCGCAGTAGTTGCACAAACACAAGAAGAATCCCCTGCACAAGCAACTGAGACAACATCTGTTGCAAATGATCAGGTTGTAGCAACAACCACCTCTGCAGCAACTTCTGCTACAAACACTGCAGCACCAACGACTGTGGTCACTCCAACACAGAGTGCAATGGCAAATCCAAATATCGCAAAACTCCCAACTGGCGGCGAGCGAGAAGGCGATGAAGATGGCGAAGGTGAAGGTCGCGAACATCATGGCGACCGAGTTCGCCATCCAGAAGGCGACGACGACTAACCAGTACAGTTAGGGAATGCGTAAACGTGTCCTAACATTTTTATTAATAACTTCGCTCTGTGCCATTTCAGTTCCGGCACAGGGCGATGTTGTTTCAAGCAAGATGGTTTTAATCAAGACTATCAACGGCTCTATTTCGCCGAAGTCAGTTAGATCTTCTGGTGATGGTGTTGTGAGCGCTCATAACATGATGTATCGACACAGCGTTACTGTTTATGATGCAAAAACTTTTGAATTGATTAAAACAGTGCCAGATTCTGTTTCGTTAAAAAGCTTCGGCTTCTCTAAATCATCGTCGAACTTCAAAGGCGCTCCGGTTGAAGGTTCTTACTCACCTGATGGTAAGTATTTATATGTCACTAATTACGCAATGTACGGTCCTGGGTTTAATAAAGAAGGACACGACACTTGTTCACCTGCTTCCGGTTTCGACAATAGCTTTGTGTACCGAATTAATCGGAGCAACTATGAAATTGATGCTGTTTATCCTGTGGGTTCAGTTCCAAAGGTTGTCGAGGTAACTCCTGACAATAAATATGTGCTCGTAACTAATTGGTGTTCATACACCTTGAATGTCATTTCAATTGAGAGTCAAAAGGTAGTAAAAACAATCAAAATTGGACGCTACCCCCGAGGTATTGCCGTTTCAAAGGATTCAAAGAAGGCCTACGTTGCCGAAATGGGTGGAAACAGAATCCATGTAATTAACCTGGAAGATTTTTCTGTCTCGTATATTCCAATTGGCAGTAACCCTCGTGCGATCGTCTTGTCACCAGATAACTCCATGCTTTATGTGACGATGAATTTATCTGGCCGGGTTGCTTCGTGGGATTTAATAGCAAATAAGGCGGGCAAGACAGTTAAGACTGGAAATGCTGCACGGAGTCTTGCGATCTCAGCAGATGGAACTTCTTTATTTGTTGTGAACTTTAACAGCGACACTATTTCCAAAGTTCGTACAAGTGACATGAAGGTTTTACAAACCATTAGTGCGTGTAATGAGCCAATTGGAATTACCTACGATGCTCCAACAAATAACACCTGGGTTGCTTGTTATAAGGGGCAGATAAAGATTTACTCCAACAATTAAGGCGCTGGAATAATTTCAGTTGGAATATTCGGCGCGGCAATTCGTCCTAAGACACGATCGATCGCTGCCCGCGCTTTATTGAGCGCAGTATTTCCCTTTGCAATTTCATCAGCCAATAAGACAAAGACATATTCGCGATCTGTGGACTGAACAAAACCGGCAAGGGTCGCTGTTCCATTAAGTGTTCCAGTTTTAGCACGAATTAAACCAACCGCAGAAGGCGCCGTCGAAATGAAGCGATTTCGAAGTGTTCCTGAAACTCCTCCGACAGGAAGCGATGCATAAACTGGAGCAAATTTTTCCTCTTTACGCATTTTGTACAGAAGTTCAGCCATCATCTGGGCGGTAATTTTATTTTGCTTGGACAAGCCACTTGCATCAACTACAACAAGTTTTGACGCATCTATTTCGAAATGGTTAAGAAGTAAACGGAAAACCTTGTCTACTCCTTTGTCATTTAAGGAATAACCAGCAGATTGTGCTGATAATCGAGCTAAACGTTCGGCAAGCAGGTTATCGCTCCACAGCAAGGTCCAATCAAGGATTTCAGCCACGGTTGGGGAGTTTTCTGAAGCTACAAGATCACCTTGCTGTAAAAATGCATCATCATCACTTACCGCCTTAATAACTGGCTTGAACCCACGTTTGCTCCAAAATGTTTTTAGGTTTGCAATATCCTGAGAATACAAGTTGCTATAAATGACTTTGTAGTTTTTAAGGGATCCACCATTTGCCTGCTTGATAGCGGTAAGCGTGCTAAACCCCATGTACGGCAAGGATGCGCGATGCATCTTTCGACCGACATTGTGATCAAGGCTTATCCAAGGATCTAATGAGCCTCTGATGACAATCATTTTCTCAGCCGGATTAATGGAAACTGTTGTATTAAAACTACTTTGTAAATCTAGGTATTCGATAGCTACCCCAGCAGAAAGAATTTTCATGACTGAAGCGGGCTTTCTTTGTGAAAATGCATTGTGCTGATAAACCACTGCTCCGGTAGAACCGTCAATAACAACCATTGCAGGGTTTGCAAGAGTTGGATTCTTCATTAACTCCTCAAACACGGGAGGAATTGAATCAGGACCAAGGACTGCTGCTGCTGGAGTAATAGAAAAAATTAAGGCAAGACTAATTGCAACAATTCTTTTAAGTAATTGCATTAGAAATTTAGAATCGAGCAGATGCAATAACAATATTAAGAATAGTTAAGCCAGTCATAGCTAGCCAAACATTTTTAGATAGTTCAGGCTTCTTAACATTTTTATATCCAAGGGCAAGGATCACAACTAAAATGATCAACTTGATGCCCACTTTTGTGTGGTTGAGAGGTTCGTCAGGCTTTACTGAGTCATGTAAGCCCACCATAACGAGGCCAGCAAGAAGAGCTGTTAGACCTGCATGCAGGACTCCAGGACTTAGTTTGCGTGGAGTTTTGTTCCACTGATGTAGAAGCAAAGACAAAATCCCAACAACTGAAAGAAGGTGGATTACATATACGACTGTGTTGATAGCTGACATGAGTTCAGTTTAGAGTGCCTACATGTCTTCTCCAACTACCCCCGCCAGTATTGGCCCAGGGGAATTTTTCCCTGTTGTTGGAGTAGGCCCCCATGAAAAACCATGGCCCGAAGGAGATCAATACGATCCTGAATTATTGCTGAATGGTGACCGTCGCAATGTTTTAGATCATTATCGCTATTGGACTGTTGAAGCGATTGTTAAAGATTTAAACACAAAGCGCCATAAACTGCAGATTGCCATTGAAAATTGGCAGCATGATCTAAATATTGGTTCGATTGTTCGCACCGCCAACGCTTTCAATGTTTCTGGCGTTCATATCGTTGGAAAACGCGATTGGAATAAACGCGGCGCAATGGTGACCGATAGATATTTAACAGTTATGCATCATCCAACGATTCAAGATTTTGCTAATTACTGCAAAGAGCAGAATCTGCCGATTATTGGAATTGATAACGTTCCGGGGTCGAAGCAATTAGAGCCAGCGGTATTACCTGAAAGTTGTGTTCTGTTGTTTGGACAAGAAGGTGCAGGAATGTCAGATGAGGGCATTGCGGTCTGTGAAGTTCTGTACGAAATTAATCAATATGGTTCAACTCGATCAATGAATGCATCAGCCGCCGGAGCTATCGCCATGTATCACTGGGCGTTACAGCATCTACCGAAATGAAGAGATGGCTAAGTAAGAATTTAATTCTTCTAACTCTGGTCTCATTGACCCAAGATGCAGCTAGTGAACTTTTATATCCATTACTTCCAATTCTTCTTACCGGTGTCATAGGTGCAGCACCTCTTGCACTTGGATTAATTGAAGGATGTGCCGAAGCTGCAGCTGGGTTTACAAAACTAATTGCTGGAAAATCCAGTGATAAGTACGGACGTAAACCATTTGTTATGGCGGGTTATTCATTAGCCGGTGTTGGTAAAGCACTTGTAGTTGTAGCAACAAGTTGGCCCTTAGTCTTTTTTGGTCGTGTTACAGATCGCATTGGTAAAGGTTTACGCGGTGCGCCACGTGATGCGCTGATCCATGATTCGGTACCTAAAGAACATCTAGGCAAGGCCTTCGGTTTTCACCGAACTGGAGACAACATTGGTGCGGTAATTGGGCCTGGTTTAGCCTTAATTGGGCTTGCAATGCTCGACGGAGATGTTCGAGCGGTAGCTAAATGGGCAATCATTCCCGCAATACTTTCTGGTTTTCTTACATTTCTTGTCAAGGATAACTTCGTAAAACCAAAGCTTGAACAAAAAGTACAAAAAGTCAAGGTTCCTCTACCTACATCTCTGAAAAAAGCAATCTCAATTTTGGTGCTTATTCAGTTAACAAATATTCCGGATGCGCTGCTTCTTTTGCGATTACATGACATCGGATTCTCAACTAACGGAGTAGTTCTGTCTTACATGTTATTTAGCGCCGTGACAGTTGTGGCTGCATTTCCGGCTGGTTATGTTGCGGATAAATTATCACCACGAGTTGTTTATGCAATTGGATTACTTGCTTTTGCTACTGCATATCTAGCATTAGGAGTAACTCAAAATCACAGTGTTGCAATCATTGCTCTCGCAATTTATGGTCTATTTCCAGCGTTGACAGATGGTGTTGGAAAAGCGTGGATTGCAGGACTCAGCGAAGATCATCATCGTGGCCGTGCGCAAGGTGTTTATCAAGCATCAATGAACTTCGCGGTGCTTGGTGCTGGAATTTGGGGCGGAGCGCTGTGGAGCAGTGGCTCAAC
>Ga0102893_1000977_pt1 | contig 10255 bp, 10 predicted proteins | sample Colrivmet1553A02_FD_81593 | JGI IMG/M metagenome (GOLD analysis project Ga0102893, IMG submission 81593) | Estuarine microbial communities from the Columbia River estuary - metaG 1553A-02 | ecosystem: Environmental > Aquatic > Marine > Intertidal zone > Estuary | place: USA: Columbia River...
AGATGCCATTCTATCTGAGCCAGTTCCCCATAGTACTGGTTCGTACTTAGGTCTTAGTTCGTTGAATAGAGTATCGATTGCTGCAAAAGGAACTGTAATAATATCCTTTAGGAACTTATACTGTTTTTGTACTGCCTTGAACATTTGCATCTGCATATGCTCATCGTAAGGGCGTTTAAATGCATCCTCCTTTTTAGCAGTCTTAGACTTAACCAAGAACACTACAACTGGAAGGCCATTCTGGTCGTGTAGTGATTGAAGTACTTTTGCATGGCCTAGTGTAAATGGTTGGAATCTACCAACGAAGATATTAACCTTCTCTCTACCATGGTCTGGGTATTTAACCTTAAGAGCCTCATTAACTTCAAGACTAAACTTATTCTGTTGAATAATGTCCCACTTCTTAAATGTTGTGAAATCAAGAACCTCTGCCTCGTCAAGATCTGCATTAACTTGTTTGTTGATCTTTGCAACAATCTCGTTCATTTGTGCAATCATATCCTCTGTTAGAATGTCTGTAGTCTTTTCTCTTTCGTATCTGAAAGAAGATAGAACAATCTTAAACAATTCTGCTAGGATCTTATTATCAACAAGCTTTAGAGTCTTTTCGTTTTGAATAAACACCTTGTTTAGTTCAAACTCAGAACCCTTTGCAAAGTCAGCTTTATCAAAATCAACACCGATATACTTTGCAGCATTCTCTTTAATGTAAGCATTGAATGCATCTGACATCAACTCAAGGTATCTTCTATCTTGAGATTCTTGTATTAGTTTGTGTTGTGCAAAGTCATATGCTGAGAAGTACTCGATCAAATCTAGAATAGTAATCTGATACATGTCAGATGCTTTTCTAGTTTGAGCCTCAGCCTTTCTTCTAAAGTCTTCTAGTTTAAAAGACTTCATTGACTTGCCATCAATAAAAGAAACAATAAGACCATCGATCTCTTCGTCTAGTGACTCGTTAAGAGCAGACTGTCTAACGTTTCTGTTAAAGATATTGTATAGGTCTCTAGTAAATGATCTCTCAGAGTACTTAGCCTCAAAAGCCTTGTCATTCATTTCTAGAAGCTTTAGTAGCTCTTCTTTTTGATCATGTGCCAAGTTACCTTCAAATACAACTGGTGGATTTTGAACATCCAACTTCTTAGCCCACTTCTCAAGAACCTGAGTGTCTCTAATAACCTTAGTTACTTTACCTGTTTGTGGATTTAGTACTTGAATATGTGTTAGAACCAAGTTGTTCTTTGGTAGCAACGAATACTTAAAGTTAGGTGTTTCACCATCTGTAAGATAGTCGAACCCAAACTTCCAATCTTTTGGCATTTCATTCTTAGTTTCAGGAGAAAGACCCTGGAAATGTCTAATGGCATTTTCATAGAAGCGTACAATAGTACGATCTACAATATCCATAGCCACTGTAGAGGCTGACTTATAGTACTTGTTGTGCATATCATCCCTTTTAACATGGAATGAAGAAGCTGCCAACTTTTCTACAACGTGAACCTTGTTATCCAACATTTGTATGAAATGCTCTCTATTAGTCTCTCCGAAATAATCTCTAAGCTTTTGTAATGCCATTTTATTGGTATTTAACGTTTGTATTATTACTTGCCCTTTAGATCTTCAAGCTTTTGCTTGATACCATCTCTTTTTGCTTCAAGTTCCATTTGAGCATTTTCTAGGTCTTGCATCATCAATTCAGCCTCATCTGAATCCATGTCGCCGTCATCTGCTGCCATCTCGATTTCGTCTTTACGACCAAATACTTCTTCTAATTGCTTACGAACTTTATCTAGTTCTGCATTTAGTTTTTGTCTTATCGCTGCAACACGAGGGTCTGACTCGTTGATGAAAGCTTCAAATAATTTTACGTGTTTCATTTTAATGTCCATATTTAATTATACCCATCAGCTGATTTATTGCAGCAAATGTGCCGGTTAGTTTATATATTTTGCCATTATATCTAAATACAAGGCCTTCTGATGGAATGATTGACTCAACTCCGCCAATTCTTGAAAGGCGATCAAGCTCAGCTTCAACCTTTGCAATTTGATCAGTACCGCCGTTAGTTTTAATCTTACTGGCCTCAGTTCTAATCTGGTTGTGTAGTCTCTGCATTTCAGCAGATGGATTAGCAGCAACAAAGTTAGAAGCGTTCTTAAGAACTACAGAACCAAACTCTAGGAAAAGGTCTTCAAATGGTCTGATGTTCTCTTTGTATTTCTTTGCAGAATCGACCTTATCATATTTCTTGATATTTTCCATATCTGCTGGTTCAACTGCTTTAGCCATTGTTCTAAAGTCCATTGCACCTTTATTGTTGTATGCCCATCTTTGTAGTAGTGCCTCTTTAACATCGCTACCTACATTAGGGAATGCTCTATCGATTTCTTCTCTCCACCACATTTCGTGGTATCTAGAAACTTCGTCAGTATCGCTTAGATTATATCTGCTCTGAAGTGCATCAATCTTCTTCATAAAATATGGTAGCTTTTCTGCGAAGTTTTGATCTCTTCTAAGTGCTAGTACCTGTGGTGGAATCATTGTGAATGTTTTACCCACATGTGCATTAACATCTTGTAGAAGTTTAATAAGCTCCTTAGCGGCCTTTGGGTTCTCTCCAGTGACATTTCCGTTTCCGTCAGTGTCTACCATTCCGTGGAACTGAATAACGTCCCTGTCGTACACAATCACGTTAGGATTGAGCGAATAGATCAACTCCATATTCATAAACGATTTTCCATCGTTAAACATAGACTGATCCTTAATTCTTGGTAGTGAGCTTGCAAGATCTTTTGCTGCTAGAATATATGTGTCTTCAACCATCTTAGATGCGTGGCCTGTGAACATTCTAATAATACCATTAAGGTCTAGTGGTGAAACAAGTTGACCCTTGTTTCTAGAGAAGTATACTTGGCCATTCTTTACAGTTGCAAATAGGTTTTGGCCGTCAGTTTTTTCTGTTGGATCTTCTTCAAAGTTTAGTTGGCCCTGTAGACCAGACTCAATCATTTTCTTAAAGTCTCCAAATGTAAGATCCTTGTCATCAAATGGGTGAGACATATGCCCTGCAGCACCGCCCTCTAAAATAAGAGATTGGCTATGGTCAGCCATAGCCTTCTCTAATAAAAATTCATTAAATGAGACAAGGAGTTTCATTACTTTACCAGTGTTCTTTTTAGAACTTCTTCGTTGGCTTGCATTCTAGCAAGTTGCTTATCAGAAGATCTTTTGCTCTTAGGACCGCCAACGTGCTTTAGTCTGTTAGTCTCTTTCTTAGTAAGGAATTTCCAATTCTTGTAATACATTTTAATTAGTTTAATTGTTATTTAGACCATGCATGGTTTTTGCCCACAACGTTCTTAAAGTTAATTAGACCAAGTACTTCCTGGTCTTGTAGATCTGATTGAAGTCTATATGTTTCGTGGTCATATTTCCAATGAGCATCTTTAGAACCTTTTCTAAATCCCCATGTCATATCTTCTTTCTTATCGTATACTACTTTGTTATCCTTGTGCAATTCTTCATATGCTTCAACAAACTTTTTGAAGTCATGGTTGCCAACGATTTGAGTATAGTTTAAGAAGATGCCCTCGGTAACGAAGTCTTCAAATAGCTTAATGTGCTTCATCTTACAATTTGTCCCAAGTTCTTTTAACAGAATCCTTAAACTCTCCGATGATACCAGGTCCTCTAAAAGAACCGCCGATTTCATAAGCTTCGTCGTTTAGTTCCTTTAAAAGAGACTCGAATCTCTCTTTAGCGCTAACAAGGAATTCAGCTCTAGCTGCATCCTCAGCATCACCACCGTGTAGTTTTGCTTTAGCTTCTTCAAGTGACTTAATGTATTTCATAGTGCTAATATAATAAAAAGATTTGACCCAGAAAAATCCAGGCCAAATCTTTTTTAGTATTTTTATCCTTTTGCGATCTTAACAAGCTCGCTAGCAAGCTTCTTCGCCTCTGAACCTTTATAGCCTTCAGCATCAACAACTTCAACAATATCTTTTTCAGACATTGCTTGCATTTCTTTTTCTGTATACTTACCAGTCTTAGGATCAACTAGCTTAACGTAAAGCTCCATAGCCTCTTGCTCTTCTTTAGCTCCTTCAACTAGTGGCTCAAGAGTTACCTCTTTTGGCTCTTCGTCTACCTCTTCGCCATTGATAACTTTCTTTTCTTCACCTTTAGTAGTATCTGCTGTCATTGTCTCAGCTGGGATTGCAGCACCTTCTGCTTCATTAGCAAACTCTTCTGCATTCTCCTTATCTTCTTTGTCGACGCTTTCAACATCATACTCTTCGTCGCCTACTTTAAAAGTCTTTTCGCCTTTTGCAATTGCTTCTGCTCTTGCAGCACCGAAAGCGTTACCTTCTTCAACTTCAATAGACTCTTTTTCCATATCAGCCAGTTTGTCATAGTATTTAGGGTCTTCGAATAAGTGATCCATTGCAACTTCATGTGCGATCTTTTCATCATCAGTGTGCTCCATCTCAACTTTAACGCCTTTTACAAGTGCTGCTTCGATTTCAGAGATGTCAATTCCGTGTTTGTCAGCAATTTGCTGAGGTGTTATGTCGCCAGATAGACCACCTGGAATCACATCTTCTTCAACCTCTTCTGACTCGTGAGTTGGAACAACACCTAACTTATTAGCTGTTTGGCCAATCTTATTTTCAACACCTTCAAGACCTTTAATGATACTTTCAATGGCTTTTCTCCATTTGGTATCTGTAGTCTCTTCAGCTAGATCATTTAACTTACCGTATATGTTATGAATATCGCCGCCGACTTCATCCATAATATCTACCTCAGCTTCATTAACTTCAACTGCTTCAAAAGCTGGAACAAGATCTCTATCACCATAAACATCGACCATGTACCACTTCTGGTCTCTTTCGTCGAATAGGTAAATATATTCTGCACCCTGTGCGTCAGCATCGTTAACATATTTCTTAAGGTTCTTAACAGTACCCATCATTGGCTTCAAGCTGTTTTGATCGCCGTAGAACTTCATCTTGTCTGGAGAAACCTCTAGACCAGAGTTATCACCTTTACCTAGAACTGCATCAACGTCAGTACCTTTTTTGTAGCCCTTCTTAATAGTTGGAAGCATGTGCTCTGGGTATGAATCGTAATGTGTGTATACTGAAGCGATTTCACCAGACTTATAGATCTTACCGAACTGGCCTCTAGTACCTTCCATGATAGCAGTTACTAGATCAGTTGTTGCGAATGCGATAGATTCGTTTAGATCGTATTTAGAGATTGCTTTGTAAAGCTTGTTAGCTGCAGCTTCTTCACCAATTTCTCTTAGGAAATCAACTGTGCCGTTAGCGATTGCATAACCATCCCAGCCTGCAGCTGAAGCGATATCAGAACCCTTTAGACCTGAAACCTTGCCCCTTGACGCAGAGCCGATAGCTTTAGAAGTACCCATTTCTTGGTGGAAATTAGCATCTTCCATTGCATCTGCATAAAGTTTAGCAATACCGTTAAGGTCTTTAATGCCAGTCTTCATCCAGGCTGAAGCAACCATTTCTCTATTCTTGTTACCTTCTTCGATAACTTCAGCCTCAACTGATTCGTTAGACTTGTTTTTCTTAGCAAGAGCTGCAAGAGCTTTACCAACTAGAGCAGTGTACATCTGTGCAACTTGAGCAAGTGATTTACCTCTTGTTTGACCAACAGTCTTATCACCAAGGACTAGACTACCGCCGTCAAAGTAGATTGAGTATGGGTAATCGAAATCACCAGGCGCCTTATCAATACCAGCAGCTTTAGCCATTTGAATACCAAGGGATCTTAGGATATAGTAACCCTCTTGATCACCGTAGCCGGCTCTCTCACCCCATTTTTCATTACCATATTTCTTTACTATAGAAGCAGCAACTTCAGGACTAAGGTCTATGCCCATAGCTTCTTTAATAGTCTCAACTGATTCGTTAGTCTTTTCGAATTTGAAATTACCAACTAATTCAGACATGAAATCCTGTAGTTTGTCTTCAGTTACGTCAGCAATAGTAGCCGCTTCGTATTTTTTAAGAAGCTCAGCAAATGCAGTGGCAGAAGTTGCTCTTTTTACATTTGTTTCTTCAAGTGTAGCTTTCTCTTTTAGCTGTTTTTTAACGTCTGAGAAAGACTTAAATGATTGAATACGTTCCATTTTTTGCGTGGTTGTGTATTTTTATATTATTGTATCTTATGGTTATATATCCCCTTCAAAAGATACCTTTTTGATTTCGTAGCTGAACTTCTCCTGTCTGTAAATCTTTTGTCTAGCTAAACCATGTTTGTATAAGTAATTTTGGTGGCCATCAAAACAAATATCATCAACAAAATCAATGATATTTACAGAATCTTTTGACTCGTGCTGTCTAAGACCACGGCCAATAGACTGTCTAATAATAACCTCAGACTTAAATGATTCTGTAAAGAAGATGTTGTGGATTTTCTTAATAGAGATACCAGTTGAGAATGTACCATAAGAGGCCACGATAACTACTTCGTCGCCAGCTTCCATTTTCTTCTTGTATTCTTCTCTAATATCCTTATCAGTACTACCATCAACATAGTAAACCTTTTTGTCGCTCTTTCTTCTCAATAACTCATATAGTTTTTTACCATGTTCGATTCGATGGAAAAGAACTAGTGAGTTTTTAGGAACCTTTGAAACAACATTAACAATAAAATTAAGTCTACCTGGTGATTGAATAATATAGTTTTGTTCTAACTGGAAAACATCTTTGTTCTCATATCTGTTTGTCGAGAGTTCCATGAATGCTTTTCTGGCAGTCTCAGGTGCATAGTTCATTTCAATGATCTTAACTTTACACCCTGCAATGTGGCCTTCTTGTTGTAGGAAAGAAGCCTTAACCTCCGTGATTAAAGGCCCAGTATATGCCATGATAGTTAACCTATCTAATGTATTATCTTTAGGAATGGTTCCAGACAGGCCATATCTATATGTTGCCTTATCACATTTCTGTAGGATAGTCTTAATCGATGTTGACTTAGCCTTGTGTGTTTCGTCTACAATAACACAATCAAATTGATCAAAGAAGTCTTTACCTTTTTTTACAAGTGATTGGTAAGTTCCGATAACAACATTTCTACTGTCCTTGATCTTTTGACCAGAGTAGACTTGTTGTACCATCATCTGTACTCTGTTCTCATAGTTGTATTCAGCAAAGTCCTCAGTGGCTTGTACAACCAATGAAACGTTTGGAACAACAAACAATATCTTTTTAGCGCTCTCCTTCTCTAGCATGTATGCAATAGTAAGGAATGAGATCATGGTCTTACCTGCTGAAGTTGCAAGCTCGGACAATGATCTTCTAAACTTTAAGATATTAAATGCTGCTTCAAGCTGATAGTCTCTAGGTGTTAACTCACTACGCTCAAAGAACTCAAGAGACCAGGCTTCAAAGCCTTCGGCTGTAATATTCTTGTCAAAGAGTCTAGTTATACCGTTGATCTTTAACTCGTATTTGTACTGCTTACAGATCTTTGTAATTTCTTGCCATAGACCAGAAGGGATCCACTTGTTATCTTTAATATAAGACACATAGCCATCCCACACACCTCTTTTGACCAGTGGGTTAAACCTCCAGCCTTCGATGCGTCTTGTTAACGAAATATTCAACTGTTCTAGTTCTAGCTCTGTAGCAGCATCGATTCTTAAGAACTGGTTGTCTTCTGTAAGCGTTAGCTCCACCATTAGTTGAGCATTTTTATTCTCGCTGTATTACAGCCCATTTAGCTGTAGTTTGTTGCGAACGGCCCAGCTCATGTTGTCTAGAGTCTTAACCGATTCTTTGTAAAAGTCCATCTGTGTTTCTAACAAAGATAGGATCATGCTGTCATCTGACATATCTGCTTTAAGGAATGATTCCTTCTGCTTGTCAGTAAGTTTGTAGTCGTATTCGTAATATTTAATAAAGGATTCTTTGTAGACCTTTGAGATCTTACGCTCTTGTTGCTTTATCTTAATATTAAGCTGAGCAATTTGTTCGATGATAATCTGGCGGTATGATGGAATAGTCACCATAGCCTCGTTAAGGTCATCAATATTTTTAAACGCTTTTGCCAGTTCCCTGATCTTAGCGGTCCATTCTTGACGTTGGTTGCCTAAGTACTGGTCAATCTCAACAATCTTATTCTTTTCTGACATTTGGTTACGTTTAAAATAGAGATCCTTTATCCTTGCCCTGCTTAATCCATTTATGTGCCGTCAACTTCTTCTTCATCTTAGGAGTTCCAGGATTAAACACAGGTCCAGTATAGGATATCTTTGATTGTTGAAAATCTATCAACATCTTTAGATTCCTACGGCCTTCGTGATCATCATGAAACTGATCTAACTCCTGATCCATCCAACTAAAGTCTATCATAGGTATAAAGCATCTAAATGTGAACTAGTAAAATACTCACCGATCTTCTTATGTGCATCACTCTTAAGCTCAAAACACTTTTTAATCAAATCGTTTAGATCCTTTATATCGTCATTGTATATATTCAACTTTGTATCCTTCAAGAACTTTGACCACATAAAGACAGCCTTTCCTTTACGGAGCTTCTCTAGCATCTTCTTCTTTCCGGTTTCATCATTGTCAAACATATACCTGATTGTTGGTACTTCATCAAGCTCTGTTGTTGATCTACCGGCAGTAGCCAGGGCGATAGAGTTAAACATGAACTTAGCGTCAAGAGGACCTTCAAAGACCGTAACTGGTCTCATCATATCCACTTGCATAATACCAAACAGTGTTGATATTTTGTTGACAGCAATCAAGTCATCGCCTTCTAATGGAAACTCACGTCCCATCTCTTCATAAAGCTTGGCTAGATCGTATGTCAAGTATTTTGTCCTGGCGTTCTTTCCCATTTGTCTGCTCTGACAACTTAGGATTTTACCGTCAGGTGTTTTATTTAATATCCAAAGCTTCTTGCGTTGGGCTGAATACAAGAATTCATCGGCTCTATTGTGTAGTAATCTACCTCTTAGATAGAACCACGCAAAATCACCAACGCTTATATTATCTGCTTTGAAATGTCTTTTGAAATCACTAACCTCAATGGCTAGCTCAACTGCAGTGTTGTATACACTATGTTGTAGTGTACTAATCTCTTTAACATTAACCTTCTTGTCTTTAATATACTCGATTACATGAATAGAATCGTCACCGGATCCAAAGCGCTTGCCGTGGTCCCTAAAGAAAGAAGTTAGATCAGAGTGGTGGTTGCAGTTATAACAATGATATTGGAGAGTGTCCCAGAAGATGTTACCTCTTTTCTTGAGAAGATCCGTTGTAGAATCCCCACAATAGGGACATGCCAGGTTCAAACGACCTGACATCTCCTTTATCATTTGCTTTGGAGGAGCAGAGTGGTTTTCAACAACCACCTGCTTCACCAAAACTCTAATTGTGTTCTTTAAATCCTCTGAAAGATTAGAGATCGAGGTCATTCAAGAATGATTCTAGATCGTCATCTGCATCAACTTTAGTCGCAGTAGAAGAAGGACCGTTAAAGTCGAATGCTTCCTGTGTTGAAGCTGGACTGATAGTCGAGCTTGAAGTTGCAGTACTCTTAGATTCAGAAGCTGCAGGGCGTGAAGTCACAGCACCTACTGCCATACCTGGATTTGAAATGTATTGTCCAAGTACTGAGTTTACGAAGTCACGGGTCTGATCGTCCCACTGACGGTATTCGTAAGGCTCAAGCTTTGGAGCGTTATCAAGTTCAGCCTTGATTACAGTCATCGCATCTTTAGTGCGCTCAACAGGAGCACCTTCGATAACGATAGCAGACTTGCTAGCTGAGAACTTAGACTTATCGTAGTTATTGTATTCACCCTGGCGTGTGATGATCAACTCAAAGTTCTTACCTTCGAAAAGGTCAAATACTTGAGTAGATTCGCCGAATGAAGGCTTCAACTCCTCATCGATCTTTTCTTTGATCTTGTAGCCATACTTGAATACCATGTATTGACCTTCCAAGTCTGGACGTTGTGGGTCCTTAATGATCTTGATAAGTGAGTAGAACTGTTCACGACGCTTCAACTTCTCTGACATCTTGCGGTCGACTGCTGAGTCTGACTTGCGAAGACGGAAGAATGCGTCTTGAATTGGGCACTTCTCGCCGACTGAAGCGGGAGAGTCTACCAAGCGACCATTGCCTGCAGGGTCAGTCATCCAGTGGACATACTTGCGAACCAATGATTTGCGTGGGTTTTCTGGGTTTGGTACAAAGC
>Ga0102893_1000989_pt1 | contig 10164 bp, 7 predicted proteins | sample Colrivmet1553A02_FD_81593 | JGI IMG/M metagenome (GOLD analysis project Ga0102893, IMG submission 81593) | Estuarine microbial communities from the Columbia River estuary - metaG 1553A-02 | ecosystem: Environmental > Aquatic > Marine > Intertidal zone > Estuary | place: USA: Columbia River...
CCGTCCACAACCTTGCGTCGAATCTGCGCCAAGCTGTTTCATTGTTTGAACAACGCCGTAATACTCGCCGTAAGCGTTCTTTCCCTCGTAACCCGTAAAGTTCCAACGCGCCCATCCATCCACGAATCCGTCGTTTGACGATTTCGTGCGCAGCGGCCCCCAAACATATTCATATTGACCGGCTGAATTCACCCGAGTTGATCCGAATGGCAGCTCTTGAAAGCGGAACCCAATCGCCACGAGCACGAACAATGCAAAACCAGAAAGCAAAGCAAGATTGAAACTGAAGTTGTCGCGAGGTTTCGCAATATTAAGGACAACTGGCATACCTGATTCATCTTGTGCAAATCGCGCAATGGACTTCACTCGAAGTGCGAAGGTAATGAGTTCATACAGCCCGACAACAAAAAGGAAATATCGAAGCAAATACAAGAATGGCAAAATGCGTGGGTTCCACAACAGCCCGATAACCGGCAAGCTATTGCGAGCGATGAACACTCCGGCTGCAAGCAACAATGCAAGCAAGGTCATCCATGTACCTGCTTTGTGCCTACTGCGCACAAGAGTTACTGCCCCGATGACTGCCAAAGCTGTAAGCGAAACGTCAAGCAATGTGTGCAGTGGAAAAAACATTTTCCAAAACGAGTCAGTCGCTCCACTTGGCCGTGGCTCATACTTCATGTCCGTCATATAGGCATGACTCGTGACAAACGGAATAACCCAAAACGAAGAAAGCAGCACGGCCAACGCAATTACTTTTGCGCCAAACTGCAATGAATCGCGCTTATTCCACACCACCAGCATCAGCGCTGCCCCACCGAAAACGAATAGCAACACAATTCCATGGCTCAATGCCGACAACGAAATAATGATGGCAGCAGAAACTCGATGCTTGCCGGTGTCTAGACCTTTTGCCAGTAAGGCAAAGCCCAACATGGCAAGCGACAACGCAATAGAGAATGAAAACTCCCCTGCCATCGTTGACGCGATATTCCCCCCGTAAATGGTGAAACTTTCGTCAAACAAAAAGATGGTTGCAGCAATGGCAAACAGTTCAGGAATTGGATAAGCGAACTTTGCAAATCGACCGAATAGCCAAGACACATATGGCAGTGTCAATAAACCGATAACAGCAATGATCTTGATGGCAATGCCATACGGCAAGATCACATCGAGCAGCACGATCATGAGTGCCGGCACCACCATATAGACCCGGTAAATCGGAAGACCCGAATACCAGTCCATGCTCCAGCCCGACAACTTAAAGTTCGACAGCAAATGGTCTCGCAAATACGCAGGCGCCCACACGTGGGCTCCCATGTCGCCACCAGTTGGAGTGTTGTTTCGCAGAATCAGATCTGGGTGCAGTGCTAGCAACAAAAAGATTGTCGGACCCGCAACAGCAATGATCGTCGACAGCTTCTTCCAGTAAGCCATGTTCTGTTCGAACCGATTTTCCTTGATGCTGATGACATCTTCGGTTTCCACAATGCCAAGCCTAGGTGTACTACGACTCGCTAGCGAGTCAGTGCCATGACAGTCAGCGCGGTTGCATTAAATGAAATGTGCGTCACGATGGATAGCCCTAAACGCTTCGTTCGCGAAAAACAGGCACCCAGCACGAGTGCGAATGCAAAAAGTCCTGGAAATTCTGCAACTTGCAAATGCACCGCGGCAAACCAAAACGAGGCGAGTAACACTGAAATTCGTGCACCGTACGCAACGCCCAAATTGTGTTGGATGAATCCTCGATACACAATCTCTTCAACAAGTGGTGCACAAATAACAACAATCACAACAAGCAGCACTATCCACGCACCCTGTGCTGCGTCAAACAGATCGTTCGCGCGCTTCTCAACTGCTTCACTATTGAACAGTGAAGGAAACAACCATTGAAACGGCAGTGTTACAAGAACCACCAACAGCAATTGACAAGCGATTCCAAGTGGAACGCCCCAGAGATCTCTTGCCTGAAAGGTCAGTGAGAAATCTTGGACAACATTTCCAGAACCACGATGCTTCGAAGTCCACAACAGGACTCCAACAAATGGCCCCCACAGGGTTAACGCGGATAGAGCAAGTACCCACGTTGGGACAACTTCAACAGCACCGTAGCCAAGGGTCGAGATAACCACAGAACCACATACATTGGCAAAGAGATATGTCAATGACCACACCGCAAAAATGCGGAACGGTGAGCCGAGTTGGGGCTGCTCAGCCTGCAAGTCGATTAGGCACGATTAAGCGGAAACGATCGCGACGATCTTCCATTCTCCATCCGCCAGGAACCGTAAGCCGTCTGCCGTGCTGTTCGCACAAGTCGTACGCATGTGGGTCACTATCCAGCGTCAAATCATCAATCCAGACCAGTGCGCGACTGTATTGATAGGTCAGCGTCATTGACGCATCTTCTTTGCACACTGGACGAGAACACTTACGAGTCACGTTGTAAAACCTAATTCTTATGACCTATAAAAAGGTGGATTTGAGCGTTGTAAAGGCACGACGAGACACCTTGCAACATCAGCCCGTAACATGTCCTCGTGAGCAAACTTCCACCACCACCCCCACAGTCCAACAAGCGCAAGAACTCCCCGTTTTCATCGGGAAAGCCAGGCGCTTCAAAATCTGGGCCGAACAAGTCGGGCAAGGAACGCTCGTCCATGCCGCGATGGGCAGTATGGGTGTTGATTGCGGTAGCAGCAGGGCTGATTGCAGGACCACGCCTCTGGCCCGCAACCACAGCCACCAAGGTGACCTACACAGAATTTCTTGACCTCGTTCAGAGCGGAAAAGTCAACAGCGTCGAGATCAATAATTTAAGCAACACCATCAGCGGAAAAATGTCAGACGGCAGCGAGTTCATCACCACTGGTGCAGCGGCGCTTTCCGATGCAGACGAGCAGCTGCTCAAGGAAAAGGGAGTCGATTACGACTACTCAACTCCACAAGGCAACTTCTTCACAAACTTGATTCCAATTTTGCTTCCGTTCTTCCTCATCATGGGATTCTTTATTTGGATGCAACGACGCGCAATGGGTCAAGCCGGAAACATCATGTCAATTGGTCGCAGTCGCGCAAAGAATTACAACGCCGACAAACCAAGCACGACGTTTGCTGATGTGGCTGGATATGAAGGCGTAAAGCAAGAGATCAAAGAAGTAGTTGATTTCCTTCGCATGCCAGAGCGCTTTAAAGAAATTGGTGCGCGCGTACCAAAGGGTATTTTGCTCGTTGGCCCTCCTGGAACAGGAAAAACGTTGTTCGCCCGAGCAGTAGCCGGCGAAGCAGGAGTTGGCTTTCTTTCGGTAACTGGTTCTGACTTCATGGAGATGTTCGTGGGCGTTGGTGCAAGTCGCGTGCGTGACCTGTTTCAGCAAGCGGCAAAAATGGGACGCGCCATTATTTTCATCGACGAAATTGACTCCATTGGACGAAAGCGTGGAGCAGGACTTGGCGGCGGGCACGATGAGCGTGAGCAAACGCTCAATCAACTGCTTGCTGAAATGGACGGCTTCGAAGCAACAGAAGGCATCGTCGTCATGGCTGCAACGAACCGCCCAGACATTCTTGATGCTGCATTGCTCCGCCCAGGTCGTTTCGATCGCCAAATCGTTGTTCCGTTGCCAGAGTCCGATGAACGCCTTGCCATTTTGAAGGTGCACTCACAGGGCAAGCGCATGGGCTCAGACATCGACCTTGACACCATGGCTAAAGCAACGCCTGGCATGAGCGGTGCAGACTTGGCAAACCTCGTCAACGAAGCTGCGTTATTTGCTGTGCGACGTGGATCAACTCATATTGAACGAATCGACTTTGAAAATGCACGTGACCGAGTTGTTCTTGGCGCACGCCGCGAAAGTCTGATCTTGAACGCTGAAGAAAAGCGCGCAACTGCATACCACGAAGGTGGACATGCCGTACTCGCAACAGTTCTTCCATACAGCGACCCACTTCACAAAGTGACAATTTTGCCACGAGGCATGGCACTCGGAGTGACCTGGTCGCTTCCTGAAGAACGTCATACCTATTCGCGTGAATATTTCGAGGACGTCATTTGTAAAGCGATGGGTGGACGTGTCGCGGAAATGATGGTGTTTGGTGCCCTTAATAGTGGAGCCGCAAACGACTTAGAACAAGCAACAAACATTGCCCGACGAATGGTGCGCGAATGGGGCATGAGTGATGCTGTTGGCCCAATGGCATTCGCCGGGCAACAGCAAGTATTTCTTGGTGAAGACCTCATGACCAGTGGCCGCGAATACAGCGATGAAATGGCCCGCAAAATTGACGATGAAATTAGTCGTATCCTTCGCGAACAAGAGTCACGTGCTCGCACCACACTCGAAAAGCATCGCCGTGGATTAGACCTTGTTGCACAATCACTGCTTGAACAAGAGACAATTGACGGTGCAATGGTCTCGCGACTCATTCAGCAAGGTCTCGGCGAACCAAGTCGCCAAACAACTCCAAATAACTAGTTGCAATCCCCTTCGTGGGGGTCGGGTGATCCATCGCGCTCTCGCGCCAATGCTGCCCAAATATCGGTTGCGCTAGCTGGTCCAAGAAATCCTTTGCGCACAATTCCTTGACCGTCGGCAATCAGCAGAGTTGGCACCGCATCAATTGCGTATTTTTTATGTAGTTCGCGATGGGACGTGAACTCACATATTTCAACTGCTACCGACTGTGATTTGAGCACAACAGCTTTGCGCTCAATATCTGCACACGTATTACAAGATGAAGAAGTGAATGCCAATACCAGCCATTCCTTGTTTGATTCTGAAAAATCATTTCGATCAATTTGCGTTGGCATTGAGGGGTCTGCCTGCGTTGGCGCTTGATTTGTTCGCTTACTCAATACCTTGTTCAGCACAACAGCAAATACAAGCACTACCGCAACAATCACCAAACGAATCATGAGCCAACTTCTGGTGAAGGAATGGTTGGAAGCGCAAGTACTGCACTTCGACCGGACAGGTCGTGGCCACGCAGCAACATACGTTGTACAACAACTGGAATGGTGGCACGAATCACGATTTCACCGCTTGAAATTCCATCTGGCACTGGAATGGAAATGAGACCACTAGCTGGAAGCACAACCGATTCAAGTCCCGTGATTGCAACTTCGCCTGCAGGTCCAATCTGCGAAACGGTAACTGTTCCCTCCACGGGCGTTGCATTCAAAATCAACATCGAATCATCAATTCCGCTCGAGACACCACTTGGTGCGACCCACACTGTTGATGTTGCACCCATAGGGGCGCCCAACACGACAGAAGTACCAACCGAATTACCCACTCGCCTATTGATTACTTGTTCTACAACGACACCTGGAGCTACTACACCGGGATCTCCAATCGTCGACACAATGATTCCGTAACGACCATTTGGCACATTCGGCAACGAACCCGTTGCAAACAACGTGACCCTTCCTGCTGGTGCGGTAAGACTCACAGGTTCCATTTGTGTATCTGGATTAATGCCATTGACAAACATCACACTCAGCGTTGCATCACTGCGAGTTGGATTCAGAATTACCAATTGCTCGGTGCTTCCCTCCAATTTTTCACCATCTGCAAACCACCATTCAGAACTCAGCCCACTTGCACCGAGCGCCATGGTGTACCCCAGTCGACCGTCTCCCAAATAATGCTGCGAGCGCCCAACAACCAACTTTCCTGCACTGGCGTGCACTTCAACTGCGACCACAGGTTCATTACGCGCACCTTCATCGGCCATATTCAGTGCAATTACTGAGCGCGGTGGAATAACGAAGCCATGCAGACGGCTCGGCTCACGAGTTGATTCCGTCGTAACAAAAGAAACATCGACAACTGTTGAATCGCTATATGGATTAGTGAGAACAATGTGGTTCAAACTGTCCGCACCAGTAAATCCATCGGCAAAATACCAATCCGTGGCAGGCTCATTCGCGCACTGAGCAACAGAATTACCCGCAGGATGATTGATGAACTGTTCGGCGGTTCCAACACCGCCAAGAATCTCCACGATCGTGCTGATGAACGATGCTTCAATTCCTTCTTTGACATTTACCGCAGCTTGCGACCGTGCAGCAACAGTCACCGCCGTCACTACAGGCGACACACCTACTCCAAGACGAGTCACTGTGGCATTGAAGTCTGCATCTGAAGGATTCGAAATAATAATTGACCCTGAAACAGTTCCGTCGTTTCCTGGAACTCCTGGGCAAAACCAACTCGTAGAAACGCGTTGATCCAACGAAACAACTGGCATGACCGGCATTGGTGCAACCACAGATTCAACCATTGCATTATCGCGCTGATTAGTGAGCACCATTACACCAACCAGCAACAGCGAAAGCACAAATACAGCCAACTGGCGAATACTTAAATGCGTACGATTCTGAACATTTACAAGTCGCTGGTTTTCGTTCATTGATCGCCGCCTGTTGCGAACGATAGTGCCGGAGAATCTTGGTCGCCAACGACAATCACTTCACGATTTCTCGCTTGAGATATTCGACGCTGAATTCTTCCGATGTCAAAAACCGCAAGTATCACTAACAGCCAAAGCAGCGACTGAATGACTACGAAAACGTATTGCGATATTGGGGTGCTGTATCTCAATGTCGCTGGACCACCAACACTTACATCAAATGCAGTGGCTCCACCGAAAGCTACCCGCGGCTGCGCATCCATACCGGCAACGTCAAGACGCAGACGGTCACTAAACGGAACTGCTAAATACACCGTAGATACACCCACTTCTGTCGTGACACTTGATATGTCGTCAATGCGCGCAATCGGCATTGTCGATTGCAATGCAGATGACAGCAACACTTCGTCTCCTGCTTGCTTGCTCAACGCTGAAGAATTTTCGTCAAGAACTGACAGCGACGGCACCCATGCCATGTTTTCATAAATCACCAAGTCGCTCGCTAGGTACACGCGTCGGAAATCAAGCTGTGTGGAAAGCGCTGCAAGAAGACCTTCAGGAAGCGGCAACGGTTTTTCAATTGTCGACTCCCCACCATCGATTTGCGGAACTACGACATAGCGAACGGCAAGTGGTGCTAATAGGCGACCACCACGCACGGTCTTGCGCCCGATAATTGCGTGCAGTGCACTTTCCACATTGCTATTCAGTTCATTTGGTTTTGCCCACCGGTCGCGCATGGTCAACTCACCATCATCGGCTACAGCAAATGCAACTTCGCCGTTTACACGCAGGGATGAGACCGGAAGCACTTCACTTCGACCTACGTACACAACGTTGTAGTCGCCTTCTGGCGGATTGGCTTGCATCTGCGTGTACAAATCTGCAATCGCAGTTTTTGATTGATTCCATGATCCACCTACTGCCATGGAAACGGCTGGCAATACGCCAACGAATGACGCAATCACTGCACAAGTTACAACTGGCTTCCACCAGCGATACGCCATCGTCAACTCATCATCGAAGACAAAACTCGCCAGTGCACCTGCTCCAAGTGCAAGACCACATGCAACGATTGCCGACAATTGACCGAAGCTTGGTGCAGCGATATTCACCACATTGGCATCAATTGCAACAATCAACATTCCGGTAAGTACGACGAGTGAAAGAGAGCGAGTTGCCCAGATAAAAGTGTTTGACCTAGTCACCACAACGCTGACGAAAACAGGGATGTACAGGCCGAGAGCAATGAATCCGAACCGCAGCAAGCCACCATCGAACCGTGCGAGTTGAGTGAGACCCACTCGTTGGATCGAAGCCGCCTGATCCCCAACAAAATGGTCCAACCACTGCAACTTAGCAAATTGGCTCACCCAGGGTGCATTGAGCACCAGTGCTCCAACGACTAACGCAACTACGACACGCCCAACTGCAACAGCTTGGCGCAGATTGACTCGTGCAATGAATCCGCCAATAATCCACGCGATTGCAACCCAAACCACAATCGCAAGAAACGTTGGCACGAACGCAAACACCACTGCGGCAAACAACACTGCAGTCGCGAGAAGTTGCGTTTGTTTTGCGCCACGCAAACCTGACTCAGCCCGAACGAACAGTCGCAGTACCCAAGGAAGCGATGCGTAAACGAGCAAATCACTGAGGCGACCTTTACTTAACGCAACATACGGAAGCGGAACTGCGACATACATCGCCATCCCGATTGCTCGAGCGCGAAGTGAAAAATAACCTGCAGGAACTTTCCACATCCCAAAAGCGCCGACAAATACTGACCCAATGATCAATGCGGTTTGCAGTGCACCCGTTCGTCCAAATGAGATTGCACCTGCAAGCGCCATCAGCACATACCCACTTGAATTTGAACCAGCAGATCCAAATCCGCCTTGCGTCCATCCGCTTACAAAAGAAGTGACTAATGCGCGCGGAGATTCTGAAGCTGCCCGCATTGGCAGAAATTCACCGATACGAGAAACTCCATGCAGCACAAAACTTCGACTTCCCAACAGCACAAATGCGATTATCGCAATAAAAACATTGGTCACAAATCTCTGGTGCTTAACCGCATCCTTGCGGTCTTTCTGCGCAAGTGATGCTTGCTGAATTCGCCTGCTACGACGGCGCACAAACGACGAAAAGCGCGCGCTACCCGAAACTTGTAAGTCATGAATCTCGCTTGCTGCAACAAGGCGCAGCGGACGCACCTCAGACCTACGACGAATGATGTACGGCAAATCAATAATGACAGCGAGCGAGGCTCGAAGCGATGCGAAAGCGGCAGTGAATCCTCCGCCAAAAATTCCAGCCGCTACTTGCACAACCGAGGCGACCAACATTTGCAACATCACAAACGGAAGTTGCAATCTGCCCGAGAGCGATACCACAGTGCGAACACGATTCCGCGCTTGAGCAGACGTTCGCTCCAAGTCGTCAGCCCGACTATCAATGCCGTTTCTGTGACGTGCTTTTGCAGCAGGAACGATTAACACTCGTGCCCCACTTAAATGTGCACGCCAACACAGATCCAATTCCTCACCGAAGAAATCAATCTGGCGATTGAACCCTCCAAGTTCCCTAAACAGATCCGATCGAATGAGTAAACACGCAGATGACAGTGCGAACACGTCACGAACGCTGTCGTGCTGTTCTTGATCTTTTTCATTCTCGCCAATTAGCGGTTCTACTTCGCCAATGCGGTCAACGTTCAGTCCAACACTTTGCAAAATAGTTGGGTCATCCCATTCCACAAGTTTTGGACCAACAAGTCCGGCATTCGATCGATACGTCTCTTCGATCAGTCGTTCGATTGCATCCGGATCTAGTGCCACGTCGTCGTGCATCAAACAAAAGAACCCGCCCTCACCCTCCACAAGGCGGGCTACCTCATTAGACACCAGTCCAAACCCCGGATTTCCTTCAACATGGCGAACCACTGCTTGCGGCAAAACTGAATGGATGAGTTCGGTCAGATTGGCGTCTTCTCCCTCGCCAACACCACCATTTGAGCCAACCACAAAAAACAATGTTTGTAATTGCGGGTACGTCTGGGCAGCAAGCGCCTGCAGCGACTCCACGAACCACGGGCCCGGTTGGTAAACCACCATGCTGGCAACAACCGGTGGGGCGACCAAAGCCCCCTTTGCGGACCGAGCAACATCGGCTGAAACATCGGTATTCATCACGGCTAGATAAGGCTAGTTCGCTGCTTCTCAGCCCCCATTTCACTCAATCTTCGCCATTGCTTGCAATAGTTAGCAGTATCAGTTACACTTGCTAGCACAAGGACGACACCCCACAGCCAAAGGAACCCCCATGAAAATTCCAACTGTAAAGCTCCCAACCTTTCCTAGTCTCGACCTCACCAAGATTGATGCACAAGCTGTGCTTAGCCGCCTCCCTCGCATCCCTACCGACCGAGCAGTAGAACTGGCGAAAGATGCGGCATACACCACTGTCGGTTTTGGCGTTCTTGCCTTTCAGAAAACACAAGTTCGACGCCAAGAAGTGATGGCCGAAGTTCAAGCGAAACTGCCTGGTGTTGTGGAAGAAGCTGCTGCTCAAGCCTCAACTGCAATCACTAACCTACGAAGGCTTGTCACCAACAGAAAACCAACTACCGAACAGCACAGCTAGTTCGAAGATTGCCCTTCCCGAGGGCACCGCATCGGTTGGCATCGGATTATTCATCGCCGGTGTTTCGGCGTACGTATTTTTCAAAATTGGACAGCA
>Ga0102893_1001013_pt1 | contig 10004 bp, 8 predicted proteins | sample Colrivmet1553A02_FD_81593 | JGI IMG/M metagenome (GOLD analysis project Ga0102893, IMG submission 81593) | Estuarine microbial communities from the Columbia River estuary - metaG 1553A-02 | ecosystem: Environmental > Aquatic > Marine > Intertidal zone > Estuary | place: USA: Columbia River...
AGAGACCAGAGGATGTAGATAAAACTATTGAGGCGGCAATGGCAATTAATGATCGCCCAGTTGTAGTTGATTTTAATGTTCACCGTGATGCGATGGTTTGGCCGATGGTGGCAGCTGGCACATCAAATGATGATATTACTGTTGCTAGATCTATGGCTCCAGTATGGGATTCACAGGAGTTGTAATGGCAATCCACACATTAGCGGTTTTAGTTGAGAACTCACCTGGTGTTCTAGCACGGGTTGCTTCATTGTTTTCTCGTCGTGGTTACAACATTGATTCACTCGCTGTTGGTCCAACTGAGAATCCAAAGGTTTCTCGCATGACTATTGTTTTAAATTTAGATGGACATGCTTTAGATCAAGTGAGCGCGCAATTATTTAAATTAGTAAATGTAATTGGTATCTCTGAGATGAAGGATTCTGATTCACTAAAACGAGAGATCTTATTAGTTAAGGTGGCAAATAATGCTGCTAATAAAGAGATTGCAGGTAAGCATAAGGCGGTAATTTCAGATGAGACAGCATCAACTATCTCAATAGAGGCGGTTGGGCAATCATCTGAGATTGAAGCACTACTTGCAGATTTAAAACCAAATGAAATTCGAGAGTTAGTTCAATCAGGCTTGGTGGCATTAGAGCGGGGCGCCAGCACCTTGGCAGACCGTACGCTAAGCACCATGGGAACTGCTAACGAGTCAGATCCAAATAGTTCCACAGCTGATTACCAAAATTAATTACCACCAAATAAACCAACAGACATAAGGAGAACCACAGTGGCAACGATGTATCACGATGAAGATGCAGATCTAGCAATTATCCAATCTAAAAAGGTTGCGGTAATTGGCTACGGCTCACAAGGACATGCACACGCCTTATCACTTCGTGATAGCGGTGTTGATGTAGTAGTTGGTTTAGCTGATGGTTCTAAATCTCGGGCAAAAGCTGAGGCAGAAGGACTTAAGGTAGCAACAGTTGCAGAGGCAGTTAAGGGCGCTGATGTAATTATGTTGCTAGCACCTGATCATGTGCAGCGCCATATCTATAATGATTCAATTGCACCAAATATAAAAGATGGTGCAGCCTTATTCTTTGGTCACGGCTTTAATATTCGCTTTGGTTATATCAAGCCATCTGCCAAGGTAGATGTTTGTATGGTTGCACCAAAGGGACCAGGGCATTTAGTTCGCCGTGAGTACACAGCAGGTAGAGGTGTTCCAGTAATTGTTGCAGTAGAACAAGATGCAACTGGAAACGCTTGGCCAATCACTCTCTCATATGCAAAGGCAATTGGCGGCCTACGTGCCGGTGGAATCTTGACTACATTTACTGAAGAGTGTGAGACAGATTTATTTGGCGAGCAATCAGTTCTATGTGGTGGCGCTTCTCAATTAGTTATGTACGGCTTTGAAACCTTAATTGAGGCAGGCTACCAACCAGAGGTTGCCTACTTTGAGTGTTTGCATGAGCTAAAACTTATTGTTGACCTTATGTATGAAGGTGGAATTGCAAAACAACGTTGGTCAGTATCTGACACAGCAGAGTATGGCGATTACATCTCAGGTCCTAGAGTTATTGATCCAAGTGTTAAAGAGAATATGAAGGCAGTACTTGCCGATATTCAATCTGGTTCATTTGCTAAGCGCTTTATTGATGATCAAGATAAAGGTGCTCCTGAGTTTAAATCACTACGCGCAAAGGGTGAAGCACATCCAATTGAGCAGGTTGGTAGAGATCTGCGCAAGCTGATGTCGTGGGTTAAGTCTGATAAAGATGATTACAAAGAAGGAAATGTAGCGCGTGGCTAAACCTGTTGTATTAATTGCTGAGGAGTTAAGTCCTGCGACGATAGATGCGTTAGGGCCTGAGTTTGAGGTACGCAATTGCAATGGCGCAGATCGAGGTGAGTTGCTCACCGCTCTTTCTAAAGGAGTAGATGCGGTATTAATTCGCTCTGCTACCAAGATGGCTGCTGAAGCCATTGCAGCTGCACAAGGTTTAAAAGTAATTGCCAGAGCTGGTGTTGGTTTAGATAATGTTGAAATAGCTGCGGCAACTGCTGCGGGTGTAATGGTGGTTAATGCACCAACTTCAAATATTGTCTCAGCCGCTGAGCTTGCAATTGGATTACTACTTGCATCTGCCAGATCAATCTCACCAGCACATGCCGCCCTTCGTAGTGGCAAGTGGGCACGCTCTAAATACACAGGCGCAGAATTATTTGAGAAGACTTTAGGAGTTGTTGGTTTTGGCAAAATTGGGCAATTAGTTGCACACCGAATGCAAGCCTTTGGTATGGAGGTAGTTGCATATGATCCATACCTACAGCCTGCAAGAGCTGCGCAATTAAATGTGAGATTAGTTGAGTTAGATGAGTTACTAAAGGTAAGTGATTTCATAACTATCCACCTACCTAAAACTAAAGAGACCGCTAATTTAATTGGCTCAGAAGCTCTTAAAAAAGTTAAACCATCGGTGAGAATTATTAATGCTGCTCGTGGTGGTGTGTTAGATGAGGCCGCACTTTATGAGGCATTAAAAAATGGCAAGGTGGCAGGTGCTGGCCTTGATGTCTTTGCTACTGAGCCATGCACTGATTCACCACTATTTACTTTAGATAATGTTGTTGCGACCCCTCACTTAGGTGCATCAACAGATGAGGCACAAGAGCGGGCTGGAATTGCAGTTGCTATATCAGTTCGTAAAGCATTATCTGGTGAGTTAGTTCCTGATGCAGTAAATGTTAAGGGTGGTGCAATTGATCAAGCAGTTCGCCCTGCACTGCCACTAGTTGAGAAGTTAGCTCAGGTTGCCACCGCACTTGCAACAGATGTGATCTCATCTATAGATGTTGAAGTACGAGGTGAGATTGCTGCCTTAGATGTTTCAGTACTTTCCACAAGTGCACTAAAGGGTGCACTACTTGCAATGGGAGCTGAGGATATTACCTATGTAAATGCACCTGCATTAGCTGCTGAGCGCTCCCTTACCTCAAATGTTTCAACAGATACTGAAAGTCCAGATCATCGAAATCTAGTCTCAGTAAGAGCAGCATCTGCTGATGGCACTCAAGTTTTTGTTAGTGGAACTTTGATGGGCATTAAGCAGGTTCAAAAAATTGTGGCAATTGATAAGTTAGATCTTGATCTTAAGCCAACTAACAATCTTTTATTCCTGCGCTATACCGACCGCCCTGGTGTAGTTGGTGTAGTTGGAAACTCACTTGGAAAATTAAAGATTAATATTGCCGATATGCAGGTTGGTCGCACCCAAGAGGGCGGCCAGGCACTTATGGCATTAACAGTTGACTCTGCAATTCCTAATGATGTAATTGAGGTTATTACTATAGAGACTGGTGCATCTTTGGTCCGCTCTGTGAATTTGGCAAGTGAATGAAGAGTTTTAATTTAGCAGTCATACCTGGTGACGGCATTGGACCTGAGGTGGTTGGCGCAGGCCTTAAGGTATTAGATGCGGTTGCTAAAAAATATGATTTAACCTTTAACAAAATAAATTATGAGTTAGGCGCTGCTTATTGGCATAAGACTGGTGAAACCTTGCCTGATTCAGTAATGGCAGAGCTTGCAAAATCTGATGTAATTTTATTGGGCGCGGTAGGAGATCCAACGGTACCAAGTGGAGTTTTAGAGCGGGGATTGCTTCTTAAATTACGGTTTGCCTTTGAACATTACATAAATCTGCGTCCGGCAAAATTATTTCCCGGAGTTAGCTCACCAATTGCAAATAACAAGGGTATTGATTTTGTAGTGGTCAGAGAGGGAACTGAAGGTTTATATGTTGGTGCTGGCTCAATAAAGGATGAGGGTACAAAAACTGAGTTAGCAATTGAGGAGTCAATTAATACCTATAAAGGTGTAGAGCGAGTAATTAGAGATGCATTTGGTAGAGCGATGGCACGTCCTCGTAAAAAACTTACCTTAGTTCATAAGAACAATGTATTAACTAGAGCAGGTGGTCTTTGGACTCGAGTATTTAATGAGGTAGCAAAGGATTTTCCAGAAGTTACAACTGATTACTTACATGTTGATGCTGCCTCGATGTTTTTTGTAACCAATCCAGAACGATTTGATGTAGTGGTGACTGATAATCTATTTGGCGACATTATTACTGATATTGCAGCTGCTATCTGTGGTGGCATTGGACTAGCAGCTAGTGGCAATATCAATCCAACTGGCGCGTTTCCATCTATGTTTGAACCAGTTCATGGCTCAGCCCCTGATATTGCTGGAAAGAACTTAGCTGATCCAACTGCAACTGTATTATCTATTGCCATGATGTTAAATCACCTAGGGCAGAGCCAAGCTGCAAGTGATGTTGAAAAGGCAGTTGCGGCTGATTTGTTAAGCCGAGGAGAGAAGAAGCGCTCAACTACTGAAATTGGTGAAGCATTAGCTAAGGCAGTTTTATGAAAATAATTAAGTCACCAAACACAAAGCCATTAGATAGTGCTGAGCGGACAAAAAGAGTTGCCGAGCCAGGCTTTGGTAAGTACTACACCGACAATATGGTTATTGCCCAGTGGAATGAATCAAGCGGATGGTCTGATGCAACATTGCAGGCCTATGGTCCACTTTCATTAGATCCAGCAACAATGGTTTTTCATTATGGCCAAGAGATATTTGAAGGAATGAAGGCTTATACCCAACCAGATGGTGGTATTTCATTATTTAGACCAGAGGCAAATGCAAAACGATTTGCAAAATCAGCTGCCCGCATTGCACTACCTGAAATGCCAGTTGATTTCTTTGTGCAAACAGTTGAAGAGTTAGTTAAGCAAGATAAGGGTTGGGTACCAAAAAAGAGCGGTGAGTCTTTATATCTTCGCCCATTTATGATTGCAACTGAGGTTGGGCTTGGAGTTAGGCCATCTAATCACGCAACATATGTATTAATTGCAACGCCAGCTGCTGCTTATTTTGATGCATCAAAAGCAGTAACAGTTTGGATCTCAACTGAGTATGTCAGAGCAGCATTAGGTGGCACAGGGGAGGCAAAGTGCGGTGGAAATTACGCAGCTTCCCTTCTTGCACAAAAACAAGCAGCCAAAGAGGGCTGTGATCAGGTTGCATATATTGATGCAGTAGAACGTAAGTGGGTAGAGGAGATGGGTGGCATGAATCTCTACTTCATTAAGGGAAGTGGCAAAGCTGCCAAGATAATGACACCAAAACTAACTGGCACATTACTTCCTGGCATAACCCGTGATTCAATTTTAACGCTAGCTAATGATCTTGGTTATAAAACTGAGGAAACTATGATCTCAATTGATGATTGGCGTGATGGTGTTAAATCTGGTGAGATAACTGAAATCTTTGCTTGCGGAACTGCTGCTGTTGTCTCTGCGGTAGGGGCAGCAAAAAGTATTCATGGCACATGGCAAACAGGGGATGGTAAGCCTGGGGTAATTACAAATGAGATTCGCACAGCACTTCTTGGAATTCAACATGGAACTGTGGCAGATAAGCATGGCTGGAATAAGCGGGTTATCTAATGACAATTAACGATTCATTTCATATCTATGACACCACACTTCGCGATGGCGCCCAACAGGAAGGCTTAAATCTTTCTGTCCACGATAAGTTAACTATCGCTCGTCATTTAGATGATCTAGGTGTTGGTTTTATTGAGGGTGGCTGGCCAGGGGCTAATCCTAAGGACACTGAGTTTTTTAAATTAGCTCAAACTGAGTTAAAGCTAAAGAATGCAACCTTTGTTGCCTTTGGTGCCACACGCCGTCCCGGTGTAAAGGCGGCAGATGATACTTTGCTTCGCGCATTACAAGATTCAAAGGCGCCGGTAGTAACTTTGGTTGCAAAGAGTCATGATCGCCATGTAGATCTTGCACTTAAAACTCATCTAGATGAAAACCTTGCAATGATTTCAGAGTCAATTAAGTTTTTAAAAGCAGGCGGGCAAAGAGTTTTCTTAGATGCAGAGCACTTCTTTGATGGTTACCTATCTAATAAGGCATACGCACTTGAGGTGGTAAGAGCTGCGGTTGAGGCAGGAGCTGATGTTGTAGCACTTTGTGACACAAATGGCGGAATGCTCCCAGATGAGTTATCAAATATTGTCCATGAGGTATTAACCGCTTCATCTGCTCGGCTTGGTATTCATTGCCACAATGACACAGGCTGCGCTGTTGCTAACTCACTTGCTGCAATCTCTGCAGGTGTTACCCATGTGCAGGGAACATTAAATGGTTATGGTGAGCGAACAGGAAATGCTGATCTAGTAAATATCATTGCAAATCTTGAGCTTAAGAAAGATAAAGCAGTACTTCCTACTGGCAAATTACAAGAGGCATTTCGTATCTCTCATGCTGTTGCAGAGATTACAAATGTGGCGCCAAGTGCGCGCCAGCCATATGTTGGAACCTCAGCCTTTGCACACAAAGCAGGATTACACGCCTCTGCAATCAAGGTAGATCCAATGATGTATCAACATGAGACTCCTGAATCAGTTGGTAATGACATGCGGATGTTGGTATCAGAGATGGCAGGAAGAGCCTCGATCGAACTTAAATCAGTTGAGCTTGGAATTGATTTAAAGGGAGATAAAGATTTAGTTGGCAGAGTTGTTGAGAAGGTTAAAGAGATGGAAGGACGCGGCTTTACCTTTGAAGCAGCAGATGCTTCATTTGAATTACTACTTCGCACTGAGGTAGAAGGAAAGCGGCCAAGCTTTTTCACAATTGAAGATTGGCAAACTACAGTGCATCAAGATGAGTCTGGAAAAGTAACATCTAAGGCGACTGTAAAAATTAAGGCTAATGGAGAAACAATCTCAGCCCAAGGCGTTGGAAATGGCCCGGTTAACGCAATTGATAACGCACTTCGCTCAGGACTTGAGAAGTTTTACCCTGAGCTTTCTAAATTAGAGCTAACCGATTATAAAGTTCGTATTTTAGAAGGCCGACTTGGCACAAGTGCGGTTACTCGGGTTTTAGTTGAAACTAGTGATGGATTAGGTGAGTGGAGCACAATTGGCGTGCATGAGAACGTAATTGCAGCCTCGGCGATGGCATTAGATGACGCGGTTACCTATGGCTTACTCAGACAAGGGCGCAAACCCGAGTAATCTGCTGATCATGTCCGCCGCGCTAATCACCCAATATGAAGAGCATCTGGCCTTGGTTAGAAATTTATCTGATAACTCAATTAGAGGTTATGTCACAGATTTAGAATCTTTTCTTAAGCATATGGAAAAGCTTGGAATTGTTGAGTTTAATCAATTAGAGATAGAACATATTCGATCCTGGCTTGCTAACCTGCAAAGCACTGGTGTTGCCAGAGCAACCTTGACTAGAAGAATTGTTTCAATCCGGGCTTTCACAAATTGGGCAGCAGCAAGTGGTTGGTTAACCTCTGATTTAGGAGCAAACCTGGCAATTCCTAAGCCACATAAAGTGTTACCAGAGGTGTTAAATATTGAAGAGGCAACTGCAGTATTAAAAGCAATGGAGGTTAGAGCTGGTGAGGATACAACAGCAATTAATCTGCGTGACTTAGCGATGTTAGAGGTCTTATATGCATCTGGAATAAGAGTTTCAGAGCTGTGCGGATTAAATATTAGCGATATTGATGCTAGTCGAAATACCTTAACTGTGATTGGTAAGGGCAATAAGCAGCGAGTGGTGCCACTTGGAATTCCAGCAATGGCTGCATTACAAAATTACTTAACAGCTGCCCGAAATGAGTTTGTTAATCATCTATCACAATCTGCTGTCTTCTTAGGCTCTAGAGGTAAGAGGATTGATCAACGAACAGTGCGTGAGGTTGTTTATGAAGCGATGAAGGCGGTGGGGGCAACAATGGGACCACATGGTTTGCGCCATAGCGCAGCCACACACTTACTTGAAGGTGGAGCAGACCTGCGAACAGTGCAGGAAATATTAGGTCATGCATCTTTATCTACCACTCAGATCTATACCCATGTTTCCCCTGAGCGTTTGCAATCTGCATACAAACAAGCACACCCAAGGGCATAAGTTAATAAATGAAGATTGAGTTACCGCTTGCAATAGCGCAAATAAATGCACGAATTAAATCTGAACAATTTGTTAGAGCGGTCCTATCTGGCCAAAGGCGTAATATGCAAACAGAGTATGAACGAGTTGATATAAAGCCAGTATTAATAAAGGATGAAATAAAACTGCAGATAGTAAGCAGTAATGGCAAGCAGGATATAACTAAAAATGTTGAGTTAGATTTTGATTTTACCTCCCTCCTAAATAATGGCTTTGCCAATCTACAAGCAGATACCACCACTGAGTCATACTCGATTCAGATATCTAAAAAAGATGAGGCGATTGTTTCAGTAGGTAAGGTTAAGTTAAGTAGAGATTTAACTCATGACCGGCAGAAGGAGCGGATGCTGGCGGAGAGTAATCAGATATTTAAAGCGCTAGATATGTCAGATATGTTGGGCCGGATTAAACCTAGCAAGATGGATAAGTACAAACAGGTGGATGAGTTTTTAAGGTTACTAGCTCAAGCAGTAGATGGACAATTTACTAACCAAGATCAATTATCAGTTGTTGATCAAGGTTGCGGCCATGCCTACCTAACCTTTGGTGTGGGTGAGTACTTTAAAGATAAGTATAAAAATATTGCAATTTTAGGAGTTGATGAGCGAGGTGAGTCAAAGGAGCACAATGAGAGGATTGCTAGCAAATTAAATATTGATGCAAAATTTATTGCAGCCAAAATTGCTGATACACCAAATCAGAAGGTTGATATCGCAATCGCACTCCACGCCTGTGATACCGCAACCGATGACGCAATTTTCTGGGCGGTTAAAAACGGCGCCAAAGTAATTATGGCAGCCCCTTGTTGCATGCATGAACTGCAAACTCAGATTAAAGAAAGCCCTGAGCCTTGGGGCTTACTAACAAAGTATGGATTAGTTAAGGAGCGCTTAGTTGATTTAATGACTGATTCACTAAGGGCGCAGATCTTAAAATTACTTGGCTACCGGGTAGATATTGTGGAGTTTATTGGTGGTGAGCACACCTCCCGTAATATTTTAATTAGAGCGGTTAAAACTGGTGCTCCTGTTTTAGATATAGATAAGAAAAGGTATGAACAGATGCTCACTGATTGGCAGATAAAGCCATATCTGGCGCAGTTATTAACGGATGAGTTAAAAGCTGCGGCGGGAGTAGGTAGTATCTAATTGCTGGCAGTAATTGCTACTTACCTGACAATCAATTACCTGGTAATTGCCAATTGAAATACCAACCATTACCCCAATCGCTAGGGTAGTAAGTAGGTAGGTGTATTTCACTGGAAAATATTGGATGATCTGGCGCTTACCCCGCCTGGGCAGGTGAAAAGGTGTGGAAATTAGGTGGTATTTATTCAGGTAGGATTTGCCCCAGCACGTAAATGAAAATTTTCGTGACTTCACGCATCTTAAAGTGATTAATTAATTACTAATTAATAACTTATGGACCTGTTCGGTGTAGTTAGAGATAACTACTCGGTTCTAGATGCTAGGGATCTAGCAAATTGTTAGATCACAAACCGAGTGCTCTTTATTACCTTGTGTAAAAAAGAGTGAAAAAGGAGTGTGCCGAAATGGCAGTTGTAACAATGCGAGAGCTTCTCGACAGTGGTGTTCACTTTGGACATCAGACTCGTCGATGGAATCCAAAGATGAAGCGCTATATCTTCACTGAGCGCAACGGTATCTACATTATCGATATCCAACAATCATTAGCACTAATTGATGCTGCTTATGAGTTTATTAAAGATGCCGTAGCAAAAGGTGGCCACGTACTTTTCGTTGGCACCAAAAAGCAAGCACATGAGCCAATCAAGCAGCAATCAGCCCGAGTTAGCATGCCTTATGTAACAGAGAGATGGTTAGGCGGAATGCTTACTAACTTTCCATCTGTTTATAAGCGCGTGCTTCGACTTAAAGAGCTTGAAGCTCTTGAGACCGCTAATGATCAACTTTTAACAAAGAAAGAGTTACTTG
>Ga0102893_1001016_pt1 | contig 9989 bp, 10 predicted proteins | sample Colrivmet1553A02_FD_81593 | JGI IMG/M metagenome (GOLD analysis project Ga0102893, IMG submission 81593) | Estuarine microbial communities from the Columbia River estuary - metaG 1553A-02 | ecosystem: Environmental > Aquatic > Marine > Intertidal zone > Estuary | place: USA: Columbia River...
ATTTGCTCGGAAAGGGTGGTGCGCCAAGTGGATTCAAAACCCGTTGGGGAATCGGCGGCAATTGACTTTAAATAGTCAAGAACAAGTTGGGGTACGCCCTCGACGCCTGGTGCAAGCTCGATATATAAGGCAAAGTCGCTGCACGCTTGGTGGCCGCCGTAGGGCAAATTGAGGCGGCGGTGAGGCAGCGAGCTCTTGCTGAGAATCTCCCACGCAGGTTCGGCGTCAGTTGCTGGTGAGGTGGTGATGTCGCCGAGGCCAACGAGTAAGAGAACAGGTACGGGCACAGATGCAATGAGTTCGGCAGGAAGAATACGCGTATAAGCCTGCGCACCAATGGCCGCCTTGAATCGCTTCTCTGCAGGCATGCCGTGAATTCCAGTTGTTGCGATGAGCGCAGTGAGACCGCCGTAACTATGCCCGCCAATGAACATGTTGTTCACGTCAACAATGGAGGCGAGGCCAGACATGAGTTCGCTACGTGCTCCTATTGCACAATCGGCAATAAAACTGACATCGCCCAAACGCTGTTTGTCGTTAGTTTCGTCATCAACATTTTGACCCGTCATCCAATCGGTGAGCGTGTCGCCAGGGTGATCACTCGATACCACCACGAAACCTGACGCAGCAATGGCCTCACAGAGTTGGCTGTAGTTAAAGCGCAATCCCGTGCGACCGTGCGACCACACCAGCAGTGGAAACTTCCCCGACGCAAGTGGAGCATTTTCAAACGCTGTTGCTGAAGGAAAAGAAACACCCGGAAGTAACTCGTAGCGAGTCTGTTCAATGTCTGGTGCTACGTGAGCGGGGTACCAAACATCAACTCCGAGCATGCGGTTGTTGCGCTTCTCGTCAACGACAAGAGTGCTGGTGTGCCCAACTTGATGTTCTGTCATTTTAGTTTGTGCCGTGCGAATGCGCTGCTGAAGCGAATCGGCCAAACCAATTGGGGTTGCGTGTTTGTGTGTACACCTCGCCTGGTCCTTCAAAATGGAACACCAGTCCTTCGCCAGACTTAATGGTGTTCATCCAACCAGTAGCTGCTTTGTGAAGCGACATTGTTACCGATGCTTGTACGGCAACCATGTGGCCACTGTCAACAACAATTTTTTCACCAGCAGCAAGCTTGACAACTTCAATTGCACCGTATGCACCAGCAAGCAAAATGCCGTCGCCACTTACATGAACGAGGAATGCACCTTCTCCACCAAAGAGAGACTTCATGCCACCCCACTTTGTATCAAGTAAGAGACCCATTGAAGATGCGATCCAAGATGCCTGCGACAAGATCCAAGGCGACGCTGCTGTTGATTGCAAAATGACCGCGTCACCAGGAAGGCCCATAGCAACATCGACGAATCCACCATTAGGGCCTGCCGTAGCTGTGGTTTGGAAAAATGACTCTCCACCGAGGGCGGAACGCTTGAGTGCTTTTAAGAAGCCACCTTCCATCTTTCCCTCCACCACCATGTCGGGCGACATGGCGATCATGGCTCCCGACTCTAAGCGCATTTGCTCATTGGGCTGCAGGGTGGCGCGGGCGGTTGAAAAGGCGGGCTGGTGGCGAATCTGAAGTTCCATTACTTCACTGTAATGTTTCACCATGTCGGAATTCCAAGGAAAAGTCGTAATTGTTACTGGTTCGTCAAGCGGAATAGGTGAGTCCATTGCTCGGCGTTTAGCCGATCTTGGCGCAACCGTTGTGGTGAATTCATCTTCATCGGTTGAGGCGGGGGAGGCAGTGGCGAAATCTCTGCCGAACGGGGCAATTTATGTTCGAGCTGATATTTCGAAAAAAGACGAAGCTCTCAACTTGCTCGAGCAAACAATCAAGGCATTTGGCAAGTTAGACATTTTGGTGAACAATGCCGGTTGGACCACTCCGGTTCCTCATCACGACCTCGATGCGCTCACTGACGAAATCTTTTTGAAAACCTTCGAAGTGAATGTTTATGGCACTTGGTATCTCAGCAAAGCAGCTATTCCTTATTTGAAGCAGAGCGAAGATGGAAACATCGTCAACATCACTTCAATTGCAGGAGTGCGCCAGGTGGGAAGTTCAATGGCGTATTCCATGACCAAGGCAGCGTTGAATCAAATGACAAAGCTCATGGCAAAGAGTTGCTGGCCTGTGCGCATTAACGCAGTTGCGCCTGGCCTCATTGAAACTCCATGGACTGCTGACTGGGATGCGATGCACACCAATGTTGCAAAGTCTGCTCCGTTAAAGAGGTCGGGAACACCAGATGATTGCACTGAAGCAACGCTTGGATTGTTGCGCACCAAATATGCAACAGGACAAATTTTTGTTGTTGACGGTGGCTTAACGTTGATGTCGTAGTTTTAGCTACGTACGAGTCGACCAGGGCGAGCACCTGTATCGGCATCGTTCAATCGAGTAACAACACCATTCACCAAAGTTGCTGCATAGCCAGTTGATGGTTGCAAAATACGCGAACCTCCAGCAGGGAGATCTTTGCGAACAAACGGGGCTTGAATAGTGAGCTTGTCGAGGTTGATGACATTCACGTCGGCACGCTTGCCCACTTCCAAAGAACCACGATCGCTAAGACCGTAAAGATCGGCGTTGTTTTTTGTGAGTTTGCGCACTGTTGACTCGAGTGGCAAGCGTTCTCCACGGCTGCGGTCGCGTACCCAATGCGTGAGGTGGAAGGTAGGCATGGAGCAGTCGCAAATGAAACTCACATGAGCACCTGCATCGGAAAGGCCCGTGATGGTGTCGGGGTGCAGCAACATTTCACGGCTTGCGTCGAGGTCTCCCTTGGCAAAGTTTGAACCGAAAATTGCATAGAAAGCAGTTCCATCGTTTTCTAACAACAAGTCGTACATGAGTGACTCTGGAGAAACGCCGAGCACCTTTGCACGACCCACGACTGACTCTTCGCGCAAAGGCTCGTAGTTAATAGGGAATGTCAATGGGAACGTGGCGTTCAATGCGCGTGCATACAAGCCCACAACAGCCTGCATGGAACCAGCATTTTCTGAAGGAACACTGCGGTCGTTGATGATTGCTTCTTTCATTGCGGGGTCGCGCATTGCCTTTACGCGCTCGGGCAATGGCAAGTGTGCAACTTCACGCAAGTACGCGCCTTTGCGCATAAACATGTGATACGTACCCAAGCTGGTCATAACCGTTACTGCACGCGGTGCAACTTGCGGCCTCAGTTGTGCGCCGTTTGCGTTTTCTGCAGATACCGCATTGAGCACATCGCGCCAGTGGTCGATATCTTCTGCAATTTGCACCGTAGTGAATGTGATGGGTCGGCCGCTCTTGCGCGACACATCGGCAAGCATCATTACCTCTTCTACTGGCTTTGCTTTTTCGCCACCGAGTGCTTCAAGTGCGCCAACGGTGCCGGCAGGAATTGCTTCGAACACACCTTTACCCATTGCATTGGCAATAGCAACGAGTTCTTCTTCTGCAGCAAAAGTTCCTGGCACTGGTGAACCCGACAGTGAGCGGTGACCAATAGTGCGTGAAGTGGAAAAGCCAAGAGCACCTGCATCCATGGCTTCTTTGGTGAGTTGAGCCATCTCAGCAATTTCTGCTGGTGTTGCATCTTCATTATCGGTACCACGTTCACCCATGACGTAGAAGCGCAGTGCGCCGTGTGCAATTTGCGTGCCAACGTCGATGCTGAACTTGCGTGTATCGAGAAAATCTAAGTACTCGGGAAATGATTCCCATGCTCCCCATGGCATGCCCTCAACAAGTGCACTGCCAGGTATATCTTCAACACCTTCCATGATGTCGATGAGTGGTGCTTCCGAGCCAGGGCGCACTGGAGCAAACCCCACTCCGCAGTTGCCCATCACCAAAGTGGTCACACCATTTGTTGCCGATGGTTCAAGATCTTCATCCCAAGTCACCTGACCGTCGTAGTGCGTATGCACGTCGACCCAACCTGGCGTCACAATATGGCCAGAGGCATTAATGACCTGTTTGGCATCTTCAGAAATACTCGGAGCAATGTGGGTAATGACCCCCTCATTGATTGCGATATCGGCAACGAAGGCGTCTGCTCCAGTGCCATCAACGATTGTTCCCCCACGAATCACGATGTCATGCATTCGTTCAGATTACCAACTTATTGTTGAACCACGTTCGCCCCAGCTATCAGTGGGAGATCGAGGAATGTGCGTACCCCTGCCGGCGCATTGACAACTGCAGGAATTGCATGAAAAGCACGCATTGCCGTGCCCACCAAACCATTGGTGGTCCATTTGTCGGCTTCGAAATGTAAACGCGGAGTCCCCTCTATAGTGCAGACCCACGCAGGGCTTTGCCACTGTGGCGCCACACTTTTGTGCACCTTATATATGGCTTCCAAACGAATGATGTCTCGCCCATAGGCAACACCACACCATTCCCAACGCTGGGCAGCAACGGTTCCCTGTGGAACGAGACCAGCGGCAATAGAAATATCTTCAGTTGCTAATTCAACTTCTGACTCAACGGTGAGTTCGTCGAGTTCGAGGCCTAAACCATCGGCCATCATCAAGACACTCTCTTCAAAAAGTCCACTGAGCCATTTGCGATAGCGAGCGGTGTGTTCTTCATATGCCTCGGGCGCTAAAGAAAAACCCATGACGTCAAAAATAATTTGCGGTGATGCATAGAAAGAAAAATTAGAATGTTCACGTACCAATATGGATTTAATGCTTTGAGAATGCGATGTGAAAATGAGTGGTACGAGTTCTGCCATGAAGCCAGGGTTCACACCAGTGCCATGAAGTGAGACACCTCCAACAGCGCATGCATCTTCTAACTCACGAAGCACATCTGCGCCATATGCCTTTGGGTATACATAGCCAACGGTGGTAACGACATTTTTTCCACTTCGCAGTAGTGCACAAATGTCTTTTGTGTCTTTTGCGGGGTCTTCATTCACTTGAGCAGCAGAAAGCGGCATGTGCAAAACAACATCAGCTTTTAAATTCAAGATTTCGTTGATGTCGCTTGTTGCTTTCACGCCACAAGCAGGTAGCCCAACAAAGTCGGCGGCATCAACGCCAACTTTGCTGGGGGATGAAACGTAACATCCCACCAGCTCGTAGTTGTCGTGTTCAAGTACCGATCGCAAAGCGGCTTGTCCGACATTTCCTGTTCCCCATTGAATGACTGAGATGCTCATACCTCAAAGATACTGCAGTGAGAAATGGGCTTAGATAGACGGACCAAGGCGAATAGTAAATTCAGCGCGAACAGCCTGATTTGGTTGAACAACGTCGAGAAAGTTCTCGGAGATGAGGTTGAAGGCATTCGGTGGCCCGGTTTGGGGCTCAATGCAGGTGGCGTGCGTGAGTTCGTCGTAGATCACCCAATACTCGGCGGTGCTCGTGAGAGAGATAGCAACATCATTGATAACGAGTGTGGGTTCAGCAATGACGTCTGTAAAACAGTCATCCCAAGGGCCAGTTGTGGGTGTAACCATGCGGCCCGTCACTATGTGGTCAACATCTTTTTCAAACATAGAGCCAAAAGCAAAATGTGCAGAGTCTGGTTTCTTCCAGCATGGGTGCCATCCGAGTTGATACGGAAATCGTTCACGGGAATGAATTGTTAAAACACATTTCACTTCTTCAGGTGTGACATGAACGCTGTGTTCACAAGTACCAGCAAAGGGCCACAGTGCATGTGAGCCATCATCGAGTGTGATGCTCATGGTCACATGAGTATCGCTGTGTTCTGTGATCTCCCATGGCCTAGTAACAACAGTTCCATGAATGGCGTGTTGCCCATAACTCTGCAACGTGGAGTAACGATTCTCGTTCCAAGAAAAAGTGCCATGGGCAAGGCGTCCCGCAAAAGGAGCCATTGGGTAGCAACCCCAAGTGAGGGGGGTATTCACAGGTTCTTTGTGTGCTCGACCAATGAGAAGCTCCTGGTTGTTATAAAAAATTTGTGCGATACGCCCGCCATCTGTGGGCGCAACCTCAGCACATATGTTGCCGGCCCGAAGAAGCACTAGTTCACTTTGCGTTGCAGGTTTGCCCAATACGGCTCTCGCAGTTTGAACTTCTGCAGTTTGCCGGTTGCCGTGCGGGCAAGTTCTGTACGGAACTCCACACGCTTGGGGCACTTGTACCCAGCGAGTTTGGTTTTCACGTAGGCAATGAGCGTATCTTCGGTCAGCGAAGAGTTGGGCGCCTTCACAACAAGTGCCATTACTAGCTCGCCCCATTTTTCATCGGGCACACCAATCACCGCTACTTCGGCAACTTCGGGGTGTGAGAACACGGCATCTTCTACTTCGATAGAGCTCACGTTTTCTCCACCAGAAATGATGACGTCTTTTTTGCGATCGGAGATAGTGAGGTACGCACTCTCGTTCATGGTGCCGCCATCACCTGTGTGAAACCATCCGTCAGCAATTGCTTTGTTTGTTTCTTCGGGTTGTTCCCAATAGCCAGCCATAATGATGCTGCTACGCGCGAGTATTTCGCCTTCGTCATCGAGCCGCAGCTTAACACCCAATGCAGGAGCACCAGCTGCACCTAGTTTTACAGCGCGTTCATGTGGTGTGAGCACATCCCACTCACTACGGCCGCGATTCATCGTGAGGAGAGGTGCTGTTTCGGTGAGCCCATAAATTTGTATGAACTCCCAACCGAGTTCGGTTTCAATACGTTCAATGGTGCGTGTTGGTGGCGGAGCACCGGCCACAACAATGCGTACGCGCCCGCGACCAGGAATGTCACCTGGCCAGGTTGCTGCTGCATCGAGAATCATGTTTGCTACTGCAGGTGCGCCACACAACATGGTGATGCCGTACTGATCGATGCGTCGCAGAATTTCTGCGCCGTCTACCTTGCGCAAAATAACGTGCTCGCCACCCATTGCTGTTACCGCATAAACCATGCCCCAGCCATTGCAGTGAAACTGCGGAAGTGTGTGCAAGTAAATATCGCGATCGTTCACACCCAGTTGCCAACCAAAAGTTGCCGCGTTCACCCACAAGTTGCGATGCGTGAGTTGAACACCCTTTGGGCGAGCGGTGGTACCACTGGTGTAGTTCACCGTTGCAGTGGCATCTTCATCGGGTGCCCAGGCTTTTGGTTCAACACCATATTGATACAAGATGCTGTCTGACTCTTCGCCAATCACAAAGCGGTGCTTGGCGGTCACCGACTTCAATGATTCATCGAGCTCGGGGTCAACAATCAAAACATCGGCACCACTGTGCTCCACGATGTACTGCACTTCTTCGGCGACTAAGCGAAAGTTCACTGGTACAAGCACCCGTCCGAAACCACTCACGCCAAAAAATGAGGTGTATAAACGTGCTGAGTTGTGACTCACCATGGCCACACGAGCACCCTGCGGAATACCTAACGCATCGAGCCCGGCTGCTTGTGCGCGAGCACGCTCTGCGACTTCTTTGTACGTTAAGGAGCCCCAAGAAGTAGCTGGTTGGTCGGGTTCATCGGTAATTGCTGTGCGGTTTCCATACACAAGCTCGGCACGGCGTAGATGATCGACAATGGTGAGCGGCACTTTCATAGTGAAAGTGTAGGCATATAGAAGGTGTCTATTTTTCGCCGAAGAGCAGGTAATCAGCTGCTTCAACAAAAGTATCGACCCAATTGAATTCCCGTGTAGCGGGGGTGAGTTCAACTATTGCGTAAGAAGTAATGGTGGCGATGTACCAAGCCGCCAAATTCTCAATGTTGAGGTCTTGGCGAATCCACCCATTGCTTTGTGCGATGTGTAATGGCTTGGAAAGTTCAATGGTGGCCTCAACAATACGATCGCTCACTGCTGCAGTTAAAGACGGTCGGTTATAAGTAGAACCCAAGACATTCACGCGATCAGCACGGCGGCGTGAGCCATCGGGCCCAAAGAAGGAAGGGAGAGATTGCCTCAACAATGCGCGGAACTCATCACGAGTGGCGCATTTATTGACTTCATCTGAAAATGCATTGGCATTAATGGTGAACTCACGTGCAAAACGCGACGCCTGTGCTGCCTCAATGAGACCTTCACGACTATCGAAAAAGTGGTAAATGGAAGTAACGGCAACATTTGAGGCTTTAGCGATTTCGCTAACATGAACTCCACCTTCGCCCGCGCCATCAATGGCCTCAACCGTTAGACGCAGAATTTCATCCCGTGTAGATAAACCGGAAGCATGTTTGATAGCCACAGACAGATCTTACGAGGAAGCGATCTTGAATTTCATTCGGGTGGATATTTCGCAAGTAGCGAAAGGATATGACGCCATAGTTTCATGACTGGTTGAATATCTGTCACCCCAGTCATCTCAAGCATGGGTGCAAATGATCCGATCGCAAGACCTATAGAGATTGCGATGGTTGCTGCTTCACGCGCGATTTCAGGGTCAAGTTTTTCAACTTCTATAAAACGCTTGGTCATGACTTCGAGGATGATTTTGTTATAGAACAAGTCCTGTATCTGAACTCCCTCGAGATGAAGCCACAGTAAGAGCCGAACAACGGAAATCATTTTTGGGTCTTCAAAACTTAACGCAGCAGTTCCGGGCTTTGCTTGGAGTGCCAACTCAGCAATTTCAGCGATTTGCTGTTTGACCACGGCAACGATTAAGTCATTCTTTGAGCCGAACCATGTGTGAACGAACCCGGCATTAACGTCGGCGAGTTTGGCAATTTCGCGAACGCCGACCTCTGAAATAGGCCGATCTTGGGTGAGCTGAGTTGCGGCTTCAATGAGCCGACGCTCACCTTCGGCGCGGGTAATAGGCGAACGGCGCTTTGGGAGTGGTGCCGCTGCCATGGTGTTTAGATTACATATGTAATGAGCTTATTTCTTGCGCATCACCAAATTAACGAAACCAATAATGAGACCAATCAAGACTGCAACAGCGCCAATGGGAGCACTGAAGAAAGTCAGCCAAGGCAATGTTCCAAAATCACTTGTTCCCTCATTGAATGCATCGTCAACAAATATTGACGCAATGAGAGTGACCAATAGGGGAAGAAAGGCAAAAATGATGCCGCCGAGAACTACGTACAATCCGCGAACTTTCCGATTTTGCATATGCTCTCCCTAGCCACCTATGACTCTGCGACACCAAAGACTAGCGGGAAACAAATGGAGGCCAAGATGAGCATCGAACTCACGACCTACGCACAACGAGTCCCCGTTTGCCAATGGGGGTACTAGTTTGGGGAAATGGCGCGACCTATTAAACATTTGAGCCAAAAGCAAATCTGGCCAAAGTAAACCCGACATGCGTATGGCGTTAAAGACAGATTGTATGAAAATAATCGGTCTTGTTTTTATGTTGTGGCTGGGGTCTTCATGTAGTGACGGTGACATGGTCTCATCGGACACGGCAGCCCCAAAAAGCACAGAAAAAATAGTAGAGGCCTACAAGATTGAACCCGGAGCGAATCTACGTAGTGCACTTCTGGGCGATGTGGATCTGCGTGGTTCAGATCTGCGTGGTGCAAACCTGATTGGCGCAAACCTGATTAATGCCGACTTGCGCGGCGCAAATTTGACTGGCGTAAATCTAACTAATGCAAACTTGACCAATGCGGACTTGCGTGACGCAAACCTGACTAATTCAAACATGAGTGACTCGAACCTTTACGGTGTAACACTGCGTGATGCAAATTTATTTGGCGCAAATTTGGAAAGAACATTCTTGCGCGGGGCAAATTTGACTGGTGCAAACTTCTACACCGTAAATCTAAGTGAGGCGAGTTTGAGTGAGGCGAGTTTGAGTGAGGCGAATTTGACTGCCGTAAATTTGTATGGCGCAAACTTGACCAATGCAGACCTCACTGGAAGCAAACTATTTCTTGCTAATTTGGCACTCGCAAATTTGACTGGCGCAAACTTGACTGATGCAAATTTAGAAGGGGCAGTCTTGACAGGAGCCATTTTGACTGGTGCAGTCCTGAAAGGCTCAATTCTGACTGATGCAGTTCTGACTGACGCAAACCTTGCAGATGCACGACGCTAAAAGCGAACTATGCGG
>Ga0102893_1001046_pt1 | contig 9767 bp, 9 predicted proteins | sample Colrivmet1553A02_FD_81593 | JGI IMG/M metagenome (GOLD analysis project Ga0102893, IMG submission 81593) | Estuarine microbial communities from the Columbia River estuary - metaG 1553A-02 | ecosystem: Environmental > Aquatic > Marine > Intertidal zone > Estuary | place: USA: Columbia River Estuary...
ACAGAAAAACTCCTGCTTTTTGGCGGAGCCATTCAAACAGCTGGTGCGGTGAAAAACAATAAGATCAAAAAGTCAGCAACTTCTGACTTTATGGAAATTGAAAAACAGCGTGGGATCTCCGTGGCAACCTCCGTGATGGCTTTTGCTTATAACGGCAAGCAAATCAACATTTTAGACACGCCAGGTCACAAAGACTTTGCCGAAGACACCTTTCGAACACTCACTGCCGTAGACAGCGTCATTTTGGTCATCGACTGCGCTAACGGTGTCGAGGCTCAGACTGAGCGCCTCATGGAAGTGTGCCGCATGCGCAAAACACCCGTGATCATCTTCATCAACAAAATGGACCGCGATGGTAAAGAGGCCTTTGATTTGCTGGACGAACTCGAATCCAAGTTAGCAATCAAAGTGCGGCCACTCACATGGCCAATTGGCATGGGTGATCGCTTTCAAGGGGTCTACAACATTTACCAAAAAGGTCTGAATTTGTTCTCGGCTAACAAAACAAAAATTGCTGAAGACGTTGTTTCTATTGCCAACCTTTCCGATCCAGCGCTCGATCAAATCATAGGTGAAAATCCGGCAAAAGAGCTCCGTGACGAGATTGATATGGTGGAGGGAGTCTACGATGCCTTTGATCGAAATACGTACTTGGCTGGCGATGTCGCACCCGTTTTTTTTGGCTCGGCTGTCAATAATTTTGGCGTCAAAGAATTGCTCGATACCTTCTGTGAAATCTCGCCATCGCCTCAAGGGCGCGAGAGCGACACCCGCATGGTGGAGCCCGAAGACGAACGCTTTTCTGGTTTCGTTTTTAAAATCCATGCCAACCTAGATCCCAAACACCGAGACCGCATTGCCTTTTTGCGCATCGTTTCTGGCCGTTTTGAGCGCAATAAGTTCTACCACCACGTGCGCCTCAACAAAGACATGAAATTCCCGAACCCGACGTCTTTTATGGCCCAAGATAAAAGCGTCATCGACGACGCTTACCCAGGCGATGTCATTGGCCTTTACGATACGGGTTCCTTCAAAATTGGCGATACCCTTACCATGGGTGAAAAGATGATGTTCAAAGGCATCCCGTCTTTCTCGCCTGAAATTTTCCAGGAATTGGAAAACCTCGATCCATTAAAGTCCAAACAACTAGACAAAGGCATACGCCAGCTCATTGACGAAGGCGTAGCACAGTTGTTTATTCAGCAACCGGGTAACCGCAAAATTGTCGGTACGGTTGGTCAGCTTCAGTTTGAGGTCATTAACTACCGTCTGATCCACGAATACGGCGCTAATTGTCGTTTTGTACCCCGTAATTACTTCAAAGCATGTTGGATTACCTCCACCAATCCAGAACAGCTCGCTTCATTTCAGCGTGCCAAAAGCAATTACCTAGCCCTTGACAAAGACGAAAACTTGGTGTTTTTAGCAGAAACACCGTTTTTATTACAAATGGCCGAGCAAGATTACCCTGATTTAACTTTTCATCAAACTTCTGCATTCAAATTAGAGGTCTAGTTTTTATTGATGCAGGTCAAGCGTTTGTTTTTCTTTTAATCAGTAATTTTATCAAAAACTCGTGCTTATGTCAGCTCCTCTAGAACGTCGCTCTTTTCTATCCCGACTGGGCCTTGGGCTCGGCGGAGCACTTCTTTTTCCATTTTCTAATTGGGGGAAGTCCAAATCCAACGATATGCAACAATTGATTTTAAAAATCAGGCCACTTGGCTTTCAATGGGAAACCCTTGATCCTTTTCTTTTTTGTGTGCACCACGAAGATTTCTTTCCAAAAGGAAATGCCGCACTCGGCCCCGATCCTAAAAACTTTGAGGGGCGCCACATGGGCCAAGATTTCATTGTCAAAGATGGCTTTCGCATGTACCATGGCTCCACTGTTCCTGGCTTTCCTGGGCATCCGCACCGTGGCTTCGAGACCATAACGGTCGTCAGAACAGGTTTGGTTGACCACGCAGATAGCATGGGTGCTGCCGGCCGCTACGGAAACGGCGATGTCCAATGGATGACCGCAGGTAAAGGTGTTCAGCACGCAGAAATGTTCCCGTTACTCAACCAAGACAAAGACAATCCGCTAGAGCTCTTTCAAATTTGGCTCAACTTACCTAAGCGCAGTAAAATGGTAGAGCCCCACTTCAAGATGCTCTGGGCAGAGTCTGTTCCAAAGTTTAGTGTAAAATCACCTTCGGGGTCTGCGCATATCGAAGTACTCGTTGGTAAGTTAGGTGCTCAGCAATCGGCCAATACGCCTCCCAACTCTTGGGCTGCTGATGCCAACAACCATGTTGCTATATACAACATTCAACTAGAGCCAGGTGCTACATTCGAATTACCTGCAGCAGCGGCAGGTGTCAATCGCAGTATTTATTATTACGAGGGAAATGGCTTGCAAATAGGTGCGCAAACCATCGCGCACTACCACGCAGCTGACGTAGACGCCACAAAGGTTTGTACGTTAAAAAATGGTTCTGAAAGCTCCAAAGTATTGGTGTTGCAAGGGCGCCCGATCAACGAGCCAGTTGTGCAACACGGCCCATTTGTCATGAACAGTAAAGAAGAAATCTATCAAGCTTTCCAAGACTACCAAACCACGCAATTCGGTGGCTGGCCTTGGCCGCGTTACGATCAAGTCCACGACGCCAAATTAGGCCGCTTTGCCAAGCATGCCGATGGCAGGATGGAAGAGCCGAGGGGTTAAAAAATTCGCTGGGATTCGCGCGCTTTCATCACGCGATTGGTTCTCCATCTTACTAGAAAAAGTCCATTTGCTGGGATTAAAGATCCCATTGAACCGACGTGCAGTGGATAAAAGCCCTCTGTCGTTGCTTTTTATGGAATAAATGCTGCGCATTCATTTCATTCGGTCACTCCAAATTTGAAGCGAGCTTCATTTGTTTTGACCTTCATTCAATTATTTCCTTCGGAAATTTATTCCATAAAAAAAAGCACCTACAGGAGGTGCTTTTATCAGAGTGATCCCGCTGGGATTCGAACCCAGGGCCCATACATTAAAAGTGTATTGCTCTACCAGCTGAGCTACAGGATCTGCCTTTTTGAGGGTGCAAATATACAACTATTGTTTGGATGCAGCAAGGAAATATGTGGTAAATTTGATAAAAATTAAAGGTTAAAGGGCAATAGATTGATTGCCAATGGTCTAATGATATTGAACAAAACAGTCTTTTTAGTTGGCATGATGGGTAGTGGTAAATCGACTATTGGCGCCCGACTTGCCGCGTTGTTGTCACTGCCGTTTATCGATACAGATGAGTACATTGAAAAAGAAGAGGGGCGGTCTGTTCGTCAAATTTTTGAGCAAGAAGGAGAAGCTTATTTTAGGGCAAGGGAGCAACATTTGTTGCAACATTTGCCCAGTAAGGCCTGCGTAGTGGCATGTGGTGGTGGTTTGCCTTGTTTTCAAGATCAAATGAAGCTGCTGCTCGCCAAAGGAACCGTGATTTACCTCGACGCAAAGCCAGAGCTTTTGTTTCAGAGAATTCAAGGTGACGTCCAGCGGCCTAAACTACAAGATTTAGCAGCCTTCACGCGCTTGAAAGCGGAGCGAGAAGCAATTTATCGCAATGCGCATCTGACGATTAACGCAACTCAAGCTATAGATGGTGTGCTCGATGAGATCGTGCTTTTACTTGAAAATCAATAGAGGTCTTTTTTGAAGCCTATTGCAAAATTGAAGAACAACGGAGAAAGGTATTCAGTAGAAGCAGCCGTATTGTTGTTTGCGTTGGCGAGTAAGAGGTAATTGAGCGTAACATCACTATAAATAGTTCCTATTGCCGGAATAGTGTATTTGACTCCGCCCTGCAAGTAGCCTCCTAAAGTAAACAAACGACCTTCGAGAATTTCACTCGGATCCACCTGATGGGTTAAGGCCCAATTGTATTCGCCTGTTACATCTTTATCTTCATAATCTTTGCGGACCTTTCCAATTCCGATGACCAAACCTGAGCCACCGTAACCAGCAAAACCATTGTCGTAGTCATTGCCAATATAATAACGATTGCCGCCTTCAATGGTGAAATAACTGGTTTTGTAGCGGCTGTTGACTGCTAAGATATAGGGAATGCTCGTGTTCTGACTCACAGATGTTACGTAACTTGTCAAGGTGTCGTAATTCGCCTTCGGGAAAGCATAACTGAATCTGCCATAGAGCGTGACATCACCACTGCGTGGAATTTCGAGATGGCCGTGTATGCCGGGCATCGACAAGCTTTGATTTTGTACACTTTGCGTATTTAAAAAGCTGGTCAGGTTCAAGCCTCCGCCATAGCTAATTTGAGCCGGGAGCAGTTGAGGAAAGATAATGACGAAGAGAAGGAGGCTAAAATATTTCATAATCAAAGTGCTAACAATAATTGTTCCAACAAAAATAGGGCCTTTTTCTTGTTCTTTTTTTGTAGTTGTGTTTGTTTTTCATCTAAATTTGTTAGGTAATGACCCGAACGCAATATTTCTTTTCTTTCGTTCTCGCGACCATCTCGTTTATTGCCGCGCGCTCTATTCAGCGCCAAGGCATTCAAAACTACTATGAGCAAGTGGCCGCCGGTGTGCAAAAAGAGTTGGGCGCCATTGACTTCGAGCATCCAGTTTCTGCCCAATATTTGCCAATGGGTTTACAGCCCTTTACGGCCCTCACCACACTAGATTCCCTGCACTCATTTGCCGTTAGTCAAGATTCTCTGCACATTGTGCGCTATGACAACACGCTAAATGCATTTGCGCCTTTATTTGAGTCTACAAGTGATCTTAAAATCACACAAATAGCCGGCTTTGACTCTACACTCGTGTACCTCGACGAAGCACAAGACCTTCATTTTCTAAATGCGCCATTTGATGAAGCTACTTCCGAATCATACCCTTTACAAAACGAAGACGGTTCAAAGCAATTACTTTGTTATCACCCCAACCTCAAGCGCATTCTAGTACTCAATAGTTCTTTGCTAGAAAACGGCGAGCGTCGTTTCGTTTGTCAGACCTTCCATACCACCAAGCGCCAACTGAGCCAAGTGCCATTATTTGCTTTTGATAGCAAAGAATTGTTGTTTGAGCCCATCTCTTTCGCTATCCAGCCGCAGTCCAATGAATTATATTTGTTGTCGTCTACTGGCGAAGTCGTTATCCTAGATCAGCACGGAGATCTCCTTTCTCGTCATCAGCTACCAGAAGGCATCTCTGCTCCAAAGCTCATTCACTTTACGGCGTCCGGTGACTTACTCGCTACAGACGCCAGTACCCTACATCCCGTGATCATGCGCCTGCCTTGGCAAAAAGCGCATCCTGATCAAGGGCCCCTCGTTCATTAGTCCGTCCAAAATGGAAAGGTTTTCTACAAAAGGTGTTTTGTAGCCGAACACTTGTTGGTATTTCGTTGTGACAAGAGCGGTTCTCCCCAGCCATTCTTTTTTTTCAGTACTTGTTTGCCCCGTGTAGGAGTTGCTCATATTGATTTTCAATTGGAGTGCCAAAGCTTCATTGAGCCAATTTAAAATCAGATCATTGAGTTCATAGACATAAGTGGGCATTTCTACAAAAATGCGCAGTAGGTCGTGGGCGTAATGTTCAAAGTAGGGGGCATTTGCGTAGGCACTTTCAATGGCACGCCAGTGTTCGGTTTGCCAATTTTTTGAAGCATCTATCTTGACTTCGCGCATGGTTTGCTTTCCACTTTCCGCATGTAAAATTGGCACATTGAGTTGGATAACGCCATTGGCACTCAGTATTTCTGAACGCGTTCGGATGCTTTGTTTGACAAAATATTCGTGTAAGTCGAGGGTTATTTCTCTGGCCTGATGAATGGCGTTAACATAAGCCAGCGAAGGGAAATAGGCACTCGAAAATACTGGCATTTTAGTCGATAAAGCGGAAAATGCGGTCAAAGCGAATACCGAGGAAGGAATCCACAAATGGCGACTTAGAGAACCAAATAAAGGAAGCCCTACCTACAATGTGGTCTTCTGGTACAAAGCCCCAAACACGAGAATCTGCAGAATGGAAGCGGTTGTCACCCATCATCCAGTAGTAGTTCATGGCAAAGCGGTAGCTTGTGGCTTTTTTGCCGTCGATGTATATTTTGTCTCCTTTGATGGCAAGTTTGTGACCCTCATAGGCGCTGATGATGCGCTTGTACCATGCAATGTTTTGGGCATTTATAGCGATACGCTGGCCCTTGCGTGGAACCTGAAAGCGCTGGAAGTCGGTCATGGTGTTGTTGACGTTCAGATCTTTCGGGAATTGGTCCAAATTTGAAATTTGCTGCATGGGCCCAACATTATACACGCCGTTTACTGCAAGGTCGCTGTATTGTGGGTAGCGTGTTTTGCTGAGTTTGATTTTGAAATCGGCTTCAATTTGCTGTTTTTCTTTGCGGGTGAGGTTCAGGATGTAAAATTGGGCATCAGAAACCGCATCGAAGTCGGTTCGAGCGCCATCGGCAGAATTTTCTAGTCCGTAGCGCGTCAACATTTCTTCTGTAGAAGGAAAGCTTACCTTGTTTTTTTCAATACGGTATAATAAGGCTTGACCAGGAGCTACATAAGCTCTTTTTCCATTCACATAGAGCACCGAATTGACAATTTCCATGACATCTCCGGGCAGGCCTACGCAGCGCTTGATGTAGTTTTCGCGCTTGTCTACAGGGCGGTGAATGAGGCCTCCATGGGTCATGCCGGCGGCATATTCTTGAGAGTTCAGTGGGAAGTAGCCCGCCGCAAAATGTGCGCGTGCACGTGCTTTCCATTTGTCAAATCCTGCGATATATTCTTTATAAAGGGCTATTTGGCCCAAAGAATCTAGGTTCATAAGATTGACATTTTGCTTGCTATTGATAAACTGACTAAATGCTTCTTGATTGAGCAAGCCATGAAAATCGTGGCCCATGAGGCCACTCGGGGTGCGTGGGTCTAGAATGGCGGTGTCGCCTGAAGGGAAATTAAAGACCACGACGTCGTTGCGTTCAATTTTGCTCCAGCCAGGCAAACGGGTATAGGTTCCTTTCTCCCAAGTTAAATATGATTTGATATTGACAATTGGAACGATGTTGTGGACCAACGGGTAGGATAGGGGGGTAATTGGCACTTTAGAGCCGTAGGCAAGCTTGTTTACAAATAAGAAGTCGCCAACAACCATCGTTTTTTCCATGGAGCCCGTCGGGATCTGAAAAGGTTCAAAAGAGTAGGTGCGGATGACGGCTGCAGCCACCAAAGCCCACACAAAGGAATCCCCGTATTCCTTGACGCGTGGTTTGCTGCCAGGTTTGTCTCTAGATACTTTGTCAAGGATGATCGCAATGAGGTGACCGATGACTGGCAAGGCCATGAAGAGAATGATGTGGTCTCCCCATTTGCGCTGTTCGAGTTCTTTGGAGTTTGCCCAATTGGTGGCAGGTCCGTATTGTAATTGTTCTTCTTTGGCAATTTTGGCAAAAAGTAGATAAGGAAAGAAGAGCCCCTGCAGTGTTTCGGTAAAGCTGTAAAAACCAAAACGGCGCAATAAACTGACATTGATGGTCATCCACATTACAATGTGTACGCCCGGAAACACCAACAGGAGGGACCACCAGGGCTTATTCAAGACTTCTTTGTACAAAATGAAATAATTGTAGCCTGGCACCATTGCTTCCCATGATTTGCGGCCAAGTTTTGGAAACAAGCGATGCCATTGGGCTATGTAAGGATGCACTAGAATGAGCAAGTAGAAATAAAGGAAACTCATAGGGTGTTTTTTAGAACGTCAGACATCGTGAAAATGCCTTTGCGTTGGTAAATAAATTCGGCAGCCAAAACCGCGCCAAGGGCAAAGCCTTTGCGGTTATGGGCAACGTGTTCGATGCGAATACTGTCGATTTCGCTGGAGTAGGTGATCTCATGGGTGCCAGGCACATCTGGAATGCGGTGTGCTTGAACTGGAATTTGGTCTGGAGCAGCATTTTGTAAGCTCCAACCCTTGTAATCGGGGTGGATGGCAAGGATGTCTTGCAAAAGGCTAACTGCTGTTCCGCTGGGGGCGTCTAATTTTTGGACGTGATGTGTTTCGCTCACCTGAATTTGATACTCACTGTGGGCTTTCATGAGTTGGGCAAGTTGCCGATTCAATTCAAAAAATAGATTGACACCCACACTGAAATTGCTGGCGTAGAGCAGCGCGCTTTCTGCCTTTTTGACAACTTCGGTAACTTCCGGAAGCGCATCTTGCCAAGCGGTGGTTCCGACCACAATTGGGAGCTGCATTTGCGCGCAAAAGGCAATGTGTTTTGGAGCGAGTTCTGGGCGCGTAAATTCAATGCAAACATCTGCCTCAGACCAGTTGACCTCTTTTAGATTTACTTGGGAGTTGATTCTAGCTACAATTTCATGGCCGCGTTCAAGGGCAATTGTTTCAATTGCTTTTCCCATTTTACCGTATCCGAGCAGCGCTATTTTCATGTCCTAAAATTACAATTTATCAGCGAAAAGTAAGTTGTAGCCGGGCACCAATATATTGGTTTGGTATAAATTGTGGTTCTAGTGCTAAGCTCAGGTTGGGGTTGGTGTCAAAATGTACGAAATGGGCTTGTGCTCCTGCTTCGGCAATCTGAAATAGATAGACAGCAGCAAAACCTAATATGGAGAGGTCTCGCCAATCTAAATATTGACGGTAAAGGGATAGAACAGCTTGATCATCGTAGGGAGCCCACTTAGGGTTTAGGCTGCCTCCGTTCTGACGATTCGTGTATTCTTGTTTCAGGCTTAGTTGTGTTTGTTGGTTGGTGTACAAAAAATAACCAGTTGCACCGAGGCCGGCGTATATGAGCGGAACTTCCCAAATTGCATTTTTATTTGGCGCCTCTAATGAATTCCTGATTTGCCCGAGTCCGGGTAAGATTGCCGAATAGAGCATGCTTTTTTGATGAAAGCTCAGTTTGACGCTATCTTTTTGCTGAATGGTGTCTTGCGCAAAAGAGGAAAGGGTGAGAACAAGAAAGCATAAGAGGAACCTCATTCCGATTTTTTGAGCATTTCGATGAGGCGCTGGAGCTCAGTTTCGTGGTTGAAATGCACAATAAGCTTGCCTTTTCCATCGGTTGTTTTGTCTATGGATACTTTAGTGCCAAGTTGTTCGGCGAGGTAAGACAAGTAGAGTTTTTCTGTGGTGCTCAGGCTTATTTTTGTTTTGGTGCCTGCACTGTTTGCCGCACCCTTTGAGGTTTTTTCAGGTTTGGCAAGTGCTTCGACGTCGCGCACGGAGAGTTGTTCGCTTAAAATGCGCGCCAGGGCTGCGAGTTGTTCTTTTTCAGAGGCGAGGGCAAGGAGTGCACGGGCGTGTCCCATTGTGACTTGTTTGTCTCGGACAGCTGCTTGTATGGCATCGGGTAACCGAAGCAAGCGCAGGTGATTGGCAATGTGAGACCTCGATTTGGCAACTTTTTCGGAGAGTTGTTCTTGGGTCAGTTTGCATTCTTCGAGTAAGCGATCATAGGAAAGCGCTACTTCTATGGCATTGAGGTCTTCGCGTTGGATGTTTTCGACGAGCGCCATTTCGAGCATGGTTTGGTCGTTGGCGATTCTGACATATGCGGGTACTTCGGTAAGACCAGCAAGCTGTGCTGCTCTAAAACGGCGTTCTCCAGAAATGAGTTGGTAGCGGTCTCGGCCCATTTTGCGAACGGTGAGGGGCTGAATAATGCCGTGGGTTTGAATAGACGTTTTGAGCTCTTCGAGTGCGCTGCGCTCAAAGTGCGTGCGCGGATTAAAAGGGTTGGC
>Ga0102893_1001060_pt1 | contig 9712 bp, 10 predicted proteins | sample Colrivmet1553A02_FD_81593 | JGI IMG/M metagenome (GOLD analysis project Ga0102893, IMG submission 81593) | Estuarine microbial communities from the Columbia River estuary - metaG 1553A-02 | ecosystem: Environmental > Aquatic > Marine > Intertidal zone > Estuary | place: USA: Columbia River...
CGTAGGGGTCCTCCCGGAGGAAGCGCTCCAGGTGGGCCTCGGCCTCCTCCGTGAGGGGGTAGAAGAGGACGGGCCTTCCCGAGGCGGTGTCAAAGAGGTAGCGGAACCCCACCTTCTCAAAGAAGGGGTGGTAGCGGGCCATCTGGGCGATGGTGTAGACGAGGTGCTTCTCCCGCCTGGCTTCAGGCGCCCCCCGCTCCTTCGCCCACTCCAGGGCCACCCGCACGAGAAGGGCCCCAAACCCCTCGGAGCGGTAGTCGGGGTGGACCACCACCCGGGCGATGCGGGCGGCAGCGGTGTTCACCCGGTCCAGGGCCCTCTGCCAGTCCGCCCCGCCCTCGTAAGTGGGGTGGAACCAGTCCCGGGGGAAGATCCTTTCCCGGATGTCCCGCTCCACGCCCTCGGGGGTCCTTCGGTGCATCCGGGGGATAGGGGGGTCTAGGCGGAGGTAGCCCAGGATCCTGGGCTCAAAGGGGAGGCGCTCCGCAAGCTCCAGCACCAGAAAGCGGCTCGCCGGGGTGGAGCCCCGGATCTCTTTAAGCCTCGCCTCCCCGCCGCAGTCGCAGAGGGGCCTGGCGTTGGCGGGGAGGGTCTTCTGGCACTGGGTGCAGACCCAGAGGGCCACCACCTCCTTCTCCGAGGCGTAGTGGAACTGCTCCAGCTCGGCGATGGCCTCGTAATCCCCCTCGTAGGTGGCCTCCCGCACCTTCAGGCGGTAGCGGTAGGCCTCGCCCCCAAAGGGGCTTTCCCGCACGTGCTCCAGGGTCTTGGCGAAGGGGGGCCAGAGGGGGAAGGCGGCCTCGAGGGCGTACTCGTCAAAGCCGAGGACGGGCTTCTTGAACTCGGTGCGAAGCCTCACCCTATCCCCGGGCCTCAGCCACTTGGCCACGTCCCCGGTCATGCGCAAGGTCACGCCCCCCTCCAGGAGGACCTCCCCGTACCAGCGCCAGTAGATCCTCCGCCCCAAGACGCGCATCGTGCCCCCATGGTACCCCATAAGGCGCGGGGCGCCCCTCGAGGGGCGCCCCGGAAGCGCCCTTCCCCCTCAGTACGCCTTGGCGAAGACCACCCGCTTGCCGTAGGCGGAGGGCCTGCCGCAACGGACGCAGAAGCCTTCTTCGGGCTCGGCCTCAAAGGGGACGCACCGGGTGGTGGCGGTGGTCTCCTCTTGGATGAGCCGCTCGCAGGCCTTGTCCCCGCAGTGGAAGGCCAGGGCGAACCCCTCCTGCACCGCCTCCTTGAAGGCCTCGTAGGTGTCCACCTTGCGGGTGTGGTCCTCCCGGAAGGCGAGGGCCCTCCGGTAGAGCTCCTCGTGGAAGGCGTCAAGCTTCCCGGGCAGCGCCTCGGGGAGGGCGGCGAGGGGCAGGGTCTCCTTGCCCCCGAGGCGGCTCGCCAAGACCGCCTGGCCCCCTTCCAGGTCCTTGGGCCCGAGCTCCACGCGGAAGGGCACCCCTTGAGCTCCCACTCGTGGAACTTGTACCCCGGGGTGTGCTGGTCCCGGTCGTCCAGGTGGACCCGAAGGCCTTGAGCAAGAAGAGCCTGGCGGAGACCTTGGGCGGCCTCGAGGACCCGCTCGCGGCTTTCGTCCTTGTAGATGGGGACGATGACCACCTGGATGGGGGCGAGGCGGGGCGGGAGGACGAGGCCCCTATCGTCCCCGTGGGTCATGATGATGGCCCCGATGAAGCGCCAGGAGAGGCCCCAGCTCGTGGTGTGGACGTACTTCACCTGGAGGTCCCTGTCCTGGAACTTGATGTCAAAGGCGCGGGCGAAGTTCTCCCCCAGGTAGTGGCTGGTGCCCGCCTGGAGGGCCTTGCCGTCTTTCATCAGGGCCTCAATGGTGGTGGTGTAGACGGCCCCGGCGAACTTCTCCTTCTCGGTCTTCAGGCCCTCAATCACGGGGATGGCGGCGTACTCCCGGGCGAGGCGGGCGTAGATGGAGAGCATCCTCCGCACCTCCTCCTCCGCCTCCTCCCGGGTGGCGTGGGCGGTGTGCCCCTCCTGCCACAGAAACTCGCTCGTGCGAAGGAAAGGCCGCGTGCGCATCTCCCAGCGCACCACGTTGCCCCACTGGTTCAAGAGCTGGGGCAGGTCGCGCCAGCTCCTGATCCACTTGGACCACATGTAGCCGATGACCGTCTCCGAGGTGGGGCGGACCGCCAGGGGCTCCTCCAGCTCCTCGCCCCCCGCGTGGGTGACCACGGCGAGCTCGGGGGAGAACCCCTCCACGTGCTCCGCCTCCTTCCTGAGAAAGCTCATGGGGATGAAGAGGGGGAAGTAGGCGTTCTGGTGGCCGGTCTCCTTGAACATGCGGTCCAGAACCTGCTGGATGTTCTCCCAGATGGCGTACCCGTAGGGGCGGACCACGATGGTGCCCCGCACGGGCCCGTAGTCGGCGAGCTCGGCCTTTTGGATGACCTCGAGGTACCACTCGCTGAAGTCCTGGCTCTGGGGGGTTAGGCCCTTCTCCTTCGCCATACCCGCCCATCTTACCCCAGTAAAATGGCCCCATGGACCTCTTCCCCGTCCTCAAGGAACTCGCCCAGAAGACCCCGAGCAAGATCCTCCTCATCGTCTTGGACGGCGTGGGGGGGCTTCCCTTGGAGCCTGGGGGCCCCACGGAGCTCGAGGCCGCCAAGACGCCCAACCTGGACCGCCTGGCGGAGGAGAGCGCCTTAGGCCTCCTCACCCCCGTCTACCCCGGCCTCGCCCCGGGCTCCGGCCCAGGCCACCTCGCCCTCTTCGGCTACGACCCCTTCCGCTACGTGGTGGGCCGGGGGGCTTTGAGCGCCTTGGGCCTCGGGGCCGACTTCCGGGAGGGGGACGTGGCCTTAAGGGGGAACTTCGCCACCTTAGACCCTGAGGGCAAGGTGGTGGACCGCAGGGCGGGAAGGCCCCCCACGGAGGAGAACCAGAGGGTCATCGCCAAACTCAAGGAAGCCATCCCCCGCATAGAGGACGTGGAGGTCCTCTTCTACACGGAAAGCGAGCACCGCTTCCTGGTGATCCTCCGGGGGGAGGGGCTGGAGGACAAGGTGACGGACACCGACCCCCAGAAGACGGGCCTGCCCCCCCTAAAGGCCAAGGCCCTGGACGAGGCCTCGGAGAGGACGGCCAGGCTCGTCAACCTGCTTTCGGAGAGGATCCGGGAGGTCCTCAAGGACGAGCCCCGCATGAACGGGGCCCTCTTCCGGGGGGCCTCCAAGAAGCCAAGCTTCCCCCGGATGCAGGAGGTCTACAAGCTCACCCCCGCCGCCATCGCCAGCTACCCCATGTACAAGGGCCTGGCCAGCCTGGTGGGCATGGAGGTCCTTCCCGTGGAGGGGGAGGGGGACGCCCTGGAGGGGAAGCTCAAGGCCCTAAAGGAGAACTGGGGGCGGTACGACTTCTTCTACTTCCACGTGAAGAAGACGGACGCCATGGGGGAGGACGGGAACTTCCACGGAAAGGTGGAGAAGGTGGAGCTCTTTGACGCCCTCCTCCCCGAGATCCTGGCCCTAGGCCCGGACGTCCTCGCCATCACGGGAGACCACTCCACCCCCGCCCTCCTCAAGGCCCACTCCTGGCACCCCGTCCCCCTCCTCCTGAAGGCCCCCTACCTGCGGGCGGACGAGGCGAGGCGCTTCACGGAGAGGGAGGCCCAAAGGGGAAGCCTCGGCCACCTCCGGGGGGTGGAGCTCATGCCCCTCCTCCTCGCCCACGCGGGGAAGCTCTTGAAGTACGGGGCCTAAAATGGGGAGATGATCCGCCACCGCCTGAGCCTCGAGGAGTTCCAGGCCCTCCTGGAGAAGGCCCCAGAGGGGCTTCGCCTGGAGCTCTTGGACGGCGAGGTCTACGAGATGGCCCCCATCGGCAGCGGACACGCCAGCCTGGTGACCTACCTGGCCAAACAACTGGAAAGGCTTTACGGGGACCGGGCCCTGGTCTACGTGCAAAACCCCCTTCGTCTTTCCCCCCACTCCCTGCCCCAACCGGACCTCGCCCTGCTCCGGCCGCGGGAGGATTTTTACCGGGAAAGGCTCCCCGAAGCCGGGGACACCCTCTTGGTGGTGGAGGTCAGCTTCTCCCCCCGGGAAATGGACCTTAAGAAGCTCGCCCTCTACGCCCAAGGAGGCGTCCCCGAGGTGTGGCTCGTGGAGGAAGGGGGAAGCCTGGAGGTGTACCGGGAGCCCCGGGGCACCCGTTACCGCCACCGCCTCCTTGTGGAGCCCGGGGAGGAGGTGGCCCCCCTCCTCCTCTCCCATCCCCCTCTCCTCTGGGACCCCCCTAGAGGTACCCCGCCCGCGTGAGCTCCTCCCTGACGGCCTCGAGGACCCTCTCGTAGGCCTGGTCCAGGTCCAGGCCCTTCAGGGTGGCCCCGGCGGCGGGGACGTGCCCGCCGCCCCCGAGCTTCAGGGCGATGTTCTGGGCCGAGACCCCGCCCCGGGAGCGGATGGAGACCTTCACCCCCTCCTCCCGCTTGCGGAGGAAGACCGAAACCACGCTCCCCTCCACGTAGCGGATGAGGCCCACGAAGTCGTCGGAGTCTTCCTCGGCCCCCGCGTCCTCGGGCAGGTGGGCGGTAACGAGAAGCCCGCCAAAGTGGAAGGCCACCGTGGAGAGCACCTGGCCCATGAGGCGGAAGTAGGAAGGGGGGCGGAACTGGAGGCGGTCGGTGAGCTCGGCGAGCTTCACCCCGTAGCCCAAAAGCTCCGCCGCCACCCGAAGCACCTCGGGGGTGGTGTTGGCGAAGCGGAAGTTGCCGGTGTCCGTGAGGATGCCCGTGAGGACGGGGGTGGCGATCTCCGCCGTCCACTCCACGCCCAAGAGGTCAATGAGGTCCTTCACCATCTGGGCCGTGGCCGCCTTGGAGGGGTCCACCACGTGGAGGTGGCCGAAGCGGGGGTTGGTGCCGTGGTGGTCTATGTTGATGACGAAGCCCTCCACGGGAACCCCCACGACCCTCGAGGGCTCGGCGCTGTCCAGGGCCACCAGGGTGGCCCCGGGAGGAAGCTTCTCCACGGGGTCGGAGTACTCCTCCTCCTTTGGGAGGAAGCGGAGGAACCTCGGCGGATCGGCGACCCAGTAGGCCTCCTTGCCCAGGGCCTTGAGGGCCCGGTAAAGCCCCAGGGAGCTTCCGATGGCGTCCCCGTCCGGGTCCACGTGGGTGGCGATGTAGATGGGGCCCTCCACCGCCTTGAGGACCTCCGCCACGAGCCGCATCTTCTCCCAGTACCTGGGTTCGGGCGCGTTGCCGTCCATGCCGCTAAAAGGCTAGCACAAGCCGGCCCCCCGGACCGGGATAAAAGGCTTTCCCCCCTCGCGGGGAGGGGGGGTCCTTGGTGGGCGATGGTGGACTTGAACCACCGACCTCACGCTTATCAGGCGTGCGCTCTAACCAGCTGAGCTAATCGCCCCCGCACGCACCCGCTAGTTTAGCCAAAAAAGCCCCACCCCGTCAAGAGCCCGCCTCCCTTGTTCCGAAGCCCGGGGGCAGGAAATCGGGGTAGTCGGGGTTCCCCTTGCGGTCGGGAAGCTTGGGAACAAGGTCCGAGGGATGGGGCTCCCCCTTGCGGCAGTAGGGGCAGTCGTGGCGGACCTTGTAGCGCACGGGCCTCGCGGGGATGCCCAGGGCGATGGCGTGGGGGGGGATGTCCTTGGTGACGACGGCCCCCGTGCCCACCATGGCGTCGTCCCCGATGCGCACCCCCGCCAAGACGGTGGCGTGGTAGGTGATGCGGACCCCGCTTCCGATGATGGTCTCCTTCAGGGTGACGTCGGGGGAGGCCAGGACGTGGTGGGTGTGGCTGTAGACGTTGACGTAGTCGGAGAGGGAGGTGCGGTCCCCGATCTTGATGCCGCCGATGTCGTCCAGGAAGACGTAGCGGTGCACCACCACGTCGTCCCCAAGCTCCAGGTTGTAGCCCACGGAGAACTCCACGTTCTGGAAGAACTTGGGGTTTTTCCCCACCCGCTTGAAGATGAATGGGGCGAGGGCCCGCCTTATGGCCACCCCCGAGTGCACCGACTGGCCCAAGGGCGTGAGGTCCAGGACCTTCCAGAACCAGAGGAGGGGCTTGACCCGCCGGAACTTCTCCAGGTCGGTGGCGGCGTAGTACTCGGCCTCAAAGGTGATCCCCTCCGGGTCCAGGCCCATGGCCGCGAGCGGGTTCGCCTCCAGAAGCTCCTCGTAGGGCCTCCCGTAAAGGAGGCGGGCGAGCTCCTCCCGCACCAAGGCGTTCCGGTCCACATTGGGGTCGGAAAGCCTCTCCGTGAGGCTACCCAGATAGCGGTCCAGGGCCTTTTGGTGGAGGGGCGCGATCTCGCGGGGAAGAAGCCAGGGCATAAACCCATGCTACTCCCCAAGGCCCGGGGAAACAGCCTCCTGCCTCACCCTACGGAGGAGCGGTAGCCGAGCTCCCGAAGGGCCTCGGGGTCCTTGCGCCAGTCGGGGTAGACCTTGACCTCGAGGTCCAGGTACACCTTCTTGCCGAGGAGGGCCTCGAGCTGCTTCCTCGTGGCCTGACCGATCTCCTTGATCTTCCGCCCGCCCTCGCCGATGACGATGGCCTTCTGGGAGGGGCGCTCCACGTAGAGGATGGCCTTGATGTAGAGCACGCCGTTCTCCCTTTCCGCCACCTCCTCCACCTTGGTGGCCACGGCGTAGGGCACCTCGTGCCAGAGGCGCTTCATGGCCTCCTCCCGGAGGATCTCCGCCACCCACTCCCCGAAGGTCTGGTCGCTTTTGGCGTAATCCTCCGGGTAGAAGAAGGGGCCTTCCGGCATGAGGGCGAGAAGGTCCGCCTTGAGCTCGGCCACCTGCCTTTCGTCCAGGGCGGAGAGCATCCGCGGCTCGGCCTCGGGCAGAAGCTCGTGGTAGGCCTTCATCGCCTCCTCGGGGTACTTGGCGGCGTCCAGCTTGTTCCCCACGAGGAGGATGGGCACCTTCCCCACGAGGGGCTTGAGCGCCCGCGCCACCAGCTCGTCCTCCGGGGTCGGGGGGTGGCGCAGGTCCACCACCCAGACCACGGCGTTCACGTCGGCGAGGGCCTCGTACACCTCCTGGTCCATGAACTCCCCCAGGGCGTCCATGGGCTTGTGCAGCCCCGGGGTGTCCACGAAGACGATCTGCCGCCTTCCCTCGGTGAGGATCCCGCGGAGGCGCTTGCGGGTGGTCTGGGGGCGGGGGCTTATGGGGGCCACCTTCACCCCGAGGAGGTTGTTGAGCAGGGTGGACTTGCCCACGTTGGGCTTGCCCACGATGGCCACGAATCCGGAATAGGTCTTTTCCGCCATGGTTTCTCCAGGTGATCCCGGCCCTGAGGATTCGCCCGTGGGGGCGGGGGCCGGACCTTCCAAGGCTTCCAGTATACTCCAGGCGTGGACCCCTTGGCCCTCGCCCTCCTCCCGGGCATCGGCCCCAAGCGGCTTTTGGAGGTCCTAAAGGCGGAGGACCCTCTGGGCTTCCTGCGGGAGCGCTTCCCCGAGGCCTGGCGGCACCTCCCCGAGGCCGAGGCCCAGGCGGAAAGGGAAAGGGGGCGCGCCGAGGCCCTAGGGGTGCGCCTCCTGGGCCTCTGGGAGGAGGGCTTCCCCGAGGGGCTGAGGGCGCTTCCCCAGCCGCCCACCCACCTCTACCTGAAGGGGGAGCTTCCCCCGGAAAGGGAGGCGGTGGCCCTCGTGGGCACGCGCCGGGCCTCCCCTTGGGCCCTGGCCTTTGCCAGGAGGCTCGCCCGGGAGCTGGCCGAGGCCGGGCTTTGGGTGGTCTCGGGCCTCGCCCGGGGCATAGACCGGGAGGCCCACCTCGGGGCCCTCGAGGCCGGGGGGCGCACCCTGGGCGTCTTGGGAAGCGCCCTGGACCGGGTCTACCCCCCGGAAAACCGCCCTTTGGCCCAACGGATGGACCTCCTCTCCGAGTTCCCCTTCGGGACCGGCCCTAAGCCCGAGTTCTTTCCCCGGCGAAACCGCCTCATCGCCGGGCTTTGCCGGGCAGTGGTCGTGGTGGAGGCCCCCCTGGACTCCGGGGCCCTCATCACCGCCCGCCACGCCCTGGAGCTCGGCAAGGAGGTGCTGGCCGTGCCCGGAAGGCCCACGGACGAGCGCTCCCTGGGGGCGAACCGCCTCATCCAGGACGGGGCCTACCCGGTGCTCTCCGCCGAGGACGTCCTCTCCTACCTGGGAATGTCCGCAAGGCCCAAGCCCCTCCCGGGCCTCTCCCCGGAGGAGGAAGCCCTTTACGCCCTCCTGCAGGAAAAGAAGGAGGCGCTCCCCGAGGCCCTGGCCATGGCCCTGGGGATCCCCCCGGAGCGGGTGCTCTCCCTCCTCACCCTCTTGGAGCTAAAGGGCCTGGCCCGGGCCCTCCCGGGAGGGCGCTACGGGCCAGGCTAAGGGTTACTTGGCCTTCTCGTAGAGCTTCTTGGCGATCTCGTAGAGCTCGCCCGGGTGGAACTCGGGGGCGAACTCGGCGGCGTCGTGGCCCGCGTCAAAGACGGGACCCCCCGTGGGCGGGCCGTCCACCACCACCACCTCCGTGCCGTCCTCGGGAGAGGCCCCCTTCCAGATGAGCCCGAGGTCCCTGTAGTCCTCGGGGCTGAAGCGGTAGAGGTTCCGGTGGAAGCCGAGGTCCATGTACTTCTTGGCCTCGGGGATCTTGCTGTTGTCAATCTTGGGGATGGGGAGCATCTTGGTCATCTCCACCCCGGTGAGGCTCTCCAGGGCCTTGCCGTAGGCGGCGGCGTGCACCCCACCCCGCACCAGGAGGTAGCCGATCATCTCCCGGGCCACGGGGTTGTCGGTCATCTCGTAGACCCGGAGCTTGTGGGTCCGGGCCGCCACCTCCAGGAAGAAGTTGTGGAGGAGGTCCAGGATCAGGTTGCCGCTGGTGAAGACGTACTCCCCGTTCCAGTGCTCCCCCATGGCCCCCATGACCAGGCTGTTGGCCCCGCCGGCGATGAAGTGGGCGGCGTTGCGCACGTCCTTGGCGAAGCCCAAGGGGGCGCTTTCCGGGTCCACCCCCTCCTCCAGGTCCTTCCCGGGGTTCTTGGCCAGGAGGCTGTTGATGGTGGCCGCCACCAGCTCAATGTGGCCCAGCTCCTCGGTGGCGATGTTGGCGATGAGGTCGTAGTAGGGCTTCAGGGCCTTCTTCCCCCGGAAGTTGAAGGACTGGTACATGTAGTTCATCAGGGTGGACATCTCCCCGAAGCGCCCGCCCAGAAGGGCCTGGACCGCGGCGGCGGCGTTGGGGTCCTGCTCCTTGGGCATGGGCAACTCAATCTGCAGGCGGTCTATCCTCAGGAACATCTTCTCCCTCCTTTCGCCCTGGGCTTGGCCCCAGGGACGCCCTCACCCTAAAAGGGGGAGTGCCCATAAGTCAAATAGATCTTGCTTGGCGCTAGAATAAGCCAGGATTATGAAGCTGACCCTAGACCAGCTGCGCTACCTCGTGGCCTTGGCCGAGGAAGGAAGCTTCACCCGGGCCGCGGAACGGGTCTACCTCACCCAGCCCGCCCTCTCCGTCCAGATCCGCAAGCTGGAGGAAGCCCTGGGGACAAGGCTCTTTGACCGGAGGAAGGGCACGCTCACGGAGGCGGGCCGGGTGGCGGTGGCCCAGGCCCGGAGGGTCCTCGAGGAAGTGGAAAGGCTCAGGCTTTTGGTGCAGGGGGAAGAGGCCTGCTTCCAAGGCCCCTTCCGGCTCGGGGTCATCCCCACCCTTGCCCCCTACCTCCTTCCCCGGCTC
>Ga0102893_1001064_pt1 | contig 9699 bp, 10 predicted proteins | sample Colrivmet1553A02_FD_81593 | JGI IMG/M metagenome (GOLD analysis project Ga0102893, IMG submission 81593) | Estuarine microbial communities from the Columbia River estuary - metaG 1553A-02 | ecosystem: Environmental > Aquatic > Marine > Intertidal zone > Estuary | place: USA: Columbia River...
GCACCTCAACTACAGCAAATGAAAAGCAGGTTTGTAGCTAAGTACGATTATGATGGGAAAAAATGTATGGAATTACGGCACGCATGGCTAGAAAAAGCAAAACAAGAAGGCTGGACCTTCTTGTTTTACCATGATATTAAAACCCCCATTTGGGCGGCGAATTAAATACTTGGTTCTTGACCTGGTGGCGGTGGTGGTGTTCCTCCCTTTTTGTTCTTGCCACCCTTTTTACCACCCTTATTATTATTTTGAGGACCTTGCTCACCTCTTCTATGCTGAAGCTCATCTTTGATCATGCTCATAAATGCACGGTCTGCGCCCATTGCTTTGTTTACACGCTCATCAGAACCCAATGCTTTTTTAAAGTCGTTTTTATATTTCTTTCTGATGTTGAGCGCCGCTTCTTCAAAAGCTAAAACGTCGTCTTTCTTTTCTTGACGTGCTTTTTTTAATTCTTCGAAACAAGCATTGTAGGCAGGCCAAAATTTTTGTGCTTCTTCTGCATTTAAATTCAAATGCTTGGTTATAAAAGCCACTTTTAAAGCTTCTACATTTTCTTTGCTTGGTCTTGGACCTTTACCGCGAGGACCCATCGGTCTTTCTGGTGGCTGTGCCAAAGTTATGGCTACAACAAAGAAAGAAAATAAGAAAGATAAAACGATCTTTTTCATAATTACTATTTTTAATTTTTAATTAATTGCTTAACTCTATATATTCTACAAGTGCTTGATCTGAACTTTGTTCAATTAATGAGGTGCTCGTTTCTAAATCATATTCCGGAATAGAAATATCAGGTGTTGTAATGAGTGTTTCGTGTGCATCTATGTATGATAAAAGTGTAGAGTCACTCATTGTTTGTACTAGTTGATTATGATCCATTGTACTATAAGCCGCGTAATCAAATTGCTCAACTTTGTTATTGTATAAAAAAGCGCTAATCGCCATAACACCAATAATCACGGCAGCTACAGCCCATTTTACAAAACGAAATAAAGGCAAAGATTTTTGTGGCACTGCTTCAGGCTGCTGATACACATTTGTTTTTGGAATCGTATTTAAAAGTGGCGCGATAGACGCTAACTCAGCATAAACCGCTTCTTTTTCGATACTTGCTCTAACAATACCATGCAGCTCCTCAAAATATTGAGCAGGCACTTGATAAGGCATCGTAGCATGTAATGTTTGCCAAAATGGACTTATCGTTTCTAATTCATTTTGTATGTCAGTGTTTTGATGCATGGGTAAATAATAGACTTTCGCTTTTGAAAAGGGTTTAATTATTTTTTATAATTTCTTCTATTTTTTTTGCAGCTAAATGATAACTCGCTTTTAAAGCACCTTCCGATGTTTCTAACAACTCACTCATTTGATGATAAGGCATTTCATCATAGTAGCGTAAATTAAAAACCAGCTGTTGTTTTTCAGGAAGGCTCTTGATAGCCAATTGTAGTTTCCAAATCAATTGATTTTCATTAAAATTAGAATCTGCCTTTATTTTATCCTGAAATCCATCTCCATCTTGATCTAAAGAAACAGTGGCTCTCTTTTTTTGCTTTTCAATAAATGTGAGGGTTTCATTGGTGGCAATCCGGTACATCCAGGTAAATAATTTACTATCCTCTCTAAAATTTTCTAGCCCGTTCCATATTTTAATAAGTACCTGCTGTAACACATCATTGGTATCCTCATGGTCTACAAGCATACGTCTGATATGCCAATAAAGCTTCTCTTGGTACTTTTTTACAATACCGGTGTACCCCTTTTCTTTAGTAGCAGGATGCTGAAACTGGGCGAGTAAGCTGGTATCATCTAGGTGTAATGCCATAATATAAAGGTAAACACTTGGACTCCCGTATTGAACAAAAGTTTAATGCCCCATTCTATGGATTGTCTTTCCAGCGCCAAAGATGCAAACAAGCATAGGTCCGGTAAGGGCTCCACGCTTTTGACCTTTCTAGCATATCTATTTTCAATTGCTTTTTATGGGTGGGGTCTAAATGATAGAGCTTTATCATGGCCTGCTGAATGCATAAATCATCAACTGCAAATACATCTTCTCGACCAAGTGAAAACATCAAAAGCATTTCTACCGTCCATTTGCCCACCCCTTTTATTTGAGTGAGCAATTCAATGATTTCTTGGTTTGAAAGCCCCTGCAATTTTTTATCTGTGATTTTATGTTCGAGACAAAAATTTGCCACTGCATAGATGTAATTGATTTTTGCATAACTGATACCAATGCCCCTAAGGGTCTCTACTGGCGTATCCAACACTTTTAGTATGGTAGGTTTTTTAGCCGGATACAAGTCTACAAAACGATCAAAAATAATGGCTGCCACTTTTGTACTCAATTGCTGACTAATAATACTCCCCATTAGCCTTAATGGAATATTTTTTTGAAGCGTTAATGCATACGTTTCGCCTTTTAAAATGACTGCCAACCGCTTATCCTTTTGCAAATGTTTTTTGTACGACATACGGCAAGTTACAACCCCTAATTTATCTTACAAAACCAATAAGAAGTAGTAGCTTAGTGTAAAATTAAAGCAATATGCTTTCCCGCTTTTTTACTTTGTTTTTACTTGTTTCAGCATTTACATTTCAAACTTTTGGACAAGCTAAAACAGCTGCTAACTTATCTGATGAAACAGCCATTAGGGCTTTACTTGCAGCGCAAACCAAGGCTTGGAATAACGGAGATTTAGTAAAGTTTATGGAAGGTTACCTCCCTTCCGATTCCTTACTCTTTGTAGGCAAATCGGGCCCTACCTATGGGTTTAACAACACACTCAACAATTATAAAAAAGGCTACCCAGATACCGCATCAATGGGCAAGCTTACGTTTACATTGCTTTCGTTATCGCCAATCCAAAAAAAGCATTACCGTGTTTTAGGAAAATGGGAATTGAAAAGAAGCAAGGGAGATGTAAGCGGCTACTTTACATTATTACTTGAAAAAATAAAAGGCAAATGGTTTGTAATTCAAGACCATAGCAGCTAAATAAAAAATAAAATTACACCATGGCAATTATTATTATTGGCATCATCATACTTGTAGCAGGCATGTTGATCCTAAAACAAAAAGAAGAATTCAATAAACTAGGTAAGGGCATTAGAGCTTTTGGTATTGTACTAATTATTATTGGTGCACTTAATGCTTGTGTCAAACAAATAGATGCTGGACAAATTGGCGTTACAAGTTTATTTGGTAAAGTTTCTAACGAAGTACTTACCAGTGGATTAAGTTTTGTTAACCCGCTTGTAAATGTTTATAATGTAGATATTAAAACACTCAATTATACCATGAGTGGCGTTCATAATGAAGGTGAAAAAGAAGGGGATGACGCCATTCGAGTGCTTACCGCGGACGGTCTAGAAGTAACCATCGACTTAACCGTTTTATACCGCGTTGTGGGCACAGAAGCACCAAGGTTAATCAAAGAAACTGGTCTGGATTATAAAGACAAAATTGTAAGACCCCTTACTAGAACAAAAATTAGGGATAACGCTGTATACTTTACTGCAATTGACTTATACTCTACCAAGCGGGATCAATTTCAGAATAGAATATTTAGCAGTATCGAGGCGGATTTCAAAAAAAGAGGTTTGATATTAGAGCAATTATTACTCAGAAATATCACACTACCTAACAACGTTAAAACTTCAATCGAGGAAAAAATAAAAGCAGAACAAGATGCACAAAAAATGGAGTTCGTGCTTCAAAAAGAAAAACAAGAAGCCGAGCGTAAGCGTGTAGAAGCACAAGGTATTGCAGATTATCAACGCATTATTAGTACTGGGCTTAACGACAAGCAATTACAATACGAACAAATTCAAATGATGAAAGGATTAATCACTTCTCCTAATTCAAAAGTTATTGTAATGGGCAAAGGAAATACGCCCGTTATTTTAGATAGTAAGGATAAATAATTATGCTTCGTTATAATCGATAGGATCTTTCCATTTGTTGTACAAGTACCATAAAAGCAAGCCAGTACTGGCAATTAGCCAAGTGTAAAAAATAAGATTGGCTGTGGTAAAGCTACTTTCCCAATAAGCAGCGCCATACATAATACCAGCGCATGAATTAACGGCCATCCACAATAAAAACATGGAAATGGTATTGACAATACGGATTAAATATTTGCGTACACCTGGTTCCATATGAGTTAATCTAAACTTTGGTTATTGGCAGCAGCCATTTTTAAGAGCCTGTCAAATTGTGCAGGCGTTAAATCATTGTAAAAGAAGTTAATAGGGTCTACTTGCACGCCAGATTTATGCACTTCATAATGTAAATGCGGACCCGTACTTTTTCCAGTACTTCCTACATATCCAATAACTTGGCCCCGCTTTACTTGCTGTCCTTGTGCTGCACTAACCCTAACCATATGCCCATATAAAGTTTCATAACCAAAGCCATGATTAATAATAACATGATTGCCATATCCATTTGCAGAAAATCCAGCAAATTTAATAATACCATCTGCAGTTGCATAAATTGGAGTTCCACTTGGAGAAGCAAAATCGAGACCTAAATGCGCCTTTCTAGTTTTATAAATAGGGTCGATCCGATAGCCAAAGCCAGACGCAATACGAGACAATTGCTTATTATTAATAGGCTGAATCGCAGGAATTGCAGCCAATAATTTGGTCTTATTATTAACCATATCAATAAGATCACTGAAAGATTTGTTTTGATAAGCCATTCGAAGGGACAAACTATTAAGTTGATCAACAATAGCATGCACTAGCTCAGATGAGCCCATGCGCTGAACGAGTTGAACCTCTTTTTTCTGTTCCATGTCCTTAATGCGCGCACTATCTGCAACAGGATCTGCTTCAAAAATAGAACGGTAAACGGTATTGTCCCGATTGGTAATTTCGCCCATTTTTAATTCGAGTTGCTTAAGGCGCTCTTCAATAACAGCATAGCCCTCTTTCAGGTCATCGTTTTGCTGACGTAGAATCTTTTCTTTTGGCGAATCAATATATTGAAAAGCAATGGCAAAAATAACAACCCCCGTAACCATAGATGCCGCTATAAAGCCAAATACTTGTAGAAGCCGAACTCGAAGTGGCTTTTCCAGCTTTTCAAACCGGAGGGTATGGGTATTATAGTAATATTTTATTTTGCGCATAGGGGCGTTGGTATCAGTAGCTAAAGGCTCAATTCCTTACCTTTGAGGCTATAAAAATATAGAACAAAGATAGTAGCCTATCCATTAAAATTAGCATATTTAAATTTGTATCCTTTTATGATGACGAGTGCCGAGATAAGAAAAGAATTTCTAGCCTTTTTTGCTTCGAAAAAACACCATATTGTTCCTTCTGCCCCTATTGTGGTAAAAAATGACCCTACCCTCCTTTTTACCAACGCTGGCATGAACCAGTTTAAAGACTATTTTTTAGGAAATAAAAAGCCTGAACACAAACGGATTGTAGATACCCAAAAATGTTTGCGCGTAAGTGGTAAACACAATGATCTCGAAGAAGTGGGTGTAGATACCTACCACCATACCATGTTTGAAATGTTAGGCAACTGGAGCTTTGGAGATTATTTTAAAGATGAGGCTATTGCATGGAGTTGGGAATTACTCACCGAGGTATATAAAATTGATAAAGACCGCTTATATGTTTCTGTTTTTAAAGGTGACGAATCAGAAGGTATACCAATGTCTACTATTGCATTCGAAGCATGGAAAAGATTAGTACCTGAAGACAAAATTATTTTTGGAAATAAAAAAGATAATTTTTGGGAGATGGGTGAAACCGGTCCTTGCGGTCCATGTTCTGAAATTCATGTAGACTGTAGATCCGATGAAGAAAGAAAATTAATTCCTGGTAGAGACTTAGTGAATAATGATCATCCGCAAGTAATTGAAATTTGGAACAATGTATTCATGCAATACAACCGTTTAAAAGACGGAACCCTCGAACCACTTCCTGCAAAACACGTTGATACGGGTATGGGATTTGAACGTTTGGTGCGCGTGCTACAAGGCAAGCAAAGCAATTATGATACCGATGTATTTAGTGGTACAATTAATGCAGTAGCTTCTATTACCGGAAAAATATATGATAGATCTGATAGTAAAGAAGCGGTGGCGTTTAGAGTATTAGCAGATCATATTAGAGCCATATCATTTACCATTGCTGATGGTCAACTACCATCTAATACTGGTGCTGGCTATGTGATTAGACGTATTTTACGAAGAGCCGTTCGTTATTATTATACCTATCTCGATTACAAACAACCTTTACTTTTTCAACTCGTTCCAATACTTGCTAATCAGTTTGCAGAAGTGTTTCCTGAATTACATGCACAAGAAGCTTTTGTAACTAAAGTAGTGAAAGAAGAAGAAGATTCTTTTTTAAGAACCCTTGATAAAGGACTTAAAAGAATGGATGAATTAATGAAGGCTTCTAATCGTAAAACCATTGAAGGCAAATCCGCTTTTGAACTTTTTGACACCTACGGTTTTCCGATAGACCTTACCAGACTTATCGCACAAGAAAATGATTTAGCTGTAGACGAAAATGGATTTGAAGCAGAAATGCAGCAGCAAAAAAATAGAAGTAGAGCTGCCACTGCCATAGATGCTGCTGATTGGATCATTGTTAATGAAAGTAATTCCCAAACATTTACTGGCTATACAAGCACCAAAGAAACAACCAAGGTTACAAAATATAGAAAAGTAACTGCTAAAGGAACGACAGGATTTCAACTTGTTTTAGAAACCACCCCTTTCTATGCCGAAAGTGGCGGACAGGTGGGTGATACAGGTGTACTTGAATTTAATGACTCAAGCATTGAAGTGATTGATACTAAAAAAGAGAATAACCTAATCATTCATTTCACTTCAGCGCTTCCAGCTAGTTTAGAAGGATCTGTGGTAGCAAAGGTAAATATAAGCAACAGAAAAAATATTTCGGCGCACCATAGTGCAACGCACCTTTTACATGCCGCTTTAAGACAAGTACTTGGTAATCACGTGGCCCAAAAAGGTAGCCTTGTAAATGCGGCGCAACTTCGTTTTGACTTTTCACATTTTGCAAAAGTGAGTGACGATGAAATGAAGCAAATAGAAAATATTGTCAACGAAAAAATTAGAGAAAATATTCCTGTGGTCATTAAAGAAATGACAAAAGATGAAGCAGTGGCTATGGGCGCCATGGCATTATTTGGCGAAAAATATGGCGATACAGTGCGGGTTGTAATGATGGATCCCAATTACTCTATTGAACTATGTGGCGGCACACATATTGGCGGAACAGGCGAGTTAGGTCTATTTAAATTAAAACATGAATCTGCAGTGGCAGCAGGTGTTAGACGTATTGAAGCTATATGTGGCGAAGGCGCTAATACGCAAGTAAATGATGCATTAGCAGAACTTGAAACGATTAAAGAACTTGTAAAAAACACCAAAGAGCCTGTAAAAGCGGTTCAACAAATGGTTGCCGAATTGCAGTTGTTAAAAAAGCGCATTGAATCTTATGAGGCACTAGCACTTGTTGGTATTAAAAAAGAATTGGAATCTAAAGTGTCGCATATTGGTGATACCCATTTTATTGGTGCTGTTGTAACTGTTAGTAACCCTGATGGTCTTAAAAAATTATGTACAGCGTTACAAGAAAATTATACAAACTTACTAGTAGTTCTCGCTGCTAATATTGATGGTAAAGCATTTGTTGCAGTGCTAGTTGATGACACCCTACAAACCAGTAAAGGACTAGAAGCGCAAAAGATAATTAAAGACCAAATTGCACCGCTTATTAAAGGTGGTGGTGGTGGCCAAAAAGGCCTGGCAACTGCTGGTGGACAGGATTCTAGCAATTTGACACAGGTAATAGAAAATGTAAAGAATTTGTTAAAGTAACCCTAATAAAAGGGCAAAAAAATATCTTTGAAACTATAAATAACCAAAACTATGATTAAAATTATTTCATTATTAACTGCAGGCTGCTTACTAGTAACAGCTGCTAACGCACAAGAAGAAAAAAAGGTTGTCATTGTAAAAAAAATGGATACCACCATCGTTCATGGAAAAGACAGCGGTCCTCAAAAAATGACGGTGATTGTTGAAAATGGGAAAGTTACCATTAATGGTAAGCCCGTTGATGGGGCTAATTTACCAGAATTAATGGGTAGTGTACCTGGTATTCCAAAAGTGATGATGTTCAAATCTGATGACATGAATGCCCCACTTCCTAAATTAGATGGAAAAGTTGGCGAACTAAAAATCGTAAAAGGCATGCCGCTTGATATGAGCAAAATGGGTGAGAATTTTGGTCAATTTTTGTTTGATGATGGTCCAAAAATGGGTATCAGTATAGAAGATCTAACAGAAGGTTCTGGTGCCAAAGTATTAGACGTTACAGAAGGATCTCCAGCTGCAAAAGCAGGTATCGCAAAAAATGATATCATTACATCTGTGGATGGTTCATCTATATGCGATGTAGCTACTTTGCAAGAAAAAGCTGCTAATTTAAAAGCAGGCGACAACATCGCTTTGAAGTTAACGCGTGATGGTAAGTCAAAAGAAGTGACTATTAAAATTCCAAAAAAAGTAAAGAAGGCTAATATATAAGCATCTTAAGTGTACGATAACCCGGTAACTAATCTTATTTTTGTTTGAGATGACCTCAAGCAATCAATACGAAGCAGTTATCGGGTTAGAAGTACATGCACAGCTAGCTACCAAAAGCAAGCTATTTTGCGCCGATGCCACCAGTTTTGGCGCAGCACCCAATACACAGATCAGTCCCATCACAATGGGCCATCCGGGTAGTCTTCCAAAAACCAATAAATTAGCTGTTGAGTACGCCATTAAAATGGGACTTGCTTGTGGCTGTACCATTGTCAAGGAAAACTACTTTGCAAGAAAAAATTATTTCTACCCTGACCTTCCAAAAGGCTATCAAATTTCGCAACACACCACACCTATTTGTGCTGGCGGAAAAGTTTCCATACAAGTAGAGGGTTCAAAGCGCTTTGTTCAATTAAATAGAATTCACCTAGAGGAAGACGCGGGGAAAAGTATTCATGACATTGACCCTTCACATACCCTCATAGATTTAAATAGAGCCGGCACCCCCTTAATTGAAATAGTTACAGAACCTGATTTATTTAGTGCCGAAGAAGCATTTGCCTATGTAACTGAAATAAGAAAACTAGTACAGTGGCTTGGCATTTGTGATGGAAATATGGAGGAAGGATCTTTAAGATGTGACGCCAATGTGTCGGTGCGACTAAAAGGCGAAAAAAAATTAGGTACAAAAGTTGAAGTCAAAAATTTAAACTCGATTCGCAATGTTAAAAAAGCAATTGAGTTTGAAATAACCCGAATGATTGAACTGCTTGAAATGGGTGGAACCATTACACAACAAACCAGAAGTTTTGATGCGTCCAATGACACTACATTTGCCATTCGGGATAAAGAAGAAGCAAACGATTACCGTTATTTTCCAGATCCAGATTTAGCCCCCTTTGTATTAAGTGATGCGTATATCAATGAAATAAAATTAGGCTTACCTGTTTTGCCTGCTGCAGTTGAGGAAAAATTGATAACACAATACCAACTTAGTAAATATGATGCAGCTCAAATTTGCGAATCACTCAATACTGTAAAATATTTTGAGGCGGCAGCTAAACATACAACAAATTATAAATCGGTTGTCAATTGGATGCTTGGTCCA
>Ga0102893_1001066_pt1 | contig 9686 bp, 10 predicted proteins | sample Colrivmet1553A02_FD_81593 | JGI IMG/M metagenome (GOLD analysis project Ga0102893, IMG submission 81593) | Estuarine microbial communities from the Columbia River estuary - metaG 1553A-02 | ecosystem: Environmental > Aquatic > Marine > Intertidal zone > Estuary | place: USA: Columbia River...
AATCTTACTGATATTCCACCAGCTGGAAGAGGTACTCCTCAAATTGAAGTCTCTTTTGATTTAGATGCTAATGGTATTTTGAATGTTTCAGCAAAAGATAAAAATACAGGCAAAGAACAATCTATTGTTATTAAAGCATCAAGCGGACTTTCTGATGAAGATATAGAAAATATGGTTAAAGATGCCGAAGCTAACGCTGAAGATGATAAAAAATTTGAAGAGTTGGTTAAGACAAAAAATAATGCAGACATGTTAGTACATGCAACTCGTAAAACTATAGATGAATCAGAGGATAAATTATCTGATGAAGAAAAATCTCAGGTTGAGGCTTCTGTAGTTAGTTTAGAGGAAGCAATAGCATCAGAAAATACCGAATCGATAGAATCTGCAACTAAAAACCTTAATGATGTTCTTACACCATTAACCCAAAAGCTTTATGCACAAGATGCCGATTCTGCAGAGGGCGGTGAAGAGGACAATAATGCTCAAGAAGATGCTGATCAAAATACAGTTGATGCTGAGTATGAAGAAGTAAAAGAAGAAGATAAGTAAAACAGAAATATGTCAAAGAGAGACTATTATGAAACACTAGAAGTCTCTCGCGATGCTTCTGCTGCCGAGCTAAAAAAAGCCTTCAAAAAGAAGGCTATGAAATTTCACCCTGATAGAAACCCGGATGACCCAGAAGCTGATGCTAAATTTAAAGAAGCAGCAGAGGCCTATGAAGTTCTCAATGATCCACAAAAAAAATCTGCATATGATCAATTCGGTCATTCAGGTGTTGAGGGAATGGGTGGCGGAGGCCAAGGTTTCAATGATGTAAATATTAATGATATCTTTGGAGACATCTTTGGGGATGTTTTTGGAACAAGATCTTCATCAAGAAGATCTAGAAGAGGTTCCGACCTTCAATATAATCTTGATCTTAGTCTCAAAGAGGCAGTTCTTGGTGCCCAGAAAAAAATAAAAATACCTTCTCATAAATCTTGTACAGATTGTGATGGAAGTGGAGCAGCAAGAGGCTCGAGCCCAAGCGTATGTTCAAACTGCAATGGAGCAGGTCAAGTAAGATTGCAACAAGGCTTTTTCTCTGTTCAGCAGACATGCTCTGCATGTTCAGGATCAGGACAGACAATAAAAGACCCATGCAAGCCATGCAGAGGCCTTGGTGCTACCAAAGAGAATAAAACCTTATCAGTAAACATTCCAGCAGGTGTTGATAATGGAGACAAGGTTAGGTTGACTGGAGAAGGTGAATGGGAAAAAGGTGGCCAGTCAGGTGATTTATATGTAGCAATAAGAGTAATTGATAATCCCATTTTTGAGCGAGAAGGCAAGGATTTATACCTAGAGGCTCCCATTCCATTTGAGATATCTATAATTGGAGGAGCTATAAAAATTCCTACCCTTGAAGGCTCTTTGTCCTTAAAGATTCCCCCTCAAACTCAAACCGGAAAAATTTTTAGAGTTAAGGGCAAGGGCGCAGCAGTTGTAAGAAATTCTAGAAGGGGTGACTTGTTATGTAGAGTTATTGTTGAAACTCCTTCGAGTCTTGATAGAAAACAATCAAAGTTATTAAAAGAATTTACAGATTCCTTAAGTCAGTCTAAAAACTATCCTGGAACTGAATCATTTTCTAAAGCAGCAGATAAATTTAAAGAATAAAAATGCTTCATATTTTTATTAATGGTGCTTCTGGAAAAATGGGTAATGCAATACTTGAGCTATCTCTAAAGGATGATGCAATTTCAGTTGTTACCGAAAAATCTTCTAAAGAAATAGATGTAGTTATCGATTTTTCAAGACCTGAATCTTTAATAAACAATTTACAAGAATTTAAAACAACAAATATTCCTTTTGTTATTGGAACCACTGGTTTTAGTGATGAGCAGATAAAATTGATTCAAGATGAATCCATCACAAGGCCAATACTTCTTTCATTTAATATGAGCAAAGGAATCTTTACTCTAAAGAGTTCTATTAAGAAATTTCTCCAAGATAATATGCATAAATTGGAATGTAATATTGAAGAGATTCATCATATATCAAAAGTAGACGCTCCATCAGGAACTGCGATTGAGATAAAGAATCTTATAAAAAAGCACGATCTTGCTAAAAATATTTTATCTATAAATATTGACTCAAAAAGAATAGGAGATGTTTTTGGTATACATAAAGTTTCTTTTAAAAATGATATTAATGAGGTTGAATTTAAACATGAGGCTCTTTCAAGAGAAGTGTTTGCTGAAGGTGCTATCGAAATAGCCAAAAAAATATTAAAAAAAGATCCAGGTTTGTATCAATTAGAAGATTTTTTTGAAAACAAATAGCTTTTAAAAGCGTTAAATCTTCTATAGAATACAACAACTTTTAACACGAAGATCCTAGATTTTAAAGTTGGGGTGCTCACTTGAGTCAGCTTTATTGGGATTGGAGAAATAACCCCAGGAGAATAAAATGAGTATAGTTTCAGTAAAAGACCTGTTACACGCAGGCGTTCATTTCGGTCATCAAAAAAGGTTTTGGAATCCAAAGATGGAGCAATATATTTTTGATACAAGAAAACAAATTAGTATTATCAATCTTGATCTTACCCAAGAACATCTAAGTGCCGCTGCCTCTAAGGTAGAGGATGTATGCTCAAAAGGTAACAAAGTGCTTTTTGTTGGTACAAAAAGATCTGCAAGCAAAACAATCAAAGACGAGGCATCCGCATTGGGATTACCTTATGTTAATAAAAGATGGTTAGGTGGAACCCTAACTAACTGGAAAACAATTAGAGGTTCAATAAGAAGACTTCAGGATATAGAGGAAATGATTTCTTCTGGAAGAATTGAAAAGCTTATTAAGAAAGAAGCTGTTGAAATGCAAAAAGAATATACAAAGCTAGAAGCAAGTGTTGGCGGTATAAAAGATATGAAAGGTCTTCCGGATGCTATTTTTGTAATTGATGTGAAGTATGAAAAAATAGCAGTTCTAGAAGCAAAAAAAATGGGAATACCTGTTATAGCATTAGTTGACACTAACTCAGATCCTGATGGAATCGATATGGTAATACCAGGAAATGATGATGCTATTAGATCAATTAGACTAATTACTAAAATTATTGCAGATTCTTGTGCTAGAGGTTTAGAGTCATCTAAAGGGTACTCACCTATTTCTGATAAAGAATCACCAGTTATTCAGACTATAAAAAAAGAAACACCTGTTGTAGAGGCTGTAGTTGAAGAAGCACCTGTTGTTGAGGCTGTAGCTGAAGAAGCTGTAGTTGAAAAAGCACCTGTTGTTGAGGCTGTAGCTGAAGAGGCTGAAGCTGCGGTTGAAGAAACACCTGTTGTTGAAGAAGTTGAAAATACTGAAACGAAAGAGGAAGATAAATAATAATGGAAATCAAAGCAGCTCAAGTTAAAGAATTAAGAGATATGTCAGGCGTGGCAATGATGGAATGCAAAAAAGCATTAGTGGATTGTGATGGTGATATTCAAAAAGCATTGGATTTATTAAGATCAAATAGTGCTTTGAAAGCAGAAAAAAAAGCATCTAGAGTCGCAGCAGATGGAATTCTCAGAGCATTTTCTGGAGATAGCTATTCAACTTTAATCGAAATAAATTCCGAAACTGACTTTGCAGCCAAAGATTCAAGCTTTATAGGATTTGCAGATGATGTTGAAGAATTTATCTCAAAAAATAAATTACTTGATATTACAGAAATACAAGAATCTGATATCGAAGAGAAAAGAAAAGCTTTAATTCAGGGGATTGGAGAAAATATTCAACTTAGAAGGCTAAATACTGTTGAATATGATGACGGTATGAATGCAGGAGTATATATGCATTCTGACTCAAAACTTGCGTCTGTAGTTGTTGTCTCAGGTGGTGATGAGTCTTTAGCTAAAGATATAGCTATGCATGTCGCAGCTTTTAATCCACTATGTTTATCTAAAGACGATCTTGACTCAGAAGTTTTAGAAAGAGAAAAAGCTATTTATATGGTTCAGGCTGAAGAGTCTGGAAAGCCTAAGGAAATAATGGAAAAAATGATTGAAGGTAAGCTTAATAGATATCTATCTGAAGTTTCTTTATTATCTCAATCCTTTGTAAAAGATCCTGATCTTTCAATACAAGATCTCCTTGATAAGAATAGTGCATCTATTCATTCGTTCTCTAGATTAAAAGTTGGTGAGGGTATCGAGGTTGAAACAAAGAATTTTGCCGATGAGGTTGCAGAGCAGTTAAAATAGTTTTATGACCAATCTTATCCATAAAAGAATCCTTGTTAAATTTAGTGGGGAATCTGTTGCTGGTGATGATGAGCACGGTATCGATCCAAAAATTCTTGATCAAATGGCTTCTTCTGTAAGCGCCTGCAAAGAGCTTGGTGCTCAAATAGGTATTGTCATTGGTGGTGGCAATCTTTTTAGGGGTGAAAAACTAAACAAAGCAGGAATGGATAGAGTGGCTGGCGATCATATGGGTATGCTTGCTACTGTGATGAATGGAATTGCCTTAAGAGATTCTTTAGAAAGAGCTGGAATAAAAACAAGAGTAATGTCTGCGATATCAATGTCTGGAATGGTTGAGCATTATGATAGGAGACTAGCTATTCAGTTATTAAGTGATGGTTATGTTGTTATATTTACTGCTGGAACTGGAAATCCCTTTTTTACTACTGACACAGCTGGTTGTCTAAGAGCTATTGAGACTCAATCTGATTTAATGTTGAAGGCAACAAGAGTTGATGGTGTTTATGATTCGGATCCTGAGGTAAATGAGAATGCAGAATTTTTCTCAGAATTATCTTTTGACGATGCAATTTCTAAAAACTTAAAAGTAATGGATGCAACAGCATTAACATTAGCAAGAGATCATAAGCTGCCTATAAAAGTCTTTAATGTGAATACGCCTGATGCTCTTAAAAATATTATTTGCGGTGAAAAGATAGGTACATTAATATCTTAATATGAATGAAATAATAAATGCCGCTAGCGAAAGAATGGATAAGTCCATCTCTTCTTTAAATCAAGCTTTTAATAAAATTAGAACAGGTCGTGCTAATCCATCTATTCTAGATGGTGTAAAAGTAGACTACTACGGAACTCCTACCGTTCTTAATCAAGCTGCAAGTATTAGTGTTGAAGATGGAAGATCTCTAGTTATCTCACCATGGGATAAATCACTTATTCCTGAGATTGAGAAAGCTATCATGAATTCAAATTTAGGATTAAATCCAAGTACTTCATCAGATCTCATAAGAATTTCAATGCCATCTCTAACAGAAGAGACTAGGCAAGACTATATCAAACAGGCACGATCAGAGGCTGAAAATGCTAGAGTTTCAGTAAGAAATATAAGAAGAGACTCTAATCAATCTATTAAAGATAATCAGTCATCTGGGGACATTTCTGAGGATGATCAAAGACGCCTAGAAGACTTAATACAAAAAGAAACAGACAAATATATAGCTCTTGTTGACTCAGAACTTAAGAAAAAAGAAGCTGATCTACTAGAAATCTAAAAAGCCATCATGGCTAAGATACTCAAACAAGCATCAAGAAATAATTTAAACGTTGCTATTATAATGGATGGAAATGGAAGGTGGGCTTTATCTAATTCATTGAATATAAGTAAAGGGCACCAAAAGGGAGTTCAAGTTGTCAAAGATATAGTTCAGGAATCTGTGCAACAAAAAATATCATCACTAACACTTTATGCTTTTAGCTCAGAAAACTGGTCACGCCCAAAAGCAGAGATAGAGGCTATTAAAAAATTAGTTCTAACCGCTATAGAGGAACAGGTTCCAGAACTAATTGAGCAGAAAGTAAAACTTACATTTTTTGGAAGACATGATGATTTCGGAAAAAAAATATCAAAAAAAATTAAGGAAGCTGAGTTTAATACTAATACTTCTGAGCCATCACTAAATTTAAATGTTGCTTTGGGATATGGTGGTAGACAGGATATAGTTGATTTAACAAAAAATATCTCTTCGAGAGTTCTTGCTAAGGAAATTAATATAGATGATATAAATGAAGAAATGGTGAGTAATTCCTCGTGTGTGCCTGAAGATAAAATTGATTTATTAATCAGAACAGGCGGAGATAAAAGGGTCAGCAATTTTCTTTTATACCAAATAGCCTATGCCGAAATATTTTTTATAGACAAATTTTGGCCTGATTTTGAAAAAGATGATTTTATAAGCTGTATCAACAAATTTAATAAAGTGAGTAGAAGGTTTGGCGCAAGAATTTAAACAAAATTTTATAACAAGATCTTTAACTGGGCTAGGTATCACTGTGCCGGTCTTTCTTATTATTTTTCTTGAAAATGAATATGTATTTGTAGCATCCCTTTCATTGATAACAGGGCTAAGTATTTTTGAATGGTTTAAAAACTCTAACAATAAAAGCTTTATAGCCGACAGTATTATTATTTCGTTGTTTGCAATATTAACAGCGTTATATTCTGATAAATTTTTCTTCTACATTGTACTTTTTACATCAATCTTTTGGCTTTTGTTCTGCGTTTCACTTGCAACAAAATCATATATAAAACTTAGCTTTATTTCATTTGAAAATATTTATCTAAGAACACTTATTCCAATTGGTTTTTTTGGAAGTGGGGTATTTTTAATTAGCCAAGAGAGCTTCCTATCATTTTCTAATTACTACCTAATGCTAATAATTATTTTTAACTCGGCTATATCAGATAGCTCTGCATACTTGGTTGGCTCTTTTTTTGGAAAAAACTCATTGCTCAAAGAAATAAGCCCAAATAAAACATTGGAAGGGTTTCTTGGTGGAATCTGCGGTTCGGCTATTTTTGGGTTTTTATTAGTGTATTTTTTTGAATCTAACCCACTTTTGATACTAATTCTTATTATTGGATCTATATTTGCCTTTACGGGTGACTATTTCTTTAGTTTTTTGAAAAGGCAAAGCGGAATAAAGGACACTGGTTCCATGCTGCCTGGTCATGGGGGTATATTAGATAGAGTGGATTCACACTTTTCTGCAACACCGGCAATCACGCTACTAATAATTACTCTTCTGTAAATGAAAAATATACTTTTGCTTGGAGCTACTGGAAGTATTGGTGACAGTGTTCTTTCTGTAATTGAGCAAAATCAACAATCTTTGAATTTATATGCAATAACTTTGGATAGTAATACATTTAAAGCTAAAAATATTTCAGAAGCTTTCAAACCAGAATATATTCATATTAATAATGAAAAATCTTTTAATAAAATCAAAGAAGATAATCAAATTAATAGCAAAGTTTTAAATGGAAGCCCTGATCTTAATGCTTTAATCAATGATGATAATATAGATATTATTGTCTCTGCTATTACTGGATTTGCAGGTCTTGAAGCAACTGCAATTGCATCAAAAACAGGAAAGATAATTTTATTGGCAAATAAAGAGAGTATTGTAGCTGCTGGAGAATTAATTTTGCTATCAGCAGAATCTTCTGGCACAACTATTATTCCAATAGATAGTGAACATAATGCTATTTTTCAATGCTTGGCGGGAGAAAAAAATACTGACGATGTTTCTAAAATAATAATTACTGCATCTGGAGGACCTTTTTTAAATAAGAGTCTCTCTAGTCTAAAGGGTGTAACTAAAGAGCAAGCATTAAAGCATCCTAACTGGAGCATGGGATCTAAAATATCTATCGATTCAGCCACTCTTGTTAATAAATGTCTTGAATTGATAGAGGCTAAGTATTTATTTGGTTTAGATGAGCATTTTTTTGAATTAGTTATTCATCCTCAAAGCATTGTCCACTCTATTGTTTCTTATAGAGACGGATCAAGTATATGCCAAATGAGCAACCCAGATATGACAGTACCAATAGCCCATGCTTTATCTGATTCAAGAAGGCTAAAAAATAATTTTGATGCCATTGATTTCTCTTCATTGAGTTTAACCTTTAATGAATTTCCAGAAGACAGAAAAAAATTAGAAAATATTGCTAGAGAGGTTTGTAAAAATGGTAATAGCTCAGGAATCGTTTTTAATGCAGCTAATGAAATCGCTGTGAAGAATTTTCTTGAAGATGAAATTTCATTTAATCAGATTTATGATGTGATTTATAGAACTTTTGAGACAACTCCTATGTCTAATATTACTGATATAGAATCAATTTATGAAAAAGATATAGAATCACGCATGGAGGCTAAGAAGGTGGTAAAATCCATCTCTTAAAAAATAAGAAATTATGATTACTTTTATTATTTACCTTTTATCATTTATGGCTCTTCTTGGTGTTCTTGTTACCATTCATGAATATGGCCATTTCATAGTTGCTAGACTATGTAAAGTTCATGTTCAGAGGTTTTCACTTGGAATGGGTCCTGTCGTTTATACTAAAATGGATAAACATGGAACTGAATTTGCTCTTTCGCTTCTTCCGTTGGGCGGATATGTCTCTATGATCACTAATAAATTGATCGAAGTTGAGCCAGAAATAAGAAACACTCTTTCTGAAGAGCAAATAAAGAATACTTTTGATTCAAAACCTAAGTGGCAAAGGGCTTCCATTATGTTTGCTGGGCCTCTAGCCAATTTTCTTCTTTCAATCTTTATTTTTTCTATAATTTTCTTGAACACCCCTGACCCTCAAGCAGTTTCAGTTATAAAAGAGCAAAGTTCTTCTATTGTTTTCAAGGATGCAAATGAATTTATAGTGTCTGGAGATCAAATTAAATCAATCAATTCTGTTGAAATTAATGACCCCAAGGATATTAACCTAGAGCTGCTTTCATATGCTGGATATTCTGGCTATATAGATTTAGGGCTTCAAAGAAATGATATTAGCGATCCTGTTAATGTAAGCATTAAAGTCAACGATTACTTGCCCACATCAGAATCTCAGGCTAACCCGCTAGGATATCTTGGTCTTACCGTGGAAAATAAAATGAGGCCTATTGTTGGACAGGTTCTTTCGGGTGGGGCAGCTGAATTATCAGGGCTTAAGCCAAATGACATAGTTACAAAAATTGATAATAAGCAAATATTATTTGCTGGTGATATCAGAGAAGTAGTTTCTGCAATCCCAAACTCTACTGCATTATTTAGCATCCAAAGGAATAATGAATTAATGCAAATCCCTGTAAAGGTTGGATCTTTAAAAAATGAAGAAGGTCTTGAATATGGCGTTCTGGGAATAGCATTTGGAACTAGTAGAACCTTTATACAATCGATATCCAAAGGTATTTTTGAAACTTATAACTTAAGCAAGAAAACATTACAATTCATTGGAAAAATGTTAACTGGAAATATGGGCACTGAAAATCTAAGTGGGCCTATTGGCATTGCTGAGATGGCAGGAAATACTGCACAGGCAGGCCTCCTTCCATTTATGTATCTTATGGCATTGTTAAGTATCAGTCTTGCAGTTTTAAATCTTCTACCAATACCAGTGCTCGATGGTGGACAGCTTACACTGCTTGGTATTGAGGCATTGAGAGGAAAGCCTTTATCAGAAAAAGTAGAAAATTATATTTACAGCGGCGGCGCAGTTCTTGTTGGTATGTTAATGATATTTGCAGTATTTAACGACGTTTCAAGATTTTTTTAGGAAGTTAATTGAAAACATTTAAAATTTATATTCTTGGTCTAATGTTATCAGCTCAGCTTTTTGCCTTTGATGACTTTCTTGTAAGCGATATTAGAATTATAGGA
>Ga0102893_1001081_pt1 | contig 9618 bp, 11 predicted proteins | sample Colrivmet1553A02_FD_81593 | JGI IMG/M metagenome (GOLD analysis project Ga0102893, IMG submission 81593) | Estuarine microbial communities from the Columbia River estuary - metaG 1553A-02 | ecosystem: Environmental > Aquatic > Marine > Intertidal zone > Estuary | place: USA: Columbia River...
CAAAGTACCCTCCAACTGCCAGCACCCACAACCACCAAACACTCATCAAAGCAAGGAAAATAACTTCAATAGTGTTTAAACCGACAGCTAATGCATTGCCAATTTTTTCATAGAATGGAGGCTCGTAAGGGTCGCTTATTTTTTCGCTTACAATCGGCATTGATGTTTCTATAATCGAGAAATTTTACTAGTGAGCTCATTTGCTTTAGTGCATCATCTAACTCACTATTAGGTACTCTAATTAGAAGTACATATTTCATTTTCATTTGATAAAATTTTTTAGTTTTTAGTCAAATGTTATATTCATTTTCGTTTGTCTTTTTTAAAGGATAATGAATATTTCATAAGAATGTTTTTTTATTCATTCTAGATAATGAAAAAGATAACCCGATGGGAAGAGTGAGAGTGGGGAATGAGAGCGAAAAAGTATAGTGTCCAGTACTTCTCCCAACTCCCTCTCCTTTGGAGAGGGCTGGGGGTGAGGCCACAAAAAAAGCCCTGATATTTCTATCGAGGCTTTACTTAAGTATTAAGAACCACTATTTTTTGATAGCGAATTCTTTTTTGATTTTCTCAACGTAATCTAATTTCTCCCATCCGAAGAAAGTAACTTTTTTCTTAGATTTTTTACCGTTGTATAACAACTCAACTTCTTTCTCATATGGAGTTCTTCCCATGTGACCGTAAGCAGCAGTTTCGCTATAAATAGGGTTTCTCAATTTTAGACGTTGCTCGATAAAATAAGGACGCATATCAAAAATTTCTTCTACTTTTTTTGCGATTTCTCCGTTGGTCAAATTCACTTTTGAAGTTCCGTAGGTTTCGATGAAGATTCCCATTGGTTTAGCCACTCCAATTGCGTACGAAACTTGAACTAAAATTTCTTCAGCGACACCTGCAGCAACTAAATTTTTAGCAATGTGACGAGTTGCATAAGCCGCACTTCTATCCACTTTACTTGGATCTTTACCTGAAAAAGCTCCTCCACCGTGCGCTCCTTTTCCGCCATAGGTATCCACAATGATTTTTCTACCTGTTAAACCAGTATCTCCGTGAGGACCACCAATTACGAATTTCCCCGTAGGATTAATATGGTAAGTAATTTTATCATTAAATAAATGAGCGTATTTTGGATTATTTTTGATAATTCTTGGAATTAATATTCCCACCAAATCCGATTTGATTTTAGCCAACATTTTTCCTTCTTCATCAAAATCATCGTGTTGTGTAGAGATTACAATCGCATCAATACGCACCGGCTTATTTTCATCATTATATTCTAATGTAACTTGTGATTTAGCGTCTGGACGCAAATATTTAATTTCATTATTCTCACGACGTAAAACAGCTAATTCTTGTAATAATTTATGAGATAAATCAAGTGCTAAAGGCATGTAATTTTCGGTTTCATTGGTTGCATAACCAAACATCATTCCTTGATCTCCTGCACCTTGCTCCTCTTTTGTAGCTCGGTCAACACCTTGATTAATATCTCCGGATTGTTCGTGAATTGCAGAAAGTACCCCACAAGAATTGGCCTCAAACATGTATTCGCTTTTTGTATAACCAATTTTTCGGATTACTTCACGTGCAATTTGCTGAACATCTAAGTAGGTTTCTGATTTTACTTCACCTGCCAGAATTACTTGTCCAGTAGTTACTAGAGTTTCACAAGCCACTTTTGATTCAGGGTCAAAAGCCAAAAAGTTATCAATTAATGCATCTGAAATTTGATCTGCAACTTTATCAGGATGTCCTTCACTCACAGATTCTGACGTAAATAAATAAGCCATATTAAATAATTTGTTTTTAATTAAGCGAAGAAAAATAAGATTGCGGAAATGATAAAGGAGAGTATTTCTGCTTTAGCATTTTTTTAACGAGGTTGCAATCAGTTCAAATTTTTCCTCTAATATTAGAATGCAAATATAGGAAAGAGAATTGAATTGCAAATTAAAGTTGGGAAATTATTATAAAAGAATTTTATTACAAATTAGTTTATAAAACTATCTTCTTTTTCATTTGTTCAACAATATTAAATGCTGCCGGGCAAATTGCTACATTTTTCAAAGTCAATTCAGAAATTTGCTGAAATTTTTTTCTGTCGGTGTGGGGAAATTCTCTGCATGCTTTAGGACGAACTTCATAAATCATACACGCGTTTTCATTATCTAAAAAAGTACATGGAACACTTTGTAAAACAAAATCATTGTCTTCATCAATTCTCAAATATTGATTGATGAATTGCTGTGGTTTTTGTCGCAAATGCTTTGAAACTCTTTCTATATCTGATGATGTAAAAAGCGGCCCGGTAGTTTTGCAACAATTGGCACATTTCAAACAATCGGTTTTTTTGAATTCGGCATCGTGTAAATCTTGCATAATGTAGTCGATATTCTTGGGCGCCTTCTTTTTTAGCTTATCGAAATACTTTTTGTTTTCGATATGCTTATCTTTGGCTTCTTTAGGAAGATTGTTTAAAATGTGTTTCAAGTTTAAAGTTTAAAGTTGATACGCAAAATTACTTAAAACAAATCAACAAATAACCAAATTACCGAACCAACTACTATGAAAGACCTTTTTGGAAAAGCCATTCTCGATTTTCAGACCAATAATTCTCTTGAGGCTTTAATTACGGAAACAACGATTTCTGAAGAAGATGAAATGTCGGTTGCTTATTTATTTCGGGATTTTTCTGGGATGCCAAAAATAGAACAACAAGCGCTTCAACTTTGTAAAGGGAAGATTTTGGATGTGGGTTGTGGCGCAGGAAGCCATAGTTTGTATTTACAAAAAGAAAAGAATTTAGAAGTTACCGCCATCGATATTTCGAATAATGCTGTTGAAGCTTGTCAATTGAGAGGGGTTTCAAATGTATTTCAGATTGATATTTTGGAATTAAATTCCGAAGAGAAATTTGATACAATTATACTATTGATGAATGGAACAGGGATATTTGGAAAATTAGAACACGTTTCGAAATACCTTCAAAAACTAAAATCGCTATTGGCTGAAAACGGGCAAATTTTGATAGATTCCTCGGATATTATCTACATGTTTGATGAAGATGATTCCGAAAACTCGGAAGGAGGAAAATGGATTTCTGGCGATGCTTATTATGGAGAATTAGAATTTACTATTTCTTATAAAGGAGAAAAAGAAACTCCATTTCCTTGGTTGTATTTGGATTACAATACTTTGCAAAATGCAGCTGTTGCCAATGGATTAAAATGCGAATTGGTTTTGGAGGGCGACCACTATGATTATTTAGCGAGGCTTTCTAATTTATAAATTAAGGAATATTCAAGTATTTGTGTGTTTGCAAGGAAACACGCCATTTTGGATTGTTCATTACATAATCTACAATTAGCGGCGTCATTTCTTCTTTTTTGCTCCATTCTGGTTGTAGAAAAAGGATGGCATTGAAATTTACTTTTTCGGCTTGCTCTTCGGCAAATATAAAGTCGTGTTTGTTATGGATAATCACTTTTAACTCATTGGCATTTTCGTAAACGGTTGGCGTAGGCAATTTGTTTTTCTTTGGAGAAAGACAAATCCAATCCCAAGTTCCTGATAAAGGATAAGCACCTGAAGTTTCAATGTGAATTTTAAGGTTTTTATCTTTTAATTTTTGAGTTAAAACGGACATGTCCCACATTAACGGTTCGCCACCTGTTACTACAACAGTCTCAGAATATTTTGAGGCATTTTCAACAATCAAATCGGTAGAAGTAGGCGGATGTAATTCGGCATTCCAACTTTCTTTTACATCGCACCAGTGGCAACCTACATCGCAACCACCAATTCTAATAAAATAAGCAGCAGTACCGGTGTGGTAACCTTCGCCTTGAATAGTATAGAATTCTTCCATTAGGGGAAGCATTTCTCCTTTGTCAACGGCTATTTGAGTTTCTTGATTCAACATTTTAATTTTAAATTGATTGCAAAGGTAGTGAAAATAGGAGTTAAGATTTTAGATTTTAGATTGCAGATTTGAAAAAGAAGAAAGATAATAGAAACAAGAGGCAAGATTATAGATGAAAAGATAATAGACAAAAAATAAGAAAGTGAATAGTGAAAATTATACTTTTATAATTAGCCCCGGGAGAAGCGGCATCCTGTTGTGGCCCCCGAAACTTCGGGGGCGGCAACAGATATAGCGGATCACGGGTGAAATCGTGAAAGAAAATAGGAGTTTTTGCTCCAAAAAAAAACCGACAGCTTTTAACTATCGGTTTTAATATTGAAACTTTTATTTCTTTTATTTCAGTAATTTTAATGATTGCGTTGCGTAATCATTTAGAGGGTCTAAGGCTAACGTTTTACCAAAATATTCTTTTGCTTTTACTTTATCGGAGTTTGCATAGGCCGCACCGATTGCGTTGTACGACTCGATGAATTTAGTTTTTACTGCTGGTTTTGCCAATTCTTCTTCCCCTTTTGCAGTTACTACGTCGATATATTGTTGGTAATATTTAATAATCATTTCGTCATTTTCAAGCAAGTTGTTGGTTCTTGCTCTGAAAATATACGCGTCTTGAGTTGAAGGCGCGGCTGTGATTACATTTCCGAAAGCTATATCGGCTTTTTGCAATTCGATTGGGTCAGCTTTTACGACATCTTTACGAGTGTTTTTAAAGTATAATGAATTTCCAAGGTAGAAATTATCTAATAAATAATTTTTAGAATTTACGTTAGTAACCGCGATTTCGTAGATAACAGACGCTTCTTTGAATAATTTTTGCTCGTAGAATTTTTTACCGATTTCGCTTAAATCGTTGGTCATGGTAATTTCCATTTCAACGGCTTTTTTCAATTGCGCAACTCCGGCATCAAAAACAACAGCATCAACTACTTTGGTTTCTAGATTATTGGCTTTTTTCATTTTTGCCAATCCTAAATACAGGTAATCTCTGGCGATAATTTTATTGGTAGGAGTTGCAATAAAATTCTCTAACGCTGAAATGGCTGCGTCTACATTCCCGTTTTCATAGGCAGAGTAACCTAAATAACGGAAGATTCTTGGATTTACTTTATCCAATTCTTTCATTGCGTTGGCTTCGGATTCTAACGCTTTATAGTCTTTTGCCAAGATTAAAAAGTCGGCATGACGCATACGAGACGTTAGCGAATAGTCGGTTAAGCTCATGTATTTTTCATAGAAAGACAAGGCTTTTGCAATATTGTCTTTATAGTTTTTAGGATCGTCTTTTGCCCAAAAATAATAGGTTTCTGCTAATTCTCTATAAACTGGTCCGTATTCTGGATTCGTTGCAATTACATTATCGTATGCTTTTACGGCTTCAGAAAAGGCTCTTGCTCCTTTTAATAAAACTCCCAATTGCATTTTAGCTCTAATAAAAGTTGGGTCGGCATCAAATGCATCACGATATGATTTATAGGAATCATTTTGATTTTTAAGCCCGTAATAAGCATCACCAAAAGCTACTAAAACATTAACATCATTAGGATTTGCATTTTTAGCTTTATTCAAAACTTCGATGGCTTTATTGTAATCAGGCGTGTTTGCATTCATATAGGCTTTCGCGATATAAACGTATTGCTCTGATTCTTTTTTTCTGATATCTTTAGTTGCTAAGGCAAAATTAGCTTCTGCTGCAGCCACATTTTTATCTTCTAAATCCATTTGACCTAAACCAATATAGTTGAATTTAGAATCCAATTTGGCAACCAAACCTTTGTTAAAATAGATTTTAGCGGAGTCGCCAATATTTTGATTAAGGTAAATATTTCCTAATAGAAAAGCTGCTTTTCCGTTATCGGGTGTCGTTTTAAGAATTGACTTTAGAATTCCTTTGGCTTTTTCAAATTGTTCTGCATCAATTGTTTTCTTTGCCTGATCTAAATCTTGAGCATAGCTTAGTGTTACTGATGTCAATAAAGCAATACTAAAAATTTTAAATGTATTCATCGTGTTGTTGTTTATTATTTATTCTCTTTTTCTATTTGTTTTCTAATTTTGATATTTCTACCAGGCATATTAACGGGCAATAATCCCGATTTTAGTGTAATTCTCTGTCCTACTTCACCCGCTATAAAAGAGGCAAATCCCATTCCTAAACCGGAGTAACCCTGACAATTGATAATATACAAATCGCGTGCCAAAGGATACTTCTTTTCCGCAAGGTTATTTTGCGTGGGTGCAAAGTAATCAGTTTTCCCGATTCCTTTTACACTAAGAATATTAATTTTATCAACAATAGGTCTCATTTTTAATGAAGGTTCCATCAACCAATTCACTCCTACTACTCCAATCATTCCTTCGTTTTCAGAAACAAATTGAATTACTTCCTCATTTGTTTTAAACGAAAATATTCCTTTTGAAGGCAATTCCTTGATACCAGAAAGCACATTCATGTGACGAACGGTGCTTGAGTTGGGGTTGTCAAATACCAACCCTTTTATTGAAGAATTTGGCATTCCTTTCAAAAAGCTCACTACTTCTTGTAACGCAATTAAAGTGTCTTTATTTCTTTGGTTTGAAATAAAAGCAATTGCATCGGTTGCAAATACCGTAGTTCTTGGTTTTATTTTTTTACTTTCAAATACTTTTACTTCCTCAGGATTTAATTTTCTGGAAAGAATAGCAATTTTGGAAGTATCTTTTGAAAGTGCTAAAACGGTTTCAGCCTCAGACTTGGAATTGACTTTAATTTTTGCATCATACAAACTTTCAAAAACTTCAACTTGGTCCTCAACTATAGGCAGCAAGGTTTCGTCAACTAAAACAGAAGTCGAGCCTTTTAAAATGGTTTCGTCACTGTTTTTAGGTTTGTTATTTTGATTACAAGCAAAAAAAACAACTATTAAACCTAAGAAAAATACAAATGGAATGAAGGGAAATTTTTTCATAACCTAGTCTTTATTGTCGTTTATGATTCGGTAAAACCGAAAAAAGGAATATATAATCAGAACTACTCCGAAAGCAATTCTGTAACCAGGCTTCATGTCATATGGAAAGTTTTTCCAAAAGATGATTGTCAGTCCCATAGCCAAATAGGCTAAAAAAAAGACCGTTCCTATAACGAGAAAAAACCGCTCTTTAAGCGATTTCTTCTCTTTATTCTCGGTTGAATTATTCAACATTATTCTGCAGATTGAATAGTAATAGGTAGAGAATATAGTACTCTCACCTTCTTACCATTTTGTTCACCAGGATTCCATTTTGGACAAGATTTTAAAACTCGAATTGCTTCTTTACCTGTTCCAAATCCTATGTCTCTAACTACTTTGATATCTGTTAACGAACCGTCTTTTTCAACAACAAACGTAACATATACTTTTCCTGCAAGACCTTCTTCTTCTGGAGTTCTATAGTTATTTCCTACAAATTTGTAGAACTTTGCCATACCTCCAGGGAAATCTGGTTTAACTTCAATACCGGCAGTGTTATAGATATTATTATCTTCCACAACATCTGCAGGACCATTTCCTACAGGCTCCACAGTTAATTCAGCATCTGGATCACCTTTAATAGTTTCAGCACCTAATTTTTTGTCTTTAATTTCAACAATTTTTGGTGGTTCTTCCACTACTTCTTCCGCCTTAGCAACAACCGGTTTCACAAACTTCACCTGATCCACTTTTGGAGGTGGTGGTGGTGGTGGTGGAATATTTTCTTTCGGTTTCTCTTTAGGTGGTAATTTTACCGTAGTAATTTTGGTATCTAAGCTTGCATCGTCTTGAGAATCTGGTATCATATTGATAAGTAGTGGTAATGCAATGGCAAAACCAAACAAAACTGATCCTAAAATAAGTGCTCTTACTGTAGTTTTAGAGTTTGTTTTTCTTAATTCATATGCACCATAAACTTTATTTCGTCCTTCGAAAACAATTTCAAGCCATTGGTCTTTTATTAAATCTAATTTCATCTGTATATTTTATTTAATTTTATCGGAAGATGGAACGCCTATTCGTTTACTAGTTATCAAAGTCATTTAACTTTGGCGTTTCATATTTCTTAATTATTAGGTTATTGGGTACTAAGATTGCTCTTACTTTCCTTCTAACAATTTTGTTTCTTCAGGCGAAAAATCGTTAACAATTGCATAAGTTGGTACGTCTACAATTGCCATTTCATCTAATATATCGATTAAGTTTCGGTAATTTGATTTCTTACTTGGCTTAATGATTACAATTATTCCTTTGTCTTTGTTTCCAGTATATTCAAGTACTTTCTTTTTTCTATCGATAAGTTCTTTTCTGATACCTTCTTTTCCATAAACAAAGTCTTTAGGTGTTCCACCAGCTACTGGTGTTGCTAATAAACCTACGTAACGAACTAACTTATCATTATCTCCTAATAAAATAGTCATCGTACGATTTTCATCCACTTTAACGTCTTTATTTTTTGTAGGATCATCGTCTTTATCTGGCAACCCCAAACTCATGGATTGTGGTTTTGACAACGTTGTGGTAAGCATGAAAAATGTGATCAATAAGAAAGCCAAATCCACCATTGCAGTTAAATCTACCTTAGCATTTTGCTTTTTACTTCTTACTTTACCACCTTTGTCGCCACCACCGTCGGTATTTAATTCAGCCATTTTAGTGTCTCTTTTTTAATTAAAAATCTTTTCCTCTCAAACCAGTAACCAAGCTAAAGCTATTGATTTTTTGGTCTTGTAAAATATCCATTACTTTTTTAACAGCTGGATACTCTTCTTTTGCATCTCCTTTAATAGCAATTTGCAATTCTTTGTCATTGGTTTCAATGTTTGCAATTCTAGAATTGTAAATCCATTCTTTCAACTGATTGTCTAAAGAATCTTTAGGAACTCCAGGTTGCTCTGCTTTATTTCTATCTGCGCTTTTCATTGCGATAATTTGACTCAAACTTTGAATTGGCACGCCAAATCCTTCCATTAATGCAAATTTATCCATCTCCTCTTGCGTGAATGTCACACCGTATTTTTCTCCCATTAATTGAAGCGCTCTTTTACGAACTTCTCTTCCTTTAAGGTCAAAAAACACTTTTCCTTTTCCTATAGTTATCGTTGCCAAATCTGTTTCTGGCAATTTAGTTTGTACAGTAGAAGCAGGCGTATCTACAGGCAATGCCTCAGGCACTTTTGCTGTAGCTGTCAAAATAAAGAAAGTAAGCAATAAGAAAGCTACATCACACATCGCGGTCATATCCGTCGATGTTGACTTTTTTTTCATTTTTATTTTAGCCATTATTTTATTTATTATTTGATTCTAAAAATCAAAAATTATTGTTTCAAGCTACCTCTGAATTTTCTGTAAGTATTTACAATTGTTGTACCTGCCTCATCGATAGAGTAAGTCAAATCATCAATTTTAGAAGTAAAGAAGTTGTAAGCGATAATTGCCAATACAGAAGTAGAGATACCTGTTGCAGTATTAATTAACGCCTCAGAAATACCTGTTGCAAGAGCTGCTTGGTCTGGAGTTCCAGCTGAAGCCAAAGCACCAAACGCTTTAATCATCCCTGATACTGTCCCTAACAATCCTCCAAGAGTTCCTAATGATACTAAAGAAGAAATAATAGTCATATTTTTCTCTAACATTGGCATTTCAAGTGAAGTTGCTTCTTCGATTTCTTTGTGAATTGTTTCAGCAGCGTCTTCGCTATTA
>Ga0102893_1001112_pt1 | contig 9479 bp, 10 predicted proteins | sample Colrivmet1553A02_FD_81593 | JGI IMG/M metagenome (GOLD analysis project Ga0102893, IMG submission 81593) | Estuarine microbial communities from the Columbia River estuary - metaG 1553A-02 | ecosystem: Environmental > Aquatic > Marine > Intertidal zone > Estuary | place: USA: Columbia River...
CACAGTCAGACCGCATAGCGCGCTGCACTACCGTCCGCCCGCGCCCGAAAGCATGATGCCGATAGACCAGAGGCCGACCATGCACTAACATTCAAACTGGACCACTCGATGGGGGCACTCCATCTGCGGGGGAAAGTCGACAAACCTTTTGAGCGTGAACTGATCGAAACGGTGTGCGGGTCCGGCTACCGGATCGATGCATAATGCAGCGGGTTCTGCGCTCAATCAGGTCGACACCTTTGCGGCTGACCGCAATCCTCGTCACGATCTTTATACTGTCGTCAGTGGTAAGCTTTGCTACGGCCTACTTCGTTATTCGGGCCACGTTTGATTCAACTCTTGAGGACGAGATCAATCAAAGGGTCGCGACCTATCAGGCGATAGATGATCAAAATGATCTGATCGAGTGGCTCAAGGATGATGCCGAAACCTCAAAGCCTGAATTGTTGATCCTGCAGTATCTGCCCGACCAAGGTTCCCCGATATCCAACGTGCGCCATTTCCCCCCCATTAGCGGCAGGGCCATCATCGCAGAGCGTGCAATTGACCATCGAGGGCGGGAGATTGCCGAGAGCTATCTCGCTCGTAGCATGCGGGTCGGGCGTGGTCAGTTGATCGTGGCTCAAACGCGCAACCAAGTGTTTGAGATGGGCGAAATCATGGTGTCGGTGGTCTTGATCGGCCTCATCCCGACGCTCTTGTTTGCAGCTGTCTCTGGCGCAGTCGTCGCACGCAATGCGCGGCGCAAGATTGGCAAAATCCAAACAACGCTCGCTGAACTGACCAGCGGAGCGATGGAGGCACGCGTCCCTATCAATGCCTCCGAAACCGACGATCTTTCCGATATCAGCAAGTCCGTGAATGCAATGGCGTCGTCTCAAGAGGCGCTTATCGCGTCGATGCGTCAGGTCTCGGCCGATATTGCGCATGACTTAAAAACGCCGATCCAAAGGGTCGCGGTGATCATCGAGCAAATAGCGGACAAAACGAAACTTTCTGATGGGCAGGAAGACCTCTTGGACCGCGCCCGTGCCGAAACGGACCGGATCGTCAAAACGTTTCAGGCGCTGCTGCAATTGGCCCAGATTGAGGGCGGTGCCGTCCGCGATCGGCTGGTGTCAACGGACCTGCGGGCCGTAGCAATAGATGTTTTTGAATTCTTGGAAGCCGAAGCAGAAGAGCAGGGGCATGGGCTGCACTTACAGATCGAAGGTGAGGGGCAATTCATCGTGCGCGGCGACCGTTACTTGCTGTCACAGGTGGTCGCCAATTTGATCCAGAATGGTCTGCGGCACACTGCCGTTGGGTCGCAGATAAAAGTTGTGTTGAAGAAAACAGACAAGGGTATTGGACTGACCGTGTCTGATAATGGCGCTGGCATCCCAGAGGCCGAGCGCGAACATGTTTTGCGGCGTTTGTACCGGATGGAGAAAAGCCGAACCACCGATGGTAACGGATTAGGCCTAAGCCTTGTGGCCGCGATCTGCGCGCTTCACGGGGCGGAACTTGCGCTATCAGATAACGCGCTTGGGCTGGTTGTCAGTATCACCTTTCCCAAAACAGACCCGCGTTGAGACGCCCCACTTTCCTGCGGCCGTTGTTCTGACGCGGGTCACTGGCATCGGTGGGTGTGGAAACGGTGCACGCTTGGTGCACGTCCTGTGCACGGATAGTGACAGCTGCTATCCGTACTTTCGGAACGCTTCCAGCTCAATTGCAAGCTTGGTCTGCAACTCTGCGAGAACCAGCATTTCTTCTCGGCGCTTCACAGGGTCGGTAAGGTCTTTCAATCGTGCCGAAGACGCCAAAATCTGCTCGCGGATGATGACTACAGGGGCCTTCGCGTCTGCTTCGCGCATGATCCGATTAAGCAGCGCATTTGCAGGATCGTCCAAATGCGGCAATGGCTTTCCTGCGCCCGCCAAATCCTTGAACGCGCCATTGGCTTCGGCCTTTTGGATGATCTGATCAATCAGCGATTCAAGTGGATGCACCATGGAACACCTGTGAGGAAAACGGACAAAGTAGGATGGGTTTTAACCCATCTTCACCCAAACGCAAAACGCCGCCCCGAAGGACGGCGTTTCGTAGTTTAAACAGTGGGTTAGCTTAGAAGCCAAGACCAGCGTATTTGTTCTTAAACTTGGAAACACGACCGCCAGCATCCATAAGACGCGAGCTGCCACCAGTCCAAGCTGGGTGTACAGATGGATCAACGTCGAGAGACATCGTGTCGCCCTCTTTGCCCCATGTGGATTTCATTTGCACTTCGGTACCATCGGTCATTTTGACTGTGATAGCGTGGTAATCTGGGTGAATATCTTTTTTCATAACAGGTCCCCTTACGCCTTCGGCGCTTTGTAGTTGGTGACTTCTGCGATACGCGCAGACTTACCACGGCGATCGCGGAGATAGTACAGCTTCGCGCGACGAACTTTACCGCGGCGGACGACTGTGATCTCGTCGATGTTTGTGGAGTGCAGTGGGAATACGCGTTCTACGCCTTCACCAAAAGAGATTTTGCGAACTGTGAAAGAGCCAGCAATACCTTTGCCGTTCTTACGAGCGATACATACGCCCTCATAGTTCTGCACACGGCTACGTGTGCCTTCGGTTACCTTGTAACCAACGCGGATGGTGTCACCCGCTTTGAAATCGGGGATTGTTTTCCCCAGCACAGCGATTTGCTCCGCTTCGATTTGTGCAATCAGATTCATCTGATAGCTCCTTGATATAGCACGGGTTTTCCCGAGACTTGTTGGCGTGATTGCAGAGCTCTGTGTCGTTATCGGGTCCGCAATCGCGCCCGCCAGAGAGTGCCGTCATCGTTTGTTCATTGTGGTCGTCCGGCCTGTCTGGTGCGTCATGTCCCAACGAAGAGACCAGCAATATCCAGCGGTTCCATAAACCAACATCCCGAATCCATACGGGTTCAAGATTGGTTGCGTATAGGGGGAAGTGAGCAGGCGGGCAAGAGATTTTCGGGGTGTTTTATACGTGCACAGGGCGTGCACCAAGCGTGCACTGGGATGTTGGGGGAATTGATTATGAAGCGGCATGGTCGGACGCTGGTTGATGTCCGGTTAGAGCCCATCTTCACCGATTTGCTGCCTCGCAGCGAATGTCTCGAAACGGGAAATCAATACAAGGGCATTCGGACGCCCACCTGAAAGCAATCCTCTGCATGGCTTCCGTCGCTGCAATCCGCCCTAATCTTTCCAAAGCTGCGCCAGCACCGCATCGTCCATGGCCACCGATTGCACATCGTTCGGGAAAACCCCGCCACGCACATCTGCGATATATTCGCCATACGCCGCGATGCGTTCGTCTTGCATCCGGTCGCGTTCGGCGGCGAAATTGCGATAAGTCTTGGCGTGGCGCGGAATATGGCCGCGATTTTCTCCCAGCAGGTCAGCGGAAAACAAATATTGTGCATCGCAGCCGGCGCCAGAACCGAGCGAAATCGTCAGCATCTTCGAGCGCTTTGTTATCGCGGTCGCAAGGGCGGCGGGGATGACTTCCATCTCAACGGCAAAGGCACCGGCGGACTCAAAATTCTGCACCTGTTGCCAGATCATGCGGGCCTGTTCGACCGTTTTGCCTACGGCCTTAAATCCGCCCGTCCATGTGGCCTTGGGCGGGACCAAGCCGACATGGCAGATGACTGGCACACCCTCAACGGCCAGCGCCTCAACGATCTTGGGGCTATACCCACAATAGACCGATTGCGCGCCTGCCATCATAGCCGCCATCGCATCGCGCAGCGCTTCGGTTGAATCTGCGTGTTTGCCCCAACGCAGACCAAACTGGAAATGTGTGTCGGGGACCGCCCGTGCAAAATGTGCGCGGTCGGGCATAAAGGCCGTTCCGATCATATCCATGCCCGCGGCAGATGCGGCGACCGCTTCCTCCTCGCCTGCGACCTGAACATAGGCGATGGTGCGATTGCCCTTGGCTTCCCGCAGGTCCTTGATCGTCATGCCACCCATATCATTTGGCTCCATTCGTAAATTTTTTGCGCCGTTCGCGAATTTTGGTGTCAGATTCAACGGTGCCGTCATGGAATGATCCAAACCACTTGTCCCACGGCAACTCGAGCGATCCGTAGTTACATTCGAAATAGCGATGATGCATCTGGTGGTGGAACGTGCCGAGCTTCAACCGGTTCTTATCCTTGAATACCATTCCTTCAAACCCAGTGTGGGTCGTGGCGGCGGTCAACGCATAGTATTGCAAATGGAACAGGATATGGACGGGGTGCGCTGCGACGACGAAGTGGACCAAAACCGATCCGAGAAAGATCAGGTGTTCGACGGGGTGCATCGACAGGCCCGACCAAGGTCCCACGTTAATGTTGCGATGATGCAGCGCGTGGACATGTTTGTAGAGGAAAGGGATGTGGAGCGCGCGGTGAATCCAGTAGAAATAGAAGCTCTCCCAGACGGGGATCAGCAGGAACAAAGCGACGAACCAGAATGGATGTGCGGCCCACGTCAGCATGGGGGCATAGCCGTTGGCCATAGCCCAGAACATCAGCACCTCATATGCGGTCCAGACGGTGACGCCGCTGGCAATTGTCCAGAATATATTGTCGCGTATTTGCCCGCCTAATGTGAACTGCCGCCCATTTTTCATGAGCGGACGTGTGTCATATTTCAACGCCTGCCCCTGTTTGGTGAAGGTGTAAAAATACAAATGCAGCCCACCGGCAACCAGCGTCATCAGAATCACGTTGCGGATAAACATTTCTGCAATCCAGCCGAAGGCCAGCGTGCGTGTCACGTCCAACGACGGCTGGAACCAGTAGAATGAGATGAAAGCGATCCCGACGATGATCAGCTTTTCGGTAATGAAAAACCACGAATTGAACACCCATTTGGCCATCGCCATCGGGCGAGGCGGCCAACTGAAGAGCGGTGAAACTTGCAGCGGAACATTGGGCGTGTGGTTCCAGCCTTTGAGCGGAGCGTCGGACATGATGGACCTCGTGAAAATGGCGATACTCATACAATGGCATGGCCTTTATCATCTGAAAAATGGTATTATAAGATGACCTACATCTGAAAATACGAGGTTATGAATGGCGCTGACTTTAAAAGCTATGGAATATTTCACCACCGCCCTGCACCACGGCAACATTGCCAAAGCCGCAGTGGAGTTGAACATTGCAGCTTCCGCGATTTCGTCCGCCATAGACCAAGTCGAGACTGAGTTTGACCTGACACTTGTGACAAGACAACGCGCGCGGGGCATTCAGGCCAATGCCAGCGGACGCGAAGTAGCTCGCAAATGCGAGCGGCTATTGGAAGAATACCAGTCCGTGCTCAACGAAGGTGCGGAATTGCGGCATGCCCTTAGCGGGACTTTGCGGATCGGGTATTACGCGCCCATCGCACCCGCATTTTTGCCACCGATCTTCGATACCTTCTTGCCAGCCGATAGTTCAGTAACGCTTGAACTGACAGAATGTGACAACGATCAGGCGCAGGACGGACTACTCAACGGCACATTCGATGTCATTCTCTTTGTCGCTGAAGGTGTGCGCCCCACAGTAGATTTCGAGATCCTTATTACGGCACCGCCCTATTGTCTGCTACCCGCCGCACATCCTTTGACACAGCAATCCTCGGTTTCAATGGCGCAGATCGCTCTGGAACCTTTGGTCGTGCTTAACCGACCCGTTGCCGCGTCCTATTACGAGGGGCTCTTCCAACCAGGTGCCCGCCAAGCACCTGTCGCGGCCTATGTAAATTCGACTGAAATGGTCCGAAGCGTCGTGGCTTCGGGTCGGGGCTGCGCCATCCTCAATATGCGTCCGCTAACCACCGAGAGTTATACGGGTGCGAATGTTGTAGCACTCCCGATTTCAGACGATCTACCGCCACTCACCCTCGCAATCGGTTACGACAAATCGCGCCCACGGCGAAGTGTTAAAGATTTTGTGAAAGCGTGCGAAACCTATTTTGCAAATGCAGGTTCATCGCAGTGCATCGTGGAGCGTTGATCCACAAAAAACGGTCATTTATACTTGTATTAAAAAAGACCGTTTTGTCCTGCCTTGCTGATCATGGCTCATTCCGCAGCGAAGGTCCGCCGAGAGCCCATATTACCGGCTTTCTGCAATGCAGCCAATGTCCGCTCCGCAAGACACGTCGCATCGGTGCTTTGGATAGTTGTTTAAACGCTCGCATGGGACGCAAAAAAGTAGGACAGATCTACACCGTGTTGCAGAGAGGCCGTTACGGACCTATATCTGGGCATTATCATTTTTCGGGATGAGAGGCGTGGGCAACGCAAGCACGCACCAACTTGGAGGAAAACCGCCATGGAAGAGCACGTCTAATTGGACCTATTTGAACTTATCGACCACATTAGTAAACCATTTACAAGCAGCGATGATGATATTTATGAACCAAGTGAGATCGCTGAAAAAGTCGAAATCAGGTTTCTGGATAACGTCGACATACCTCTTTACTATTGGTCAAATGAAATTGACGCGAGTGAAAGAGTTGCATGCTTGCGTAGCTTCTTGAAGATCGATCCAAACATTCGCGGTGATGTCGAGAGTTTTCTATATTTTCACTACCAGCATGATATTTCTGAAGCATGCTATTCAGATTTTAAGGATGCTGAAGACTATATCGGGTGGCAACTTAATACGACAAAGCCATTTGAAATGAATGGGGGGCGTGCCCCGACGCAAAAGGAGCATGTCTGGGCCTTTTTGAAGCCGATGCATATGGAGATTGTATTGCATGACGGTGTTCCTTCGGTTGTGTTGAAGTACCGGCCGATTTGGTCACCGGACACCGAAATGGAGATCATTTTCAAGAAGGGGACCGAATTTCGACCCAGCGACTACTATTTATCTCAACAAGGGTAGTATTCGCAGCAAAAAGCAGCTTCTCATCGTCCGACCAGTTTCTTTGCGTCCGTCGCTTACTCTTATTGGCCCCTCAGGTCTGATCCTGCTGACATTTAACACTCACCACGAAAAACGTTGAGATCGTGGAAGCGGTCATTGGTGCAACCGCAGCGAAGTCACACTAAGTCCGCAAAGCGGACCTAGCCCTTTTTCCCATGCCCCTCACGTGCTTGCCACAAATCTGGCCTGCGTTCCCGCGTAATCTCTTCCGACATTTCCTTGCGCCATTTTGCGATTTTGGCGTGGTTGCCAGAGAGCAGGACTTCGGGGATCGGGTGGCCCTGCCATTCGGCGGGTTTTGTGTATTGCGGGTGCTCCAACATACCGTTGGAGAAGCTTTCCTCGACCGCTGAATCCGCGTTGCCAAGCACACCGGGCAGGAGCCGCACGGTGGCGTCGATGAGGGCTTGGGCTGCCAGTTCGCCGCCTGTCATCACAAAATCACCGAGCGAGATTTCTTGGATGTTGAAGTGTTGTAGTACCCGTTCATCCACGCCCTCGAAACGTCCACAAAGCAGGGTCACGCCGTCGGCTTTTGCCAAATTGCGGGCCATCTCTTGGTCGATGCGTTTGCCCCGTGGGCTGAGGTAGTAAATTGGCATGACACCACGTGCAGCAGCGCGGGCGTCATTGATTGCGGCCTCTAGCACATCGTCGCGCAGGACCATGCCAGCGCCTCCACCCGGAGGGGTATCGTCTACGTTTTTGTGTTTGCCGATCCCATAGTCGCGCAGGTCGTAGGTTTGCAGCTGCCACAGGCCATCTTTCAACGCTTTGCCCATCAGGCTTTCGCCCAAGACCCCCGGAAAGGCCTGCGGGAACAGCGTGATGATCTGCGCCGTCCATGCGCCTGCAAGGTCGGGTGTGTCGGTCATCAATTCGCGCGGCTGAAACGTCGGGCGGATGGACTTGCGGCCTATGGCCTTGGTTTTGGGTGCGTCTGTCATGGCGTTGAATTAGCCCAATTGTGAGGGGTTGGGTAGGGTCAACCGAGCAGCGCCTTTTTGCGGGCGTCCAGCGTGTCGCGGTCAAGGCCGCTGCGATTGAGGGCGAGAACTTCGGCGATGATCTCGGGCGAAGGCGAGGCATTGCGCGAGATCGGCATAGTGAGCGCGTCGAGGGTTTCAGCCGGCAAAGCGAAGAGACCAATGATTGGCGTCGCAGGGCCAAAGCGCATAGAAAGCGTGTCTTCCATCGCTGTGGTCAAGAGCGGGTTATCCCCCAGTGCTTCACGCGTTTGTGCAATGATGGGGTCGAAATTCGCGGCGTCAGGATAGGTTTCCGCAAATGTCGCATAGTCCATTTTGAGCGGCGAGGACCGCAGGTTTTGCCAATAGCTGCTACGCAACCAACGGTCAGGGTCGCGGGTGGACAGATAGAACGTGATCGGCAGATCAGGGCCAAAAACTTCGCGCAATGCGTCGCGTGTGGTGGCCATGAGGGCGGGGCACCCTGCGTAGGTTTCTTTGCCGCTGCGTCCCGGAAGGAGGCCCGCGAGGTCTTCGGCGCTGATGCACAAATGCCGCTTTTTACCGATGTCCAAAGAGCGCAGAAATTCGACCATGCGGAAGTGGAATTCGTCACGCGAAATCGGCCCGCCGATGACGGAATGCATGGTCGCGAATTTGGTCACTTCGCTAATACGTGCGGGCATCACGAGAGCCATATGCGGCCAAAGGTGCTTGCCGTTCTCCATTAGGAAAGACTGGATCGTGGTGGCCCCTGTCTTGTGAAATCCTGCGTGGACAACGATCTGCTGCATGTTTAGACGGCCTTCCACCCGCCAAGAGCCGCCGCCTCTGCCAGCGCTTTTTTCTGATTTACGACGGTGCGATCGGGCAGTGTGGAGCGGTTCAATTTGAGGAACTGTTCCCAGAGCGCGTCGCTTGGCCCTTCATTGCCTTTGCCAACAACTTGCAAACTATCGCGCACGACCTGCGGGACGTTCATTTGATCGACAAGTGCGGCCCCTGGCCCACGTGGATGGCGCAACGCGTCCGACATCGGCATGAACAAAACGGGAAGCGGCGCAAGGGTTTCGGCCACCTCGGCGATGACCTTGTCTAAGTTGGCTGCGGCGCCAAATTGGGCTTCGAATTCTTTAAAGTCGAGCGTCATGCGCTGGCCGCGCAGATGGTGGCGATATGCACTATAGAGCCATTCATTTGACGAGCGCGTCGTGAAGAGAACTTTGACTTGCGCGTCTGGAAAACGATCGGCGAAATAGCCTGCAAGATAGGCCATAAGGGTCGGCACCGCGCTATAGTCACGCACATTCGGCCAGCCGGGCAGATGGCCCGCCAGCCCCTCGCAGCTTATCAAAAGATCACGGTCGTCGCGGACGGGGAATTCGGCGAAAACCTCGTCGAGAAGGTCCATCATATCCACAAGTGTCAGCGGATTTTGTTTGCGCGAGAACAGCGTGCAAAGCTGGACGACGGGTTTCAGATGTCGCAGCATTCGCAGGTCAAAGTAGGGCTCTAATGCTTCACGGTTGATCCACAAGAAATGCTGCATCGAGCTTGTGCCGGTTTTGTGAAACCCTGGGTGCAAG
>Ga0102893_1001137_pt1 | contig 9331 bp, 9 predicted proteins | sample Colrivmet1553A02_FD_81593 | JGI IMG/M metagenome (GOLD analysis project Ga0102893, IMG submission 81593) | Estuarine microbial communities from the Columbia River estuary - metaG 1553A-02 | ecosystem: Environmental > Aquatic > Marine > Intertidal zone > Estuary | place: USA: Columbia River Estuary...
CCGCCATGGGCGTTAAAGCCGAGCGCGGTCGCGTCTTCGCCGGAAAGCTGGATGAAATCCTTGCCGCAGGTAATGCGCTGCTTTGGCACGCGGCTGAGATCGCCGGTCGCATCCTTGACGCCGACGATCATCGGCAGCTTGGCAAGCTCGCCCATGGTGGCGGGGGCCATATCGACGACCGAGCGGCCGGGGATGTTGTAGATGATGATCGGCAGGCCACATTTGGCCGCCTCTTCATAATGGGCGATCAGGCCGCGCTGGGTCGGCTTGTTGTAATAGGGTGTGACGACAAGCGCCGCATCGGCGCCGGCCTTCTTGGCGGCTTCGACGAGGCGGACGGTCTCGATCGTGTTGTTCGAACCCGCACCGGCAACCACCGGAATGCGCCCCGCCGCAACCTTGATCACCGTCTCGACAACCAGATCATGCTCTTCGTGGCTGAGGGTCGGGCTCTCGCCCGTGGTGCCGACCGGAACGAGGCCGTGGCTGCCTTGCCCGACGTGCCACTCGACAAGTTTCTTCAGCGTGTCGAGATCCAGCTTGCCGTTCTTGAACGGCGTGACGAGGGCGGGGAGAGACCCTTTGATCATGACGCGCTTCCTTTGTTTGCCGGGCTGACTCGCCCAAGTGTGAAATCGCGCGGAACCTAGACGGGTTTCCGCCGATTGCCAAGATTCCCATTGCCACGGCGCATGGGGCCGCTACCCTTTGGGCAAAACGAGCAGAAAGACAATCATGGGCCTTCGCAGCCTTCTTTGGTGTGCCATCCTTATCGGTTCTGGCGCGGCGCAGCCGCTTGCGGCGCAATCGCTCCCGGCTGCGTTCGAGGCGGCGGCCAAGAACGATTGGACGGCGGCCACGGCACAGCTGCCGCAAAGCGATCCGCTCACGCAGGATCTGCTGATCTGGACATGGCTCAGGGCCGAGGGGTCGACCGCGCCCTTTACAGCCTACCGCGATTTTCTGGCCCGCCGCCCCGATTGGCCCGGCCTAGATCGGCTAAGGGCGCAGGGCGAGAGGTCGATCCCGACCGGGACACCTGCCGCCGAGGTCATAGCCTTCTTCGGTGACGCAAAGCCACAGACCGGCGAAGGTGCGGTCAAGCTCATCAATGCCCTGTCTGCAAATGGCGATAACGCCGGAGCCGATGCGATGTTGCGTGACGTCTGGCGGACCGTATCGCTGACTGAAGAGGGCAAGGCGGCGCTCTTGGCCGCATATGGCCGGAGCCTTGGCTCCTTGCATTCTGAACGAGTTGACACAGCCCTCTGGGCGGGGCGCATCGCCGATGCCTCGGCGGTTCTCGATCTTGTCCCCGGGCGCGACAAGGCCGCCTTCGCCGCGCGGATCGCGATGCAGCGCGGGGCGGGCGATGCCGACCGGCTCTATTCTGCGCTGCCTGCCTCCGAACGGGAAACACCGGGTGTTGCGCTTGCCCGCTTCAACCAACTCGCCGCGCGCGGTGACTATACTGAAGCGGGGGCATTCCTCTTGGCCCGCTCTGGCTCTGCCTCAGCACTGGGCCTTCCCGCCCGCTGGGCCAGCAACCGCAGTCTCGTCGCCCGATGGTTGATGCGCGAGGGGGATTATGGCCGGGCCTATGATCTGGCTCGTCAGCATCACCTGACCGCCGCCGACGGCGAATCCTTTGCCGATCTCGAATGGCTTGCGGGCTATATCGCTCTGCGCTTCCTCGCCGATCCTACAAGCGCGATCTCCCATTTCGACGCGATGGCCCGCGCTGTCAGCGGCCCGATCTCGATGTCGCGCGCGGGCTACTGGCTAGGCCGTGCCCACGAGCGGCGGGGCGATCATGTTTCGGCCTCCGCCGCCTACGCGGGCGCTGCACAGTTCCAGACGGCGTTCTACGGCCTCCTCGCCGCCGAGCGTCTTGGCCTTTCCCTCGATCCCGCATTGGCCGGGAGAGAAGTTTTCCCTGACTGGCGGCAAGCCACTTTCGTCGGTTCGGAGAAGACCCGCGCGGCGCTGACCCTTCTGAGCGCTGGCCAGCGCAGCGGGGCGGTTCAGTTCTTCTTGCAACTCGCCCGCAGCCTTGAGCGGACCGAGCTGGGCCAGCTCGACCAGATCCTTGCGGCGATGAACGAGCCCTTTTTCCGCGTCCTCGTTGCCAAAACGGCGCTTGACCGCGGCATCCTGATCCCTGCCGCGTATTTCCCGATCCACCCGCTTGCCGAGATGGACCTGCCGGTGGAGCGCGAGTTGGCCCTCGCCATCGCCCGGCGCGAGTCGGAATTCAACGCGACCGTGGCGAGCCCGGTGGGTGCGCTGGGCCTCATGCAAGTCATGCCCGGAACCGCCGAGATGGTCTCGAAAGACCTCGGTCTCAGCTATGACAAATGGCGGCTGGTGAACGATTGGGAATACAATGTCACGCTGGGAAGCCAGTATCTTGCCGACCTTGAGGAACGCTTCGGCCCTTCGCCGGTGATGATCGCCGCGGGCTATAACGCCGGTCCGCGTCGTCCTCAGGAATGGATGGTTGCCCGAGGCGACCCGCGGCAGGGGCAGATCGACGTGGTCGACTGGATCGAGATGATCCCCTTCAAGGAAACCCGCAACTACGTCCAGCGTGTGACCGAGGCGATCCCGATCTATCACGCCCGCCTGTCCGGCCAGACCGGCACGATCCGCTTTGCCGAGCTTCTCATCGGGGAAAGGCCACTGATCCGGCCCCGCGCGCGCCCCACCCCCGAGGGAGCCTTGCCCGCCGAGCCGTCATCGGCCACGGCCCCGGGCACAAGCCCCCGTCCGCAGGCGCGCCCCTGATCAGGCGCGCTTGCGGCGCTCGCGCCAGAGGGTGAAGAGGCCGGCGCTGACGACGATCGCGGCGCCGATCGCCACGTTGAGGCGCAGGGTTTCGTGGAAGACGAAGATGCCAAGCGCCGAGGCCCAGACAAGCTGGAGATAGGCGAAGGGCTGCACCGCGCTCGCCTCGGCCACTTCGTAGCACTTGATAAGGAGGAAATGCGCGGTGGCTCCGGTCACGCATAGTAGCGCCATCCACATCCAGTCGTAGGCGGTCATTGGCTCCCAGTGGAACACGCCAACGGCGGTCATCACCACCGCGCCGGAAACGCCAGTCCAGAAAAACGACGTCGCCGCGCTGTCCTTGCGGGCGGCATAGCGGGTCAGGAGGCCATAGAGCGCAAACATCAGGGCCGACATCATCGGGATGATGGCAACAGGCGAGAAAACGGCGATCCCCGGCTCCAGGATCACCAGAACCCCGATGAACCCCACGCCAATCGCGGCCCAGCGGCGCCAGCCAACGCTCTCGCCCAAGACGGGCCCCGACAGGGCAGCCACGAGAAGCGGATAGGCTGCAAAGATCGCGTGGCTCTCGACAAGGCCGAGCTTCACGAAGGCCACGACCATGACGCAGATCTCGGCGGCCAGAAGCACGCCGCGGAAGATTTGCAGGAGAGGTTGCGTGGTCGCGGCGGCAGCGCGGATCGAGCCTTTGCTCCGCCGCGCCAACACCATCACGAAGGCGGCGAAGAACCAGTAGCGGATCATCACCACCATGAAGACGTTGTAATGGCTGGCGAGGTAGCGGCTGATCCCGTCCTGCATCGAGAAGACGAAGGTCGTGGCGATCATCAGCCAGATGCCGAGGCGGGTATTCGACTGCATCAGGCTTTCCTTGCGCGGGTCATATGTCTCTTGCGGCCATAGCCCGCGACGCGCGTCACGTCAAAGCCCGCGGCGGCCAGCGCCCGGCGCACGTGACCTGCGGCCGTATATGTCGCAGCGGTGCCGCCTTGCTTGGTGTGGTGGCCGACCTCGGCCAGAAGGCCCTCGCCCCAAAGCTCGGGGTTCTTTGCGGGCGAGAAGCCGTCGAGGAACCATGCGTCGGCGGCAAGGGTATGGTCGGGCAGGGTCTGGCGGGCGTCACCGGCGATGATCGTCAGGGTCGCATCGCCAAAGTCGTAGGGGCCCGAGCCGGAGGTGAGGGCGCGGGTGAGCAGTGCCCGCAAGTCACCAAGTTCAGGGAAAGCCGCCAGCGCCCGCTCGCGGTCGGCAGGGGCCATCGGGAAGGCTTCGAAGGTGGTAAAATGGAACCGGCCCGTGGCCCCGCTTTCCCGCCAGGCGGCCAGCGTCACGAGGAAATTGAGGCCAGTTCCAAAGCCCAGTTCGGCGATCTGGAACCCATCCGCAAACCGCGCTGGCAGGTCATTCCCCGCCAGAAACACATGACGCGTTTCCTCGAGCCCGTTGTCGAGCGAGAAATAGGGATCGTCGAAGCGGCGCGAGACGGGGATCTTTTCGTCGCGCCAATCGAGCTCGGGCTGCTGGTCGTTCATCGCCGGATGCCTTAGGGTCGGCGCGACTTTGGAGGCGCGGCGCGGCAATGACAACGGCAGATGTAACGATCTATGGCGCGGGCGTCTTTGGCCTTTCGGTCGGCTGGGCTTGCCTCCAGCGCGGCGCAAAGGTGCGGGTGATTGATCCGGCCGGTGTGGCCTCGGGATCGTCGGGCGGCCTTGTGGGCGCACTGGCGCCGCATGTGCCCGAACTGTGGAACGACAAGAAGGAATTCCAGTTTCACAGCCTTGTCATGGCGGAAGCCTTTTGGCGCGGCGTCGAAGTGGCGGCGGGCGTCAACACCGGCTATGCCAGATCGGGCCGGCTCCAGCCGCTGGCCGACGAGGCGGCGCTGGATTTCGCCAAGACCCGCGCGATGAACGCGATTGATCTATGGCGGGGCGAGGCCGAATGGCACATCGTCGAGGCCGCCGATCATGCCCCTTGGGCGCCGATCTCGCCCAGCGGCTTTCTCGTCTGGGATACGCTCTCGGCCAGCATCCATCCCCGTCGCGCCACCGTGGCGCTGGCCCGCGCGATTGAAAAGAGCGGCGGCGAGATCGTGGCCGAGGGGCGCGAGGAGGGCAAAGTGCTCCACGCCACCGGCTGGCGCGGGCTGATGGACTTGTCAGAACGGCTCGGCAAGGTGGTGGGCAACGGTGTCAAAGGGCAGGCGGCGCTTCTGGCGCTCGACGTGCGTGGCAAGCCGCAGCTTTTCGGGGGTGGCATCCATCTTGTCCCGCATCAGGACGGCACGCTCGGCGTGGGTTCAACCAGCTAGCGCTTCTTTGACGCCCCGACCGAGATCGACCAGCAGCTCGACGATCTTCTCCTCCGCGCCGAAGCCGCCTTTCCATTCCTCGAAGGCGTCCGCGTGCTCGAGCGCTGGGCTGGTGTCCGCCCCCGCGCCATGACCCGCTCGCCCATGCTCGGGGCGCATCCGCTGCACGAGGGGCAATTCATCGCCAATGGCGGCTTCAAGATCGGCTTTGGCATGGCGCCCAAGGTGGGCGAGGTGATGGCCGACCTGCTTCTCGACGGGCGCGACGCGATTCCCGACGGCTTTCGCCCCGAGGCCAGCCTCTAGGTTGCCGCCGCCTCCATGCACTGCCGCCCGTCCGACCCGCGCACCCAAAGCCGCCCTGCCTTCCAGCAGAACGCCGCCTCCTCGCCGTCGAAAAGCGGCGCGGTGGCGCGATAGCCGAACTCCCGAAGGGGCCGCCCCAGCGCCTCCTCCGCCAGAAGCATCAGCATCTGCGCCAACAAAGGCCCATGAACCACAAGGCCGGGATAGCCCTCGACCGCTTGGGCATAAGGCTTGTCGTAATGGATGCGGTGGCCGTTGAACGTGAGCGCCGAATAGCGAAAGAGCGCGGTGGAATCGAAGCCGCGAACCAGCGACCGTTCCTCATCGGTGGCCGCAACCGGCGGCGCAGGCGTCACGGCATCCGGCGCGGGATCCTGCCGGTAGACGATGTCCTGCCATTCGGTCAGCACGAGGCCTCCCCGCTGAAGGATATCATGCCGGATCCGCACGAAGGCGAGGGGGCCGGTTTTGCCATCCTTGCGCGTCAGGCTTTCGATGGCTGAGCGCCGCTCGGCCCTCACACCTGCCAGAAGGGCGCTGTGAAAGGTCAGCTTGCCCGCCGCCCACATCCGCCGTGGAAGGCCCATGTCGGGAATGAACCCACCGGTCTTGGGGTGTCCGTCACGGCCAAGCTCCTGCGGCGGGCGGGGATCCCAGAAATAGAGCTGGTGAAAGAAGGGAGGCAGGGGATCGCCGCTTTGGATCGACGGCGCGGCGCCCAACGTCGCCTCCATCGCTCGCGCACGGGCGGGATCGAGCGGATCGGTGACGGATTGCGTCTGGTCGGGTTTGTCCTGCATGCTCAAGGCCTAGCGCGAAGCCGAAAGGATTGAAATGCCCCGAGTGGACAGCCTCGACCATCTGGTTCTGACCGTGGTGGACATCGAAGTGACCGTGGCCTTCTATAAACAGGCCCTCGGCATGACCGCCGAACGCTTTGAGGCGGCCGATGGGACGACCCGCACCGCGCTGAATTTCGGTCGGCAAAAGATCAACCTGCATCCGGCGGGGGCCGAGTTCGCGCCTCATGCCGAGCGGCCCACACGCGGCTCGGCAGACCTCTGTTTCCTTTCAGCCGAGCCGCTTGCCGACTGGAAACGCCACCTTGGAGCCCTCGGCATCGCCATCGAGGAAGGCCCTGTCCGGCGCACTGGAGCCACGGGCCCGATCCTGTCGCTTTACCTGCGCGATCCAGACGGCAATCTGATCGAAATATCCAACCCTCTCTAGCCGCCGCCCCGTTGCACTTCTCAAGGCGCTGGCACATGGTGGCCCCGCGTTGAAGGAGGGATTTCCATGCGTCACGGCGGCCAGATTCTTGCCGATCAGCTCAAGCTTCACGGGGTGCGCCGGGTCTTTTCCGTGCCGGGCGAGAGCTTTCTTGCCGCCCTCGATGGCCTCTATGAGAGCGGGATCGAGAATATCGTCTGCCGCCACGAAGGCGGCGCGGCTATGATGGCCGAAGCGCATGGCAAGATGACCGGAACCCCCGGCATTGCCTTCGTCACCCGCGGCCCCGGCGCCACTAATGCCTCCGCCGGCATCCACATCGCCCGGCAGGATTCGACACCGATGATCCTCTTCGTCGGCCAGATCGACCGCGGCCACCGCGACCGTGAGGCCTTTCAGGAGATCAACTACCGCGAGGTCTTTGGCGGCCTCGCCAAATGGGCCGCCGAGATCGACCAGACCGAGCGCCTGCCCGAATACATCCGCCGCGCCTTTGCCGTGGCCATGTCGGGCCGCCCTGGCCCTGTGGTGCTGGCGCTGCCGGAGGATATGCTGAGCACCATGGCCGATGTGGCCGACGCTGCACCCGCACCGATCCCCGCCGCGCCCGACCGCACAGGCCAAGCCGGCGCCGCGCTCGACTGGCTGGCCGAGGCCGATCGCCCCCTCGTCGTGGTCGGCGGCCCGCACTGGTCCGCCGCCGCCGCCGCTGATCTCGCGACCTTCGCCGGGCGCGAGAATCTGCCCGTGGCCCTTGCGTTCCGGCGGCAGGACTATCTCGACAATCGCCACCCCTCCTACGCGGGCGACCTCAACGTCGGGATCAACCCCAAGCTCGCCAAGCGGATGCGCGAGGCCGACCGCCTGTTGGTCATAGGCTCCCGCCTCGGCGACATCGCCACCCAAGGCTATGCGCTGTTCGATGCCTCCGGCCCGCGTCCGAAGATCGCCCATATCCACGCCGACGCCGACGAGATCGGGCGGGTCTTCACCCCCGACCTCTCGGTGGTGAGCGACGGCCCCTCCTTCGTCGCCGCCCTCGCTGCCTTGAACGGCACCGGCAAGGACTGGTCCGACTGGACCGCCGCCGCCCGCGCCGACTATCTCGGCTGGGCGAAACCCTTCGCCAGCCCCGGTGACGTGAAGCAGGAAGAGGTGATCGCCTGGCTCTCGGCCAACCTGCCCGAAGACGCCATCGTCACCAACGGCGCAGGCAACTACGCCGCCTGGCTGCACCGCTATTTTACCTACAAGGGCTACCGCACCCAACTTGCCCCGACCTCGGGCTCCATGGGCTATGGCTTCCCCGCAGCCGTCTCGGCCTCGTTGGAAAACCCAGAGAAAACAGTTGTTTGCCTCGCGGGCGACGGCTGCTTCCAGATGACGTTGAACGAGATGTCGACCGCCAAGCAGTATGGCGCGACACCAATCGTCGTGGTCGTCAACAACGGCCGCTACGGCACGATCCGGATGCACCAGGAGAAACACTATCCTGGCCGTGTTTCCGGCACGATGCTGCAAAACCCCGACTTCGCCGCCCTTGCCCGCGCTTATGGTGGCTATGGTGAGACCGTTCTGAAGACTGAGGATTTCGCTGCCGCTTTCTCTCGCGCAAAAACGTCAAACCTGCCCGCTGTGATCGAACTCGTCGTCGACGAGCAGGCGCTTGGAACCTCGCTGACCCTCGACGCCGCCCGCGCCGCCGGAGAGGCTGCGAAAAAGAAATAGGGGGCGCTGCCCCCTCTGCCTTCGGCATTCACCCCCGGAGTATTTGGAGCCAAAAGAATACCGCTTCTTTTGGCCGAAAATACTCCGGGGGAGTCTCCGTCAGGAGACGGGGGCAGAGCCCCCTAGAACTCGACGCCGATCTGCGCCTTGATGCCGGATCGGAAGGGGTGCTTGATCAGCTCCATTTCGGTGACGAGGTCGGCGATCTCGATGAGGTCGTCATGGGCATTGCGGCCGGTGAGGATCACATGGGTCATCGGCGGCTTTTCCTCGGTGAGGAAGGTCACGACATCGGCGATGTCGACATAGTCATAGCGGATAGCGATGTTGATCTCATCTAGAAGCACCATCCTGTTCGCCGGATCGCGGATCAGCTCTTTGGCCTTGGCCCAGGCGGCTTGCGCCATCTCGGTGTCGCGGGATTTGTCCTGCGTCTCCCAGGTAAAGCCCTCGCCCATGGTGTGAAACTCGCAGATTTCCGTGAAGGACCGCAGGATCAGATCGCGCTCTCCGGTCGACATGCCGCCTTTGATGAACTGCACCACGGCGCATTTCATCCCGTGCGCGATGCAGCGGAAGATCATGCCGAAGGCGGCCGAGGATTTGCCCTTGCCCTTGCCGGTGTGGACGATGATCAGGCCCTTCTGATCGGTCTTCGTGGCCATGATCTTGTCGCGGGCGGCCTTCTTCTTGGCCATCTTCTTGGCGTGGCGGTCGTCGTCTTCGGTCATAGCGGCCTCCGGTAGGTGATGGACGTGGGGCGATCATAGCCCTCGTGGGCGGTGCGGGCGAGTTCGACAAAGCCCATCGCCTCGAAAGTGCGCTGGTTTTCGACAAGCTCGATGCGGGTCTGCAATTCGAGGGCGGAAAGGGCAAGCTCGCGGGCGCGTGTCGCGGCGTGGTCGATCAGGGCGCGGGCGCGGCCCTTGCCGCGCTCGGGCGGGGCAACGGCGAGTTTGC
>Ga0102893_1001148_pt1 | contig 9274 bp, 7 predicted proteins | sample Colrivmet1553A02_FD_81593 | JGI IMG/M metagenome (GOLD analysis project Ga0102893, IMG submission 81593) | Estuarine microbial communities from the Columbia River estuary - metaG 1553A-02 | ecosystem: Environmental > Aquatic > Marine > Intertidal zone > Estuary | place: USA: Columbia River Estuary...
ACTTTTATTGGGGTAATCATGGCTGTAATGCCCAAAACAGCAAAAATATTAAAGATATTAGACCCCAGTAAGTTTCCAAGAGAAATAGCCTTCTCCTTCTTCAATACCGCAATAACAGAGGCCGCCAATTCTGGTACACTAGTACCCACAGAGACAATAGTAATACCAATAACACGCTCAGAAACACCAAAAAATGTGGCCAATCCTACGGCTCCAGAAATGAGTAATTCTGAACCACCCCATAGGCCCAAACCACCCAAAACTAGGTACATAAGGGTTTTGTGCAAAGGCAAAGGAACGTCATCTTCAGGCAATTCGTCTACTACAGCATGCTCTTGAAAACGCAGTAAATACCATAAAAAGACCAATAACATGGAAAACATTACAAGACCTTCCCAGAAAACCAGTTGACCATCTATATAAAGAAAAGCAAAGAATATCAGGGAGGCTAAAAACATGACCGGCCAATCTGTTTTGTAAAAACTCTTGGTTACCTCAATGGTACCAAGCAATAAAGTTATTCCAAGCACCAGACCAAGATTGGCAATATTAGACCCAATGATATTTCCTAAAGACAAATCTGGAAACCCTTCTAACGCAGCCTTTATACTCACAATAAGTTCTGGAGCAGAAGTGGCAAAAGACACTACAGTCATTCCAATGACAATTTTAGGAATTTGCAACCTCAAGGACAGTGCTACAGCTGCTTTTAGCAACCAGTTTCCACCGAATATTAATGCCACTAAACCCAAAAAAATATACAAAGCGTCTAACATATTCTTAATTTGGAGCAAATATAACAAAGCCCCTCCTAAAGTATTAAAAAAAAACAGCAAACCACGCTGAACGCTACAGTTACAAATAATGTATATTTGTTATTGTACGTTAGAAACAGGTGTTTCTTAAACCCATAAAATTCATGTTTAAAATTCTCGCCCAGCTCAACAAATTACTACTCCCCTCTTTGACAAAAAAAAGACTGGACTTAGCTAATGCTAAAAAATGGCAGTTGGCTTTAGTAGGTTGGCGTTATTACGTAACCACCCGAGCCTTAGATAATAAATAAAGTATCCATACCCTACAGGGTTTTGCTCAGATCCTACCGCCGCAGATTTCTTGTAAGTATTTCACACAAGTATTTGGCACAAGCCCAAAAAGAATTATATTTGCACCCCCAACAAGGGACAACAACGGCCTCGTGGCGCAACTGAATAGCGCATCTGATTACGGCTCAGAAGGTTACAGGTTTGAATCCTGTCGAGGTCACTTTTAACAATCCTAACTAATTGAATTTCAATAAGTTAGGATTTTTTACTTCAAAAAGGTGACATATAAGGTACAAAATATTTAATTATTTAACTATCTTTAGGTACCATGAGTATTCATATTTCCCTATCATACCAAAAGAAAAAAGAAGACTACAACAAAGAAGATGTATTGGGTGTATGCCTATTTTACTACTTTAATAAAAAGAAAATAAAAACAAGTACTGGAGTTAAAACAAAATTTAAAGATTGGAATTTTAACTGGGAGAAAACCCATTCTAAGGAAATAATCAAGAAAACAGATCCTGACTCAATTCAAAAGAACTTATTGATTAGACAGAAAATTAAAGAGGTAGAGGACATTATCTATAAGATTAATCACAATTATGAAATACCTTCTACTGACCTTGTAAAATCATACCTCAAATCTAATTTTAAAGTAAAGGAGAAGAAATCATTTAAACAGTTAAACTTTCTCTTTATAATTGAGGAATACCTAAAGAGTTTAGATGAAAAATCTACTCTAAGACACGGATACAAGAAAACTGTAAAAAGTAATTTAAAACAGATTTCAAATTTTGTTTCAGAATACCAAAAGGAAGTAAACTATCAAATAACCATCAACGATATTGATACTGAATTTCAAAACAATTTTCTAAACTTTTTAAATGACAAAGGAGAACAACCCTCTACCATAAGAAAAAGATTTACCGTTTTGAGTTCTCTATTTAATTGGAGTAAAGATTCTGGTTACACAGACCTCTCCTTTAAAATAATAAGTTTCTCTCATGATAATGACAGAGACGTGATAAGTTTAGAACGTGATGAAGTTTTAAAGTTATTTAGGTTCAATTCTTTCAATTATCAATCAAGAAACCATACTGACTATACAAAAACATATATAAACGATTACAACAAGAATGGTGAGGTAATCAGGTATACTGATATGGAAGTGTACAGAGATATTTTAATTTTTGGGTGTGGTGTTGGATGTAGATTTGGGGACATTGTAAACCTCAAATTGGATAACTATCAATTCTCTGAGGACAGGACTAAAGGATTCTTTGTTTTTAGAATGGAGAAAAGTAGAACTAGTAAAAAAGTAAGTGTACCAATTAATAACTTAACATTTGAAATCTGGAAGAAATACTCTAGGAATAAAAAAAGAGAAGACTTTCTTTTCCCAAGAACAATGAAAGGAAAACCTCTATACAATGAGTTAATGAACAAATCATTAAAAGATATTGGTAGAATAGTTGGACTAAAAAGACTAATCTCAAAACCAAAATTCACTATTGATGGTAAAGTAGTTGAAGGTAGTGATATTAGAAAACCTCTTCATAAATTCTTATCAACTCACATCATGAGAAGAACATTCATAAGAGAAGGAGTTGAAAACAATATACCTACCCACGTACTCATGTCAATGTCAGGTCATACAACAGAAAGAGTGTTTAGAAAATACTTTTCCACTACCAAAAAGGAATTAGATAAAGAAGGACAGAAAATGTTCTCTATGGACTTGAATGAAACTGGAATTCAAACTAAAGAAAAGTTTGAAACTTCAAATTTAGAATCTGAACTCAAAAAACTAAAAATATTATTTGAAAAGGGATTGATACCAGAATCTATCTATTTGGAGAGGGTTTCTAAGTTAGTGTAGAATTATCAATTGGTAAAAAAATGACCTTCCGATAAAAACCACCTCGACACCCATTTTGAGAAAAAGTATTTCCTCAGTTACAAGAAACCTCTTGATTACTTGCTTACCATTTTAAACTTTGCTACTTTTAATTTATGAAAGTCAAAGTTTCCTCCCTCAAACACCATCCAAAGAACAAAGAAATCTATGATTTATCTTCCATTGATGAACTAATGAAAAGTATTTCTGAAGTAGGATTACTTCAACCCCTTACTATAGATACTTTTAATCAAGTAATCAGTGGAAATAGAAGATTTGAATCAATCAAAAGATTGGGTTGGAACAAGGTTGAGGTCATTGTTAGAGAAGTTCAAGAAGAGGATGAAGAATTACTTTTAATTCACTTCAATAAACAAAGAATAAAGAGTTTTAAGGAACTTATTAATGAATATCTAACACTTGATAGGATTTACCGAAAAGGACAGGGTAGACGAACGGATTTAACTTCTGTTAAATCTAACAGAAGTTCCTCAAGAGATATTATTTCAAGTGAGATGGGAATATCTTCCTCTCAACTTCAAAGATTGGTTTATATCCACAGAAATAGACCAGAGTTTATAGAATTATTGGATAAAGGAATACTAACGATTAATCAATCTTACTTGCAAATTCAAAGAGAAGAAAAGGAAAGAGATAGTAGAAGTTCATCCATTAATGAAAATTCAGATTCAAAACAAAAATCGAATTGGAGGTTCTATCAGAAATCTTCACATGATATGTTTGAACTTAAAGATGGTGAAGTACAAACTATTTTTACTTCTCCTCCTTATTGGAATAAAAGAACTTATTCAGAAGAAAAAGGATTAGGGAATGAGAAAACTTCTGAGGAATTTGTTATTAATCTCTCAGAACATTTAAGAGATTGTAAAAGAGTTCTAAATAATAGGGGAAGTTTCTTTTTAAATCTTGGTGACACTTTTTACAATGGTAATCTTCAAAATGTTCCTCATAGGGTGGTAATCAAACTTCAAGAACAAGGATGGATTCTTAGAAACACCATTATCTGGTCTAAAACCAATCCTAAACCATCCTCTTCTAAAACGAATCTAACTCCTTCTTATGAGTTTATATTTCATTTAGTTAAATCCATGGAATATGATTATTATCCTACACCTAATAAACTCTCTGAGAAGACTAAACCTTCTTTACCACCTCGACATAGAAGTGTTAATGGAGATTACTCAAAATCAGTATCACCTTACCTTCCTAATATCAAAGGAAAAAACATGGGAGATTATTGGAATGAGGATATTGTTAGAACCTCAGTTGCAAATCAAAAGTTAGATATTGAAGGAGAACACCCTGCACCATTCCCTGAAGAAATAATCACATTACCAATACTTCAAACTTCTGAAATTGGAGATTTGGTATTAGACCCATTCATGGGAAGTGGAACTACTGGTAGAGTTTGTGATAAATTGAAAAGGAGGTTTGTGGGGTATGATTTGAGGGGGTTTTAATTAACCTCCCCCTCTTATTCAAAGTTGCAGTACAACTTCTTTTTTTACTGAATTAACTTGAGGGTTTTTTCAATTAAAAATACTATTTAATTATTGTCTAAAAGTCCCGATACTTTATCATACGCCTCTTGAGTTAGGACCTCAGTCCATTCAGTCTCACCTTTATAAATTGCTAAATAAGTTACATCTTGTTCTTTTGACGAAGCGTGCCAATGTTCAGTATTGGCAGTACACGTTAATACGTCACCTTCTTTAATAACAATAGGTTGCTTACCTTTTTCTTGATAGTAACCTTTACCTGATACAATAATTAATACCTGTTGATCTGTATGCTTATGCCAATTTAATGTTGAATTAGCCTTAAAAGTAGCCTTAGTCAAGTTATAGGATAAAGACTCATCCGATCTAATCAATGGATTTAACCATGCTTCACCTAAATAATTGGTGTTTGGTGCTTTGAATCCTTCCACAAGATATGAAGACACTTCATATTCATTCGTTTGAGAGAAAATACTCATAGAAAATAATGTAAATGCTAATAGTATAATTGATTTCATGATTTAGATTTAGGATATAAATATATACTTTATTAGATTTCAAACACACCTAATAGATAAAAATAAAAAACGGTTACACTATGAAAGTATAACCGTTTTATCATTATAAGTAGATCCCCCTAATATTCAAAGTTGCATCACAACTAAATCTTTTAATGAATTAACTACCCGTAATCGGGCTTCCAAATACTCCTACTGCCAACTCAACCCAAATCATTAGAAAAATTATTAAATCAAAAATAATAGTCACTATTTTAAATGTTTTATTCCTAATCTTCTCAATGATAAAATGTATACTTAGCCCTGTCAATCCCAACAAAAATCCCATGACAATAAAGTCAAATAAAGACCAATTGACTTGGTTAGAAAAAAGGCTTCCAAAAAGTGGAATCAACACTTAACTAATTTGATGAGTGAATAATTGAATTATTTTAATTAATAATTTATTGTTCCAATATTGTATGTGGTATCATAGAATTAATTTTAAGACCTCCATCGGTTTTTCTCAAAATATAAGTAGCTTTTCTGAATCGTTCACCCATAATTGAACTATCCTTTAAAAATCTTGTATAGTTCATTTCAATGATGACATAATTCTTATCCTCTCTATAACTTTCCCATTTGTTAATTGTCGAGAAACCGTAATTATTATCTTCCAAATTTTTAAAAGTTTTTGAAAGAAAACTTTTAACATCTTCGTTACTCTTTAAATAGAGAATTGAGTCTTTTGAGTAGATAGACATTGGTTGGTCATAAATATTATTTGATATTAATTCAAGATTCCCATCTGACCAAAGTTTAGTGTAGTTCTCAAATAGGTTTACAACTTCTTGTGGTGGATTAATTTTATTTGAAATTTCAGTTTTACAGTTAATATTAAAAAGAAAGAGTAATAATAAAAAAATATTCTTCATAGTTCAAGAATTTAGAACTCCATTGTTTCCATTAGGTCCTTAAGGATGTCCAGTTTTGAATTAAGAACGGACTTTTCTTCTGTTGTTAGTTGATCAGAACTTTCAACAAAATTTATGGTATTTAAAATTCCATTCCTGGCATGGGTAAAATCGTGTTGACTCTTTAAAAGGAAGAATGAATATTCTGTCTCTAGCCCATTAATTAGATAGTTAGTGCCAAACTCTAATGAACGAAACAAAGTTTCAGGAGTATTCACAAACGTTAAAGTGAACAGATCATCATACATACGTTGTGAGTTAGATGATCGACTTATCAAACTCTTTAGTGTAACCAAAACACCAAGTTTAGGGTGTCCAAAATCTCTCAGAGCACTTCCAATATATTGTGTCTCAAATGAATTCCGTTTACCAAAGTTACCTAGCCAACCTAAATACAACCACTTTACCTCATTTTCTAATCGATTCTGGATTTCATTACCGTTTCCAGTAAGCGTTCCATTGTCTTCAGATCGTCGTGCTATATTACCTACATCCCAAACCGGATCGATAAGAGAGAAGTTTGAAATATCATCATCAATTTCCTCACCAAAAGACAAGTCCGAATTCGAGCTAAGTATGTGTTGAAAATATACTGTTGCCATCCAACGTTGATAATCAAAAGCCTTGTTAAAGTTATTAAATCCATGCTCTCCAGGATTACGTTCACCTTCACTAAGAGCTTCATGGGACTTTTTTAGTAATGCCTTTAGGGTATGTTTGTTAGGATTATTTAAATATCCCTCAAAGGCTTCTTTCACAATATCCTTTTCATTTACTAGGTCTATTTCAGGGATAAAGTCTAAGTTATCATCAATAAGATTATTGGTTTCATCACCTTCAAACCATTTTGGAAATTCGAATGGTATCTCGATTTCACCTCTAAAATCCCATTGATTAACTTGTTCAACAGTTAGTACTGAAGACCCATTCCAAACCTCATTATAACTCCTGCCATAAGGGAGAGGGATTACATTGTCATTATCATTTGGAGTTATTCCTTCTTCAATACCTAATTTTTTTAGATACGCCGCAACGTGAAACGATTCCTCTAAAGATATATGTCCTATTCCACTTGAATGATCAAGTAATGCTCTTGAAACGACTATGGAGTCTTGTAACCTCTGGTTGGATTTACCAAAGTGAACTAAATCAAAACCACTAGGGGCGATATGACAATTCACACAAGCTCTTCCATTTGGATCTAAACGATTCAAATAAATATCCAATCCTAAATCAGGATTTCCATATTCTTCTACCATCATGGTATAGATCGGATATTCATCAAATTTCAAAGTAAGGTTTATTGCCTTATTCATATCCACGACAATAGTTCTATCCTCAGAAACTACGTCCCCTTCCCAAGAATTAAATATCCAACCGTCCACAGAATTGACTGCTTTTAATTGGAGTTTAGTACCCGAATTATAGCTTCTATCTACACTTCCAGATACAAGTATATTTTGTTCAAAAGTTCCATTTCCTTGTATAGAAACAACTAGTTCATATATTTTTTTGATGAAAATGGATTGAATATTAATATTGGAAGAAACGGTGATCTCTCTAGGGTTTTCAGTAGAACCATCAGACCAAGAACTGAAATTATATTCTTGAGATGGAGTAGCTACAACCGAAATTTTTGTTCCGTTTTCATATTTACCTCCAGAAGTACTTACAGTTCCACCTTCAGCGGCTGAAATAACTATATTAAATTGCGGCGTATCTAGAATTGCAATCTCAGGTTTCTCTTGATTACAAGAAAGGAATATCAAAGTAAATACTAGAAATAACGATCTTAATTTCATTCAACTACTGTCTAAAATCTGAATCAAATTATCTTATAATAGGGCTGTATGTGATTTTTTTTGGCTGATTTTCACCAAATGCAACACCAATATCTCTAGCAGCTTTGATTCTTGATTCTTGGTTGTCTAACTCCCTATTTTTGATAGCTAAATCATCTTTATATTTTTCATAATTTAAATCCCATTCTTTTTTTTCTTTTTCATCTAAGTATCCTAAAATTTCCTTTGATATTGATAAACTCTCTTCGTAGCATGGAGAATTTGAATTGATATTCGATAGAGATTGTGCTGCTGATTTGGAATTTCTGTTTGACCAATGACCCCTTGCTTGTCCAATAAATTTTGAACAAATTCCAATTTTAATTTCTTCTAATAATAAGGAAACATCACTATAACATTCCATGTCTTTTGTATAAAAGCCCAGAAGAGTAGTTGCTTCAGAAAACATACCATTTGATATTAAAGACTTCGCTTTAGAAATATTAGTTTGACATTCAAATTCAAATTTTTTCTTAGTTATTCCAACAGCAAGATCCATTGAAGAGTCATAACAATCTTTTGTTATTTTGGGAACTTGAGATAAAACATAAATTGCTTGATCAAAATTTCTTGAATCAGATAATGTATTAGCTTCTTTTTGAATAAAATCACATTGAGTATTGTAGTACTCAATAATTTTTTTCTTGCCATTTTCAAGTAGTTCTTGTATTTGTTTATTTCTTGGATTAATTTTTCTAATAGCTGATAAAAAAGCTTTATCTTCAGATTCACCAATTCCTTTAAATTCAATAAAATCTGAGGAAAAAGCAATACCATCAATCCCATCTCCAACTGCAATATTAGTTTCTATTGTTACGGCATACTTTGGAGGAGCGGTTGGTAAAACATCCTTAGTTAAAATATTTAGATCACCAGAAATAATGAATCTATTTTCGGGATTCGAGTTGGAACCACCTAATCCATTTCTTGATGTAATTTGTCCAAGTTTTGTGATAAATAATTTTCTTGCACTTGGTGTATTTTCCAGAACATTCTCAGGTATAAATGTATTTAAAACTATTCTAGATTCATCGTCACTTTTCTCATATTCATTTTGACCTCTACATAGAAAAAAGGTGGTAAATAAAATAATTGTGGTAAATAAATTTTGTTTCATAGTTTATTATTTTTCTCCTACTGTTATTCTTGCTTTACCTAAACCAAAGGGTAATACTTTAGAATCATATCCAAATTGATCTTTGATAAATCTTGAGATTTTTTTTGCAAATGTTTCAGCATCTAATGGTTGTGAAATAGTTTCACCACTAAAAACATCTTCAATCTCTTCAAACATATCAATTCTAACAGATTTAAGATCTATTTGATTTTCAGTCGAAGAAAAAGAGAAATTCCTATCCTTTGATATGGATCCTGCAAAACCTCTTATTAGATCAGAAAGTTCCATTTCTCTTCCTTTGAATTCTATATCATCATTAAAATAATACTCAAAACTATCAAATCTCCTTATTTCAATATTAATTTCTCTTCCATCTTCT